>JAABUP010008222.1_pt1 | contig 13425 bp, 18 predicted proteins | sample 5559201 | NCBI WGS metagenome assembly JAABUP01 (sample SAMN10711887, study PRJNA513373) | rock metagenome | isolation source: Antarctica rocks | place: Antarctica | reverse complement strand
TCTCGACGCAGCCGGCCGTGCGCACATTTTGATCTTTGAAGAACAGTGGGCCGCAGCCGCATGCGTGCGGCCACCAGGGAGGGCGCGCGCCGGGCGCGCGGCGCGCCGGGCGCCGCTGGGCGGCACACCTGCGTGGGCATGTGCCCGCCAAGCGTGGGGCTGCCGACGACAAAGCCGGCCGAGCGCGCGATAGTCTCGGACACCTCATCCAGTGTTGCGACCTCTAGGTTCAGCGTCTCCACGCCCACGCCTGGCGCCGCCGCGGCGCGCTGTTGGCGCGGCCACACGCACGCAGCCTCCCTGGCAGAGTTCGCTCGTGTGGAGGGGCACGTCGCTGCCGTTGGGGAACGACGGGCATGCGGCTCAGCGCTATCGGCCCTCACGTGACGACTCTGCACCCAGTGGCGGCAGCACGTATTGCAGCGGGGACTCCAGTGAGGGGCAGGGTGCACGTGACACTCATGCTGCGGACGACGCGGCGGCCCAGGTGCGCGGGGCCCGGCACGCACCAGCCTTGGTGACGCCGCGGCTGATGGCCTGCGCGAGCGCGGCGGTGTTGCCGTACGCGCTGGCGTACAGCACCGCCACGACGCCGCGCTCGGCCGCCGCAATCTGCGCCTGCGTCCACTCCCTGCCCCGCGCCAGGCCTCTCACTCCCACTGCGCGAGCCGGCGCAGAGGCAGACGCCCGGCCCGCCTCGGAGCATTGGGCATGCGCAAGCAAGCCGCGCGAGGGCGCGCTGGTGAGCTCGCTGCTGCACTGCAGCTTCGACGTGCAGAATGCCAGCCAGCGGCCTCCGGCTGCCGGAACGATCTCGCGCACAGACCTGTACATCCCGAGCAACCCGCAGGGTATGAGGCGAATGAGCGCATGGGCGCATGCCTGTACTGGCGCAGCAGCTCCGACATGGACCGCTCCACCACGGGGCCGTGCATCGGGCACAGCGCGGACGCTATCAGTCCCTCGCTCGCGCCGCCTGAGCCGATCGTCTGCGCGGCCCATTCAGAGCGTGCTGCAGCCCCGTCCCTCACAGGCCAGATGAGGCCGTCAGCTGCCAGCATGAGCCGCCTTGCCAGACTGGGAGGCTAGCAGGTGGCTGCTGCAGAACGCAGCAGTGTCGTTGCGTGCATGCATGCGCACATGAACTGCGAGCAGGCAGCGCCGCACGACAGGCGGCTGCGGCGGGCGTGCGGCGCCGCTCGCGAGGCGCCCGCGCCTGCGCGCCAAACGCGGACGCCTGCGTGGCCTCGATGGCGGCCTGCGTGACGCGCAGGACCGCCGCGAGCGCCGAGAGCGGGTTGCCGCTGCGCATGCTGGGCGCGGCGACCACGTCTAGCCGCTCGAGCGCCGCTGCGCAGCACACGCAGCGTCTCGGTGCGGGCGCTCGGCACGTCTGCGCAGGGCGCCGCTGACGCCCGGCCTGGCTGGCTCCTGCACTATTGCAAGCAGGCGGATGTCTGGCCCCGGCAGCCAGGCGGCAGAGTGTGGCGCTGGAGGCTGCGTCACTGCCCTGCGCTGCATGCTTTGCGAGCGCAGGAGGCGGCAGGCTGCAGCTCTGTGCGATGCCGCGCCAACAGCAGGGGCGCCGGCGGCGGCCGCACCGGCGGCCTGGCGCGCGACGGGCGCGAGCATGCAGTCAAAGTAGAAGCGCCACTCGGGGCCGTACACGCCCCAGCCGGCGTCATCGCGGGGATCCCCATCCAGCGCGCCCGCCGCCGCCGGCGAGATGTGCGTCGCGAACAGCTTGCTGGTGAACAGCAGCCTGGAGCACCGGAACAGGCCGCCTCAGACCGGCCACGCATCTCTCCGGGTCCCACGCTTCAGAGACTGCCCTGGCAGTCTGTCAGGCATTTCAGCTCGCAGTGCGAGGCAGTCCACGCGGGCGTGCCTCGCAGTGCGGTGCGGCATATGCCTGCACCGCATGAGCAGCGCCTCGCGTGCCCTGAGCTGGCGTGACAGCTCACAGGCACACTAATCCATGGCAGACTGGTTTGCACATTTGAGGACAATGGTTGGCATCTAGGTACGCGCCAGCTCAGCATTTTGAGCTCGTCACAACGCATGCGGCTACCCGTGGCCGGGTGCGCCCCGCACGCAAAACACAGCGGGCGCGGCACCTGTCCTCGGGCGCGTGCGCCACCAGCAGGTCCGGCCAGCGCGGCGTCGGCAGCGGCAGCAGGCGCAGGCGCGCGTTGCGGCCAACCGCCACGCCGTCCGCCGAGCGCGCGGCGTGCAGCGTCACCTTCGACAGCAGCTCCGCGTCGTCGGCGCCTGCCGGGGCAGCCGTACACAATATGACATACGCTTCCACGGCATGTGACGCGGCGCGGAAACTGCCTCTGCACATGCATAACGCCTGCAGGGAGTGTGTGACGTGCTCATGCCAGCCAAGCTGCCATGCATGCCCCCATGCTTTGCAGTGGCTGCCAGACACAGGTGCGTTTTGCTCCTAAAGTCAGTATTTGCGCATTTGACGAGGATGTGGCGTGCTGCTGCCAGAAGTCGCAGACCATGAGGGCGAGCTGCGCGCATGCGCCACGCGTAGAAGAGTCCTCCCCAGCAATGACGTCGCACCGAGGCTGGAGCGCAGCAGCTGCAGCGCGGGATTGGACAGGTGGACGTCGAGCGGGCCGGCGCCAGACGCCGCGCGCGCGCGGTGCGCGAGCAGCGCCTTGACCGAGGCCATGCGCTTGGGCGTCAGGTGCGTCAGCACGACCGTGCGCACGTCCTTCAGGGCCACGACAGACTCCAGCGCACGCACTGCGCGCAGTAGAGCACCGCCTGGCTCAGTAAAGCAGCAGCTGCACTGCCTGTGGATGTACGGCTCCGGCCCAGGACAGGAGGGTGCAGGGACAGTGGTACATTGCGAGCACCCACCGAAGTCGTCTGCAAAGGCTTCGTCCGGCACATCTATCAATATGCTGTCCTTGCCATCCTGTGCGCGAGCGAACGTCAGCGACAGCCTCGCTAGTGTTTCCTGCAAGCAGACTGCATAACAGAGGGCGCACCTTCACCACGTAGGTATTCTCCGTCGTCCCCCGCTTGTTGCCATACTCGATAGCAAACTTGAGCCGCTCGTTGCACACTCCGCGCAGCATGACTACCGCCCGTGACACGCTAATGACTTCTACGCCCTCCGTCTGTACAGGCGGCTCTTTGGGAGGCGCCTGCTCGCCAATGCAGCACAGCAGTGCGCTCAAGCTGACTCATAAAGCCCGCCCCGCCTGTGAGCACACTCAAGAGCTTGCGCTGCACCGCACCTGCTGCTGCGCGGGAGCAGGCGCTGACACCTGAGCACGGGCTTGCGTGCATCTGGCCCTGCTGCCGCGGCCTTGCCTGCCTGCTGGAAGAAAGGCCCTCAGACACTTGCGCCTGGGCGCGCTGTGCATGCACTGCTTGTGACATTGCACCGTGGATGCCTGTGCAGGGCACTGCTTTGCTGAGACATCCAGGCTGATACGCATTGCTGCAGAAGAACACAGGCCCCTCTACGGCCCAGCAGTGCGCTGACTCCGTTCTATCAAAACCATTGCAAGCACGCAGGATAAACGTTCAAGTGCAAGTCTGGGGGCTTAAAGAGGGCCTGAGCGAGCTCTGAAATATCCGAGAGGAGAGACAGCACGACGAAGCAGGGGAATTACCGAGCAAGGCGCAGAGGCTTGAAAGAGGAGCCAGTGGGGTGCTGCAAGTTGCGCTGAGGCAGGCGCTGCCATGCAGGCGATGACCACGTGCCCGCACGCGCTCGGGCAGGCAGCTGCGCCGCGTGCGCACGCTGTGCGCGCTCTGCCAGGGCTGTCGCCAGCAGGCTGCCCGGCGTCTGGCTCGCACAGAGCGCACACGCTGCACGCAGCCTGGCCTGCGCAGCGCGTGGGCAGGCGCGGCCAGGACGTGCGGGCGCGCGTCGCGACGCTGGTGAGTGCCACACACGCGGCGCCTGCTCGTTCACACGCTGCACACGACTGAAACAAGAGGGAGTGGGCGTGTGCGCGCGCGCCAGGCGGAGCCCGAGCTGTCACGGGTGGAGAACTTTGAGCAGAACAAGCGGCTGCAGACGCAGGCGCGCGCTTGCGTCCTCTCGCTGCTGCTCGCCCAGGATGCCGGTGGAAATCTCACCTGCTGAGCGCGCTGCGCTGGGCAGGTCGCACCCGTGGCGGAGGACACCGTCACCATCCGCTCCCTGGACTGGGACAGGGACCGCTTCGACATCGAGTTCGGGTGAGCGCACGGCCGCTCGCCCCGCGCCGGGCGCGGTCAGCCGGCCTGCGCGCGCCTGAGGCGAGCCGTGCGCGGCGGGCCAGGCTGCAGAACGGGACCACGTACAACAGCTACCTCATCTTCGGGGGCGACAAGACGGCGCTCGTGGACGTGTCGCACGAGAAGTTCCGCGGCCTGTACATGCCGGCGCTGCGCGCCCAGCTGGAGCGCGCCGGGCGCGGCCTGGACTACGTGTTTGTGTCGCACACCGAGCCCGACCACAGCGGCGCGTCCCTCGCGGAGCCGCGCTGAGCCCACCGGAGTTCATCTGAGGCAGGACGTGCACACTAAGGGGGCTGTGTGGCAGCTACTGTCATCGTCAGGCGCTCGGGCTGGGCGGCGCCGAGCCAGGCTGCGCGCGGGCGTGCAGGGCTGGTGCCGGACGTGCTGGACGCGTACCCCGACGTGACGGTGGTCGCCTCCAAGGTCGCCCTGGCCTACCTGAAGGGCCTGACGCACCGGCCGTTCACCGAGCGCGCGGTCAAGGGAGGCGACAAGGTGGGCCCGGTGGCGCGCATTGCGAGCCACTGCGCTCACAGCCGGCTGTGCAGGCACAGGAACCCATGCAGATGCGCACCGGCACCCATGCTGACAGGGCGGGGGAGGGGCGCAGATCGACCTGGGCGGCGGGCACGAGGTGGAGTTTGTCATGGCGCCCAACCTGCACTGGCCGGACACCATGTTTTCGTTCGACCACAAGACAGGCGCGCCGCCGGGCAGCATGCCCTTGGCTGCGTGCGGAGCCTGACGCAGACTTAAGGCATACATGCACACACTTGCACTTTGGTGGGCATGCCCCAGGTGCCAGCATCAGAAGTGCGTGTCTCTGCGTCGATTTGCCAGCTGTGCATGGCTGCGTGCGCCTGTGCGGCACCACCTGCGCGAGCGCGGCCAGCAGCCTGTGGTGCTGCGTGCGCCGAGGCTGGAAGTCACGGAGCCGCACCTCTGCTGCGCAGGCGTCATGTTCACCTGCGACGCGTTCGGCGCGCACTACTGCACCAACGACGCATTTGACAGCGAGCTGGAAGCGCTCGCGCCGCACTACCGCTTCTACTACGACTGCCTGATGTGCGCGCTCTCAGTGTGTGCGAGGCTGGCACTGCGCGTGCCTGCCTGCTCCTGTGCACCGGGCCCGAGTGAGTCTCAGGTGCTGTAGGCGCGACTGAGGCTGTGTGGGTGTAAGACACAGGAGTGCGTGTGTCCTTGGGTTTCAGAGCCACAGGCGCTCTGCGGCCCAGACGGCTCCTCAAGACCCCTGCCGCGCCGCGCCCGCAGGCGGCCCAACGCGCGCTCCGTGCTGACCGCGCTGCGGAAGGTGAAGGACCTGCCGTACACGACCATCGCGACGGGCCACGGGCCCATGCTGCGGCTCAACCTGGACGAGCTGGTCCAGAGGCGCGCGCGCCTGGGCCGGGCCGGCCGCGAGGCCGCCGTGCTGTGGAGCCGGGGGCCACTTGTGCACTGTTGCAGATGGATGCGGTTTAGGGGTTGCAGCAGCGGCAGGGGAGCGTGCGGCGTCTGGAGTCAGGAATAGGGGTAGGGTGAAGAGCGCCTGCATTGCTGACGCAGGCCTCGCTCGCGCACAGGGCGGCGCCCTGATCGCGCGCCGCGGGCCGGGGGACCGCGCAGGTACAAGGGCTGGAGCGAGGCGGTCGGCAAGGCGGCCGCGAGCGTGGCGGTGCTGTACGCGAGCGATTACGGCTTCAGCGACCGGCTCAGCCAGACGCTCGCGCGCGGCATCACCAAGGCGGGCGTCGCGACCGACATGGTGGACCTGCTCTCCGCCGACCCGCAGGTCCGCCCAGGGCGCGCGCGCGCGCCGCGGCTGGCGCCAGGTTGCTCTGCTACTCAAAGCTCCCCCTTGGGCAGACGTGCGCACTCGGTGTCTGCTTGTTGGGTGCAGCATACGTGTCTCTCGTACAACTGGTCGTCTCCGGTATTGGGCGGGAGTACTTGCTCACGCCCTTCCTAACATGTGTTCGCGCAGGGCAGGCAGTGGCTGTGCCTTGGCAGCTGGCGCGGGCACGTCTGGTGCCATGCCGTGTCAAGTGCAGGCTGTGATGCATCAAGTGCCCCCTGACTGCGCGCTGGATGACAGTCCCGGCCCGCCGCCCCCAGAACCGGCGCCCCATGTGTGCGTGCAGGAGCTGGTGGAGATTGTTGGCCGCTCGGCCGGCGTGGTCATCATGGCGCCGCCGGACGACGCGCCTGAGGCGCAGGCGGCCCTGGCGACGCTCCTTTCTTCGCTCAAGCCCAAGCAGAAGGCGCGTGCTGCGGCGCGGCCTGCCCGGGGCCGTGAGGGGCAGCGGGCGCCAGCCCGCCAGACTTGCCTCCTGCCGCCTGCGCTGCCCGCGCCAGGCGGCAGCCTGGAGCCGGGCGGCCGGGTGCACGCCAGCCACCAGGCTGAGCAGACCCACTGCGGCAAGCAGGGGCTGCACACAAGCTGTGCTGCAGCCTGTCGTTGGCATGGCATGGGGCACGGGTCCTTTAATGAGAGGCAGAGCCCTGTGCATACAAGTGTGCAGCGGCGGGAGTGCAGTCGGCCACCAGGGCGCGCGCGCGCGGGGGCCAGGTGCTGGTGGCGGAGTCGTACGGCGGGCGCGATGAGCCCGTGGACACGCTGGTGAACAACCTGGTCGCGGTGAACGTCGTGCCCGTGTTTGACGCGCTGCGCGTCAAGGCGACGCCCACCGAGGGCACCTACCAGGCGCGCCCGCGGCTCCTCGCAACAGTTGTGAAGGAAGCGTTGAGGCGCTGTCTGAGGACTGTGTAAAACAGTCTGGTGCAGAAAAAGGAAGTCAAGCATGTTGGCTCAGTATTGCATGCACCTGTGAATACGCCTGAGCTTGCTGGACAGACATGTGGCGGCGGTTTTGGGGGGACTTTCCCTCAAAGTTTGGTTGCAGGCACCTTTGCGGCAGGTGCTAAAAGGCAGTACACATGTGCTTTGGACCATACTCTGCTGCCATAGCCCTGCTGACCGCCCGCGCTTGCGCGCAGGGGTACGAGGAGGCCGGCACTGACCTGGCGCAGGCGCTGACGCAGAAGGACAAGATGGCGCGCGCCAAGGCGGCCATGAAGCCCGATGTGGCCCGCGCCCTCGCCCGGCTGTCCAGCGGCCTCTACGTGGTCACCGCCGCGCACACAAACGCGCGGGGCGCCATGGCGCGCCCCCGCCAGGATACTCACGCTTGCCAGGCCGGCGTCACGGCGCATCGCTTGCGCCCGCCTGTGCACTTTGAACTGGCGGTGTCAGAGCGCTTGCGCTGTGTCGAGAGCTGCCGTGCGTGTGCGTGACCCAGAGCTGCTGTCGGAGCCTCTTGCATGTGCATCTGCATGTGCAGCGCAGCCAGGCAAGAGCTGAGAAGCGGCGCGGCGTTGCCGCCACATGACAATGAACTGGAGATGGTCCGAATAGGCGGCGCTGCCCAGGGCCCTGTGGCACAGCTGAGAGCAGCACCGCAGCGGAGCGCAGCTGAACAGGGGGCGCCGTCCTCTGACGCGCGCGCCTCTTGCTGATGCGCAGATCGCGAGCTGGGTGGCGCAGGCCAGCTTTGAGCCGCTGGGCCTGTCCATCGCGGTCGCCAAGGACCGCGCGATCGAGTCGCTCATGCAGGTACGGGCATCCCGGGGCATGCGCCGTGGTCTCTGGCTGTCAGTACCGGCTGTGGCGCATGTGATAGCCTCGAAAGACCAGATCGCGACTGGTTTGTCGGCAGAGGGCTTCAGAGCTGCTGACATGGCTGTGGGCTCCAACCGCCTGTGTCATATTGAGGGATGTGATCTGCCATCCTGTTTGCATTCCACGCCAGGAGGCGTGATGTCGAGATCCCATGATGCATGCCGCACTCGCCAACCCTCTTCCGGCAGGGTGCATGGGTGCATGGCCCCCCTTCAGCACCACATGTGACACCGTCCCGTGTGGCGTAGGTGGGCGACACGTTCGTGCTCAACTGCCTGGGCGAGGGCAGCTATGCGCCCATCATGAAGGCGCGCGCCCCCTTCTTCGACACCGCGGGGCATGCCTGCCTGTTCGTGCGTACCATGGTGTACCAGCGTGAGTCGCGTGGCTGCATCTCGCGGGAGTCTTCTGCTGCTGCATCACCGGTAGGCAGGCAGTCCGCATGCGGGCGGCTGGTGACCCGGCACGCGCTGGGCGCGCAGCACTTCCTGCAGCGCTTCCCGCCAGGCGCGGACCGCTTCGCGGGCGTGGACACGTTCACGGCCGGCAATGGGGCGCCCGTGCTGGGCGCGGCCGTCGCGCACCTCGAGTGCCGCGTGGCCGCGCGCCTGGAGACGCCCGACCACTGGATCACGTACGCGCACGTGACGTCCGGCGAAGTCGCGGACGCGACCAAGAAGACCGCGGTCCACCGGCGCAAGGTGGCCAACTACTATTGAGGCGCCGCCGTCGCTGTGTGGAGCGCGACGCCCAGGCCAGGCGCCAGCCTTCACTTTACTGCAGCAACCGGACGTGCGTTCTCAGCTTTGTGGGCGCTGGCGCCAGCATGCGGCGAGCGCATTGCGCAGCAGCGGGGCGGCCCTTGGAGTGTGTTGTTACACGTCTTGTACACAAGGGGTAGTCGGGAGCTATGAGAAGATGCAGTTTATGTGTCACTCTGTGTGTTGACGTGCCTGGACCGACTGGTATTGAAGGAGGCCGACGGGAGGTGCTCAACATCTCCGTGTTGCTGGTGGATCACCACTGAAGCTAGTTGTCGTTCTTCTTTTGCCCATTATTTTTTGGGAGTACCTGATGTCGTGCTGAGGGGGTGAGTAGCCGTGGACCTTAGCTTGGCGCTGTCGGCCCGCATGGCCATTGAGATATCTGTGTGCAAGAGTCAGAGCGTACCATTTTCAGGGACATGACAGGGGTGAATGGCCGTTGCAATGCGATGCAGTGTTCTTTGGCCTATGCTGTGCAACAACCTGTACACATGTCTTAGCGACTCGAGATCAACTGTCTGGCAGATCATTGATTGGGGTCTCTGTTTTTAGAAAGCAGATCTGCTTCACAACGGTGCAATGCTTCGTACGCAAAGGGCGTAAAAGCATCAAGGGCTGCTGCTGCAGTGTGCTGGGCCAGTGAATGCTAGCCTTCAAGGGAGCACTGTGTGCGGGCGGCGTTAAGTACGCGCCCATCAGGAAATCCTGGGAGTCCATGCTTGCCACGCCGTCGCGCTTCCCCTTTGAGGACAGGTACAACCCATTATAAACAATGGTCGTACTTTGGCAAGCTGCACGGCAGTGCAGTCGCAGGCGGGCAGCGTGGCGACGCCGCAGGGGTGCCCACACGCAGGTTCCTGCACAAAGGCAAGGACTCTGAGCCCTCAGAGGTGTCGAGCGCGGAGCTCATAGCTTTCCTGGAGCCGCTGGTCACGCCGGCGCGCGTGCAGCGCATCCGCCAGGCGCGCACGGTGTGCTGGCTGGACGTCGGCCGCCTGCGGCCTGCAGTGCGGGCGTGAGGCACCGCCGGCCGCTCTCACGGCACACTGCTGCCCTGCAGGTCGCCAGCGCGCGCACGTTTGAGACGGTCCCCGTCGTAGAGGGACTGTGGGACCGGGGAAACCTTGGAGCCCTCTGCCGTCTGTGCGATGGTGCGCCTGTGCTATGTCTGCCTGCAGTGTCACGGGCAGGTCAAGTCGCTGGTTGGCCAGGGCCAGGGCGTGAAGAGCCTGTGCCTGCAGGCCTGGGCATCGGCGCCCTGCACAGCATCAACACGCAGTGCGCCCAGCGCCTGTCCTGGCAGTGCGCAGCTGCTGTCGCTCGGCATGTCGTGCTTCCCCTGCTGTGACCTCCGCGAAGCCTCTGCAAAGCTTATCTGCCCCACGCGCGGTCACCCAGGTCCGCGAGGCAGTGGCGCAGCCAAGCGCGTTTAGAGCAGTCGCCAGTGCATATCCCTAAGCGGCTTGTTCATGATTCTGTGATGCACGCATGTGTGGCTGCCAATAGGACGCAGGGCCTGGCGCACCGGCGACCAGTGCATGTTTTGCAGGTCGCCCTGCGGCTGACACGCGCGCGCCCAGCGCGGCAGGCAGGCCCGGTTCAAGCGCGCGCGCGGGCGCACCAGCCTCGGCGCGGAGAAGTGGCTGGACACGCCGCTGCACCAGGGCACGCCGGCCGCCGTGGCCGCGCTGCGCGCCGCGGGCTACCGGGTCGCGGCCGCGCAGGCGCGCCCCCCGGACTTGCCATGGGCGGCGCGTCCTTCCTGTTGGCATTCCAACCGGAGTGGGCGGTTTGGCATGCCACTCTATATGCAAACATGCGGCAATCAGAGCTCTGCATCAGGAGCTCTGAGGCAGGGGGCGCCGCTTGATGCACGTGGTGTGCCTTCTCTCATCCCTCATCCATCAAGGAGGTGACAGGCATCCTCGAAGCTCTGCCGCCTGCACGCCCGGCTCGCCGAGCTGAGTGCCTGGTGTGCGCGCAGCCGCCTGGGCCGCGCGCCATTGCGACCAGCCAGGTCGACTGGTCAGTGCCGACTGCAGTGGTGTTTGGCAACGAGCGCGAAGGTGACCCCTGCGACGGCCACGTCGCGCATCACTGCCCATGGTATAGAGACTTGTGTCCTGTATGGATGTGCATCGCGAGTGGATGGCCATGAGCTCACCTCACAGTCGAATCAAGTGTGTGGGCGGTCATGAGCAGTGCGCCGCGCACGCTTCTCGTGCGCTCGCCGCGCGTTCCCAAGCGCTCAGCAGATGTGCTCTGCTTGTGCAGGAGTGTCCGGCGAAGCTGCCGCGTGTGCGGACTTCCATGTCACGGTAGGCGCCTGCCATGCACGCCCAGGGGCACCTGTGTGTCTCGGGCGCATGCAGCCAGCTTCTGCGCGCGTGCCATGCCTGCATCACATGTCAGAGCCGCTGCGCGCCCTGCTGCATGCAGCTGGTAGCCACGCACTGCTCGGCAGTGACTACCACTGCTACATACGCAAAGCGTTTCCAAGCCCAGGCTCCTGGCTCCCAACCCAGGCAGCATCCGTACAGCGTTGCAAGTCAGCTGTACTGCTTGCATCAAGCACCTCATCACCACTGCTTGCTGACTACACGCCCAGCTGTCAGGTCCCCCTGTGTTGCTGATACGCAGCCGGGTCAGCAGCAAGCAGCCCGGAGTTGGGCCCGCGCGCCGCGCCAGGTGCCCATGGCCGCATCTTTTACAGACTCCTTCAACGTTGCGCAAGCGGCCGCCATGTGCCTGGCCGAGGCGCGGCGCGGCAGCCAGGTGTGGCTGCCGCCGCAGGCGCGCTCGGGCGCCGCGCCCGGCGCGCCGTACGAGCCCGCCGCGGAGCATGCGCCGGCGAGCGCCGCCTCGCCCGCAGTGGCCGGCGCGAGCCGGCCGGCTGCATGCGCGGGAGAGCCTGCGCCGGGCCTGCGCACGGCGAATGGCGGGCTGTGCGCGGACGACGCGGGGCCCGGACGGCACGCGGCGCCGGTAGCGGGAAGGCCGGGGGCGCGGCACAGGGCGACGCGGGCGCCGGCGGAGCAGGCGGGCGCGGTGGCGCTGGGGGCGGGCGTGGCGGGGGGCGTGGTGGGCGGCCGCATGGCCCTGCGCGGCAGCCTGTCGGCGGACGAGCAGCGCGTGCTGGTCGCGCTCATGATGCTGCGCAGCGTGTACTGACCCTGCGGGCAGCGGGTGCGGGTTGCTTTTGATTGCAGGGCTCCAGCTGTGGCCTGGTAGCTGCGGCTTGGGTACCCTGCGAGCTCGCATGCATGCGCTGACCCTGCTGAGCACCACCATGGATTGCCACGAGCCGCCCCGGCAACGGCATGGGCACCCTGCGAGCTCGCGTGCACATGCAGACCCAGCTTATAGCCACCATTGTCACTGCGAGCCGCCCCGGCACTGGCGTGGGTACCCTGCGAGCTCGCGTGCATGCGCAGATTCTGTGAGGTAGCAGTACGACTGCCATGGGCCGCCCCGGCAGCGGCGTGGGTACCCTGCGAGCTCGCATGCACGCGCAGGCCCTGCTGAGCACGACCACAGTGACTGCAAGCTGCTCAGGGAGCGGCGTGGGTACCCTGCGAGCTCGCATGCATGCGCAGGCCCTGCTATGTGCTACCATGGCCGCCGTGGGCTGCCTCAGCAGCGGCGCAGGTACCCTGCGAGCTCGCATGCACGCGCAGGCCCTGCTGTGCGGCACCACGGTAACTGTAAGCTGCCCACGCAGCGGCGTGGGTACCGTGCAAGTTCGCGTGCATGCGCAGGCCCCGCTGTGGGGCACCACGGCTGCCGCGAGGCGCCCCGGCACCTTGCCCGCGCCAGCGGCCGCGTCAGCGGCCGCGTCGGCGGTTGTGCCGGCGCTAGCCGCACATGTCAACGCTATGTCGTTAGGACAGTGATGATAGCTAGGTCACAAACCTGGCGTGTGCTGCCATCCTCTGGTGCTGCTCTCTGGCGGCTGCGCCTGTGCGTCCAGCGCGCTGAGCGCCAGGCGCCGTGACATCTTGGCGATATGAGCTATGTCTTGAATTGCCATATGAGGAGCTGTAAGCAGCCGCTATGCCGGCGCTGCTGGCACGAGCATGACCATGTGTTGATCAGCACTAGCATGAAGACCCTACCAGACTTACAGTTACATGCTAACCTCCTGACCATCGTCGGGCATCGGCACATATTGGCCTGGCCAGCCTGCCATTAGTCGTGCAGGTGCCACTGGTCGCCAACACCTGCTCAGGACCTCATTTGTGCTCGGACGGCCGACTGCTGCTTGCAGGTGGGTGTCACCCGTTTTCTGACGGAAGGCAAAATTCTTCTGGAAGAACCTGGAGTCGTAATAGCGCCTGCAGGCTTGCTGGCACAGGCAGATCAGCCCACCGACAACGGGCTTGTGTACCCCAAGGTGCGCTAGTCGCCAATCTCACAGAGCAATGCACTGAGCAGTGCAGTCCGGGTGCGCATTGTGGGCGATTGTGGGCGTACCTGCGCAAGGTGTCCTGAGTGTCGCGGTCTAAGCCTAATTCCCAAGGCTCATCACCAGCATGTGCTCTACCACACAGCTTTGGGAGCGCTGGAGCATCTGTCAGTAATGGACAACACACAACATTGCCCCTGCCCTTGCAGCTCCAGCCACCAGGTGCAGGCTGTGACGGCTGTGGTATGTCCGTATCCACTCTTTGACACAAAGCAGGCAAGCTGGAGTGCTGTCATAAGAATATGTTGTTTGCGTGTGAC
>JAABUP010008221.1_pt1 | contig 13429 bp, 18 predicted proteins | sample 5559201 | NCBI WGS metagenome assembly JAABUP01 (sample SAMN10711887, study PRJNA513373) | rock metagenome | isolation source: Antarctica rocks | place: Antarctica | reverse complement strand
GCTGCAAAAAGGCTACTCAATTTTTGCCTGCTTACTGTCTGGTGTATGCTGCATTTGTTCAGACCATGTCAAGCATGCATCAGCATTCCGTAAAGTAAGCGACAATGTCATATCAGCCCATAGCATGTCATTGCCTGCAGCAAACATGGCACATGACGCGCTGTTTGTACACAACACTCACCTGGAGTTCCTCTAGCCCCTCTGAAGGTGGTGTTACTTCTTTTAGCTGCTGCTCAGGGCAAAACACTTCTGCACACAGCAACTGAAGCATCTGTTTGTACACAGGACAAGTTGCTTCTGTGATTGAAGTTGCTGTCATCGCTGAAAGCAGACACTGTTTGTGTGTGCCAGGCAGGGAATGCAGGCAACACGCCAGCTGCTGTGGCCAAGACTCCAATGCTCATCTGGGCTGAGTCAGCAGACCTTCACATCAGGAGAAGACTCAGTATGTTTGTGTGTGTGCTGGTTGCAGGAGCTATGCAAAGGGTATTGGCACAGCCTTTGAGAAGCGGCAAGACCTGCGTGTCATCATCTGCAATGCCCTGGCCACTCTGTGCCTGCAAAACCGCAAAGCCCTCAAGGTACACTTGCAGCTCATACAAGATCTGTCTGAGTGCTAACATGGTAGCAATTGTGTTGGATCTGGCAGGTTGTGCTTGGTGTGCAGAGCACTCACCCTTGAGCGCTGGCTGACTATCCAGTCTGTTGCCATAAGAACGTCATGTGCAAAAGGACTGTTCACATTGGCTGCTGGGTGCATCGCTCTACATGCATAAACAGTGCAGTCATGTGAAGGTTGTCAGATCAAGGGGGAACAAGTGATGCATGCAGTGTGCATTGTGAGTGTTGGTGACATGCACTTCATCATCTTCTTGTGGTTTTGACATCTTGGCTGCAATTTAGCATTCTGCAAGCTCATGTCATGCTCTTCAGCAGATGAGTTTGTGGTGTAGGCTGCTGGGGTGACAGAGGGGGTGGGGTACTCAGACCCCTCAGGCATCCAGCAATCTAATGCAGATGATGAAGAGGAACAGTCAGATGTGGTCCTGCCTAGTGAGGTGCCAACGCATTACGACTTGCAGACAGCTCAAGCGTAAGCTGCCTTCTCAGATGGTTTACCAAAGTCACACTCTCATGGCCCCTTCATGTGAAGCCGTGACTGCTCTCGCACACCCGCTCATGATTGGTACAAAGATCATCATGTGAAGTTGACACTTGGACAATGCATCACAGTTGTCTGCTGGTTGTTTGTGCCTTACACTCACACCCTGTCTGTCTGAAACTGATGTATCCAATCTTGTATAGCTGAAGCCCAGCCTTCTACTCTCTTGTCCTTGGCATGCATTCCCTGTGTCTCGGCTCCTGGCAGGCTCAGTAAACTCCTGAAACCTTTTGCACAGAACCTGCATCTCACAAACTTTTGTTTTGGCTTCTTGCAGAAACACTCAAGTGCTGAAAGACTTTGCTAAGAACTGGTTGCCTCTCTTGTTCAATGCCTTCATCGCCACAGACAGCCAGGAGCGCAACAGCTATGGCTCTGCGATTGCTGCCTACTCCACCATAGCAGATGCTGCAACCTTGTCGCATTTCTTCAGAGAAGTAATCAAAAGGCTTCTTAAGGTGCGCAACTGCCATTACTACCAATCACCTGGTCACGGTCCAATCCATATGCAAGTGCTGTTTGCCTGCTTGCTGTTCATAAATGCAAGGTGTGTTCTTGACGACACTTCAGAAAGCTTTTCAGTAAAAGATGACTATCAGGCTGGCAGCAAGAGCCCTGCTAAAGTTTGCTCCTTTGTCCTAGTTGGCATGAAAGCAGCAGGTCTATACAGCTGCATTGACTGACGGTTGAGCTATAGCACACTTGGCGGTTGTAGTGCACATTCTTCATCTGCTATGGCAGTCTTCAATTGGCCTCAAGCGCCCATTCAATTCCTACCTTTGCAGCCATTGAGGCCAACACCGAAACCAGTGCACATATCCTACATGTTCTGCATCACCTGTCAATCCTCACCTCTACAGCAAAGCCGATTCCAAGCACAATCCGTAGTGCCTGTCAAACCCTGCCTGAGCAGCAAAGCCAGCTCAAGCATGACAGCAAGGCCTACAGCTGCACTACAGGTAGGAGAAGATGCGGCGGCAGGGGTACCAGCGAGTGGTGTGGCCAGGGAGGGTGGGGACACCCCCACTGCACGCAAGTGCACCTACATGGAGCTGGCGCTGTGCCTGGCCCCGGGCCTTGATGTCAATGGCATCAGCATCCTCTACAAGGCTGCCAAGCCGTCTTTGCAGGTCAGCACAGCGCTGTCGTTCTGGAACAACAGCACGGGCCCTTGTGCAGCGCTTGCTGGCAATGGTAGAATAGCTTATGGTTGTGAAAAGGCCAAGCCTCAGTATGGGCTGCTGCATAGCAGGCGCACATAGCTGATGCAAGGCTACAGCCATACCTTCCCTGTACAGGTTGCGGTGACTGTTGCTCAGAAAGTCAGTTGCAAGCTGTACAGCAGCCTGTAGTCATCTCTTGGCCAGATTGTGCCTCCCGCATCTGCACCACATCATTAGCGCTGGAGTCATGTGTCAACTTTGTCTCTCTTAGATTTATGGTGCAGACTCTGCTGAGTGTGAAACAGGCTCAAATGCATCATCGGTTGCACTTTCACATGGGTTTAGGACTGCCACCATGTAGCCTTACCTGATTCTGATCTTGTGGCGTGTGCAGGAGCGTGACCAAGCAGCCCAGAAGAAGGCGTACAAGCTGGTCGCCTACATCTGCGAACACCGGCCAGATTTTCTGCGGGCACACTGCCAAGACATGACAGACTGTCTGCTTGCCGGCGTGATGACTTCCATGTCTGCTGCCAAGCGCTACCGCCTGCGCTGCCTCAAGGCACTCATCTTGCTGCTGCAAAGCAATGATGCTCCTGAAATCCACATGGCACAGACGCTGCAGGATGCTGGGCAGACTGAAACACGCCAGCAGGTGAGCAACTAAGCCTATTCTGGACAAGGTTTGAGCAGGTTGATTTGTTTCTTGTTTTCTTGATGGAACCCTTGGGCAATTGGTCATTTGGCCTTAGCAGGCCCCTGCAAACCCTGCAAAATCTCTGATTGACTGAATGACCCTAGCTGCCGTCATCTGTGCTTGTTACGACATGTCAGCAGGGTGTTGTTTCCTGTGCCTGGTGGACTTGCCAGCCGGCAGCTTCTTCGTTTGCAGCTCAGCTAGAAGCACAGCGAGACACCGATATATCTCCTGATACTCTCTCATACTGCGTCATTAGCACTTCAGTCCCCCCTCAGGCGTGGTCCACAAGCCTTTGCTCAAACTCCATCTCGTCAAACTGTGCCTTCGAGTGTATTATCACCGTCAGATCTGGTGTAGAGCTGATGGGCTGTCACTGCTCTTACAGCTACCTGTAGATGTGGCTAATGCTGACAAAGTCCATCTGAGGTGCTCTACTACAACATCTCCATAATGTAGAAACGTATGTTTACTGTCCCCAGGCGTTTCTGAGTTTAGATTTCCACTGTAGGATGGACGTTTTTGTAAAAATGCTGGTGTTTTGGGATTAAGAAGAGCTCACAGCTCTCTGTAGGTGAGACTGGGTTTGAAGAAGGCTGTCTGAGCTGGTGTCTCTGGTTGTTGCCAATACCTGGGTGAGCCTATCAATGCGGTAAACCCAATGTTTGGTAGATACACTGGCTGAGTAACTGGACTAACACCTGTGTGTTGAGTGTGATGTGCCTGGTTGGTCGTAGATCCTGCCAGGTCATTGAGAAGTTGGAAAACAGCTGGCTGACCTCTTGGGTTGGCCGTGTGCAGGTGGTGGGGAGTATGGTGAGTGAGATCATCCTGTGTGTGAAGGAGGTCAACCAGAAGACTCGTACAGCTGCCTACGAGCTGCTTGTCAGTCTCGCCAAGGCCATGCATGAGCAGCACCCGCCCCCCCTGCCAGCCCTGGGCCAGGACATGGATATGGGTGGGTCATCATGTTGTTCATCCCCTGCGATTGCTCTTCCGTGCAACTATGTGTACCTTGGCTGCGGCCTTAGTGCAAGATTGGGACACTCAAAGGAGGGATGCGAGACCACTCGCAGCGCAGCACTGGGTCGGTGTTGGCCAGAAGCATGTTGGCAGCAGTAGATCTGGTTCATTTGCTGTGTTGTGGCGTTGCTCAGATGCATGTTGGTCATTGCTACATCCTCATCCTCAGCACCTTTCGAAGCGGCGTTAGGCACACCTTCTCTGTCTCCTGCTGTCAAATTTGGTGCAACAGCAATCCTCCTGGTGCATCAATCAGTCAAACCATTTTGTGGCATTGGTTTAACTGGCTTCTTGATACCCTTCCAAACATCACAGTCAGACCCCTCATTACACTTTTCGTTCCTGAGGAATGTGTCATAGCCATGTCATGGGAGTTGAATGTGTCGCAACGGGTTGAAACGTGTTATGAGCAAATTTAGCCTCTCATAATACACATTCAAAACCCAGGTGCTTTTGATTACACTTGTCTGCCAGATCGAGGCTTCAGACAGTATGCACAATGGACAGAGACTGCACATCCTTTCCAGGATAGCTCTCTGTTTTTATCATGTGGCTGACATGCTATGTCTGCATTGCAGAGGCCTCAGACAGCATGCACAGCAGAGGGGGGTTGCATACCCTGTTCAGCATGGTGCTGGGGGGTCTGGTGGCAGCTACCCCCCATATGGTTGCAGCCACAGTCATGGCCCTTGCTCGCCTACTGTACGAGTTTGCTGGACCGCTGGAATACATGGTTGATGACTTGCTGCCAGCTGTGTTGGCACTGCTGCGCACCAAGAGCAGAGAGGTTGTGAAGGCTGTCCTGGGCTTTGTCAAGGTGCATTCTTGGCCTTTCAACCTGTATTCTCTTTGTGCGGCTGTCTCACTCACATCACCGCCTGCATGTCTGTCATACCAGAATCAACCTGCAAGTTATTTCTACTCCACCATGTTGTCCTTCAGTGTCAGTCTGTGCTTCAACTATCCCTGGTTTGATTTGCACAGCAGCAAATGTAGCACTATATACTACAGCGATCATACAGTATTGCATTCTGAAGCCTCTCTTGCCCCTTGGAAGGTGATTGCAATGCGGCTGCCAGTCCCAGTGGTGACTGTGCATCTGAAGGCTATCCTGGAGGGCATCCTGCTGTGGAGTGCTGACACCAAGAACCAGTTCAAGCTCAAGGTGGGTTGCTTCATAACACACACTTCACATCATCATAATCATCACATGGCACACAGCACAATCGACCATTACATGGACACCAGCATGAAGTCAAAGGTCACCAAGAAGACACAAATGGTGGGCAGCCCACTGTGGTGTAGCGTTGTGTGACTGGAACCTGATAGAGCATCATCGAACAGAGCAGCTGTCAGTGCGGCATCATTAAAGAGATCAGCCATTAGAAGGATGTGTCTGTCTGTGAGCAGGTGCGTGTGGTGGTTGAGCGGTTAGCCAGGCGGCTAGGGTATGATGCAGTCGCTGACAACATTCCTGAAGAGCACCGCAAGCTTCTGACACACATCCGCAAGGAGAAGACCAGGAAGCTGCGAGAGGACAAGGCTGAGAAGGTGCGTATGCGCTGAAGCTCTCATCACGCAACATGTCATCACATCACTTGCTTTTCTAGGGATCAAGCACATGTTGACAAGCAGAGTTGTCATCACATCATTTGCTGTTCAAGGGGTCAAGCACATGTTGGCAAGTAGTGATGTGAAAATGCGATATTGCTTTCTCATAGCGTGCCCACAGCGTCTGTGCATGCCAGCTGTCGCTCGCTCTAGAGTGTCTGGTGCATGCAGCCCTGGGCGATCATTGTGTAAGCTAGCTGCATTGTCATGATGTATAGGATGTTGCCTGCATGCACAAGCAGCTTGCACCCTTTCCGTGCACAAGCAACTTGCACCCAGCACAAGCAACTTGCACCTACACCCGGCTGTGCTAGCCACTACCACTGTTTTCATGATGTCAGAGTGTATCATGCCTGCATATGTGAGACTGCATTCACAAAGTTGTACATTTCTTGAAACAAAACCTTATTCCTGCAGATGGAGATGGATGGCGGTGAGGCCAAATCCAAGTTTGGCGGGTCCAACAAGCGAGCACGCACAGCCGGCGGCAGCGAGTGGGACTCCCAGGTCTTCTCAGATGATGCAGCTGAGGCGGATGTGCGCACCAAGCTGGGCGCTGCTACTCTGTCAGGCGCCACTCGCAATGCACGATCTGCAGGTATGCATACACATCCATCTAAGGTGTACGTGTACATATGCAGAAGCATGAGCAAGACATCCTATTCAGGACTGTACATATCTGACCCTTGGGGAAGACACCGGGTGTTGAACGAATGAATGAATGGTGTTGGACTGCCCTCTCTGCCTTGATTGACAGTAGCACGTGCATGTATGGGGATGCCCATACAGGAAATTTGCAGCACCAGGGCTGTGCACTGTCGTGAAGGGTGGTTACTGTACAGCACACAAAAACTTGTTCACGTTTTTGTGTGCTGTATAGTAGCAACCCTTTGCGACAGTGTAGCAGCAGCAAGCCTGCGCCGCAGCGTATCAGCAGGTGCATAGCCCTGCAGCCGTAAAGCTCAGCTCCTGGGATCCTCTGACATATGACATCATACACAAGCATGTCTGCTGTAACTGTCGCAGCATGTAGCAGCTTGTCTCCTGTGAATCTCCTTGTTGGCAACTGGGCATGACGTATTGCAGGCAAGTCAGCAAAGAGCATGGCCGAAGGGGGCAAGGGGCTGCCCAGGGAGATGGGGGGGAACCCCCTGGACCTGCTGGATGCTGGCACCAGTCGCAAGATGGTGAAGCATGCTGCTGCCCGAGGTGCTGCTGGTGCCCCTGCTGAAGAGGGGGATGACTTTGAGCATGGGGATGATGGCAAGATCATTGTCAGGGTGTGTAGCTTCTGTATCGCATGTGCATGTGAGCGAGCTGGTGTTATGCCTGAAGTTCTGATTGCCTCCTGCCTAGTGTCGTTGTTGGATGGAGGTGATTGCAAGGGTACTGTCAGGATATGCATCCCTTTTATACGGTGGAAGCATCATTTTGGTCCTGTTTGAAGCGGTGGATTGAGATGTGCAGCTGTAGTCAGTATGCAATGGCCAGCTGTCTTTTCATTGCTTGTATGTCACACAATCAAGAATCATCATTGCTTGATCGTCACAAGATCAAGAAGAATACCAACAGCAATACAATATCATGTTGAAGATGATCGGATTTGAAAACTTAATGGAGCATTCAGCTCTGCAGCTCTCTGGTACATGGTAGCACTGCTGATGGTCCTTTGCAGGCATCAACTGCTGCCTCTTGTTCTTACAGGATGAAGAAGCTCAGGGCAAGAAGCGGCGGCGCAACTCACACCTAGATGACAGCGATGACAGCGACTTCGATGACATAAGGCATGTGCATGGGGCCAAGGCAGCCTTGAGAGAAGGTGCTGGTTCAGTTAGATATGCTGCCACGGAAGGGGCCAAGTCACGGGGTAGGAGCAGTGCTGTGGGGTCTGTGGGGGGCCGTAGCATGGGTGCCAGGACGAGCGCTACTGCTAAGGGAGCTGGTTCTCAGCATTCTGGAGATAGGTGAGGCTCAGTCATGTGGCTTCTACGTGCAACAATGCTGATGCATGAGCTGTGCTTCCACACATCTGATTGTGCGTGCATGAATAGTACTGCCAAAGCAGACACAGAGCGGCATCATGACTGGCATCATGATACGACTATTCCCTATAATCAGCGCTCACAATTGTTGCAATCTGACCATGCTGCTGCTGCTATATCTGTTTCCATCTGCATGCTGCTGCTGCTGTATCTGTTTCCATCTGCATACTGTTGCTGGCATGTGTTTGGCAAGATGCACTCTGATCATGCAGTCGTGCATTTTGCCATATGCTTGAGCATAGGATCTCCGCTGCTCACAGGTTGCTGTATACAACCCTGGCAAGACAAGAGTTTACGTCATGGTGCAGGTTCAAAGCTAGAAAGGGCGCCAAGGGTGACACAAAGGGTGCCAGCAAGGTAGAGCCCTATGCATACTGGCCTCTGGACAGGAAGATGTTAAACAGGAGAGCTGGCAAGCAGGCAGCTGCCAAGAAGGGGCTAGAGCGTGTTGTCAAGGCTGCTAAGACTGGTGCCGTCAAAGGGCATAAGGCCAAGCGACGAAGGACCTAGGCAGAAGTTGTAGTCACTACAACCATTCTGCAAGTAGTGTGCACAGCCCAGGACTGGCATGTAGATGTGAGGAGATGTTTGATATGCAAATGTTGACAAGAGACTTTGTAGATTGATGTTTGTGTGCTGTTCGTGTAGCTGTATTGTCTTGAAGTCATGTTTAATCCGTGAACGGTCTCCCCTGATCTGATAGCTAGAGGTATGGTGGGCTTTCTCCATCTTTCCAGGCTGCATCTGTTCCTGAAACCTGTTTCACTGCATTTCCACTATTGTCCAACTGTGTGATGCAAATGCAGCACTTCACTGTAAGTGGTAGAACGCAGTGATAAACGCTAACAAGCCTCTCCTCTGCTGCGTTTTTGCCTGCTTTGATGAGAGGAGCATGGATGCTGGCTGATGCCTAGTCAGAAAGCAAATATATTGATCTGCACGGCACTGCGAATCTGGGATGGCACCTGGCATGTGGTTTCGGAGCAACAAGCCGATGTTGGCAAATTTCAACAGTGAGCGCTGTGATGTCACCTGCGATGACAGCGATACCCAAGTTCAAAAAGGCGCCAAACATCAGACACACGCCAGGCGGAAAGCCTACGCATCAGCAGGCCTTCAGGATCCTACGCAGACTGAGGGAGCCATGCAAGCTATCGGAGTTCCCCGAGAGCAAAGCTTCGTGCTTCAACCTTACGCCGTGATCCGACATGGTAATACATATTGCTTTGTTTCTGATGAGTGACAGACTGTACCCTATGAAGTACAGGCTTTGCACCACAGGGCTTTATCTAGGAGGACTGCACTCCCTGCAGTATGCATCACAGATAGGCCTGACACATTTCGTTGTAAGCAAAGCATATACGGGTTTGTGTGCAAGGTCATCTGCTGTTGTGCGGCAGTTGCCAACCACTCACTGCGGCAATTGTGTGTGCAGACAGTGTTACCCAGCCTGAATGTTTTGCAAGAGTCCCCTGATTTTCAGCACACCCTTGATAAACGCTACAAGCGCTTACATGTGAAGTTGGATGATGCTGATCATGCCAATCTGCTGCTGCATCTGCCATCAGCATCAGCCTTTATACAATCTGCCTTGTATGCCGGTGGTAAAGTGCTGGTCCACTGTGCAGCAGGCATATCCAGGAGTGCCACGGCAAGCTACTCAAGGTCTATTTGAAAGTAGTCATATGCACATCCGCTTTGAAGCCAATGCTGTACATGCTGTACATACCATTTGAATCTCTGCTGCACCCCTGCTTGCTGGGTCCACAAACTGCGCTAGCCCCTGCAGACCAGTCAAGACTGCAGTGGCTCTGATAATCAGAAGCAGACGTGCAAAGCAAAAGCACACAGTCCACAGTTCAACTCATTTTTTGCGCCGCTGCATGCAACAGCTGGGGTACTAAAGTGGCCTACTATGCATGAGGGTAGATTGATGCTATCCAGGTGGTCATGGCATATCTCATGAAGATTGAGCAGCTGACACCAGAGGAAGCCCTCAAGGCAGTGAGGCAACATGCCCCCTGGGTGGACCCCAACCCTGGCTTCAAACACCAATTAGCCCTATTTGCAGCTATGGGTCACAAGCTTGACCCTGACTATGAGCCCTACAGAGCCATGCTGCTAGCTCAACAGCGCCAGCTGGCTACCCTCAACACACGGCCGCTGCCAAAGCAATTCAAGGTAGTGTGTGTAGAGCGTTCAATCTGCGCTATCCTGTGATACAGACACGTCACTTTACGCGTTCCTGACTGCAGCTAATGACATTCTTCGCATCTGGCTGATTAGGCTTGGTAAGGTTGCTTGTGAAATCGCATTCAGTCATCATTAGCTGCTGCTGCTCTGGCAACATGTCAGAGCTGTGCTAGCACAGATCAAAAACAGTGTGCTAGCACAGATCAAAAACAGTGCAGTAGGCCCTCAATACTTGCTTACACTGTGAAGAGAAGTCTTTGATCGCTTTCAAGCACCCACACAATTTGCAGACACAAGTGTTGTCTTTTAATCCCTTTTTGACTGACCTGTCTACAGCATCATCAGAGGACAGCACTCTTTCACTACTTTGCCCAAACTATCAGCAAGTGGACATCATGCTCTTTTCTGAGCAGAGTTCTCACCAGCTTGATTATGCTGGACATCACATTCATCTGTGCTTTCAAAAGTCATGTTGTCTAACAAATAACATTTGACTCCACCTCCCAAGCTGTAAATCACTGTATGTGCAAGTGTGTGCATGCAGAGTGGCGACTGGGTGTGCAAGCAGTGCCGCAGATTGCTAGTGACAGCAGACCGTGTCATCAACAGCCAACATGGAGATGTGGATGGTGTATCGCATCAAGCACAACAATGCATTCTTGTCAAGCCCCAGCGGTGGATGGGGGGCAGCATCTCGTCAGCAAGTGGCGGCACCGGAAGCAGTATTGTGTGCCCAAAGTAGGCTATGCTGCAGCATGCATTGCAGAGGCTTGACTCCCTGCTGCAGACCTGAGAAGTATCGTGCATGCAATGTGCATGTGACAGTTCTGGTCCCACGGCTTACAGACGTATTCAAGTGTTTGGGAGCTGCACTGCTGAGCTTGTATCTCATCATGTGCTGTGGTGCTCTGAAGCTGAGTGTTCTGTGGCACTGAGTGGACATTCATACATGCGCACTCTCAAATTGCCATAGACCGGCCAATGCTTGGCAACAGCTGAGTGTCAATGGATGTGTGTGCAGTTGCGGGACTCAGGTGGGTGTGTTTGAATGGGGCAGCTATTCGGTGTCTGGCATTGCAGACTTGCACACCCCTCATGGAATACATCACCCCCTGCCCAGTTTGTTCTCCACAGTCATAGAGCAACATCAAAGCGGTGCAGCGCATGCAAGTAGCCTTGATCCCTTTGGCCATAAGTCTGGAACTTAATTACAGCTTGGCATGTGCACCAGGTGCCTGTGTGGTCGCACGTGGTCTGATGAGAGACATACCTGGTAAGATACACCAATGTCACACTGTAAGATGGCGGCGCATGATGATGTACAACAATCAGAATTGTCTTAGGCCCTGCAATGCAGGACTTGCGCTAGAGTATATGATCAAATACATCGCATGCATTGTTCATGCAGTCCCATACAACACTGGGACACACTAACCTACTGCTTGATTACATGTACGGACACTGCCTGTCATGTAGCAATGATGACCACGACTGCCGTGCAATCGCCTGTACCGGTTCGCACTCCGTGCAAGATATGACCTGTACATGCATGTATCTGTTGATCAGTGCAATTTGTCCTTGCTGCACAATGGCCTTCATAACGAGTCTGCAACTTTCCGGCTTGGGAAGACACCAAGTTGCTAACATCCGACCCTTCAGCAGCTCACAACAGCCTGTGCGAAGGACTTGCGTGAAGCATGCTTGCACTTGCTCCGCAAGCGAGGCACCAAGAGCTTTGGACAGACGCGAAACATTGCTATCTCTTGCCGCAGTTGCCACGGCTTTGAATGTGAACCAGGCGGAAGCTGAGGGTGGTGAGCTTTTATTGTGCATGAGCCCTGGCATGCACCACTCTCTCACTGCAACTAATGTGACTTTACACAGAGACGAAAACACTGTTTGGAAAGGCCTCTCCACCCACTAGTTATGGGGGTTACGGAGGGAACGCCAAGGAAGGTGCAAAGTAAGTACCCTTCTGCTTGTGCTATGCTTCTTGCCCACTCAGCTGTTTATGAGTGTCGTGCCAAGTATGCTTGTCCTTGGCTCAGCCATGTCTTCTGAATTGCAGCAAGCCCTGCAACATATGATGCCAACCACTGCTCAAAACATGTCAATGCATACAGGTACACTTTTGAGTATCCTGCCAGTTGGAAGAATGATGTCGTCAACAAGGTCAGTTTTGCACATTTGTACGCCTCTGCTATGCAAGCAAGCAGCCACTTTACTGCTACTACTGCAAATCTTGACAAATCTCATTGTGCATTCACAGACAGAAAAGGGCATGCAAGGCATAGACTCAAGGGTGATCAATCCAAAGATTGGCAAAAGTAGGCCGCTGTCATGTTGCTACGTCAAAAACTGTGCATGATCAATCTGCCTGAAGGCTTCAGAAAGCAATGCCCTGCTAATGGGAAAATGCACAAATTTGACATGATTTGCGTCGCATGCAGCGCAAGGCGCATTTGTTGTGACATTTGGCCGAGCTGGAGAGGACAAGAAATTCAACAAACTTGGAGATGTGGAAGCAACCCTGCAAGGCTTTGCAGGAGCTGACTATGATCTTCAGGTGCTGTTCCCACAACGTCTGCTGCATCAGCTTGTCCATAAGATACGTCGACAAATGCATTATAAATGCAAGGCGCGCCTGAAAGAGTTGAATATCACAACAGTTTGGGTCATTGCATGCAGCAGGTCACAGCTGTAGAAACAAGGTAGTACAGTATGTAAGGCTGCGCGATGCACTGAAATGCATTGAAGTGCATCTCGAAGGCTGCATTTACAGTCATGTTGCTAACTGTATCTGACACAATATCTCTATGATCCAGGCATTTCACCAAGCTCTGCAAACCAGTGCATTCTTGGGAAAATGTATCTGAGATCCAATCTATCAAGGAAACAAGGTAGTTAGAAACACAAGTCTTTTTCATTTTCTGCTTCTGGTGCTCTTCAGGATGCTCTGGTGGGTGCAACTGACAAGAAAAACAGCCAGCATGAGAAAGATGGCGAGCTGTTTTATGACTATGAAGTCACTGGAGCAGTGAGTATGCATAATGCAAAGTACTCGCCATTGTGCTGAGGCCTACTTCTTGCTGGCCTTATTGTCAGGTGCAGCCATATCTTGCAGCAGGCAAATCACCAGCTAGTCACTGATGCTGCTGATAACGCAGGATCTGCACTATCTGGCGTCAATCACGCTCAAGAGTGGCAAAGTGTTTGCTCTCTTTGTCAAGTCGCCAACCAAGGTGAGCTGATAGATTCTGCCGTGGTCGAGTGTACAGCAGGACAAGGATGACAAACAGCCAAGTATGCTTACTGACACACTTTGTGATCTGCAGAACTATGCAGTAGATCGAGACAAGCTTAAGGCAATTGTAGACTCCTTCACGGTCTTGTAATCAGACTTGCAAAATTAGGGTCTTGTAGCTGCAAGGCTATCAGGAGCACAGGGTGCAAATGCATGTCATCAACATGCCAATGCCATGCCGGGCCTGCTGCTGTACCTGCTAAATGGATTGGTCATTCTTGGATACTGCGCTGC
>JAABUP010008220.1_pt1 | contig 13430 bp, 17 predicted proteins | sample 5559201 | NCBI WGS metagenome assembly JAABUP01 (sample SAMN10711887, study PRJNA513373) | rock metagenome | isolation source: Antarctica rocks | place: Antarctica | reverse complement strand
TGCTGTGGCTGCAGGGGTTAGGACAGGGGATACGGTGGGGCTAGGGGTGGCGACTGGGGTTGGACTAGTCGTGGCTGCAACAGTGACAGCAGGGGTTGCAGTTGGACTGGGTGTGGCTGCAACAGTTGGTGAAGGGGTGGCAGCAGGGGTTGGGGAAGAGAGGGCTGGGGTAGCTTCTGGGGATGTACCTGCAGGGGGAGACTGTGGGGATGCTGGGGTGGCGCTTTCTGGGGATGCATTTCCTGCAGGGGGGGATTCTGCAGTGGTGGAGACAACGACGGGGGAGAGGTCAGGGCTGGATGGGTCAGATGATGACACAAACACACAGGATGGCACAGACAACACCCTACATCATACTTGCGACATGACCATGCACCCTAGACTGACTACCTACTCTACTCCCATCCAACAAGCATTGTGTTGATTGCATATTATATGCCTGGGGATGTGCTGCTCACCTGTAGTAGTGTTGTCAGCTAGCTGCCGCCGGCCATGAATGACCAGATAAGCATCTGATGAGCCTGCCACAGCAATTGCTTCCTGCATTGAAAGCATCAGCTGTAAGAGGACGGCAGAGGTCATGTAGGAACGCATGGTGGTGGTTCAACAGCATTCCACAATACATATGAATGTCCTGCAGGCATTTCATGCATGGAGGCGTTGGGTCTCTGTCAATCATGTAGGCTGATGATACTCATCAACAAAACAAAACAAACAGCGCCTGAGACAAGCAAGGGGACACAACCATTTGCAACAACCACCAAATGCTTGTCAGGGCATAGGTAGTACCCAATAACGAGCCGCAGCTTGAGATCAGAGACAAAGCTTGATGTCACAGGTGAAGCCTACCGGCAGCTTCCCAATTTCAGGAACACTACCCGGGCCCGGGCCAGTCGAAGCTGCGTTGGATCTGGTTACTCCGGATCCGCGCTGTAACCCAGTGTAGTCTCGAAGCTTGGCAGTGATTTGCTGCAGATTTGTCGCTGACGCTCCGGACAGAAGACATGACGCTAGAAGCAGCAGCAATACTGCGCGTGCTGTGAAGCGTGAGCGATCGCGCTTCGTTGCGCTGCTGCTGACCCTCGCATTCAACGTCGATAAGTGACAATACTCAATCTTGCTGGCTGACAGTGTGTTGGGCGCCAGTTGTTCAAGCACAGGAAGCAACCGGCTGAAGTGCTGCCCGTTGTTACTCTCTGCTGTGTCTGTCTCGGTCCGAGATCCAGGAACCGCAAGTTCCGATCCCGCAACACGAAGTCCTCTGACTCCCAAACGGAATGTATTGCGTTGTGGATGTTAACACGCACACTCAAGCGCCGTCGCTCCGCACAAGTCGCACTATAGTTCTCAGGTGACACAAACAAGCGCACGTGATTAGCTTGGCTCGACAGGTGTCACTCTTCAAAAGGCACGGCACACCCTAGTCGGACATCAGGGGACCGGCGGATTAGGTTTCAATAGGCACCACTCCTTTCAGATTCACCTGGCGCCCTTAGCCCTGAATCACATGAACCTCTAGACATTTCAATTGTGGAAGCCGGCTGAAACCGGTATAATCTGGACAATGTCTTCTGCTCTCTTCGGGGCGCAGAAATTCCGTAAAATGTACGAACCCAAAGGGTAACAGGCAGGTAGTTGGCCAACTACCTACGTAGGTAGTTGGCCAATGGTATACCATGCATGGACCAATGGGGATCTTAGTACAGTGCTACGTAAGTCAAAGGTGAGTCGCATAAATATCGCAACGTCGTAGACCGCTTTCATTGGGCATATGATCACATACATGGAGTTGCACTTGGGTTCTGCATGACTGGTCATGACAGCTTCTGCTACAGCTACACATGATGCATGTAAAAGCAGCTACACATGATGCATGTAAAAGCAGCCAACTGGAAGAAGGCTGCAGTGACATAAATTGCACATGAACCATATCTTACATGTCACAACTGCATTGCAGCAGCATAGCCTCAATCCTCCACAGCATGCCCTGCGCGAGGCCAGCTGGCACCTCCAAGCATGAAGAAACAACATGCACTGTGTCAACATGCACATACTCATCATCTGAAGAATCGCTTTCAACTCTTTACAGATTGGACTGAGTTACACATTCTCAAGACGTGCACATGACAGCCTGTGCAACGCCGCAATCATCAAAGCGTAACATTACCTCTCACACCCAAAGGGACGTGAGCTTGTTGGCATTGCCTGATGAACAATGTGTAAATTGCCAAGCACTCCTAGCATCACACTATAAAACCCGCAAGTGCCTTAGATCATGTACACACCAGACATTGAAGCAGAGCATGACAGAATTGAAGGTGTCTCCTGCTGGGCTAAGGTGCTAGTGATCCTGGCAATGACAGGAAGCTGCCACCCAGAGAGTAATATGCACACCCTACGATGCTTTCATAAGACTACAATGTAATTGTATGATGCAAGGTTGTGGCCAAAGCAACAAGCTGCACATTGGTGACTAGAGCTAAAAGCCTGCCGATGGGTCTGTACACTGACATTGCTGATGTGTTGTCAGCAGCCAGCGACACAATTCATGGACACAACAGAAAGTTGTAAAGAGGCAAGCTGACAGTACTTGCTGCAGCTGCTGGAGGCTAGCGCCCTGTCTGTTGCTGCATGACTTGCTGCATTTGTTGCTCTGCTTGAGTGGACAATTCCCCGAACCGCATACCCACTCTAGCTGAATGCTTCATGAACTTCTCACAACATCTGGTCACGCACTGCAGCATGGACAATCATGCAATTTGGTGCCTGTCATCTTGATGGCTATGCACCAAACAAGACTGTTAAGCATACGTGACCAAAACGGCATTTGATGCTGTACTGACCCGTTCTTCACCGCTCTCCAGATCTTTTCGTCGAAACGACTCCACGCAATCTCTAAAACAGCGCTCCACCACGTTGTTGTACATCCGCAAACTGCATAAATTACCATGTTGATGCCGCCACGATGAGCTTGCCACTCTCACGTGCGCTAATGGCGCCGCTTACCTATCTCTGACCTGCATCTCCTCAATCTGCGTCATCAAAGCATTCTTTTGAGCTTCGGGCAAGCCTTCCAGTCCTTCAATGGGATTGTTATTCATAGCTGGACGGTGGGGAGCGCGGTCGCTGACAACAGAGAGTCCCGCCGAGGTATGCAGATAAATACGAAAGGGTGTCTAACCAAGATCGGCTGCAGGCACGTTTAACGTCAGAGCTGTTGGCTGAAGTCAAACAACGTTGCAATGCCCGACTACGCAGAGCTACGATGCGGCAGGTTAAGGGTTTTACTGTAGTTACTAATTGATTGCAAGCCCTAAATATGACTACCTGCTGGGCCAGTGCTGGCAGAAGCGGAAATGTTGCACTTTCTCAGCAAGCCTTGCTGCGTCCTGCGTTGATCTCGTGGCCCAACCTGTTTGATTCACCGTTGTGCTGAGGCTGTTGGCTGCTGATACAGTGTCTGCATTGCTCGCACCTGTCCCGCATAGCGAAACGCGGGTGGCCGGCACATGTACATAGCAGACTGGGACACCTTCGCAGAACAGGCTGAAGCTCTATATCGCAGTGACCCCCTCAGAGTCCGATACGTGTTGAAATATAGACATTGCGATGGCAAAGCTGTCTTGAAAGTCACCGACGATAAAACGGTGACCACCGCAGCTGATCAAGGCGGTTTTGCGCGACAAGCACAAGGCAACTCATCGGTGATGACATGTAAATTGCAGGCTCTGCAGTATAAGACTGACCAGATTGCAGATGTGAAAAAGATCGAGAAGCTGAATCTACTTTTTTTCACCCTTATGGCTCAAGGTTCTGAGGCTGATGGTGAGCACCCACCTGCACTATGCCTTGTGTATCGCTGAGGGTTGCCAACTTGCTCAGGATTGTTGCTGACAAGCTTTCTGCCTTGAAATTTCAAAGTGCCCTTGGGTCAGCGTGCTACTGCGCCAGGCAATCTTGGTGACTCTTACGTCGCAGTTGCTAGACATCTCTGTGTGCTCTGCAGTGCCACCTGTGGAACAAAGTGAAGCCTCAGCAGCTCAAGTATTTGAGACTGCTCAGAAATCCCAGCAGTCTGGGCAGCCAAAGAAAGGGCAGAAGAGGCGGAAAGGATAGCACTTGCACCTAGGCAGGCAATAACATGTGGCGTGTCACGATCACCAAATTAACTCCAGGCCACATAGCAAGTGCAGCTTGTTGCATAAAATGATATGCAGGCACAGGCGGTGTTCAAGTAACATACGCCTTAGGGCATATGAGAAGCTTGCTCACAGGATAACTATAAATGTGAATATCGACAAGTCTGCATGTTTGGAAGCTCAGATACCAGACCATGAGTTGTGCCTCATGTGACTCTGTGCATGCATTTATGCCAAGATGGCCTGCTCAGTACCAGATGCGCGCACTTGGATGCACAGCTCCGTGACTATGAAACTAGCACAATGCAGCTATATAGCCGGCCACAACACAAGCTGCATGTCATGTACATGGTGTGCTGGATTGCATGATTACACGTGTTCAGCAGACGTAATACACCATCGTTCTGTATGCACTCTACTAGAGTAGGCTACTTGCGTGGCCAGTGGTGACAATGATTGCTCAGAAGTGGTGACAGTATATACTCAACATTGCTGCACCAAATGGCGAAACACCGCAAAGCCATCATGAGCAACCAACCTTCATATCATGACCTTGGACAGCCAAAGCAGTTGATAATTGTCACGATGCATTGGGCCAGATTATAAGCCTTTCAAGGTACAAAAGGAACAATCATGCAGTACATACAGCACAGTGTTCAGGCATGCAGCAATTTCAACCTGCATCAGGTGGTCAAAAATCTGATGTGGATACTTGATAGACCACTGTATGGGCAGGACCTATGGCAAGTGCAACGTAATTCAAGCAAAATGAAGGTGTGAGAGTTGAACACCATGCCGAATCCCTTTTTGTGAATTGTGCTATCAAAGCCAAGCACAGGATCAACACCAAGTACAAGGAGTCGTAACTCAACAAATAGCACACAAAAACAGAATCACAGTGTTACACAAGTGTTACACCGTGTTCAGGGCTAAAGGCACATACTCGGCTTCACAGCTCGGCTACACTTCATATAGCTTTCTCAGAGTAGCCCCATATGCCCCACCTTCAAGCTATTCTTGATTCAATGCCAAAATGCACAGTATTTTCCTCTCCTTTGCACTTCATACTGGCTGGCAATGCAGCATACCTGCTTCATACAGCAGTTTGCTCCTGGCAAATGACTGGGAGACATGAGATGTCATCAGAGTGACCCACGTCCTTCAGAAGGAATATGCTATGCTACGCAACACTTTGCTTCGCGTCATGAACAACTCTTCAGAAGCCCTGATTTAGCAACATGAGTGTGCTCATGTGTCCACTTGTGTTGCTCCTTTGGCCTTGACAGCAGCATGCCCAGCTGTGTGTACATGCTGTACATGGAGCTGCACATGGTACTGATGGCAGCGTTGGGCCAGTGTTCCAGCAGGACTACTGGCAGTGAGTTGCATGATCACCAGCTTTGCACCCATGCATGGTCAGAAGCAGCTGGCCAAAGAACTGCTGTGATCATGCCAACACCCCCACTCCAGCCTCACACAGACTCTTGCATGTATGATTGCAAGCAGCCCTTCTGCAGGATTGATTCAGCAAAGCTGCTGCTGTCTCAGCGTCACATCACAGCTCTTCATCGCTGCTGAGAGACTTCCATCTTCAGGCTTTGCATCCTTGACAGCTCTTGGCGCACCTGACTCATGCTTGGCCTGCAAACAAGACCACAGTTGCTGCATTGGCAGTTGGACAGAGAACAGATCGGGGTTCATATGCCTGCAGGCAGCAAGCGCTGATAATTGCTGGGCAAAGGACTTATAGGTTGCAACTTACAAACTGTAACTTATGACAGTAGCCAGCTTGGCAGGGCATGCAACTGCAAGCCCAGCACAAATGATCTTACAGCGACCATGCTGGTCACTCAGCAGGGAAAGAAAAGGAAAAAGTAAAGTCTACGCTTTTCAGCGATCACAACAAGAGCCTCCTGAGACGGCAGCCTGGAGCTATGACTATAGGCCATAGACCAAACACAACAGGGCAACATCGCCTGGATGTGATTGACAGATCAGCTGGATTGCAACATTTGTGTAGGTTTGGCAGGAGTCAGGTTCACACTTAACTCAATTTAGCTAGGATCAAGTCAATTGAGCAACAGCAGGCACACCAGTACAAAACAATCCAATGTCTTCATCTTGCTGGATGAAGACACAGTTTTCTGTTGTGCAAAGACAGAAGCAAAATATCTGCATCTTTGTCGCCACCCGTGTCAACAAGTCAGTTTTGTGCTTGACCAGCAACAAACCACATGCTGTGCACATTGCCTTGTCTGCGGTCAGTCAATGCAGTTACAAAGGTACACTCAGATGACTGATGGTGCTGCTGTTGAGAGACGCCTGACATAAGTGACAGCAGCATAAACAGCACTGAATGTCACAACAGCTTGCCATCTGCAGCCTACCTGTGACATGGGTTGACTTCAAGGCACCTGTTGCATAGTTGTACATAGGGTGAGGGGCATGATGAGGGCAGGGGCAGATCCCTGCAGCCCTCAGCCTTGCTGTCGATAATCTGAGCCTGTGTCAGACCCTTGTAGGGCTGTTGGCCTGTGTACATCTCCCACACTGTGGGAACACACACATTACTGATCTTCAGCAAACAGGTGCAGTCATGACATGAAACATACATCAGTATGACCTTGAACCAGCAGGTGCTGTCATGAACTGCTTTCCAGCACTTGTCGCAACTCAAAACACCAAACACGTTCACTGCCAAGCAGCTGTCAGAGGTACAAGACGAGTGCATCAAGCGACAAAACGCATGCAGCAGTTTGAAGCCACTGGTTTTTGCATGCTGGATCAATGACATGAAACCACGATTATGTTTACAGTGCAGCAGCTCAAGTTCAAGCACTCAAGAAGGACAGAATGATTGATCTACAACATTTGCGTCTGTCATCCATGTGCTACCCTTGTGCTACAGGGTAGCACACCCACACCGGTCTTCTATGCTGTTGCTCCACTTGATGATGCTCCAAAAGTATCTTCGACATACATGACCACCATGTATGACAATGTGGTGGTTACATACACAGCCAATGCATGATCAGAAGAACACAACAACAGATTCAGACCACTCACGCAAAACACTCAGTGAGTACACATCCACGGCGCAAGACACAGTCCCATGTAGCAGCAGCTCGGGTGGCATGTACATGAGGGTCCCATGTGCCACTGCATGATCACCCCTGAATGCCCCCTGACAGGACCCCGGGCTCTGCAATCTTGTGCACATGCCTGCATGCAAATTCCGCATCTGTTACTGTAATGCATCCAGAGAGGTTGTATGAAGGCAACACATTATCATTCTGGCGTCATAAACCCCAGTGTAAGCTAAGCGTGATCGATTGCCTGACAATACAGAACTGCCAGAAAAGGAAGTGCACTTGGTCAGAAACATCACGCCCTGACACGATTGCAATGAATTGTATGAAACACAGGAACACATTGCTGCTCAGTGTAGCCTGAGTGGCTATCAAACAGAGCAAGATGCCTATGACAGCAACGACATGCTGAGGGCTCACCGAAGTCAGCAAGCTTAGCGACACACGGGCCATGCTGAGTCAGCTTGTTGGCCAAAAGCACATTGTGGCTGGTCACATCTCCATGCACAACACTCTGGCTGTGGACATGCTCCAATGCTGCAGCAATCTGCTGCGCCACTGCCAGGATCCTGTCCAGTCTTGGTCGTGGTGAGCAGACTTTGGGCAACTTGTTGCCTGACTGCAAGTCATCAGCGCAGGGCGTTTGGCATTGAGGCAGCACTATACTTCCACAAGGCCTGCTGTGGCATGCTGCTTGCACATGCCCTGAACCTTCTGCACCAGGAGACGTATGATGAGTGGTTCTGTCGTGTGTCTGGCCTTGACGCTTCATCAAGGCTGTTCCCAAAAGACCCTCTCCAGCTGAGGCCGTCTGCTGTTGTTGATAGGGCAGGGCAAAGCAGGGCCAAACCCCACAGCAGCATGACTTCTGCCCTGCCTGAGAGTCTGACTTATAAGGGGCGTTGTGGAAGTGCCCTTGCTGGAGGGCAGCCCACAGAGTACCGCCTGGGCAGTACTGCATCACAATCACTGCGCAATATATGTCTGCTTGTGCCTGAGATGAGTCACAGCTGCTGGTCTGGGCAGTGGTTTGCTGGTGGTGTACAGGCCAGTAGTGTGGTGTGTTGACTGCACCCACCAGCTCAGCTGCCTGCTTGTTCTCATGAAGGCCATGCAACCTGCAGTCAAACAACTGTACATGTAGTTACTCAAGTCATGCTTGAAGGTCAGATATGTCTGAGTTCTGACATGAGTACACCTGACAGTGAAGCTATCGCATGCATCATGTCGACATCCACCAACATAAACTATTCATGTATTTGAGGCAGCTGAGACTCACTGGTGACAGCTTGTAGCCTTCCAACAGGTGTTATGCTGTGACACATGACACATATGGTAGCACTGTGCTGGCGCTCCTATTATGTTACATGGCTTGCATGTGCATACACATAACGAGCTGTGGCAGGTACACCGGATGAGGCAGAGCAGTGCAGCACCTGTCCAAATATTGCTGAGCAGCAGGCAACTGCTTAAGCACACATAAATGGGTTTGCACCTGCGCAGCAGGTGACACGTTTGAGCTGGTGTCAAATCTCCTCGCATGGCTGCCTGTGCAATCCAAGGCACACAGAAAGTGTGCATCACACAGTATTTGCAAGTCGGCACCCTGTAGGGCATGCATATGTCTCTGTTTGGGTGGATGCCTTGAGACTCATGCAAACAGATAAAGCAGCTAGTTTTCTTCCAAGTCCAACAGGGATTGCAAACTTCATAGTATCAGCTGAGCCCAGTTTGCAATGATACTATCTGCTGAATATCCGATCGATCGCAGGCTGCATGCAGAAGCTTCGTGACAACAGCAAAAAACAACATGGTCAGTACTACACTGCTAATGACTGCTGCAGCACTACTAGCTGTGCCCAGACAAGTGAAAGCATCCCACAAGGACAGTCACTGCCTCCAAGGACTGCTCAGATAACATTTTTGGCGCGCTGATCACAATGGTCACTGTACAGCTTGTGCATACAAATCCTTGCAAGGCTGAAAGCTTCCAGAAAGGGATTCAGCCGGACTTCGCTCCCATAGTGATTGGTGTGTCTTGACGCAGTAGCAGACTTACTACAGAGGGGTGACGTATAGCCATACAGACAGCAGCTTCTTGTGCAGCCTGGTGCTTGTCCAATACTCGCTCCATTACTTTCACTGCAACAACTTTTCTTCTCCATAGACCTATGTCACAGCAGGTTTTCTGTAAGCAGGAACGCATGGTGCTCTGCATCTTGCTCTGGGGCTATCAGGGTTATGATCCAGCCTTGTGCTGCGGCAGCCACATCTCTGGAACACTATATAGCATTTGTGGTGTTGGCTGATGCGAAGCCGGAAATGCTAATTCACCTGGCAGCAGTGCGTTCAAGCAACACATGCAAGCCTTGAGTGCAGCGTGTGCAAGCAGAAGAGCTTGCAGAAGAGCTTGCAGAAGAGTGTGCAGCAAGTTGATGTACAACACTGATGACCTTTCTCATGGGAGGGGGCCAGTGACAGCCTGAGAGTTCTGCAGCAAGTGACCTTTGTATACTGTTCCTGAAATGCCTTGACCTATGGGCTCGAGTACGTCAACAGCGGCCAGCGAATCCTCCTGTGGCGGCGCCATGGTTGCATTTTGTGAGTTTGTACTATGTGAAACCCGTCCGCATTGCCACTGCAGTCAAGTTGTTTCACCAGCTTTGCTGTCAGGTTGTCGTCAAAGCATATAACCAGGTACAACTCGAGATAGGCTAGAAGATTAACAGAATTGGTACGTGCGCAGTGCACGCACATAGTGAATCAAAGCCTGCTGTGGCTTGTTTGCTGCGTCCGCTTGCTTGCAAAGCCGCAGCTACAGAAACCGCGTATATATATACTATAGTCGTGCCATAAGGATCAGTGTGGTACCAGCGCTATGTGCAGCAGCTCACCCGAAAAAGTGCTGCGCTGGATATGCACGCCCAAAGGGATTTATGACCGTCTGTCATGCACAACTGGCTGCCGACAGTGTGGTCACAACGTTGTGAAATTCAAAGTCTTAGGAAACTTGATCCGCTGCAGCTGTCGTACCCGCTCGATTTCCTCTGCGAGGCATCAGAATATACCTTCGGGTCCGCAGAAAGCGCTGGATGAAGGAGGTCTGAAGACGCCATTGGACGCGCTCGCGACTGCCACGCCCGTCACCGAGCTCAGTCATAAGTTCCAGCTTCAACCATAACAGCGGCTGACAAATGAGTCATAGCGCGTTTATGTTCACGAGGATCACGGTTTAAAATTGTCATGTTGTCATGCAATTTCTCCTCCAAAGGCTTGAGAGATGACACCGGCACTTTTGGCATGGCCAGTCTCACACGTCTTGCGGATGCGTGTCATGATAAATGTCCCTCGGCTCTCTCCAGATCTGACCAGTGCTGGACCAACAATGCATCCTGTAGCTGCAGCTGGTACACAATGGATTGAGCAGCAAAACCCGGTTGGGGTTAAACACTGTTGGTGACATATAAATTTGCCTGCTGATATGTGCGCATGTCTGGCTTACAAACCTGAGCAGGAGGGTGATCTGAGGCTCAGGGACAAATCTGTGCACTAGGCAGTTTACAGCTCATGGAAACATTCGACCAGCTTGCCAGCAATCAACACCACCACTCCGAGATGAATGCACTATACAGCCCAACACAGCCGTGCTTGAGTGCATACTGTATTTGGCTTCTCAATGGTCCAGGCATTTCACCCGGCTCTGCAGATCAGTACGTTCTTGGAAATCTGTTCATGGATCTAACAAATCAGTAAACACCACCACGGTGTGCTCCTTAGAAAACCTAGACTATGCTCACCTCGCCCACACAACTGCCAACAGGAGGCTCATGCTACAGCACAGACTGCATTGTGAGGAAAAGCAGTGTCTCAATCAAACGTGGCGTCATAAGAGTTCAGTATCTGTAGCTTTGGTGGAGAGTTCAGACGAGGTTCTGAGATGTTGAAAACCATGGTCTCAAATGATCATGGTAGTCCTCCCCATGATCCAGCCTTTTTGCCAGCCTTGCTGCCACCTGCTGCTTTAGATGCCGCTTCCTGCTTGGCTTTGTCAGCTTCAGCAGCTTCTCTCGGACGTGTGATCCTTTGGAATGCCAGCTTCACTTTGGTGCCGCCGTCCATGGCATCTAGAGGGTCTTTCCTCAGCCTGCACCATCAGAATTTAGTGTATTTAACGGATTTAGCATACCAATGGCCACATGGCAATCAATGTACACGTTGCAGGCAGATGCACCCACAACAGCCACAGCATCCTGTACATCCTGCACTGGCGTCTGCATAGCTTGGTTTACAGGGCAGTATGTAAGCATGCTCTGCCATGATCTGAGCTCAAATACACGCCTGCAAGCGTTTTGCTGGCAGCTGGTTCAATTGGTCAAACTGTTGTGACTGTCAACGACTGTGCTGGAGGATGCTTCATCCCTGCACTTGTAACAAGGTATCAAGGTATGGTGTATAGTTCCAAGGTACAACTGAAAGTGGGGTTATGATGTCATGCTGAATATGACTGCCCCTTGCTGCTGCATGCAGCAAGACCCAGTGAAGCTGTGGTGGGTCATGTTTCAGCCTGCGCCATGCTATGAGTGGGAATGAGGTTTGATAGGATGTCTTCTTTGTCTTGACAGGCATGTGTATGGCAGCACGACTTTATGTGTGGCATCTGTTCACACCCCTTCTCAGCTAGCAGCATACAAGCTGAAGACTTGTTTGCAGTAGCAAGTGTTGAAGAGGCTTTTGCACAGACAGGTGCAGAGCTTTGTGTACTGTGACAGATGGGTTGATGAGGCGAGGCATGAAAGTTTGACCCTCTCACACGTGGAGTGAAGATGACTCATGCTTGTGCTGCGTCTTTTGCTTGTGGGTGTTGAAGGTGTGCGGGCTCTCTCAAGGGCTGTTAACTGCTGGGCGCAACAGACGCATCAAGTGTGCAGGTCAGTCCCATGCAGAATACGAAAGACCATGTCCAGGCTGCTGTTGCTGATCAGCACAGATGTGTTGTCAGGCTGTCAGGGTCAAAGAGATATCAGCAGATGCTAAATCAATGTTTATCATACGGGCCAAAGCACTGTCCCCAGACAACAACAATGCTTCTGTACTTGAGAAGATTGCAAGTCAGGATGAACATATGTGTGATTTCATGTCATCTGGGATGCCCATCATGAGCTGGAAAGCGTTTCCTTTATCATTGCTGTTGTTATTCCTATGATACTATTGTTATTACTAGAGTTTTTATTATGATAATCATCATTATTGTTATTGTCATTGCTATTGCTATTGTTATTGTTACTGTCACTGTCACTGTTACTATTACTGTTACTGTTACTGTTATTGTTATTGTTATTGTTATTGTTATTTTTATTGTTATTGTTATTGTTATTAATGTTGCTGATGCTGTGCTGTTGCTGTTGCTGTTGCTGTTGTTGTTCTTGTTGTTGTTATTGTTACTACTATTGTTTTATTATTATTATTGTTGTTGATATAATTATCATTATTATTATTATTATTATTAGTATGAGTATCAGTATTAGTGTTATTATTATGTCGTCTGGGATGCAGTGTGAAGCTGCCAACTCAGCACAGCATGACCAGCTCACCTATGATTCAAACATAGCCCAATCACTTTCTCCACATCACTCAGGGAGACCTCTTCCCGCCCCTCGAAAGCCACCAGGGCCTTTGCCGCCCTATTAGTCACAATGTCTCCTCGAATGCCATCCACATCAAGCAAGCTGCAGATCTCACTGATCTTCAGGCGCACGTCTGCTGGCATGTGCACCTGCTTCAGCTTCTTGGTAGCTTCCACCAGGCGTTGCCGTAGCTCGCCTTGCTCTTTGCTAGATTCGTAGCAGAAGTTGTCAGGATCCTGCATGCAAACAGCTTGAATTTGTCAGCTGAATCAACTTATTCTGGGTTGTCCTACGAGCGCCTTTGCCTCTGGAAGGTGACAACTCTACGCGCTTCATACACCCTTCATACATCACCGTTCAAGAGGGGTCATCTACTCACAAGGGCCTCACCCAACTTGCAAGCCAAACTACCAAAGACAGCAGATGCTTGAGACGGATCAGTTCCAAGCTTCGCAATGACCCATGCAAGTGATACGCTTGTACAGCATCATTGCCCAACGAGCATGACGTCATGGAATGTCATCATTACACATGATTTCACACCTCTTCATGGCTTGCATGATTGCATACTTCCAAGC
>JAABUP010008219.1_pt1 | contig 13430 bp, 22 predicted proteins | sample 5559201 | NCBI WGS metagenome assembly JAABUP01 (sample SAMN10711887, study PRJNA513373) | rock metagenome | isolation source: Antarctica rocks | place: Antarctica | reverse complement strand
TGCGCAGCATATATATAGTTTCCAGGCAAAGCCTGTACCTACTTGACCCGCCGTCAGCTCATATACCAAGTTCCGAAAAACCGGGAATTGAACTGCCGACCGACGCTTGAGAGGCAGTCGCTTAGACCACAGGCTAGGTGGTCCTGTGGGGGCTTTTGTAAACAGTACTTCTGGCTGTGACTGAGGAATGGTAGTGGTGCACATGATAAAAAGTATGTAATGGCGTGGTGATGCGCGAGACAAAATCCACTCTTCAACTCTATTACAAGGATCTAGGAAGTCTGGGTTGCTGCAAGGTCCCCTCTCACCCTTGCGGAATTTGTCACCTGCAGCGCATTTTTTGAGCTGAAACTCTAATTTCAACTGCCAAACTGACAATTGCTAGACCTTTTCCTTGCATATGCTGGTCAATACTTACTGGTGCACAGGTGTGATTGCCATATGCAGGCAACAATAAGGCTGCAAACCTTTGTACCTTCCAGGAGTGATATGAAGATCACAGAAGTGGCCTTGCCTGAGCCAGACTGCCAACTTGTCTCATCCCTGACTACATATGCAGACGCACCTCTTGCGTTTGCTTTGGTGTGGCTGTTGCCCTGCATTGGCACATTGCCTGTGGCAAAGGAATGAAGTGCAGTTCGTGAAATACTTTGCTGTGCAGCTAGACGAAACTGCACTGTGCATACATCATGGTTTCCGGCCGTCAGGCGCTATTTTGGCCTTACAGTGATCCCGCACTACTTGAAGAAGTCTGTATCAGAACTGTAGCCTGCGTACCTAAATGCAGCAGAGTTTATCTTACAAGGGTTGGGGTATGCAACCCTTGAACATGAGCTTCAGAAAAGCTAGGAACCCCGCAGAGAGTGAAGCAAAGGTCAACCGCGCAGACTTTTCTTTTGTCTGTTTTCTAGAGGCTACCTCCTATTGCAATGATTGGTCTCATAAATCAGTCTGATTGTCTTCCAGATTTTGGTGCGGACTTGTGATGTTAGGTCAACAAACTTCTCAGTTAGGTCAACGTTCTGCAGGAATTGATCGCAACTGCGACGCGCGCAGTACAACTGTACTTGACAGACACTGAAGACTACTACACGTGTGCGTTGCACAGTCGCGGGTCATCTACCGCGGCGGCCAGCATGGCGAACAACGACCTGGAGGAAAGATTCAAGGGCATCGGTTTAGCAGACTCGACTGCCAAGTGGGTTGCTGCTTATACTATCTTTGATAACATCGCAATCAGCTTTTCAGTCCTCTCTGCATCAATCGAGGTTGCAAAACGTCTTACATACATCAATCAATTCTTGACCGAAGTGCTGCACTTGACAGGACTGCTGTCAAGAACAAGAAACTGACACATGAGCTGGAAGCTATCATACAAGAAGCAGGTGTGTCAAACGGATGTGCAAAGCAGCAAGGCACCCTTCTATATGATTGCGCTTCTAAGGTGAGGTCAAGCTTTATTGGCAGTAACAGCCAGCTGCATCATTCAAGTCGTCACAAATGCCCAGGTTGCGGTAGAACAACTGATGAAATGCAGCTCATCTTGTGCACATTGTGCAGTATCCAGACAATGCCAAGGAGAACCGCAAACAGTTCATGCTGGACTTCATTATGACGGGCAAGATTCAGGTATGATTAGCAAAATGCCATGCAAACTGAAGGAAAGAAAAGAAAAGAAAAGAAAAGACGAGACTATGCCTTTCGGCATTGATTAAAGAAAAGCCCGAGGATGTGATACATTGGGATTCCCTGTAGCATACTGAGATGACTGACGCACTCCAACACCACACAAACTCTAAATTGGATGCAAATTGGATGCAAATTGGATGCAATGCTCCTGCAGAAATCTACGCCCAACCTTGAAGGCGCTTTCAAGTATCTCAAGCAGCATGTTGGCAACAAGCCTCTCACCTCTGAGTTAACTCATGGATTGGAAGAAGCTGCTGGTGTAGGAGTAGTCATCACCCCTCAGCAGATTGATGCTACTGTTGCTCACCACATCAGCAAGGTCAAACCACAGCTTGTAGAGCAAAGGTATGAGGCATGCTTGGCGGCTAGTCTTGGGACCAGACTCACCTTCTTACCTCTCTCTGCAATGTCAGTCCTGCTTGCTAGATCTTGTACCAACTTGCCAACTGCTGCTGTGGCTGTCAAGACTACACCCCCCTTGATCATCCTGTCGTATGCACTACACTACACAACCCTTGCTGCTGTCGGTGGCTGATGCCCGCGAGACACAGAGTGGCAGACCACAGTACGCTCACAGCTTGGCTGCTTGTGCAAGATACATTCACTACATCACAAATGTTACCTCTTCTGCAGCTGTGGTTCAGCATTCTCAAGCATGAGCGCATTGTTCTGCCAAGCAAAAGCTCTCACAACAGCATACATTCCCACAGCTTTGGTGCACTTACAGGTATGCCTACCCAACAGCGCAGATGTTTCGGGAGATCAGGGAGGAGCTGATTTGGGCCGATGGAGGTGCAGTGAAAAAGGCGACTGATGCTGCCATCCTGTCCCTGCTGGGCCCTAAGACTGAAGCTGACCTGCAAGCCGGAAAAAAGAAGCCTGCCAAGAAGGTAAGCAGGTACTGCTTCAAACGTATCATGTGCAGAGGCCTGGATGCACACCTGGTCAGCTGAGCACATGCACTCCTGCCCATGGCTGCCTTTCACAGAATATGCTGTACATTCAATAAATGTGAGTCATACATGTCTGTCACACTTTGATGCAGTGTGAGCCACTTGTCCATAAGTGTGTCTGCAATCAAACCTCATGCTGCAGGTGATAAGAATGCACTGTCAGACCTTGTGTTATACTGCATCACCCAAATGAGTGTGCCAAGGTGTGTGCAAGTAAGGACAGGAGTGCAATGGACTTGCAGGCAGCGCCTGTTAGTGAGAAGGCCCATGGCGTGGCGGCAGCTACTGTGCAGACAATGCAGGAGGAACCCACTCCCTCTCATGATGTGTATGGCCATCTTCCCAAACCAGAAGAGAATGACAAGGCAAGCTCAGCTGACATGGGAGTGCCTCGCATGTGGCCCCTCATCCATAAGCATTCAAACCTTGCGGCACACTCTGTCATCATGTCTCCCCATCCCTAACCTGCTAGAAGCACTGTGCCTTGTGGTCTGTTGTTTGTGTGCCATGTTCATGCCAGCTAGCGCGAGCCTTTGACAGGACTCTTGACCATGTGACAGCAATTGTGGCTGAGTGGCAAGGGACCTGCTGGACATCAGGCGTATCAATCAATCAATCAATCAATCAATCAATCAATCAATCAATCAATCAATCAATCAATCAATCAATCAGTTTACAATTGATGTCTTTAGGACTTCTTAGGGGAGCCCACAAATCATAGCTGGGAAGTCAACATACACTAAGCACTGCATGTTCAAAGGCGTTCAACAACAGAGCACCAAAAAAGTGACGATGGTGATGATGATGCAATCGAAGGTGCTAATACCGCAATGCGACACAATGTGCTCTAACATAGCTCTATAGAGTTTACAGACGCAGAACAAAACGGGGTTTGAGAAACACAGTCCGGAGTAGTGTAGCAACAAGGGGATATGGGCACGCAGGTTCACAAGGTGGTGACCTTCAGCCCTGAGGCCGGCGGTGGCGAGATGCGCATCGCCAACACAGCAGCTCAGCTGCAGGCACACCTCAAAGCCACTGGGGGCAAGGTCATGACCAGATTCCCCCCTGAACCTAATGGCTACCTGCACATCGGCCATGCCAAGGTGACACTTCATCCTGGTGTTTGGGATTATACTTGAGCGATATTGTAATATACTTACAGGTTTTTGTGACCCATTTCATACTGCATTTATAGTCATAGGCTGTGTGGCCTCTCGTGTACGTTGTACTGCTCATGTTCTACTGCCAAACCTCACAGCCATATCAGGAGGCATCATTAGACCTTGTACAGCAGCCGCAGCATGGCGTATACCTCCATGGAACACTGTACTAAGCTGCTGCTTTGTCTATGGACTGTCTGTGCATGCCACTGCTTGGTTGATGCACAGGGCATAAAAAATTTCGCAGCAGGATCAACAATGTTTTAACTGTTACAATCATCACAATCATGGACGGCTGGTGACAAGTAGCTGAAATCTGCATCGCAGGCCATGTTTGTGAGCTTTGGTATGGCAGAGCATCTGGATGGGGAGTGTGTGCTGCGTTTTGATGACACCAATCCTGAGGCAGAGAAACAGGAATACATTGACCACATCCAGGACATTGTGTCCTGGATGGGTTGGAAACCTAGTAAGGCAAGCACTCACTCCAACTTGTCATTGTGTGCATGTACCGTCCTGCAAGTTGTGCATGCACAAGCAAAGTCTGGCCTTTATATGTGTCTGATGAGGATTATGCAGAAAACCATTTTGTGTAGAAACTTGATTGGGCAGATGGGCAAAGACTGGTTCTGCGCGAGCACCACATCACCTGTGTTGCAAAGCAATCAGTTTTATAGTCTGGTCACACTGTCAAACATCCCCTGTGGCATACACTGAGAATGACAAGTTGTTGTTTTGGCTGCAAGCCTATGCCCGGCAGCTTGCCTAATCATGGCATTGTGCTGCAGATCACATACTCATCTGATTACTTTGAGCAGCTGTACCAGCTGTCCATACACCTCATCAAGGCTGGCCACGCCTATGTGGATCACCAGACTGCTGACCAAATCAAGCTGAGCAGGTTTGACCCCCTTGACTGGAACAGGATGGGTTTGAAAAATCACCTTGCCAACAAGTGATTCTGTCTTTGCTAAGCTCAAGCAGAAATTAGTAGAGACATACTGAGAAGTTCTTCCCTAAGTCTCCACTATTTTCTGCTGCAGCTCAACAAAGATAGGCTCAGTCTGCAAGGATAGAATCGCTTGTCGGCAAGCCGATTTCACAAACACGTCCACCTCAGACACATCATTAGAGCTGAGACATGTAATCAAAAGAGAAATGCCTGATGCTGAGGCGTTCTGAGGATGAGATTCCACTGATGAAACGGCCAATTCTCAGTTGTGACATCTCTGCATCCCCAAGAGGCAACAGTGTGTTACAAACCATGCTAGGGAGTCCATCAATTTGCTACAAGCTGCCAAAAAGCTGTTCATGTTCTTTGTGAGTGGTGAGCAGCAATGCTGGCAAGGAACCATGTTGCTAGTACTGCACCAACCTTGCTGCACAAGCTGACACATGTTGGCATGCTTGCATGAAGCAGCACTTGCTGACAGGAGATGAGTCATATGCAGGAAAAACAGGGAGCCTAGTCCCTGCCGAGATAGACCCATTGATGAAAGCCTGGCTTTGTTTGAGGACATGCGGCGAGGCCTGATTGATGAAGGGCAGGCCACCCTCAGGTATTACACCTCCCTTCTCCCTCCCCTATGCACTCAACCTGCAGTGTAAGAGAGAAAGGAGCAGTCTACGCCTTTCGGCAATCATAAAGGAGGTTCCATAGGCGGCAGCCCGCAGCTAGGTGCAATGTAAGCACAGTGCAGACAGTGCAAGTGTAATGTGCATATGTTGTACCACTCTCCCTGCGTATTGCCGTGTCAGGGCGGTGCGTACCTTTCACTGCATCAGTGCAGATGTCAATGTAGATGTCAACATGGCAATAGCCAGTGAAAGATGAGTGAGAGAGCATGCGGCTGTGAGCAATGGAGGCCAGGTGGCAAGGCAAGGCTTGGTAATGCAGGATGCGTGGCGATCACAAGAACGATGTAGCTGTCATGTGGGACCTCATAGCCTACAGAGTCAAATTTGCGCATCACCCCCATGCTGGCGACACCTGGTGCATCTACCCCAGCTATGACTACACCCACTGCCTGGTAGATGCCCTGGAGAACATCACACATTCACTATGTACGCTGGAATTTGAGACGCGGCGAGCCTCCTACTACTGGCTCCTTCAGGTGACCGTCTGCTCCCCCTTCTGCTGCAGGAACTGTGTCATGCAGCCTGATTCTGTAGTGTTCTGGAGACCATTTGTCAACCTGACCAGCACAGAGTCAGCACTCAAACCCACCAGCAAAGCAGTGCCTGCAATGCATCGTTAGCTGACATGTGTTGTGCAATGCTCATCAGTTTTAACTCTGCCTTGTTCGAAACATGGAGGGTGCGAACAAGAATAACTGCAGTGCAATCAGGTGTCTCACACTGCGGTAGCTTGAGATGCATGCTTGACTAGTGGTTGGAGCGCAGGTGTTGGAGCAGTACAAGCCTGTGGTATGGGAGTACGCTCGCCTCAACCTGACATACAATGTGCTGTCCAAGCGCAAACTGAACAGGCTGGTGACAGAGGGGTTTGTAGGGGGTTGGGATGACCCCCGCCTCCTCACCCTGGCTGGCCTTAGGCGCAGAGGCGTCACTAGTACTGTGCGTTCCTCCCAACATCTTCTCGTGCTGCTCATCACTTCGTGATGCTAGACACTGAAAGATGAGGTTTCTGAGTATGCAGCAACGCACAGTGGTGGTTCCTGCGCACCTGTGCTATGTCCCTGCTTCTTCTTCTTGACGTAGTGTTCTGACAGTGCAGCCACATTCTGCTGCCCCACTTGTCATGCAGCTCATGAGTCTGCTGGTTGAGTGTGACTCAGCTGGTCTGATCACTTGTTGCAACAGCCACAGCTGTTGCATAATTCAGCTAGGGTCTAGACGGTCAGAAGCAATATGTTCTTGCCTGTCAGATGCGGCTGACGCTGCTTCAGCTGTGAGGCATGAGAAAGGTGTCAGTCTCACCTGACAAGTTGTTGCTTTGCAGGGGATTAATAACTTCTGCAGGGAGATTGGCATTACTAGAACAGGGGGGGAGCTGCCTCTGCACATTCTGGACTACCATGTGCGAGCAGACCTGCACCTCACCTCTCCTCGCACCCTGGCATTGCTGCATCCCCTCAAAGTGGTCATCACCAACCTTCCAGAGGACCACTATGAGATGGTGGATGCCAAGGCAAGCCCTGTTGACTGTGCACAGCTTGGTGACCATGACACCATGTGTCTGAACGTGTTTGTGCTCAACCAAGCCAAGGCTCCACCTGTGAGCATGTGATCATGACTGCTAGTGGATTTTTAGGTTCATCAATCAGCCCTGCTAGTCCCGCAGGCACATACATTTGCAGTACGTACACATACACTATGCTTGTGCAGACAGTGTGCAATGTATGCGCAACGTCGTGAGTTGCATGTGTTGCTGCAGGTGTTCCCTTTCCCTGGCAAAGATGAGACATACCAAGTGCCCTTCACCAGGGTGGTCTACATAGAGCAGGACGACTTTCGAGAGCAGGACCAAAAGAAGTACTTTGGCCTGGCTCCTGGCAAATCTGTGCTGCTCAGGTGTCACACTTCTCACACTCTCCTGCCTGCCCCATGGTCCAAGACCTGCTCATAGCTATTATGACCACCACTCAGGGGAGCTCCAACCTCCTGCTTCTAGGCTTGTCTGCATAGCTGCCCTCACAACACCTACGATGGCTGATTCTGCTTGTACATATGCTAGTGATGGTCTGTGAGCAAAACAGTGTGGCCAGTTTTTGGCTGCTGTACAATGCAGGTATGCGTATGTCATCACATGTACAGACTTTCACAAAGAGGGTGACAGAGTGACAGAAGTGCACGTGGAGGGCCGCAAGGTCAAAGATGATGAGAAGCCTCCCAAGGTCACCCAATTGTTCTCATTGTTGACTGCACAACTGTCTGCCACCTTGCCTGTTGAGCATGGTACACAATCCAGGCAGTGTCTTGCTGCTATAGGCTACTGAGCACAGAGCTGGCTGTGTGATAATGCCTGGAATTGATGCACTTACTAGCAAGTGTTGTGTGCATAGGAGGGCATTTGGATGTGCAGTGAGTGTTGATGCCTGGCTGTGTGCATGCAGGGTGTACTGCACTGGGTGGGGCAGCCCAAGGCGGGGCAGGAGCCAGCGCGCTTTGAGGCCAGGCTGTATGACCGCCTCTTTTCTACCCAGACTCCAGGCAGTAAGAAGAAGAAGGTTGAGGATGGTCAAGACTTTGCTGCAGCAACAGGTCAGGCAGCTGCTACTCTACGCAATTGCATGTATCCCACTGCTGCTTGCTTATTCAAGTATATTGGAACAAAAGCATCCGATATACATAGATTCCTGACAGACTCAATCTGATCCTCTGGTTCCTCGGCATCCTGTCAATAAAGCCTGGTGTACCATGCAGGGGAGGTAGAAGAGGAAGAAGAAGAGGATGAGGAGGAAAAGGCAGGAGACTTATGGCTTAACGAGCTCAATCCTAACTCACGGACAGTGCTGCAGGGCTGCATGGCAAACATCCACCTGGCAAACGCTAAGCCAGGAGACAGGCATGCTTCATGCTCTGCTTCCAGTGTTTGCTTGCCACACAATATCGTAGATATGCATGTACTTACACTGCTGCTGCTTTGCACATAAGAGAGACACATGCAGCGCATTTGCCTTTGTGACCGAACAGGCTGACGCAGTCAGAGTAGGATGTGCATCTGCATGGGACTGTACTGCCATGCTTGTATCTGTGACTCCACCGTGAGGTGTGACCTGCAGGTTTCAGTTTGAGCGCCAAGGCTTCTTTTGTGTGGACCCTGACAGCCAGGATGGTAAGCTTGTATGCAACCGCACTTGTACACTCAATGAGTCCAAGGACAAGTAGGCAACTGCCTCTGGCCGGGCTGCTCAAAAGAGGCTCAGTGCAGCAGCGCCTGTTGGGGACCCAATCTATGAATTATCAGATGTGGTCACAAAAGTTGTTGGGAAGAACAATATCCTCTGTGTCTCACTTTTGAGCTGCCGCTTGTCAGCATCAAGTTTCCACAATGCACATAGAAGCTTCGGTACAGACTTTGGGCTGTCTTGGTAGTCTGGCAGCTCATCACAGCTCATAGTTGACTGCTTGTTTGACATAAAATCATCAAGCGGTCCACTAGCTGGCCCTCTCCCCAAATTCTGCTTGTGACAATGTTGAAAGTAACATCTATAGTGCTAACTGGCCAGCTAACTTCAGGTAGTGCGCATGTGTAGCACAGGCAAGCATGATTCAGCCAATCAGTACAAGTAGGGTAGAGTTTCTGCACGACAAGAGAAAGACCTGACACAAGTCAAACAACAATGATGGAAGCTACCACTTCCATACAAGAATGGAACACTGAAAGAGACAAGCTTTTTAAGTCCACATGTTGCTGGTGGTGGTCATACAACACATCTCAAATCTGTGCACGTGCATTATAGTCTTACAGTGAACTTACTACATTCAAGCGGTGGCCATCTTGAAAGGCCACCATATCATGCTGCTCGCAATCTGGCGCATGTAAAGTGTCAGCATGTCAGACAGCGTCCTCATGCACAGCTGATCATCTGACCAGCAGCTGTATACTGACTCAGGAAGTTTTGATTTTGACATCTTTAGCAATTGTGTCACTGTTCAAATAACGCTTATACCGCTCAATATCCTTCTTGATTTTCTGATATCTAGTGAGGTCCAGGTGTTTCTTCTTGTAACCTTCAACCTGCACAAGGACACAGCCTGATTTCCAAGGGTTTGCAGACACATGCTGTACTGTATGCAATTATTGTCATGATGCCTCCCTGTATGCAACTGATGTCCAGTGTCTATGGCATTTTGCAGGCAGGACTGCCTCATGCATAGCTAAAAGTGGCATAGCTTTGCTAGTGGCATACCTGCAAGCTTGTCATCATCTGATTCTTCCATTCCCGGTAAGCAAACTCTCTCTGTGTTATCAGAAAGTACAAATAGAAAGCGATGCCTGCAAGCGCGATACAAATCAACAGTGTTTTGTAAAAAGGCTGTCCAGCCAAGTGCCAGCGTCACTTTCATACGGTAAAGTATTAGTTGGCGCATAAGCCATCACTTGAAGCAGGCTGGCACCCAGCAGACTTCAGCACTATCGGTCAAGTTGGCAAACAGTTGCTGCAGTTGTCCCTTCAGTGAAGTGAGACACTAGTTGTTTGTACCTGTGCCGGATCCAATGAAGTATGTGATTGGTTCCATCACATCCCAGCTTAGCTCCCAGAACGTGAGTCTGAAGCAGACAGCCCACACACCCATCACGCCGGCCAGTCCTCCCCACAGCAGCATATTTGACCTCCTGCACAGCCTCCCTCCATTTGTTTCTACTGTCAAAGCTGAATGTCAGCTTGATGGAAGCCCAACTTGGTGCATCAGCAAGTTTACATGCTCTGAGCCTGTAGGTAACTTGTACAGTGACAGCTATACCCAGGTGGAACATGATGCACTCACGCGTGTGCATATTTGTCCACATCAGCCTTCAGTGCCTCCAGAGGCTGTAGCTCTTGATGCAGAACTGACAGCTTCTGCTCCAGGTCTTTTGTGGTGTCAGGCAAAGCTTGCAGCACCATCTCGGCGACTTCTGCTGGGCGCAGGTATGCCTTGTCCTGATACAGCAGAACTTGCCCAGAGTTGCTCAACGCGTAACAGGTCTGCTCAGCATCCTCCACCGTGTCAGCGGCGCCGCTGCAGTCAAGGTAAATCGATGGTCTTCCACATGCACAATGAAGCTTGCCTATTGACAGTGCCTGCAGGGTCAGATATATACCTGTCCTGTATCATCTGCACCAAGTTGGCCTTGGTCACATATGGTGCAGTCTCAGATGCTTGCTGTAGGTGATCTCGCAGCTTTCCCAGCTTTGCATGCTGCAAGACACAGCATTCTGATCAGGCATCAGGGCAAGGCAAGTTTCAGGCATCAGGCCCTACATACCTTCAGAACGGCCATGGCATCGCTTGTTCGCTTGTCATTTATTGCAGTTTTATCATTTGTCCCAGCAGAGGCAAAGCCCCGTGAGAAAGCGCGAGCAGATGCTGCTCGGAGATCGGAGTGGCTGTGGGTCCGACCAGCTTCAGAGCTGTCAGGTGCAGCTCCACTGTCGTCGCAAAGCTTTGCTGCCAAATGAGCTGACAGAGGCACACGATTAATGCCGTTCAACCTCCAATATTGGCACGCACACTTCGCACCTCGAAGTCTAGACATGTCCGACAAGGACCATGAACGGTCAGGACGCTGGCATTGTCAGTATGCCAGCAAGCCGCATACGCCTTGAGACAATATGAACGTCGCGCTTACGACCAGAAGCTGGCGACAGGGCTCATGCATGTTTGACCAGCATGTACTTTTGCACCTGCAGAAACGGAGTGCGTCGTTTGTACGTTCGTCGACGGTTTTGATTCATTTCATGAAGATCTCGCAGGAAGTCAGGGTACAGAGTTGCATCAGACTTCACCAGAAAGGAAGTCCTGCAACAACAGTGATGTTGAGTGCCAAGAGATACAGTACAACATACATTGTGTTGGTTTCATTGGCAATATTAGATTGTCCAGTGCAATGTCTCACTTCTTTCCAAGGAGATTGTGGACACATCACGCAAGAGACGAGTGATGGGACAAGGCCATGTGCTACCCTGAGTAGTGTAGTTTCGAGGCAGATTGGAATTGCTTTACTCTGCTGCTGACTGCACTGATTTTAAAGACAGAACAGGTCATGATGTTAGAGCTGAGTCATGGCAACAATGCATTTGAGAATTTTCTCTTGGCAATGCAGCGTCTGACTGTCAGGGCTCTGGAACTGAAGCCACCAGAAATTGCATTCACTTTGCCTGCTTTGCAAAGGTCACACCAATCATACTATCTCTGGTCACCAAGTCTTGCAGCTGTGCCTCGCTCCAGCCTTCAGTACCAGCAGGGCGCTGTGGCAACACCATGTATCTGCAGATATGCTGTAAGTGCTCAATTAACAGATGCTATCACTATGCCAAACAAGCAACATGCGTCACAACAAGGCAAGAGCTGTCTGTTGCTGGCTTGCAGGCGCAGGGCCACATATTTGCATAATTTGCAAACCACAGTGATTAGCGCTGTACTGTGTCATCTTGCTCCTTGTTGGTTGCAGACCCTCATGCTGCGCAAAATGGCTTGCGTTGTACAGAAACATGCTGAAGCATGCAGCAAAGTATAGTGCATGGCTGCTTGGCATACTCTATGCAACTTCTGCCATTTGGTTAAGGTGGCAGCATGCACTGCATCACATGCCAGTTGCAAGCATGCATGGCACCGACATATTAATACAGCAGTGACTACAAGACCTTACCGCATGTCAGCTGTAGAGTCATGAACCCTGACAGCAACATCTGGTGCAATCACTGTTCCAAAGTCTTTGAGCACCCCACGGGGATCCCTAACTGCTCTAGACCGATAGCTTCTGCTCTTGTACCAAGCAGGTGACATGCCAAGAACAGCCAGAGGGTAGCAGCTACATAGGGTGCACACTATCAGGTTGTGAACCTTGTCTGTGTTCTCCACTGCTGTGAAAATGGTGCCTGTCAGGTTGGGAACCCGCTTCTCCTGATCAGCCTCAGGGTCTGCACACCACACAAGTAATTGATCACCTGCTTGATTGACATCTCGCATGCTTGCTTGTGTCATGTGTCACATTGTACAGCAGCAAAATTGACTCCATCACACAAAAGACAACTATTTGCAAGCAGCACAAATGCTGAAAAATACAATTGGAAATGTGAGCTTCACAAGCTGGCAGGTAGAGGAGCTGGCAAAGCTAGCCAGCAGTAGTTTGGTGCAAAAATCAGCATGTACGCCAGGTTTCTCTGGCTATCACAACGAACACAGCCAGGTGGCCACGTGGGGCACAAGCTCAGCAGGCTTGCACTTTGCATATCAGCAGGACATGAGGTTAGAGCTGTAAGGTGTAGTATGCACCTGCAGCCTTGGGTTTGGGCGCAAAGTTGCTAGACTGGATACCAAGCTCCTCAGCTGCATCACCAGCATTTCTTAGTAGCTTAGCTTTGAAGGCTGGGTCTGTCCAGGCCTTGGCAACCAGCTTAGGGCCTAGTCTCTTCTCGCCATGGCCATCCAAGTCCTCCACAGCCTGCCTGAGCTGCTCAGCAGTGATGATGTTCTTGTCCTGAAATACCTGCAATATGCAAAGTCTTCAACACCTGCTCAGCAGCACGGTTTGCAGCAAAGGCAACAGCTGGAAGCTTATGAAAACTCTGCCTGATTCACTGTGGCAGAATCGACAAAGAAGAGACTTGTGCATAGCTCCTGCTCACAGCTTGTGACTACCTTCTATCCCAGAACAGATACAAATTAGCAGTCTTAGCCTGGCGCATGACAGAGACCAATATACACATACACCAGGAGAAGCTGCAATGCATATATAGTCACAGCGTGGCTGGAGGCAGCACCGTCGTGCCAAAAGCAGCAACGTTGTGCATGCATATACATGTGTACATATATGTATGTGTGTGTGTGTATGTATGTATGTATGTATGTATGTATGTATGTATGTATGTATGTATGTATGTATGTATGTATGTATGTATGTATGTATGTATGTATGTATGTATGTATGTATGTATGTATGTATGTATGTATG
>JAABUP010008218.1_pt1 | contig 13431 bp, 17 predicted proteins | sample 5559201 | NCBI WGS metagenome assembly JAABUP01 (sample SAMN10711887, study PRJNA513373) | rock metagenome | isolation source: Antarctica rocks | place: Antarctica | reverse complement strand
AGGTGATTTCAAGAAGCGAGACGGTGCAGATGTTCCCTGGACGCTGCAACCCGAGTCTCGTCTTGGGCAAGGAAGTCATGACAAGATGCGGGGCAACGGGTGTCACAGTCTGTGGTCCCGGCGCCTTTGCAGACGAAGTTCGAGGGGCAGTCAGAGAGGTGGTGGATACCGGGGCAACGGTGGACTTTGTGGAAGAGAGCTTTACATGGTAGAAGATGACCAATTACATAGCATGGTGTGGATAGAGGTACATAGTCTTGTTCAATTCAATGTGTGAATATTAGACACTGGCCCCCGAGGAACTGTGAGGCTTATAATAGCGCAGAAGGATGGTAATGAGTCTCTGTCAATAATGGCATCAGTCTTAGTGGCTGACCGTCTCGAATTCCTTCCAACCCATCATTTGTTGCTCTGCCGCTAGCTCTGATGTTGGCTACGAGCACCCTACGGGGGCAGCATTCGCGCATGTACGAGCCTTTTTATAGGCTCGCACTGATCAATGTACTTCCAATACTCAGACGAGACGTATTTCCCAACGGCTCATCTTCTACTCTTCGAGTCTAGCTTTTGACATTTGCTATGCTCTTGTCCCATTGTTCATAGTCCTTGAACTTCTTATCAGCCATGATCTAATCCTCTTCTTGATTGCTGAATGGATTTGCAATTTGCTCGCTACCATCGAGAGGACTGATGAGAACGAGGAGAGTGCCGCGAGCGACGATGAGGCCGAGAGGGCGGGTGGAGGTATTGCCTTCGTCGTCTGTTGATGTTCATCATTAGCCTCCTCTACTGCGGGAAAAGTGGAAAGAACGACGCAGGCAGAGAAGTTCGCATACCATGCAGCACTTCCTTCACATCGTCAAGCACCAGATTCATCAACTGATCGTATCCCTTCAAAGTGCCAGTCACTGTACGACATCAGCTCTCATGCGCCCCAGCCAAACCCGCCCAGTGTCCAAGCTTGTCCGAGCGCACCTTCCCGGCCTCCATTGAATTTCACGGATATCTCTTTGTCCATATACTTGGCCAAGTCGAGGATGTTCTCCTTCTTGGGCTTCTCACCACCGGCTTGGGAATGACCGCCTCGTCCTCCTCGATTGGAGCCTCTATCGCTGCCACCTCTGCTGCCTCCACCCCCACCGCCTCGGCCGCGGAAGTTGCCTCGCTCAGACATGGAGGGGCATCGGCGTGCGCGCGGTGAGTCCGAAGGATGAGTGGTGTGGAAAGGGCCTGGGCGGGTCGAGGGGTGATTTGGGGGGTGTGTGCGCGCTTGGGGGCGGTGAGATGGTGAGATGTGGGTGGGCGTGAGAGGGTGTGGCTTGCCAGAGTTCCGATGGATTTTGGGTGGATGCCTCTTTCAGGGCGAGGTCAGTTCTCTCATTTCTCTCACTTCTCTTCCCCCCACGGCAAGGCCGACGTCTTCCCGCCTTCAGGCGAGATGGCCTCTGGAATGTACAGAGGGTGTACTCGTAGGATCTAGGATCTATGGTGCTTACACTCCCTCTCGCGCCTTGTGCGCATTGTTCTTGTTCTTGTTCTTGTTCGCATTGCGCATCCCCACTCTGGCCCCAATTCCGCCTTTCCGCCTTTCCGCCGAACAAAGCCAACCAACCCACCCCTCGCCGCCGGAACATTCACTGCCTGCCCTTCTCCCGCATGCACCCTACTGGGCCAGCTGACGACTACACCACCACAGCCCTCTGCGCGTTCCCCATCCTCTTCCCCTGCTACCCGACCGCCTCTCTGATATCCTCTGCCTCTTCTTATCCTCTCCCATCTTTGTGACTGCAATATGGACATTCTGCTGCGATAACAGAGACCACCGCACCTTCCGCCCCACCCCTCACTCGTAGGCCAGCCTGCTCTCCGAACCCTCGACGACTGCTCGTCCTGCCACCTGTCCTCTCCAAAACCACCCGGGTGGCTCCCCATCGTCCGTAATGGATCATATGGGCTTCCCGCCTCGACTACACCTTGCAGACCCTCAATCGAATTCGACAAAGCGCAAACGTAGCCCTTCAAACGATCCTCCAAACCAGCCTACACCACCCGCCAAGGTCTCGAAGACCAACTCCCACCATCTCCAGATCAACTACCTCGCCCGCCAGTGCCCCGAGATTCTTCCTCTCATATCCGCCGAACATGACTCCCTACCGGCTTTACTTACCCTCATCGGTGACTATGAGGGTGTCTTACACCGTCACGAATCGATGGCCGGCAACCTCGGCGCCCGCCCTCTCGGCCCTATTCTGATCCAGCGATTCGAGCGTCTCTTCGACGGTCCCCCGCGGGTGCTGAAGATGAATGGGAAGGAAAGCACGAGCGTAGGTTGGCTCGACGTCGTTGAGTTTGCGCGCAATAAGCCGGAGCAATTCAAGTTGGAGCAGACAAGGGAAGGGGTGAAGGTGTGCCAGTTTTACACTAAGCAATGCCGAGTCGAGATTAGTGAGGAGGACTTTGTACTAGTGAGGAGTGGTATGCCACAGAAATTAATTCCGCCGCAGCCGATCGGGGAGGACGAGGAGAAGGAGCTGGGAACGTTGGAGATTCTTGAGAAGGCGTTGGGTGCTTGCGTGCACCTTGCTGATCAAGGTAAGCAATATCTGACTCCAGGCTTCTCGCCTATGCATCCTGTGAGATGGGTTTCGTGTTGCGGCTCAGATCATAATGCTGTCAAATTGTGAATGGTGGATACGAGCGAGACCTATTCAATGATACTCGACAGTACTGTTTTGAAAAGCAAGGCTAACTTGCCACAGTGGCCGGTCGGGCAAGACAATTAAATCACAAGATCAAGAGCAGAAAGAATGCTGTTATCAGCAGGAGGGAGGCCGAAGCTCATGGTCCAGATGATTGCGCCCGAAGCTCCGTTTTAAGTCGTGGTGGGGACACAGGACACTCAAGGAACTCTAGTAACGGGGATCGTGCCTCCAATTCGCCAACGGCAGGCGGATTTGTCGCGGTGAACAGGCACTCTGGGCAAGGCGATCGTCCCCAATATAACGGTACTACACAGGAGCAACCTCGATCGAATGGGCCCACTACTAATGGCAGTACGCCACATCACGGTGCCTCCGCGGCCACACGAGCCGAGCTGCTCAGCAAATTTCATACCTCGTACGAGCGTCCGAATTCGATATCTGAAGGATACCAGCACCACAGATCGAATTCAATCTCCCATCCTTCGGCTCTCCCGGCCAAGCCAAATTCGAGAGCGTACGCGGATTCTATGGAGTATGCCGGTGTGCTTCTCAATACCGCCTCCCCTGTACCCATACCGAATACGCCCTCATCCCTTATGCCATATACGAAGCCGTCACCAGCGGATCGCTTCGATGACAGTGGCCCTTTCAAGGCCGACATGATGGCCCGAATGGAGCAACTCAACAGAGGGGACAGAGTTCAGCCCCCCTGCGATAGGTGCAGGAGATTACATATGGACTGCTTGAAAAATCTGACTGCTTGCATGGGCTGCACTAAGAAACATGCGAAGTGCAGTTGGAAGGACGTGGAAGAACAGGAGCTGAGAGACCATCCTTTTGTACTTCGGGTGAAGACTGCCGAAGAAATCGCTGCTGCGGAGGCAGGAAGTGAAGGGGAGGGGAGCAGGAGTGGCGGCAGTAGAAGCGGGAGAGACTCTAGGAAGGAGCGGCGTCGAGAGATGGAGGTGAGGGACGAGGAATTATTGGGCGAAGAGTCGCCCGATGAAGACGTGGAGATGAAAGACAGACCGGCCATGAACCACTTGCCCAGAGTTGACAGCTCGCAGTATGCTTCGACTAACATTCGGTCACCCTCAATGATTGACACCGCCCCACCTCCAACACATCAAGAGAATGGTGCCTCAAAATCCAACGCAGTTGACAGCGGGCCAGAGAATCTGCCAGAGTCTCCACGAGCAGCGTACCAAGCACCGCAAGCGCAAATGCAACGCTTCCCAACCGACGAAGCCAACGGAACGACTGAAATGGACGGTCACGTTCAGACAGAATACGAGAGGGATATCTATTCACAACTAAACGAAGCCACGCGTGCAAGTGCCGAACATGAGAAATCCCTCACGGCGACAGAACTACCTGAAGAGCCATTGCGTGTCTACACCGCTGGCAGCAATCCTGTGGAACCAGACACATCGCCTGTTCCGCCGTTGGAACTCGATGCCGTCCAAGATGCTATCGCAGACCCGCCGCTTCAGCAGCAGGAGCAGCAGCAGCAGCAGCAGCAGCAGGAGCAGGAGCAGCAGGAATACCAAGTGCAGCAAGCGCAGCCAGAAGAAACCACTCTGATCCCCGCTGAAAAGGAGCCAAGCCCTCCTCCTGTCCAAGAGCGAAGCCACACACCCAAGCCGCGACAGATGCCCAGTCCGCCGCTTTCGGGTGTGCCGTCTCAGGCTACGCCGATGCCTCGGTCACCGGTGCTGGAACAGCAGCTGGCTGCTCAGCCGATGCAGATATGAGCTTTGTGTCATGGCCTTTGCTCCTGGGGATCGGGATGGCATTGAGCTACGGATTTTAGGATTTAGGCATGCGTGTTCTCGGGACTTTGACTCAAAAGTATGGAAAGCCGGAGATTTTAGAGCTCTGTGTGTCGGGTTTGGAGGGAAAAAAGGCCGTCTGCTTGCGCACCATCACGCATGTTTACAAAAGATTACCTGCTTTGTAGCTGGTGTAGCAGGCATGCAATATCGGACTATGAGTTTATTCGAAAAGGAAAAAAGCCGTTGGACGTGCATGAATGCTTTTGGTGTTCGTTGTGTTGTGCGTGTGATCGTCGCATCATGCAGTCCCAGTTTCCATACTCTCATTCTTTCATTCAATTCATTCATTGCAGTCGTAGGTGTGAGATCAAACTCCTTTCGATCTATTCTCAATCCATATCTTTTCTCTTACCATCCCAAAAACCTCACCTTTCGTTAGAATAAAGCCCCATCTCAAGTCCCCATGATCCCATTTTCCAATCCTGTTATCTGTGACCCTCCCTCCATCTCATCATCTCACCTTCTCCATTCTCCATCCACCAACCCGAAAATCCACGCGCAAGCAAACTGCTTTCATCCGTGCTGTATATATCTGTGTACTTTGTGGGTTTATGAATATAGCACAGTTTGCGACCTTTTGAAGTTGGTAGTAGGTTGGTGCTGGTGATGGGGGTGAGTGGGTTTGAGAAGATGGATGAGATGGGGGTGGGAAGTAGTTGGGGATTGAGGAGTTGGGTGGAATGGAAGGGCTGGGTCGGAGGGGTTTGTGGAGGGGTGGGGATGGGGTGTTTTTTGCATGATGTCAGGATGGTGAGATTGAGGTCGGGATGTGATGGATATCGGGGAGGTGACTTTTGAAGATCTCAGTCCCTGGAAATATGGAGCTATTGGACGGAAAGGAAAAGCCAGGACCTTCCGAACTTTGGGGATGGTGGCCCTCCAAATGCTGTGTAGACCGGGAGTTCATTATCTTGGGAGATGGGTTTCACTAGACCTCTCGCTTCGCCACATGACCGTCGGGGGAAATCGCGAATTCCAAAGGAGCTGTGGCTATATGAAAACCGAGTTTATTGTTCGGCAATGAAACAGTTCGTCGTAGAGCTATCTGTCTGTAGTGACGGTGAAAGAGTTGGTCGTTGAAGAACTCTTGACAACAGCAGGCGTGAAAACAATCAAGGATTAAAGCAGAAGCAGCAACCTCGCAGAATTTGAAAACATTGTCCTTCCCTCGTTAATCAATCTGTTACATCCACTGCCATATCTCTCTTCTTTCATACTGTCCCCTTGCTACAAGCGCATCACACCTGTCTCCATTACTTTAGGGTGAGCGCATGAGCTTCCCTCCTCACTCTCGCCCTCCAGCGTTTGCGCCTGCTGAGGGAGAAGCACCTGAGCCTGCTGGAAGATTGCCAGAGATTGGAGCAGGCAGGATCGGCTGCAAGCCCTGTCTAGCTGCCGACGGGACGAACCCCTTGTGGACGTTCTTCTGGTGGCTCTTGAGCTTGTCTTTGCGCGCGAAACCGTTGTCGCCGCTGTATTTGCAGTAAGGTACTGGACAAGGGAACCGCTTTGCACGGGTGCAGTGTCTGCTACCGTAATGACGTAGAAGGTCACTCCAAGACTTGGTCAGTGTGGAGCAGTGTCCTTCGCTACAGATGTATTTGCCCGCGTGGCGATAATGGTTTTTCTCATGTTCAGATCGTAGCAAGCACCAACCATAGCTATTAAGCTCTGAGCCTGAGGATTTTAATAAGCATGGCAATCGGATCACCTCACGACACCCAGGAAAACAGCATCGATGCCATTGATTTATCTCCGAAATGTGTTTATTGAAAGGATCCATTTCCAAGTAGCCCGGAAAATAACACAAGATACAGCTACAGTGCTTTTCACCATCAGAACTTGCATCGACAGGGAAAGTTTCGCGATGGGAAGCGTTCCCGGTCACGCCATGGAGGCTGTTTGTCGCATTGAAACCAATGGTGGAGGAAACCTCATGGAGATCTTGCGAAGGCGCCCATGATGCGACCTCGTTACTGAAGAAGTTCTCATTGAAGATTTGAGGCCTCAAAATGTCCTGGCTTTGGATCCTTTGGAGGCCTGCCAGTTCGTGCATAGAGGTCGGTACTAGGGCGGACGAATTTCCACCAGCCAATGGCGTGAAGGCGGCAAAGGGACGGGGGTCTCGATACACCTCTTCCCTTCTGCCCTCACGTCAGCCAATAAAAAAAAACCTTACCCAGCCTGACCGCCCTGGACGTCATCGTCAGGCGGCAAGTTGAGAAAAGAGCTGTAGTCGAAGTCATCCGTCCAATCAAAAGAAAAGGGCTGATCCATGTCGACGAACAAGAGCGTTCGGTTTGACAGGAAAAGGGCGTGATGGCGTTCGATGTGCTGGCAAACCCCGCTTGGACGACGAGGCTGAGGATTCGAAATTTCGGGCGGCGAGCCAATGGGAGCGGCAGAATGGTGGATTCGACCGAGAAAAATGCGGCGAAAAGCTTTGGAAAGTCGATGGGGGAGAGGGTCGTTTATGTAGACGTTGCGGCTCTGGGGGAGGGCTTTGAGCACGCCTGGGTTGGGATTGACAGGGTAGTTGTTATCATGAGAGGTGAGGCTTCGGGACGAAGAAATGTCACGGGCATTACACGCCTTTGCAAAGTTCTTCATGTGCCCATCGTGTGCTTCGCGATGCAGTCCGCTGTAGGAGCCTCCGTTATGTGAGGAATCCCATTTGTCGGGCTGTTCTGATAGACATCGTGGTCTTGGTGGTTGTCTGCTAGGGGATGCAAGCCGAGTTATGTAAGCGGCCTGTGATTGGCGAGATTGTCTAGTGGCCGCTGTGACTTTTTCATGAAGCTGCACGATCTGGCAATTGCAACTTCAGTGGTGGAGGTTCGTCCTGCGTCCAAGATGCTCTGATGACAGTCGAAGTTCTTGCGTGGGTTGGATTGGGAACAAATTCAAAAGTGAGCGGATAGAGGAAAAGCGCAAGGTAAGAAGCACTCTCAGAATGAGTACTCTATCTATGTACATGCATGTTCTATCATTGTTTATGCTTCTAAAACTGTAATCCCACACATTTTCAATGAGTTTCATAGATGACTGACATTAATGACCATGATGCAAAGTCTCCCTCAATGCGTACAATGCAACTCTTACGCCGCCAACTCCATCGCTTCCTGACCGAATGCTAAATTGATTGAAGATCGTTCTCTAAGACAGATCGTTGTTATTTGGTCCGAGTTCAGCGACCCTTCACGAGCCGGCCTCCATCTCGTTTTCCCGCTTGCACATGGCTTTTGTCATTTGGATCGAGATAAAAGCCATCATTCCAGCCCAGATATATGGCACAGACCAGGCTAGGTCGCGTTAGTGCATACTCTTTGCAAGCTCTTCAAACGATTTGGAGGACTTACCAACTGCCCACCCAACAGAGGTGTTGTCAACGGCAAAGATAACAGCTATGATTCCAGCCGCTACAGCAACTCCACTGAGCCCCCACAACAGGTCCATCTCTGCCAGAAGCTGTCGGAATGGTGGACTAGCTTCATATCTCGCATTCCAGACCGCGCGGAAAACATCCCCCTGCTTCCCATCGACAGCAACGACATCTTCAGCGATGGTATAGCAGGCCGGTCGTATCCGCTCGCCGGGTGCGAGAGACGAGATTCGAAAAGGAACCCTCATACGCATCATCCGGAACGGCGTGAAAAGCACCATCTGCCCGCATACTTGGATCAATAACAGCGACAATGGCAACGACACGATTCTGACATTCGTTGGTTTCAGTGAGATTCCAATGGAGATGATGATGGAGAGCACGATAAATCCTCCAGCGAAATTCCAGTTGAAATAATCGAGCGCCCAACGATTTGTGGCACCGAGAGGCCGGCAGGTGGATGAGCTCCTGAAAAGACGGATGGTGCGGACGATTAGTGAGAAAAGAGAGACGACCCCGAAGATGGACGAGAAGATCGAGCAGATGATTTGCGTTTTCAGACTTGTGGCGTAGTGAAGGGCGAGATAGCCGGCGAGGGGAAGGATGCCGCTGGTGGTGGTGGTGATCAGGGCTTGGATGAAGAGGACTTTCTTGTGGTTGCGCAGGTTGAGGTCGATACGGGGGATTTTTTGCGACATCTCCAGCGAGCCCATGGCGCCGCTGTCTACACGCCCGTTGGGGGCCATTGTGAGCGCGGGTTGCGGCAGAACCAAATTGTTGGTTGACTACTTGGTGGCTTGTTCTCGGCCACGAGATTTGGTCTTCAGATATCGAAGCTCTTGAGATTTGAATATATTTCACCGTTGTTTGGAGTCGTCGTAATTGTCCGTGTGGAAAAGGAGATTCAAAAGACGCCCGTGCGCATGTAAGGAATTGGCGGTCTGATGAGTGATATGGTCAAGCGTCAGATCGTGTTTTAGTGGCCGAGCGTACTTGGAAACGATGATAAACTTATCGAAACAATTTCAAATATTGTAGAGCAGAAGAGAGTATATATCGAAAGAGGCGCAAAGTCGGTGGAACATCTCCCCAGCGGAACGAGAGATTTCACAACCTAGATGACGTCCAAGAAAACAAATAAGCGGCAATCCTTCACAGATCCCACTGAGATCCAAGACGGTATTCCAACGGTCGATCTTGCACCCCGACGTCACATCTGCAGTCACAGATCTGGTTCGAAACTGCGGCCCGCAGCCACGCGCCTACAGGAATAGCAGCCTTGGCGTCCCCTAAGCCCTAAGCCCTGGCCGGTTTGCCCGAGCCCGAGAGTCTTCCGCGCGTTCGCATAGCCGTGCCAGTTAGTGCTGTGATGATCTCGCAAGAGTCTGTCCGTGTCCGTCGTGTATGGATTGAGCACGCGTACTCGTAGATGGTGATCAGATCTTCTTCTCGGCGTTCAAGCGGGTGTCGTGCATTGAGAAACATTGAACTGTTTTCACTTCCGTCTGCGAGATCCGGCCACTGGCCCTAATACGTACTTGGCAAATGGATTTCTCTTCCACAAAAGCATACAATACGTGGTTTTGAGACCCTTCCTCAAGGCACTCTTGCGGGATATTCTCAATGAACCAGTCTGCTTGACGGGTCCACAGCTCATCATTTCTTCATCTCTCGGGGTCTGCTAGACCTTTCAATGCCAAAACTGAGACACGATATCCAAATAGCATGACTGACTGGTTACCATAGCCGTGGTAAGGATCTCGAAGCTGTATTGGTGATTCGGGAAACGAAACATCCAGCGTGTCGAGTCACTTGCACCCGAAGATAAGGAACAGACATCAAGTCAAGAATGCCCGCGCGATGCAAGACCATTTAAGTGTTCTGAGATTTCATATTTTTTTTCCCATTGAGCAACTAGCCCTGCTAAGATACACAGCAGGGCCAACCGCAATCGAAAACGCATGAGATTGCAAATAGTGCCCCCTAGCTTCGCGTGACGCCGACGCCATGATCATTTGGGCTGACTTCCAGCTTTTTCAGTATACAGGATTCCTTCAACCGGTAGAGCGCACATATTTTCCTATCACGATACAATGATCTAGAGCGGTGTCAGTAAACTATAGATTTATAATCGGTAGAGCATGAGCCGCTCACCTCTCTCAAATGGTTCCAGTGTCAGTTGCTCCAGCGGCTTTATCTTCTCTTCCTTCATCTTCTGCACCTCCCGAGCGAAGACCTGTTCAGGTGCCGCTGTGCTGTCGATACAATTTGCCTTTACACTGACCACGATACCGCCTCCGACTTTGAGATATAAATGTGCGTTCTAGTGAATTAGCTAGCTTCGCGTAAGAGGAAGGAGATCCTTCGACTCACCAAGCCGACAATACGAGCCTGGTCTGGTTGCGCAACATCGGCAAAGATCACGTCGACCATACCAACAAGCATGCGGTAGCGCAGTGGGTGGCGGGCATCCTCGATTATTGGGATGACGTTCGTTCGGTGAGTGGCCATATTGATAAGATCTCTACCAGATCGATGAGAGAACTCGACGGCAAAGACTGTACCGGTGGGGCCGACAATATCGGCGACGTGTGATACTGAGGTCCCACTGGCTGCTCCGAGGTAAAGCACCTTGGCGCCTGGTCTGACAAAGATCTCATCCAACCCACCAAGTATACCGGCTGCCAATTTTGATCGGAAAGGATTCCATACACGGTATTCAGTTTTCGTGGCTGGAGGTGCAGCGTCACCGTTGGAAAGTGCTGGGGTATTGTTTACGGAGCTAGATTCGACAGAGATACGTTTTTCGCCATAGACGGATTCACCAGGTGTGAGGTTTCTGTAGTTGCACTCTAATTTAGCATTGTTCTTGCAGGCCTAAGCTTGCATTATCCGAGGACGTTGCTTCGAGAATGGGTCATGAATCTTTGATCGCGTAACCTTGAAGTGACAATGAGTATGGTGAGCACGTACTTTGTGACCAACATATCCTCCTTACCCCGGGCTACGAACACACCAGGGTGACGATGAGGCTCCTATGTGGGACTTGGTGTTAGTTCTAGCCATATGCTCTCAGACAAGCTTCTCGGCAGACATACGATGATGACTTTCGCACCTCCTTTTGCGCCTCCCCTCGCTCCCCCTCGACCTCCCCGGGCCCCTCCTCTCGGTGCACCGCGTCCTCTGGGAGCTCCTCGACCACCGCCTCTACCACCACGATCGCCAAAGCCACCTTGCATTAAATCTTTAGCAATGTTTGCCCCGTGTCCACAGCTGTTGTCAAAGCTAAGAGAACCTACCTCTACCACCACGAGCACCGGCTGGTCCGCCGCGAGATCCTCCACGGAAGCCTCCACGGTCTCCTCCTCTTCCCCTGTCTCCACCACGTCCCCTAGGTGTAAAAGCCATATCGTTTTAGACGTATGCAAATCTGATAGATGTAGAGGTCATAGGATTTCACGGTCTGAAGGAGATTATTTGCGAGCGTCTCGAAGGTGGAAGTGTAGGTAGGCAATCCAATTCATAGATCGGAGCTCTGTGATCGCAGACTGAATTAGCAAGACTTTACGCAAGCACAACGATAACTGTTCCTGAAGGCTTCTAAGACTTACCTCGTGATATGATCTCAGAAGTCGTAAAATTGGTTGAGTCGTGATTTTGGAGATGTGCATGAAAGCTTCTCCCAAAAATCGCGAATTTCGGAGATTAGCTAGGCTAGGATTGGATTAGCGGCGCACAAAGCTAAGCGATACTTGAATTTCCACCACCACCAGAGTCGGCAACAGAACAAGGACTCTTTAACAACCACGACATAGACTCGGTCAACATGGTAAGATCTGTCTCCACTCCTCCTACGGTGGATGCGCAATTCTCCCATGGGCTCTTTTGAGTACCCGGGCAACGCATTAACCACTCGCAACCAGCCTCCAAACATCACTACCCAACTGCTGTACTTTCTAGCGTCAAAGCTGACAAGTATCTTCCTATTACTAGGTCCGCTACGCAGCAACCTCCATCGAGCCCGGCAAGTCCGCTCGTGCTCGCGGGGCCTATCTTCGTGTCTCCTTCAAAAACACCCGTGAAACAGCACAGGCCATCAACGGCTGGAAGCTCCAACGCGCTCTTACATATCTTGGAAATGTGATCGACAAGAAGGAGGCGATACCGATGAGGAGATATGCGGGGAGCACGGGGAGGACTGCACAGGGTGAGTCAATGTGTTCAGACCTTGTTTGAGCGGGGAGATAGAAACATCCTGGGGCGTGGGTGGTGGGTTGGACTCGCTGCGTGCCGGACACTGGGCTTTGGCTTCAACTATGAACTGGCGATTTACAACGCTTGTACATGGCAAATGTTGATGTCTTTCGCTACAACAGGCAAACAATTCGGCGTCTCGAAAGCACGTTGGCCCAAAAAGTCCGCGGAATTCCTCCTCGGCCTCCTCAAGAACGCAGAAGCCAACGCCGACACCAAAGGTCTTGACACCAGCAATCTGATCGTCAAGCACATTCAAGTCAACCAGGCGCCTAAGCAACGCCGTCGAACTTACCGTGCACATGGTCGCGTATGTCCTGATACCAAAAATTAATGCAGTTGAGAATCCTAACGAACGATTACAGATTAACCCTTACATGTCGAACCCTTGTCATATCGAGCTTATCCTTACAGAAGGCGAAGAAGTTGTGCAGAAGGGCCCCCAGGTCGCTGAGTTGGAGAAGAAGAGACTGAATTCAAGGCAGCGTGGGGCACAGTTGAGGAGGGCAATTACCCAGGGATAGTCGTTTGCGTGGCATAAATTGATTTGAAGCACTGTGAGGGGTTTTATCAAGCTAGCTCGTGCCCTTCCGCCCCGGAATTTGTCCATGCAAGTAGCTGCATAGACGTCGTATGAGGACTTGAAAATGAAATCGCTACAGAAATCTTGCTGCAGTCTCTTAATGCTAATACTTGGAGATGTATACATTGAAGCTAACTTTTGCTGGGTAACAAACGCCGTCTATAGAGGCTCTAGGGGTATCGCTCGGTCTCACTGTAGACCACCGGCCGTTACACATAATATACATGAGTCTTTACTCCTTGAGCACCATCGAGAATAGCTCGTTTTCGTCTCTATCTTTCACAATCTCTGTACACGGCCACTGAATCGACCACTGCCACCTATGGGCTGGCCATCCTCAAGGTTGTCGAATTTGCTGTCATCATCATCATCATCCCAGCCTAGTGTCATGGGGAAGCCAGTCGTAAGCGCTGTGCGCTCTACTTCGATGAAGTCAGTGGCAATTTGGCCCCAGAACGAGTCCTCCTTACGATGCATCATGACTGGCATCAATTCACTCGCACGGCTCCGGAGACAATCAGGCAGCCCGCCGTTCACTTGTGGTAGGTATGACTGATTGAGGCGAGGTTGATGGACAAGCCTCACATAGCCGCAGGACTTGAAGTCAATCACTTCGAGGGTGCCTCCAATCCGCATCCTAGGAGCTTCTTCGCAGTACCGGAAGGCGTATCGAAC
>JAABUP010008217.1_pt1 | contig 13431 bp, 16 predicted proteins | sample 5559201 | NCBI WGS metagenome assembly JAABUP01 (sample SAMN10711887, study PRJNA513373) | rock metagenome | isolation source: Antarctica rocks | place: Antarctica | reverse complement strand
CAGCGGTGATCTGCGCACCGGCGCGGCACTCACACGACAACTTGCTGCCCAGGCCCGAGCGCCGCAGCCAGCCACGGGCAGGTGACGGGGTGGCTGTAGGTCCTCGCCAGGTGGGAGCTGGGGCTGGCCGCGGCGCGAGCTGAGCGGAGCGTGCCGCAAGGCCGGCCACCCCGCAGCTGAGCGCCAGCTGGCGTGGGGCGCCACGGGCGCCGCGTGCCGTGCGCGCACTGGCAGGCTTGCAAGCAGCAGGGGACGCCGGAAGAGGGCTCAGCCAACGGCGTAGAGAGGTCGGGCAGTAGGCAGCGAGCAGCGGCGGAAAGCTGGCGGGCAGGGGCGGCGTCGTGGCTGGCGCGCCTAACGGCGGCGGCGAGGCGATGCCGCCGCGCAGCCGCCACTGGCAGCAGTGGGCTGGGCCCCACGAGTTCCTGATACAGCGGTGCGCGTGCAGCACGGCCCGCGCCTCGCATCCCCAGCCGCCCTTGACCTTACTCTGCACTCTGCGCTTCTCGCGCGAGTGTCAAGTACACACACTGCGCCCTTTGCGTGCGCGCGCCAGACGTGCACGGCCGCACGTGCCCAGCCTGCAGCCGCGCGCATTCCCTCCTCGGCGCCTGGCCGGCCGCTGCTTATAGAGCTGACAGTGACGGAGCGCCGTGCGGTGCACCCTGGCCCGCCAGCGCAAACAGGCCCCAGGCCTGCGGTTAGGCGCCTGCACTTTAGTTGGTGCTCGCAGTGCACAGGGTGATGCGTCCTTGCCGCGCGTCAGGGGAAGCGCGACCGGAAAGAATCGTTGGGCAGCCGGCGAGCGGCGCAGCTGGCGGGCGGCGGTCCTGCTGGTCGTCGGGGTGCTGTCTTTCGCGGGGTGCGCCCCGGGCCCGCGCTTCTGCCGGGCCGCCTGCTTAGGAGGAGCGCGGCCGCATGGGGCGAGCGCAGCCATCATGCTGTCGCTGCATAGCACGCCAGATTGCAAGCTGGCACGGCCCGCCTCTGCGGCAAACATGCAGACCTGGGCATGGCATGCTCGGTCACTGCGCTGTCCTGTATGAAGCATGTGCCTGTCCTGTATGATGCACGTGCCAGACAGTACTTGCGCTATTTACATCATCATGGTCTTTATGTCGTTGCACGCTGCACAATCCAGGTGATGAGGTCGGCGGAGCATCGCTTGTAGTTATTTCTTTCATCCGTCGTTGAGCCACACCGTGCTCGATGGGTGAGCATGCTCGCGTAGGTTCTTCTATGGAGCGCGCTCGTACGCGCGGTGCTCTGCGGGCAAATTGGCGTCAGCGGTGTTGTCAGCGCCGGGGCGCCTGGCGGACGGCGCGGCCGCGTCCAACGCGCCGTGCCCCATGGAATACAAACGCCTCACCGTGAAGGCGCGCCTGGCGCTGAGCCGGAGCGCCTGGCGACGCGCTGCTGACGGCCGCGTCGCCGCAGTCGGCCACCAACACCGCGCTCATCACATGGCTGACCATCGTGGGTCCGTGCCCCGCACGCTGCGTCCCAGCCGTCTCCCGCCGCCTGCCGTAGCGCACATACTGTAGAAGGTCGCGCGAAGGCATGCCAGCTGAAACCAGCCGGGCGTCGTGCGCTCGGATCACAAAAGGTTCTTGCATAGCCCTTGCAGCCGGCTGGCAGCACCGCGCTCATTGTACGGCTGATCTTTGTGGGATTTTGGCCTGCGCGCCGCCTCCCCCCTCCCTGTGATCACCGCTGCGCTCCGCGCAGCCTGTCCCAGACACGGTAGCCGCATGGCGCCGGGACACCGGGGCGCAGATCAGCGGGACTGGTCGCGCCCACCAGCCGGCTCAGAAGCCCGAGCGCGCGCGAGCTGAGGCGGCCGGCGCGGCGCCCGGCAGGCGGCGTGGTGGGCGCGGCGCTGGTAGCGAGCAGCGTGCTGCTGCTGACGGACCTCTGGGCCGGCCGCGCGCCCTGCCAGTGCTGCTGGCCGCGCGCGCCGCCGCCGCCGGAAGGCGCGCCAGCCCGCCCGCACGAGTATGCTGCGGGCATGGAGCTCGGCTGCTCGCATGCGGCTGATGTACGGCTGACCCGCAGCTGAGCGTGGGCTGTGTTGCTGAGTTGCCGCCGCCCGCGCTGCCGCGCCCGGCCCGGCGCCTGCTGCAGCAGGCGCGCCGAGGCGGGGAGCACGCCCTGCATGTCAACAAACCCCAAGCCAGGCGCCCCCGACCCCGCAGCGTCTCAGCGCGCGGCCGCGCGCGCGACTTGGCGCACCCTCCGCACGCCTGCAGGTCTCGTCGAGCAGCCGCGCTATCAGCCCGACCCCCCGTAGGGTATGCGCCTAACCCCAAACCTGGCGCGCAGACCCGCCCGGGCGCGCGGGCAGCGGCGCGCGCGAGCTGCGGCTGCCGGTGCTGGTGGTAATGCCGGGCAAGGAGGTGGTGGTCGCGCACCGGCTGTCCATGGACCGCAGCGCCACCGCCGGCGCGCCGCTGCCGCCCGCCGACGACTACGTGTTCCAGAAGGCGGGCGCCGCCGTCGACCGTGCGCGGCCCCGTCGCCCCCTCCGCGCCTGCCGACGAACGTGTCCGTGGGGCATGCGCATGCGACTGTGTGCGCCCTTTTGTGCATCGCGCGCGCCCGGTCGTGAGGGCGGTCAGCAGAGGCAGAGGAGCGGTCACGGGAGCTGCTGAGGAAGCGCCGCGCGATGCTGTGATAGGTCTGAGCATGTGATATGACAGGTCTTGGCCGAGCATATGAGAGGTCTGGGCCGGCGGCAGAGGCGTACATGTCGGCGATGGTGGAGGCGCACCTGCAGCACTGGCGCTCGGAGGCGAGCGCGTGCGCGCCGCCGTCCGCCGCGCCCAGCCGCGAGCTGCCGCCCGTCGCGGCAGCGCACTCGGCGGGCCTGGATGCGGCGGGCGCTGCCACGGCCGCGCCGCCGCCGGCCGCGCCCGGCCGCGAGCCGCCCGGCCCCGGCCCTGATGTGTCCAGGGGCTGTTGCACGGCGGCGGTCCCGCCCGAAGCCCTTGACCGCGCCAGGGTGCCAATAGGGACGCCGGAGGTGTTGGGGCCTCGATGTGATACCCTAGCGGATCCATTGGGCGCGGGCAGCCTAGAGCAGGTTGTTGTGGACCGCGGCGAGGGGCCCCATGCAGGCAGGGGGAGGGGGGCAGCGACCCTGGAGCGCGGCGCGTTTGCCTGCAGCACATGTGCGCAGAACTTTCGTCCGGCAGCGGCGCAGCCACGGGGGGGCGGCGCCGGGCCTGGGGCTGGGCGTCCAGACGGCGGCGCGCCGCCGCGCGGCAACCCGCTGGGCACTTGTGTGACACCTGATACAGGGTGTATTGCTAGGACAGCAGGCGGTGGGGGCATAGGTGGCAGGGCTGGCGCGTCAGGAGGCGCCGGTGGTCAGCCGGGGCCTGCCCCTGCGACGGCGCACGCGGGGCTGAGCGCGGGGGGCTGCGGCGCTGGCGCGGTGCCGCCGGCCTGGCCCGCACGCCTGCTCGTGTCGCCATTCGCGCTGCAGGCCGCGCAGCTGCAGCGCAGCTCGTCGGACTGATGCGCCTGGGCGGCGCAGCCCGTGCTCGCCCTTGCGCGTGGGCCACGCCTGCGCTGGCGTGTCTTGCACGCCTGGCGTGCGCGTCTGGCGGGCATGCCGCCAGATCGCAAGCCTGGGCTGGCGCCTCTTGCCTGACCCGCCTTGCCTGGCCCGTCACGTTGTGCGGCAGGAGCCTGCGCCTCGCCGCAATGGTGGTGTAGCGCGCACGCTTGCCTCGACTAATTGCCCCATGTGGAGGCAAGGGCGTGAGCAGGGTGTCTGCGTGCGGCGTGTTAGAAAGACTGCTATCTGATGGACTGTATGCTCCTGTGATCAGCACTGGTCCTGGTCAATTTGTTTTTGTCAAGCACTGAACACTCGTGTTTAAGTCGTGTCAACGGCTCTGGCCAGTGTGTGTTCCCCCGGGTTGGCGGTAACCCGTCGGTGTGCTTCGGGCTTGGTCAAGGCTGCATGTTCGTGAACATGCCTGCATGCTTGTGGTGCCAGCATTTGCCGATACTTGCTGTGTGACGAGGTGGGAGGCAGCCGAGATGCTGAGCATGCATCTGTTGAAAGTATGCGAGACCTTCAGGGTAATATGTCTGGGCGTGTGTCGTTCCCCACCTGGTGTCACAATGTGTGCATGTAGATTGCCTGCCGCAGAGCTGCAGCCTGGAAGATTTGCCAGAAGTGCGTCCTCTGTGCCTTTCCTCGCACTGCCTGTATGTGTTGATTTCTTTGGACGATGGGCCTGCTGTAAGTGTACCTCAAGGAGTAATTGGGGTGCTACATGATCAGAGCACTATCACGTTGAGTGAGCTCTCGTACCATCCCAGTGCTGATACATGCTGTTTGCATGATGCTGTTTGCATGAAAATAAATGGTGTAAAGCTCGACCTGACTGCGTGTTCAGCGCAATGCCCCAGGGACTGGTGCAGAGCGCGCGCAGCACATGCGTTGCATATTTGCCTTTCCTGGCTGTGTTGTAACCAGACCACAACACTGGCAATGCATGCCGCGCTCATGAGGCCCTCATGAGGCAGATGATGACCATTTTCTTTCATATTGCTTTTCTGTTGACATAATTCGGCCAAGCTTGCCAGTGCAGGCTATGTAACTAAGCCCAACCTCGCCGTCCCGCGTTTGCTAAGGCGTGTGCCGTGCGCGCTGGCAGCCCGCTGCTTTTCTCGCACTGGGACGCCACTGCTGGGCCACGTTGGGCGGATGTGCTAGCTCCACTCTCAAGCACGTCACCCGCATGCGCAACCTCAGCCGCCTCCTGCACTCTGCGCGGCCCTCTGCTCGCGTCTCAGCGATGAGCGCCCCGGCGACGGCAATGCCACGTGTGGCTGTCGTGGGAGGCGGCCTGGCCGGCCTGGCGTGTGCGAGCGAGCTGCAGGGCGCCGGCATCGCGGCGCACGTCTTTGACATGGGGTCGCGCGGGCCGGGTCAGTTCCTGCGCTTGACGCACTGCACGATCATGCCTTGTCTGCTGCATCCTGTAGCATGCTTTACGTGCGTCCTGCGCTCTGCGCTGGCTGTCGTGTGTCGCTCATCCCTCGCCTTTATACAAATCAAGCACACCGTGGGCCTGCGCGTGCGAAGGAGGGCGGGCCTCGACGCGGCGCACCAGCGGCTTCCAGTTTGACCACGGCCTGCAGTTCATGCAAGCCTCAACGCCCGAGTTCGCCGCTGTGCTCGACGGCTGGCGGGAGCTGGGTGCGTCCGCCTGTACTGGTGGCATGTTGCTAAGTGCTGAAGTTCTCTTCGCAACTCGTCTGTGAGAACCATGCCAAGCACCCGGTAGGCGCCCTGCGGCCTGCTTCTCCTCGCTCCCACCGCCTCCCTCTTCCCGCCAGTGCAGGCGCCGCCGCCGAGTGGCGGGGGCGCTTTGGCGAGCTGCGCGCCGCGGACGGCGGCCTGAGCGCGGCGCCCGCCGCGGCTGCCGCGGACGGCGAGGGCGCCGGCCCGGGCTTCTGCGGCTTCCTGACGGCCAGCCCGGCCTACGTCGGCGTGCCCGGCATGGACGCCGTGTGCCGGCACCTGGCGCGCGCGCCGGGCCTCCAGGTGTCCTGGGACACGCGGGTGCGGCCCCGCTTGCACCTGCGCCTTGACACAGTCCCCGCTTGTCCGGTCCTCCTGTGTGGTGTGCAGGCGCAAGCTGTGCCTGACATGGCCTGGCGAGTCCGCGCCTCGCGTTCCTGGCAGCTGCCACATGACACCCACACTTGTGCGGTCCTCCATCATTTCCATGATGTTCTTCCGAACGCAAGCTGTGGAATACCACATGCAAAACGTGAAGCTTCATTTAATTGTGAATAATTCTGCGCTGTCTCTTAGGTGTGCGTGTGCTTCTGGCACGATTGCGCTGTCTCTTAGGTGTGCGTGTGCTTCTGGCACGGCACCAGAATCACTCTGATGTTGTTCATGTGGCCTGCTCGAAACAGGGCGTGTGCAACACGTATGGTTCAGCAGGAGCGCTTCTGCAGCACAGGCTGGTGTGCAACAGGCAGTCAAGACAGGCGCTTATAGCCTGACCATGAGAGCTGCCTGCAGGTGCACGCTGCGGAGAGGTGTGACGTGGACGGCTTGTGGCAGCTGATGGCGCGCCACGGCGGCCACGACGCCGTGCACTCGGGCTTCCACGGGCTGGTGCTCGCAGACATCATGGCCGTGCGCGACAGTGCGGGCCTGCGCCGCGGCTTGCTGTGACGCAACTCGTCAGAGGTAGGCATGCCATGCTGCATGAGCATGCTGCATGCTGCATGGCTTCGCGCCAGCTGCAGCACCTAGCTCAAAAAAGATGCCGCATACGCAGCTGTCTCTTAAAAGCCTGCGACCGCCAGCAACAAGCCTATCCCACCAGCTGGCTGTTCTTGCGTGTGCGTCAGTTTGTGTCTCCTGTTTCCCGCCATCAGCGCTGTTAGGGGGTGCAGCCTGCGTTTGCCGCACAGGAAACTAGGCGTCTGTTGAGCACCTTGGGAGAATGACAGCCCTGGCGCAGGCGCGCCAGGCACAGTCGACCTGGGCGCGGCGGGCGGCTGCGAGCTCGTGGCGCGGCTGCGCGCCGTGCGTGCCGCGCCGGCCTTCTCCCTGATGGTTGCGCTGCCGCGCGCGGTGCCGTGCAACCCTCGCGGTGACCCCGTCGAGCAGCCCGGCCTCGCCGACAGCTCCGACGGGGCAAGCGCTGGCGCCGGCGCCCCGGCGTTTGACGCAGCGACGGTGGCCGGCTCGCGCGAGCTGGCGTGGGTGGCCTGCGACAGCAGCAAGCCCGGTGCGCCGCTGCTGACTCGCCAGACCTCTTCGCGCCAGCATCCGTCAGTGTGTGTTCACAGTGCGTGGCTGCCGTGCCGCTTGCCTCTGTCAGCTGTCAGAGCATGCTGGCGCGTCTCCCTCTGCTTGCGCGGCGCGCAGCGCCTGGCGAGCAGTGCGGTGCTGGTGATGCGCCGTGTTTTTGCACACAATATTGATAATCTTTTGCAAACAATTTTGACACGAACCTAGGTACATGACGGGCATATGTGCTAGGGAGGCATGTAGAGCGCCTCTCGGCATGCGCAGGCCGCAGCCGAACAGACGGCGTGCAGTGCTGGGTGGCGGTGTCTACCGAGACATTCGCTCGCGAGCTCATTGCCGCTGGCGCCGGGCGGCTGCCTGCGGAGCTGGAGGCGGGGAGCGGCGGGACAGCGGAGGCGCGCAGCAGCAGCGGCGCGCTGCCGGACGCTGAAACGCGCAGCGCTGGACCCGGGAAGCCAGCGGGGCCGCCGGGGCGCCCCGCGGCGGGCGCCCGCCTGCCGCTTGCGTCGCCTGCGCTGCTCGGCGCGGCCGCGGACGCGCTGTGGCCGCCGCTGCGCGCGCTGCTGGCGCGCGCACACGGGTTCGCGCCGCCCCGGGTCGGCCTGATGGTGACGTTGTTGGTGTTGGAGTCCAGTGTTGCTTTTCTGTGCAAGATAGCGTGCGTGCAATCCTGCGAGGCGGGCTTTGGCGGCTGCATGTTTCTCAGCGCACAGGTGTGTGCCAGGTGAGCCTGCACTTGGCGCCGGTAACCCAAATGAATGCGCCTAGGCAGGGCGTCCACCGCTGCCTGCTGACTGCGCAGGTGCAGCGAGGGCGAGGTGCCGCAGCCGGTGCACCTGGCCGCGCAGCGCTGGGGCGGCGGCTTCAAGGTCGACGGCCTGCCCGAGGCGCGTTCCGCCCCGCCGCTTGTTGCTGCACACGCTGGGAGATAGCATGGTCCATGCCCCCAACTATGTGACTCGCGCCTTGTGGCAGGTGGTGGAATGTCATGTCAAAAACTCGTATTTTAGCTGGTGCACCACATGGGCATCACTTTGTGTTTGCCGCAAGCAGCTCAACAGCCTGGGCGCGGCTGCACGTGACCCCGCACCGCTGGCGGCAGGCGTGCGGCATCGACCGGGAGCTCGCGCTGGCCGCGTGCGGCGACTTCTGCGGGCCGCCCAACGCGGAGGGCGCCGTGCTCAGCGGGCGGGCGGCGGCGCGGGCGATGGCTGGGGCTTTGCAACAGGGAGGGAGGGGGTCCAGCTAGGGCTGCTGTCTGGGGCTTTGCAAAAGGGAGCTAGAATTCTGCAAAGCAGACTCTGCACTGAAGCAGCTCTGGATGCATCGTGAGGCCGTAGGAACCTAGTCTGGTGCAAAACTGAGGAGTCTGACAGCATCAAGCGCGCATACAAGACTGTCGCGCTGTGCAGTGCGACCTCTTTAAAACAAGTTGCACAGCGAGCCACGTGTGTACGCAGGCTCTGGAGACAGCCGGGCGCTGTTGCTGGTCAGTGCTGGAGTGCAGCGCTTCCTGAGCAGACTCTGTTTGCTGGGGCACCGGGACATACGGCAGCGCACAATGTGACGTTGGGCAGCTCTATGAGATTGCTGCAAGGCGCCACGTCGGGCAGCAGATGACATCACGTATCAAGCAGCTGACGCAATGACATGCACAGCCGGGCGAGCCCCCGCCCATGCAGCGGTGGACGCGGCACGCTGCGCCAGCAGTCGCCAATGTGGCGCCTAGGCCGTGTATTGCCACTGCACAGCCCCGCGAGCAGCGGCGCAGCCTGGTCTGGCCTCTGGAATGCTTTGGCCGGCCGCATCAGCAAGCAGCGCGTTGCCGCCGTCGCAGCGCCCCCGCGCCAGGAGCCGGCTTCCAGTGCGGGGGCGGCCCGCACTGGGACTGTGCTGCTCGTGGAGTCCCCTGCGAAGGCCAAGAAGATCCAGCAGTACCTCGGCGACCAATACACGGCGCGGCCTTGCCCGCGGGCTCCGCAGGAGTTTGTAAGATGCTTGCACACCTGCCAGCAGGGCGCAGCAGTGTGGCTGGTCATGCGCACGCGCTTGAGCGCCGCGGCAGCCGCGTCCCATGTTTCCGGGTTGCCAGCAGCCAGGCGACATAGAAGACCTGCTGTTTGGCTGTGGCCAGGGCGGGGCGCGGCTGCTGCAGCCCTGCCTGCGCCGCGCTGCGCTGCTGTGCAGCCTCGCCGGCTGCGACCCTCCCTGCCCGGGCGCGACCGCGCGCCGGCCGTCGCGGCAGGTGCTGGCCAGCTACGGGCACGTGCGCGACCTGCCGGCGCGCGGCGCGGCGGTGCGCCCCGACGAGGGCTTCGCGCTGCGCTGGGCGCTGCTGCCGGGCGCGGCCGAGCGGCTGGCGGCGCTGGCGGCCGCGGCGCGGCGCGCGGCGCGCCTGGTGCTAGCCACCGACCCCGACCGCGAGGGCGAGGCCATCGCGTGGCACGTCACGCAGGAGCTGCAGGCGCGCGCGGCACTGTGCGCCGCTCTCGAGCTTCATACAGTGGGCAGGCTGCTATGCATGCCGATTGAGAGTTGGCGACCGGCAGCCGCATGTGGCCGGCCCGTGCCGCGTGCGCTGGGCGCAAGCAGCGCTGCGCTCAGCCGGCCGGGCCTGGCCGCGCTCACCTGCGCGCGCGCATGCTGTAGACAATTACGGCAAAAGCAGCGCTGTGCTCAGCCGGCCGGGCCTGGCCGCGCTCACCAGCGCGTGCGCGTGCGGCAGGACAGCCACGGCGCGCTGGCGGGCGTGGACGTGGCGCGCATCGCGTTCACGGAGGTGACGCAGCGCGCGGTGCTGGCCGCGCTGGCGCAGCCGCGGCCGGTGCGGCCGCGCCCGCGCTGCGCAGCGCGCGTGTGTGCGGTCCATTCGCGCAAGCCCATTCAGGCGTGAGTAGAACAATGCAATGTTGGAAAGGGGGACAAAAAAGTCCATATGGCCTGTGCTGCCGCTGCTGCAGCGGCCAGCTCGTCGCCCTGCGCGCGCGCGCGAGCGAGCATGAGTACCCGCACGACCTTCCCGCACAGCCCCATCCCCCCGACGCCCCGAGCCTGCCAAGGGACGCACACAGCGCGTCCCTCTGCTTCTATTTTGGGTCAGGGTTAGGGTTCAAGCTTGGGGTACGTATCACTGGCGCGTGTGCAGGTGAGCCAGGCGCTCGTGGACGCGTACCTGGCGCGCCGCGTGCTGGACCACCTGCTGGGCATCGAGCTGTCGCAGCTGCTCTGGCGCAAGCTGCCGGGCGCCACGTCGGCAGGCGCGCCGCGCGCCGCGCGGCAGTGCGGGCTGGCGCCGCGGCGCACTTTGTCGGGGGGCCGCAAGGCTCGCACGCGCGCGAAGGACGTCTGAGCTTTTCCTCTGTGCTTGAATGCAATGAGTACGCGCGGTAATGGCCCCACCATGGCAAAGGGTTGTATTAGAGCAGCGGTGCGCAACGGCGCTTTGAGCGGGCGCCTCTGTCACAAGGTGAGCAGGGGCATGGCGTGTCACGAACGCTCCCGTGTCGAACCTGGGCGCCCGCTCTGCGGCCGCAATGCGGCGCAGCAACGGGGCGTGCAGGGCGCGTGCAGTCCGTGGCGCTGCGGCTGGTTGCGGAGCGCGAGGCTGAGATCGAGGCGCATGTGTCTCGCGAGTACTGGAGCGTGGCCGCGCGCCTGCGCGCCCCGGGCGGCGCCGCGTTCGACACGCGCCTCGTGCAGGCGCGCGCGCCGGCTCCGGGTGCATGGGGTCACGCTGAGCGCATGCGCACTCGTTAGGGTTTGTGCTGAGCGCCGCACGCTCGTTGGGTTGATGCTGAGCGCCTGCGCACCATGGAGGCTTCCCGCCAAGCGCTGCATGTCGTGCAGGGTTTGCGCCCCACTCAGAGCTGATCTCCTCGGTCTGCACTTCCGGGTCGTCTGCTGAGCATGTCGTAGGTATGATACAGGCTGCTGCTGGCGCGCGCCTGGTGCCCATGCGCATGCTTCAAGCTTTGCGGCAGCCGCTTCAAGAAGCTCTGCGTGTGCAGGTCGACGGGGCGCCTGTTGGCAAGGACGGCCTGGATGAGGCGGCGGCTCGCGCGGCAGTCGAGAGCTTGACCGCGGCGCCAGCGCTTCAGGCAAGCCGTCCCCAGCGCGGCTGTTCATGGTGGTTGTCACACCTTTGCATGTGCAGACTCTGCAACACTGCTGTGTGCGCATTAGTGCGGGCGCCTGCGCTGCTCCGCATGCTCTAGAGTATCGGCCAACTCAGGGTTGGCAGCCGGTCTTGAACGTTAGGCAGGCATGCATCTCATGAGCGGCAGGAAATTGTTCCTTGGCTGAGTGCATGTCAATGCTGCCGGTATAGGCTCTCGCACTTTCCTCCTCCACCTGGCTCCCGCTGTTACGACTGTGACAGCTATCGCGGCGGGTGCGCAACAGCAGCCCAAAACCTTGAAACGTGCTGCGCCGGGGCCAGGTGACGGCGGTGGCGCAGCGCGAGCAGGCGCGGCGGCCGGCGCCGCCGTTCACGACGTCCACGCTGCAGCAGGAGGCGTCTGCCAAGCTGGGCCTGAGCCCCGCGCGCACCATGGCGCTCGCGCAGCAGCTGTACGAGGGCGTCGAGGAGGCCGGCGGTGCGCATGCGCTTGCCGCGAGCCTGCGCCTGCCGCGCGCTGCCCTGCGCGTGCCGCCCACGGCAGGGTGGGTATTGGCTGCTGGCTGTCCTCGCACCTGATCCTGGGGGGTGCCTTGTGGCTGTCCGGCTAACGGTGCATCCCGGGGAGGGGTTCGCCGTCCTGAGCAGGATCAGGCGTCAGGGCCGTGGCAGGCTCGGCGTTCAGGCAGCGCCGCCAGGCAAGCGGTGGCGCTTGCGCATCCAGCGTCTACGCCGCGCTCCGAGCGGAGCGAGGCAGCGCGCGCTCTTCAGCTCAGGCCGATCGTGCTGGGCTCGTGGTAGCCTGTGCACGATTTTTTTATCGTTGTATCTCTCATAGAAATTGTAGTTTCAAGATCTGGCAGAGGTTTAACTTTTTCATGGGCGCAGGCGAGGGCCTGATCACGTACATGCGCACGGACGGCGTGCAAGTGTCCGAGGAGGCACTGGCTGAGATGCGGGACGCCGTGGCGGCCGCCTTTGGCCCGGATTATGTACCCGCCAGCCCGCGCATGTACAAGTGCGCTCGCCGCCTCCTCGTGAGCTGCGTGCGCGCTGTGCGACCTTGGTGCCAGCTTATGGGCCTTTGACGCCAAGAAGTGCTGTGCGACTAGGCTGCCCCTCATTGCTTGTTTCAGTCTGCTTTTTCCATGCATAAGGTAGAATGCGCGACCTCACCAGTCCTGCCCGCCTTGCGCTAGTCTACTGAGATCTTGGAACGGTGTGTTGCATTCATGTATGCTTGCTGAGCTTGTGATGACAATGCGGGGTGCGCATTATCAACTTGCTACAGGCAAATGTGCTGCTCGATAATATGCCAGCAGGCTGGGTCTGTTTATAGAGTGCGTGCATGTCAGCGCACAGAAACGGACAGCCTAGCCGCAATGTGCTGCGGCCGCGCCGCAGGAGCAAGGCGAAGAATGCGCAGGAGGCGCACGAGGCCGTGCGGCCAACGCGGCCCGCGCGGCTGCCGGCGGAGCTGGCCGCCGCGCTGCCGCCGCGCAGCCCGCTCGCGCGCCTGTATGAGCTTGTCTGGCGGCGCGCGGCTGCGTCGCAGATGGCCGACGCGCGCATCGCGCAGGCGCGCGCCGCCACGCCGCCGCACGTGACCTGTGCGCGTGTCCTCGGGGGGCGGGCGAGCGCCGCTGGCCTTGCGCGCCAGCATGCACTTGCATGTGGCCCTGTCTCAAGCACGCCGGTGGTCGTCGGGCGGCGCCTGGCGCTGGGTGCCTGCGCCAGGGTGGCCAGGTGCCAGCTTTTTCGGTAGCCTTGTGCAGGTGAGGCGGGCGCCGGCAGCATGCCGGCGCCGCGGCTGCTGCGCTGAGCTTAAATTGTACTACATTCATATAAAATTGCAAGCAGATTGAAGTGAGGTTGTACTGACTCTCTACTGACCGCTCTCGGAGCGCGACGCAGACGAGCGTGGACATGGCGGCGGTTGCGAGCGCGCGCGCGGCCGGTCCGGTGCTGCGTGCCAGCGCGAGCGTTGTCAACTTCCCGGGCTTCCTGGCAGCGTACGCGGCGGCGCACTTTCGCAGCGGCGCTGCGCGGGACGCGGGCGACGGTGCGGCGGACGGGGCCGACGGCGGCGGCAGCGCAGACGGGGTCGACGGGGACGGCGGCGCTGATTGGGCCGACGGCGGCGGCGAGGGCGGCGAGGGCGAGGGCGCCACGCTGCCGGCACTGAAGGTGGGCAGCGTGCAGAGCCGTGGGAGGCCTTGGCTGTGGCAGGGGCCTTGCATGTGTCTGCCTGTTCTCGCCGCTGGCAGCTGCGCGGCGGGCGGGGCGACTGCGCCCGGCAGCAGGGCGTCGCACAGGCAAGGAGCCATCAGGCCCGGCGCGCGCGCGTGCAGAAGGGCGAGCGGCTGGAGCTGCTGCGCGCGGGCGCAGAGCAGCACTTCACGCGGCCGCCGGCGCGCTTCAGCGAGGCCGGCCTGGTGCGCGCGCTGGAGGAGCGGGGCATTGGGCGGCCGTCCACGTATGCGTCCACGCTCAGCGTGCTGCAGGCGCGGACCCAAAA
>JAABUP010008216.1_pt1 | contig 13432 bp, 13 predicted proteins | sample 5559201 | NCBI WGS metagenome assembly JAABUP01 (sample SAMN10711887, study PRJNA513373) | rock metagenome | isolation source: Antarctica rocks | place: Antarctica | reverse complement strand
AGCTGATCTGCTGTGACATGTCAGCAGATTTCTCAAGCTGATGCTGAGTGCCATGTTCTGCTACTCAGCACTTGAAACGAACATTCACCTGCGCATTCATCTCAGCATCCATCCTTGCACGATTGAGCAGAGGTCATACCTCAGAGCCAACTTTTGTGCCGACACGCCTTGACAACGAGCTGGTAGATGCAGTTGAGCTTGTGGCAGCGTCTTCCAGCTCTGTGCTTGCATCGTGAGTAATCTGGTGAAGAGCCTGTACACAGCATCTGCATGGTGAGCACAACCAGAAAGTGCCAGCATGCATGCACAACGCAGTGGCTGCATAATCGATCGAACACCCAACAAGCAGCAGATGATGTTGGCATTGCATTGTGCTACCTGCAATGTCTCTTGCACAGCCACATCTGCACATGCCTTTGCTGTGCTGCGACCTATGGGCAACCGGTTGGCTTGTTGCTCGTGCATGCAGACAGACGCACATATCTGACATATTTGCAGCACAGTTACCAAGAGATTGGCTTTCAGCATGTGCATGGCCAGTGATGGTATGCATGTTCTGTTACCTGTTTGATCCTGTAAACAGACCAGCCGCAGGTTGTCCATAGAACCTGTGTGGAGCTGCTGCAGTCACCTACAAACACCAAATGCAGCTGAGTGCATACTGGACAAGACCATAAGAGTTTGGACAGCTTTGCTATCTGAGCTTACGTTGGAACTGTATTCCACCCGAGCAGCGAAGCTGCTTGGCTCGAAATCCTGCATCAACTGTAGTCAGCGCCGTCTTTATATCGCATAGCTCAAGGTTGCAAAAAGCAGCAAGCACGTCTCACAATGGAAGTAGGTCTTCCCGCTCCAAAACGTCCTGGTCCACCCGGCATCGAACAGTGTCCGGAATGAATTAGCCTGAAGCTGCAAGACTGAACTGGTGAGAACGCTGGCGCACGGAATAGACACACTGCATCAGATTGAGAGCTGCGTTATGGCACATGTGTGCGAGCACCTGGTTTGGTTACTATGGACAGGCGATGACTAGTGTTCGATATGGGTCTTCAGAAGCATAGCATGGGATCTCAAAGTGACAAATAAATTTGCCGAAATTTGCTTTAGCATCCAGCACAGGTACAGTGGTCGTTGACCCCTTGACCGCGCTTTGTTCATAGCTAAGCTGATAAGCTGCTTATCAGTATCACAATCAATGACATATATATAAACTGAACACATTTGCTCAAGTACAAACTATGTCAGAGCAATGCATGCATCACGTTTCTAGTGCTCATCGATTGTAATCCAGTAGCTTGTCTGTACATATCACAACTTCCTGAGATCAGCTTGTCAAGCACAGGAAGCCAACAATTTTTGGTATCGACACAGCAGACAGCAAGGGCAAGGGTGCAACAACCCTCGAGGGTCAATTCAACATGGCATATCACAATCAACTCTGGGCATGGACATGTCTGTGGAGTATCCTGCCCGGTACACTGATGGTGTTACTAGTCCTGATGAGTGCAAGTATTCAGTAAGACCATGTCTTGTGATAGAGCATGGCTGACCGTTCCCGAGGTGAGAGTGTCCGACATGGGTCAAGAGGGAAAGTGAATGATGTCAATGGTCAATGCACACATGCTATTCAGGCAGTGCATACTCAGAGCCATACATAATGTGCCTCAGAATTCCATATAAAGGCTTTATTAGCACTGCTTGTGCACATGCAAATGCCCAGCCTGGCAGGTAAGCTCAGGTCAAAGAAAGACAGCTGACCGCTTTGGATGCAGCATGTATGGTCGTGCCACCATTGGCAGTCACGATCTGAGTGTATACTAGTGCTATAGGAGACCAGCAAGTCAAGGTAGCAGAAGTCTGTTACAATTCATCTGTTAATCTCTGCTACTGTCAAACATTTCCTGTCTAGCTAAGCTGATAAGCTGCTTATCAGTATCACAATCAATGAAATAGATATAAACTGAAGACATTTGCTCAAGTACAAACTATGTCAGAGCAGTGCATGCATCGCGTTTCTAGTGCTCATCGGTTGTAATCCAGTAGCTTGTCTGTACACATCACAAGTTCCTGAGATCAGCTTGTCAAGTAGTATGGCACTGCTTCTGGCAGTCCTCATTGGGAAATGGACCCTGTGACTTGGGCCTGCAGCCTCCCTTCGCGGAGCCTTTAGAGCAAAGATAGTAGAAGCCTGAGGGGCATTGAGCGACGACGTTCGCGCCGTCACATCCTACCACAATCTGCTTCAGCTCACGACCTTGATTGGACAGCCCGCCAGCGGTGTCTGCAGCACATAAAAGCAGATCTGATTTAGATGGTGGCAGCTGCAGGATTGCTGGAGGCAATGTGAACAGTCTCGAAGCTGCAACCACCGGTCGCTAACGAGATGCTTCGATTTGGTGGCTGATGCACAGGCAGACATTACTTTGCATACTTGGAATTGTATGAAGGTGTGCGCGCAGCGAAGCGATCAGTCGTTCTGTAAAGAGCATGAGCTCACCTTCTGACACCGGCAAATCACGGGCGGATGCCAAGGCGGCAAATGCGACAAGGGCCAAGAGCACTACAGCCAAAGACTTTGTACCGGAGGTCTTCATCGTGGTGTAGGCCGTGTGGGTTGCCGTCGCAGACAAGCTCCGGAGAGTCTTTAAAGATTTTTTGACTTTGGGCGCTAATACTGTGTCTGCGCATGCCAGATAAACAGGACGTGCTGTAGTGAACGAGTTGTGGCGATGGAGCTGTTATACATCAATGTACAAGAAGGTTGTACGCTTGGAAGCTGCGTGCCGCTTCTGCCAGCTGATGGATGCATTCCTTACCTTTCCAATCACTTCGGTACAGTCGACCGTATCGAAGTTATTGGAAGGGTAAGGGCTGGGGTAAGGGCTGGGGTAAGGGCTGAAAGGGCTAGTGGCCCAACCGACGCCCTGAGTGATCCATGGCATCTGTTCAGGACATTGCGACACACTAGTAGTATTACAGGACGTCCTTGCAGCTTCGAGCTGCAGCAAGCCATTGGCTGCATGGTATGCTGGCCAGGTTGTGCACGTCTAGACGTCTGAAGCAACCTTTGTCATATGCATACGTGTTTTACACCCACGGCCAGTGGGACTGTCAGTGGTATGTTTCAGGGCAATGCAACGAAGTGAGCTTCGTGAAGCTTCTTCTTTCTGCACAGCATGTCATGCTTAGCTATGATATCATAGCAGGAATGTTTCCTCCTGATTCGCCTGGGCAGCGCAAGGAGTGGACCAAAAAGCATGTAAGAATTCATCAGGCTTGGATGAGATGCAGCTGCAAGCAAAAACCAGTACTGCAGCTTTCACAGGCGACACAGCATAACTGGATAGTGGATATCACTATTTCAAATGTCACTCGTCGCGGGACAATGATGATTGTGCTAAAACCATCTTACGCAGGCAAGTCATACATTGTAGTCAAGTGACATACTGCTAATTGTTCTTGTAGACTGCAGCTGGTCACAACACACATCTATCAGTTGCCAAAAACAGCTTGTTGTGCCCGACAGAGCTACTCTATAACCACCGAAAGGGCAGGGAGCATCACAGCCTCATCTTTAGAGCAGAATCTGGTTTCAAGCGTTTAGCCATGACCTAGCATCCTGGGGCATGTTATCCAGCTCGTAGCGCAGCTGCTACGAGCTGAAATAAGCCTGAGCCGTGTTCTCAGGATTACGGTGTGTACATTCTCCAGCACAGCATTCATACTGCACAAGCCACTGCAAGGATTGATGACAGCATCAGCAGCATTGAGCAATGTGCATGTATGCATGGCAGGATGTGCAGTTCATGAGACAGGCTGCCTGGCTATGCAACGACTAGTAAAAATTGGACCTAGAATCTGTATGTGACCCAAACAGGTCATCATCATATCATCAGACTCGCCACCACTTTGCCACCAGGCCCTTTCATTTGTACTCCTGCTGCTGTGCCTCATCCCAGGCCTGTGCAAAGGACAACAATGTCAGTACACCAGCAGCAGCCAACCTGAGGTTAGCCGAGGCCTCCAAGGCTGTCAAGTTTCTGACTCTCGTGTCAATGGTGTAGCAGGGTACAATGAGCTAGAGGTCACCTGATGCGCTACGTGGGGTTTTACCCTTGCACAAATGGCAGAATGGGCAGACCCATTTGGCTTGCCGAGGGCAGCCCAGCAGTAGACAGTTACCAAATCACATGTAATGCGTCCTTGCCAGGAGACAGGCATCAACACGACAGGCTGACCATCAACTTCACCATGTCATGAAAAGGGGTGCCTGAAATAACCAACCTGGCATGTGCAGAGGGCTGAGGTCTGGCAGCAGGCCTAGGGTTGGCAGAAGCTTGGCAGAAGCTTTAGCATCCAGTGGTCGCTGACCCCTTGACCGCACCTTGTTCTGGTATATACAGCCTTAGCTGCAGTTTGCTCTGCAAGCAACCCTGCTATGCCATAGCATGTACTCACCATGGATGGTTGTCAGCTTGGCAAACAGCTGTATATAATTCAACAGGCAACTGTAAAGAGCCTCAGTTGCATGCAATCGAGGCCAGCTGGCCAGCACAGTAGATTTGGAATGCAGCAACTGGACTGGCCATTGCTGCCATGGCAATTTGGAAATTTGACATGATTGGGTTGAATCTGATTTGGCTAAACACCTTTGTGTCTACAATTGTTCACATGGAGGTTCAAGATACATCACACGATTGGGGTGCCCAGATTGCACAATAGAGAAGCCTGAAATACAAAGTACAAACACCACCTGCCGATGCTGCATGTAAGTATAAGCGAGAGAACACAATGCTAAGCAATCATGCAGACAAGGCCATACATGCGTGTGCTGCAAACACAAATGCAAATGCAAATCCAAAAACAAAAACACAACAGCAGAGCTCTAAATTGAAACCTTATACAAAAAGGAACATCAGCCTCCTACAAGCAAGCACTACAAAAAGCTAGCAAACTTAAAGCAAGGACTCTACAGGCAGCAGCTTGCCAGCAACTGTGACAATAGTATTGTTGCATTGTCTGGCCCAGCGATTTCAGGATGTACTCAGTACTATTGTCCCTGAAGGGGTATCATGGGCAGCATCCTGCTGTCTCTGGTCAGATATCAGGTACTTGAGCACCTTCCTGTCCATCAGATGACGCTGACAGATGGCTGCAGTCTGAGATGCTCAAGGTCTGGAGATAGCTTGCCTTTCACCATGGGTTGGATCTTGGGCTTCCCAGACTCACTCGATTCCACCACCTCAAATTCCGGCTTGCCTGAGTGTGTCATATCAACCGGTTGCATCTCTGGACCCAGCGCATTGTTCAAATCAAATGCCATCTTTTCCTCATCTGTCATCTCGTCTCTGTTGACATCGCCCACTTGGCGCCTTTTCTCTGCCAGGATTTCGGGGAATGTGATGGGGGGGTACTTTTTCTGGGGGCCCTGCAGGATTGTGGACCCAGTGCAATTGGCAAAGTATGCTATGCTGTGCCGGTCACCCTGCATCATCATCATTGCACATGAGGGATGCAAGGCCTGCTTATAATATAAGCTATATGATACAGTATATTGTATATTAAAATCCGGGAGGCTGACAAAGCACCATACAAGGGCTGCTGAGATACCCCCTACTACTGATTTCTGAGCCATTGTGCTGAGCAGCTTCACAATGGCGCTGACGACTCCCACAGCACATGACCAGCAGTTACATGGAGGCAACAGCACACAAGGTTGTTGATGCCTAGCAATGAGTGCTCAAGGATATTACTGGAACAGCTGCATGGGATGCCCTCCGTTCTTGTGATTTTCACAGTGGCACGTTGCCCAGTTCTGATGTCGTCCTCCCTCCCCCCCCCCTTGGGCCGCATTCTACTTTAGTGATGTGCAGTCTGGGTCTGGGTGACTAATCAGACATGCTGGCTCAAAAGCATTGGAAGTGTCTATGCAAGGGTGGAGGCACAAGGCAGGGCATTGTACCTTGTACTCGTGCTCTCTGGGGACACGCACTCGGTGGAAGGTGGACTTCAGGCGGTCATCACTCCAGTACTGCAGGGCATCCCCAACGTTGACAGTGATAGTGCCCTCCACAGGGTCACATGGGTGCCACATGCCGCTTTTCATGGCTTCCTTGGCGGAAGTGCCCTTGCCAGCACACACCTCCAGACCCAGCTCACCTGGTAACACCAAAAATGCAAAAGCTTGCAACATGTACTGCCTGCCAAATCACAGCTTCCTAATCAATCAAGACACGTCTAAGGGCATCTTGCATTACATCACCTTTATGTCCAGAAGCAGAAGCTGTTAGGGCTGGTGCACTGCTTGATAGGGCCATGGCAGGAGCCTATCAAGCACAGCAAGATCTCCAACAGCTTCTGATTCCAGACACAAAGGCGGCCGGATGCAAGGTGCCCTTGAACAAAGTGATTGTACTCTGCTATGAAAAGGTACTCTTGCTATGGAAAAGTCAACGAAGTCCCAAATGCTGTGCTGTCCTGTTGTCCATTTTGCTCGTACATTGACACAAGACAAGTGCAGCAAGACGTAGGTAGCTCAAGCTAATTCTTACAACATCTGATGCTGCATGCTCATGTCGAGCAGCCAACCATACTAGCGTTCATCTTGTGCAGGCATATGATGCAGCTGACTTGAGCTTTGCACAACAGGATACCTGGGCGTGTGAACAGCAGGGTCAGCAGTTCAAAGTCAGTGTGAGCATAGATCCGCAGCGCCCCCTCTGGAAACTGTTTGCCCTTGGTCGATGGGTACTTGTTGCAATACATAGCTGTCTGGTTGTCGGGATCATCTGGGTTCATTGCCTGCATGCGCAACTTTTGTCAAGGCCAGTGTTGTTCATTGCGGTCAGTAACACTTGTTTACGTCAAATTGACCCCAACAAGCACTGATACGCTGAAAGAGCTGTGAATGTGAATGTGTTGATGCATGCATCCCCTGGGTGGGGCGTGCTGTGACCTGAGTAAGCTCACTGCAGTGACAGACCAGCGCAACAGTCACATGATTACGATATGACTAAGCTTATGCAACCAGGACCCAAACCTGGTGCCTAGCTTAATCCTGGCTCTGACAGCCTTCTGTGCAGTGTAAATGCCAGAAGTGCTTGCTGTGCATGCTGCTCAGCTGCATGCCTTTCAGTCGGGCAACTGTGCATGATTGTGCAAGCAGTCGCACTACAGCAAAGCTGGGTTATGATAAAGTGCAGATACGTCCAAATGTTTCCCAAAACGGCATGTTCAATCACAGCAGCAGGAACACCATGTGAATGCAAGTATATGGCCTGCAATGCACAACTAGGCTAATATCAGCAAAACAGACATGGCTACAAGACTCTGATAAGTCAGGGCAAAAGCATACGTGATGCATTCTAAGGCCCAACAACAGCTTGCTAATTTTGCTCAATGATGTCTGCAGATTGCCATCCTGAAAGCAAGGTGTTCCAGCAGCATTGCATTAGGCTCGTTCTCAGGCACATGTCTATGTTATGCAGGCAGTCAAACCGTTTTGCACTGGGAGGATTTGACAGCTGTAGCTGTGACTCATCACCTCCTTGAAGAAGTCTTGCTCCAGACCAAGGCCAACAGCAAAGCAGGACATGATTCGCTCCGTGACCGCATGGCATTTGCGCATGAAAGCCACCATGTGCTCCCTGCAGGCGGAAAGTATATTGTGATATATGTACAGCTTTTAATCCTGAAACGTCTATTTTGATTCAGAAAAGTCATCCCTACACTGAGAATTTAAACTCAGCAACATCTGGGGACAGTGAAAACGCCTTTCTACATTGGGGAGATGTTTAGGTATCATGATATAAGCTTTGCAAAGGATGTTTGAAGCTTGAGCAATGCAAGTCCAGATCTAGCTTGAGAACAGAAAGGATCACTGCCTGGCACATGGATCACAGTAAATGTCAGCTGTGCAACAACTTGTGCAAAGACTTTCAGGGGTACAAGGTTTGGGGTCAAAGCGTACCTGTAGCCTTCACACATGTCTTTGGTAGGCCACAAGCCTTTCATTCTCTTGTTGTCATACCCAATTAGCATACCTTCCCTCAAACGCCCAACTGCAGCATCAGGCAGCTGTAGCAACAATATTATTTACTAACATGATAGGCTTGAATGGTGCTGAAGTGAACCTAGCTGTTGCACCTTGTGTTGAGGCCATTGATGTATGCATTTGGCATGTTTACCTGTCAGATTCTCCTCATACCACCCCAGAATGTATGCAAAATTCTCCTTGTTCATTGGTAGGCTGCTCTTAACTTCATCAGGCAACTGTAAAAACCTGCAGCAGCTTCCGAGTCACCAACAAGCACAAATTGATCAGCATCATAGTGGCAAAGTTATCAGGCCAATGCACCCTGATCATTTTGTTGCCGAGTGAAGCAGAAGCTTGAACAAGTGTTAAGGCTAATCAGGCACTCACTTGAGACTCATGGCATGAGCAGCGTTGATGTCATCCAGGCTCATTCCATGGCCTGCAATCAATCATGGCTGTTGTTTGCTGCCATAGACTCCAGCACATCACTGTTCAGGAGTGCAAGAGTCTGCCGACACCAGAACGCACTGCAAATTTCACCTTTGACACGGAAAAACCCGATCTCTGAAGCTGCTGTCATGAGTTGCTGGGTTATTTCCGGCCTGCGGGCCTCCATGTTCGCGATGTCGATTATTGGGACGATATCGTGATCAGCTCGGTAAACCATCTCGACAGTTGATGTTAATAGGTTGAACGCCTGCTCAACGACCAGCAAATGTGAGTGTACAAGAGCGTGGTTGTACGCCAGCAAGTGATTGACAGCGGGCACTCCCGTGCCCTCTTGACGGATGTGACTTAGTCAATTGTGCACTTTGCATTAAGGCCCCAAGCATGACCAACAGACCAAATTGCAACTTTGATCAAACTTGACTAAAAAATTGTTCAGAGTGTTCGAGGCATTAGCACCTTCAGCAGCAGCTCAGCACAGTCAGCGCAGTGGCATCTTCCAGCCCAGCTCACAGCTTTTGTGTACTTGCACATTTGTAACTGGAGGCAGGAAATGCCCATATTGTCAAGGGAAAACAGTATGTCAGCACAGCTCTCTTGCTACCCAAGCACCGAGACAAACACAATACTGGAATCATGACAAAAATGTCGAGACACCTGAGCAGATGCTTGCGAACAGTACCCGCAGGGCTGAGTGGAAGTGCCCTATCTGCGGCTATGAGTGGCAAGCTGAAGTTGCACGACGTGTGCGGTATGACGGCGGATGTCCTCGCTGCATTCACAATCCTCTTGAAAGGAAGAGATCGCAGCCAACATTTGACGCAGCGCAACACCAGCTGCTGCGTGAAATTCACTGGCATTCAATGGGAATATGAACACAACCCTAAGGATGGCCTATACTCTCATAACACCACCCTTGGCAGCAAAAAGCTGGTGCATTGGGTCTGCCACAAGTGCCCTCAGGGAAAGCTGCACCTGTACCAAATGACGCCCAACGATAACACCAATAGGCAAGAAGCAGGTTCCCCATATTGTGCTGGCAGGAGAGTGTGTGAATGCAATTCTTTGCAAAGTCATGACACCATGCTCTGTTTAGTTTGGGACTTTGCCAGAAATGACATAACGCCAGCTCAAATCACTTCTCGGTCTCACCAAGTCGTTGGGTGGTGAATTCTGTGCGAGGCAGCTGGGCTCAACAGATCAATGAGCGCACACCCCGTCGTTTCAACCCCAAATGACAGTGAGACATTACTTCTTCATCTGTTGTTGCCCAGCACTTTGACAACATCACGATGCAGGCTTGTGCATTTCCCCTGTCCATTGGCATGACATTGCAAGTTGAATTGTGCTTGATTGCACAGTGCATAGGCTGCACAAGCGCCTACACTGGTGGGCAGGCATTACCTTGTTGCTTAATTACATTGAACTCTGTCACTGTTTCTTGTGCCGTGAATGATGAAGATATCTGTACTGTTTGTTGACATTGGTGCCCAAAGCTTACCACCTTGTGAGACACCATGTGCTCTGAAGGTTTGCTGCAGCTCTGAGAAACAACCGTTCTGACATACCATACTGTTGTTTCTGCTGCGGCTGTTGGACGCTGCGCACTGAAGCTTTTGCTGTAGCTCTCAGCATTGGCCACTACTGCTGCTGCTATGGCCACAAGTAGTTTTGCTGCCGTGTTGTTTGCACGTTGCATTCAAATTCATTGCTTGTGCTGACGGTGCTTTCATCCTGCAACAGGTGGCATTGTACGACATGCTCATGTGAGTGGCAGGGGCACTAAAATGAAAATCAAGGGCCCTGAATCAGTCTGCATCGCTCTCCTCTCAACTGGCCTTGCCAAGCACAGTACAGGCATCACCCTGTTTCCAGTACCGCCTTCAGGTAACATTGCAAGCAAAATGAGCACATGCTGATGTTGAGGAATTAGTCTTTGCTGTTGCCAGAGTGATGGCAAAGGTTTCATTGTTAGCAGAACAGCACTGCTTCAGTCATCAAGGAAGCTTTGTCCTGCTTGACAAATGCATCAGTGGCCACTGGTTACCACCTAGAACCTAGTGGCTGGAACCAGTGACACAGCACTAAGCCGTAAGCAGATGTGACTCTGCGCACAAGTGCAGCCCGTTGTTCGATCTGTACTTTGGTCAAGAAGGATTATAGCTGTCTACAAACTGGGTTGTAGTAGGTCGGCGCATAGGCAAATAAGAGCACGCAACGAAGTTGTGACAACCCCCCATTCTCGATGCTGTAGCGGTCAGCTACTATTGCAGAGCAGCTGCAAGTGGTCAATCACGAGCGTTACGCCCTGGTTTTTAGGTTTAATATTCCCTCGCAATGTCCTGTCCAAGTGCTTGCGCTCTAGCATGTTCTTATATCGCTCCATCCGAAATTGGCGACAGAGACCTTGATTTGCACATAGCAACAACTTGATTGGAGAAACATCATGCAGCAATGTAGAGTGCAGCAAGTGCGACACCTGTCTTCCCTACATGTTCCCCTTGTACGCTCAAGCTTTTGTGCGGTCAGATTTGCAAAGAGGCGGCCACTGCAATACAATGTACCAAGAACCTATAAGTTTGAAGAGTAATGCTCCGCTGCCTACCGAGCATTGCTGCCAGCAAATTCATGGTTAACACCCACATCATCACAAGTCCGATCGCGTGTGCTGTTGCAGGCAAGAATCATCGGATACTTCACCAACTTCCTACGGTGAAATAGAGACAGTCGGAAGCACATCAGGCAGCACATCTGGCAGCACATCAGGCCAAGGTCACTACGACTACACTGATGACGACAGCGATCGGCCGCTGGATTCTTTGAAAGGATCCACCAAGGAAACCGCAGATTCTGCTCAGGAGTCAGCAGAATCGGCGCAGCACAAAGCTGGACATAAGTTCGATGAGCTAAAAGATGACATCAAATCTGCAACAGGAGATATTGAGGAAGATCTGGGACAGCTGAACGTAGAGGTAGCTATGTTAACAGTGTGTATCTTGTGCCTGGTGCCAGGCCTTGTACCTGTAATTCTTTGGGATGGCACGAAACTCACTTGCATTGCATGCAGGAGCTGATGGAGAATGTTGCAGACCCAAAGGAGTTTGGTAAACGTGGGGAGCCGCTGTTCTTTGGCCAACTACTACTGTTGACTCTCATCTTCTTTCCTCCCAAATTCTTCACGGTGATGCATCCATCAGCAGATGCACATGCCTTGCATGCTTTCCACACGCTGCATCATCGGCAGACATTTGCTCGAGCTTGAGTTTCTGCAATATAAATGCCTGTATACAGGGTATTACACTGTTTCCTTTTGACTTGATACCCCTGACACACTGCAAAGGGCACATATCTAGAATGTTATGACATTTGCGGTTTGCTCAACTGCTATCTGCCCTGCAGACACTGGTCAGCTCCATTGGTCTGCTTTCCATCATCGGTGGACTCTTTTTTTCGTAAGTCTCTATAGGAAACACTTGTTCTTGCATACACAGATTGCTTTCAGTATGCCAGCTGTGCTGTTGCACAAATGCAGTGAGCTTGCTCATGAGTGCTTTCATCTGCAACCTGTTTTGTTGAACTAACTCACAACCAAGTTGATCTCTGTCAGTCTGAACAAAGCATCACCCGCGCATAGGATTCTTGGTGTGCGTGACATGGGAAGTAACTTCTACCCCTTCACAGCGGCTCGCAACGGCAACAAGCTAGTGACCAAGGGCCTTTTCAGTAAGCTTCTCAACTGTTTGTTGCTACGAACACGCTGGAAGACTCGCTGCTGTGTCACCCTCTCAATGTCCTACACAAATCTACTGACATGCTTTGCCACATTGCAGGATATGTAAGACATCCTATCTACTGTGGCCTTGGCTTCTTGACATTTGGACTGTGCGCCATCACTGGCAGTCAGGCACGGCTAGCATTGTCTGTTGCCTGCTGGATTCTTCTGCATCACCAGGTCAGAATAGATCCTATCGTTTTCTCATCATGACGCGGCACATGCTCTTCAGGTTACCCATGCAACTCCTGTTGCATCATGGCATGGACTGCTGAAGCTTTGAAGCTTGATGCTTCATAGCATCAAGCCTCATGAAGTGCTGACTGCACCACATTTGTGCTGCATGTTGCTGCTGACTGGTCTACGTAGTCTCGGAATTCAGCATCACTTTTTGACGGGAATCAGTGAGCTCATGCACAGTGCTGCAGTGTCTATCTGTGGCTGTGCACTTCAAAGCATGCGTGCATGCTTGAGTTGTGACTAGTGCATGCACCTTTGTGAACCGTATGCTGTCTGCAGGCTACTGTGGAGGAGAAAGAAATGGATCGCCTGCACGGTGAACAATATTCAGAATACAGTTCACGTGTCAGCAAGTTGATCCCTGGCATCTTCTAAGCCAAGCTTGACAGCAGCGCATGTACCACATCCTTATGTCCAAGGGGTACTATGATGCAAACAGCCTTACTGCATGTATCAGGCATGCTAGTGCTACAGTAGTAACTATTGTCAGGATCGAATCCAAGTCATGCTGTATTATGATTGGTAGGTGCAAAATTACCTGTTACTACGTGTAAAAGACAGGTGTCATGGGGACTCTGCCAGTGTTGCATCCAGATCTGCCAGGCAACTACACACGTACATGGTCCGGGCTTGTACATGCTTCCTGTACATGCTGCCTACATTGATCTCGTACAATCGTCTTGTGCATTCATCTCCTGCATGCTGCGGTGTTCAGGCAATCACTGGCATTATGACGCACCATTGGCATGCAACGCCAGCAGGCATTGACCAGGGTTTGCAGGTTCTGCCATGCTAGCTGAATTTTGAAGCCAGTCGCTTTTCCACACAATCTTGCTTGACAATCTTGATGATGCTTTTTCTGTTGGAAATGGTGCTAAGAACTTTTCTGGCTCCATAGTTGCTTGTTTGCAATCTGTTGGGCAGCCCATGCCTTTAGG
>JAABUP010008215.1_pt1 | contig 13433 bp, 14 predicted proteins | sample 5559201 | NCBI WGS metagenome assembly JAABUP01 (sample SAMN10711887, study PRJNA513373) | rock metagenome | isolation source: Antarctica rocks | place: Antarctica | reverse complement strand
AAGGACAGATAGAGCTCATGAGAGCGTAATGTTCAGCGTTGAAACGCGAGTAGCGCCAGGTGGCCTTAACGGGTGAGCTCTATGCATTTTGCGGGGAGTGGAAGAATCCCGCATTTAGCGTGTGCAAGCGTGCTGGAATTACTTGGCACCTTTTCTCAACTCCGCTTCACAACTCGCCCGCATCAAGACCAAAGAAAAAGCTACGCTCTTAATAACGCTCTTCTCAAACGGCCCAGCAGAGAAACTGCATCAGTCAATCTAGCCGGTAGTAGTACCGTTTAAATTACCGGATTTAGAGAGGGTGCCAAGGGATTCCGATAAGCTTGCACACGCTAAATTTATGTCTTGGATAGCCCTAGCCCTAGATCTGATAAGATAAAAGACATGCTTGGCAGGCGAGGCAGGCTCCTACATATCAACGGTCTCCTCCATAGATTCAATGCATCAACTTCTACACCACTCATATTGACTAATGAGATTACGCTCTATGTACATACCATGTCTCTTCGTGACACCCTGAGACACCCCCATGCGCTGCTGGAACGCATATAATGGTGGTCACAACCATCTATGTGACAAGACATGGAGTACGAATTGCCATTATCCAGACGTACATTAGACACTAAATCTATGATTAGTTCCGCGGAACTTGGACGGTGGATCCTAAGACAGGCCTCTATTCTACCAACTCCCCAAGCCCTACTGGAATAGCCTCCGACCCTCCCCTTGCCGCATACGGTGTTTGTCAAGCAAAACAATTAGCTACGGCCTTATCGGAGGTTGATCAGCCAGCCATCTCTCGAATTTACAGTAGCCCTTTCTACAGATGCTTGCAAACGCTGCAACCCTTTGCGGAGGCGAGTAGACTGGAGGTGAGGGGAGACCATGGATTAGGGTGAGAAGATTTTTCAGAAACGGGTCGTCACAATGAGCTGACTGAATTGGAATAGCGAATGGTACGGCCGCGCTCCCTTTACACATCCATCTCCAGCGGGACCTGGTCTCCTCCATGCCCTCTTCCCATGGTACGCAATCAATTACCGGCCCGGCATAACACCTTCGCCATCTGGCGAGACAATTTCCCAATTACATAAACGCTGTGAAATTGCGTTGCGACATATCATTACGCAGGCCGATGCCGAAGATGCTGCTCGCATCGCGGAACTGTCGGCTGAGGAATCCGTCGGGAAAAAGCGCTCGAGCGACGGAACGGCGATACTAATCTGCACACATGCGGCTCCACTGATCGCCATTGGTCGTGCGCTGACGGGAGAGATGCCTGTTGACATGTGTCAGCAGGATTTCAAGACAAATACCTGTGGTATCAGTAAATTCAAGCGCAGAACGCTGTCTGTGTCACAGAGCGATTCCGAGTTACCACTGGAGAAGGTGGAACTACCGATTACGAGCACTGCTGGATTGAGGTATAGTAAAGGCATTGTCGGCGGTTGGGACTGTGTAATGAACAGCGATGGTGCACATTTGGAGGGAGGTGAGGAGAGGGGATGGTAGGTATCCCTCGTTCCTTGTGTCCCTATAAGGTGTCCGACATCTGATACGTCAAGGCCAATCAAAGATGCCGACATTCTTCTTCAAGGGATGCGTACTAACATTCTCACTAGGCATTTTCACGGTGACGAAGCGTTTGACGATAGTGGCAAGGCAATAGATTCGAAGCTATGAGCCATATCTACCCTTAGATTGATCTTACAAATAGAAGATTATGTGGTTCGTTTCATGTATCGTACTTATTGCGATCTAGAGCAACAAACACTTTTGACAACACAGTCCCTTTCAAAGACGGCTAATACCTTAGTACGAGATTTCTTGCACTATGCATCCATCATGTTGAGAAGCCACATAAACCCAATTATGACCACAAGTCTTGCCTCAAGGTGTCCAGCTACCAACCTCTTGATTCTACTTGCCGACCTCAATGCTCCAGCACTGATTTCGTCCGAAAGGTGTCCAATCCCTGTTGTATAGCTGATGTTTTCCTTGCTCTTCGTCCTCGGTAGAGTTTGATCCTCGCCATCAATCCCTTCACCGACCTCGACATCTTCTCTGCCCTCTCGCGGATCAATAAGCCAGCTTGTCAATGTTTGAGTTGCCGCTGCTACATGCCAACACACCCACAAGAAGATGATTGTCAACACTGCCATATCGAACCTCCTTCCATCAACAACATCTCCACTCGCTCGTTCGAGAACACCTAACGCGAGCAGCCCCTTCGTATCTGCTGCCAGCCAGATATGAAATTGGAGTGTAAAAGTCTCAAGGGAATGTCGGCCTATCCATGCGAAGGTCGAAGAGTGGAGATTGCGAGCATGACGGCTCAAGTTGCGAAGAATAATGAAGGCAAGAATTGGAATTGGCGAAATGTAAGGGACCCAGCTGTTGTACTCCTGTTTGCTTGAGGCCTTGCGTGCAACGATAAAGAAGATCGGCAGAATCAGGACTGCAAGTGATCCCAGGGCAAAACGCCCGTGTTGGAAGTGCCGCTGGACCAATTTGTCGAATTTGGGTTTCGCAAAAGCGTCGGATCGGAGTGCGTCGGAAATCCGAATGAAGAGTACGGCGCACAGCATGCCAACGTAAACAATGTAGCTATCAAGCTGGAGTCGGAAGCGCCACTCGACCACGTCCCAATGAATGTTGCAAGACCTTGCGAGGATTTTGAAGAATATCTCAAAGGACCCAGGGAATCGTATCAAAATATTGACTAAAAGCGCTGAGCTAACGGTCTTAGATAACAGGAAGACTAGAGATTTATTCCCTTCGTGGCCAACCGCCATGGTACAGTATATGACAATGTACCAGAAACTAATCAACGGGGCAAAATAGTAGAAAAGGTAATCGGTTCTCATCACATAAGGCAGTATGCAACTCAGCATGTTCAGTCGGATCAGTACCGCAGCGCACCGCCTTAAAGAGTAATCTGCTCTCTTGTAGAAAAAGACTGTGTGACCAAAGCCAGTCATAAACAGATAAGCAGCGACCAGGAGCCGAATGACTCGGTAGATCCAAAGAATCTTCGATGCCCCGGTGTAGTGGTATATCAGAATGACCAATTGCATCCAACCTTTCCATTCGTCCGTTTGATCTCTTGAAAGGAAGGGCTGATCCTGCATTTGCACACGCTGCGCTTCATTCTTCGTTCGAAGGGTAACCGTAGAGCGACGTAAAGATAAGATTCCCAGCATAAGAGTGAACAAGCAAAGGCCTAGAAAATCTGCGCGATTGTAATGCTTCTGTGCTTTGTTGAAGAGATGGGTCCGGTCAGCGTAATAGCAGTAGCATACTGCCAAAGCTAGCACCATCATAGCGCGAGTAATCCTGCGGGAAGGCAGGAATGAGAGTCGTCTCGAATCCTTATAAGTTACCAAGACGAGAAATGGTAATAGCCCTATCGAAGCATTCAGGATCAGAGATTGAGTCCAATTTGGGGCGTCATAGTTAATGCAACAAGTCTTGTCCAATGGGTACCTCCTGGTTTGAGATCGTCTCAGCACATCATTACACCTTGCACTCAGGAGCACGTCCGCCATACTAGCGGCCACATCCTGGGTGACGTGGAGCCCATCGGATTGATACGCCGTCTCCTGCTTGGCTGTCATTAGATTGAAACTCCATGCCACGGGTATTTGTAATTCAAGCGAAACCTGCTGCAAATGAAGATTCATTGTGTCGACCTTTTCGGGTGTTATAGTCTCAGCACGAGGAAGCGACAATGCCTCGTAAGCTAGGACAGGAACGGGAGCGAATGACACAAAGCTATCTACCTGACGCTCGTCGTTAGTCGACCCAGCGTGTCGACTGTCTATCAGCATCTCGTCTTGGAAGGTGACTATCCGCAAGATCTGCCCGAAAGAGTCCTTGAACCGTGGCAGATAATCATCCTCGAGATATCGAGCGGGCCACAAACCGCCTCCAACTAGCAGGATGGCCGGGGTCTCGACGATGTCAGCGCCACTTGCCGACGGCGATGCTGCCATCAACTCCCTGTGGAGGCCTGAAGAGTTCAGGTAGGGATCCCAAATAAAAACAAGGGAGACATCTTGAAGACTCAGACGATGGTCGGTATGCCGTTCTTCTTCGCCTTGCTCCTTGAAGCCCAACTTCCGTGCAGTCGCCAGGAAGATCTGTCTTGTCGTAGAATCCCCAACAAAGGTAATCTTCCGGTGTTTGAGGCACGCACTAAGGTCTTCGCCCTTGAATTTCTGCATCATGCAGCCGGCCGGCTGCCAATGTTTGTGAGCACTGTCGAGCCATCGTCCTCGAGTCAGCAAGGCATTACACTTGTTTGGATCGAACACATCTGCGTCTTTCGTCAGCTCGGAAGAAGTCTTGATGGACTTGTGCTTTTCACCTTGCCAAAAGTGTCGATGAATGGCGAGGGTGAGAGTGAATAAGAAGACGCATACGCAGCCATAATCAAACCCTTCTTTCAGTGACGGATACGACTGTCGTAAGCGCCAGAAAGGACGCATGGTTGTGCGACGAGTATCAGGAATGTATGGCTATCGAGCATTGAGCATTGAGCATTGAGCATCGAGACGGAAGATCTTGTTGCGACCCGAAGTCGCTTGGAGTCATCGGAAACAACACTACCAGTCTTCTACAGGCATACCAAGTTCAACACGAATTAAAAGCCTTTACTCCTCACTTTAGAAGTTGGCCACGGTGCACGTAGTCTCGACTTGGACGGGCAGCAGCTCGCTGGAAGAACTAGGGAAGGTACTTATCATCAGACACTAGCAAGGGAACCCTAAGGTACCTTAGCGCTCTTTATTTTGAGGCCGCCTCCCATAGTTAAGGATGGTCAGCACTCGCGATGTGATTTGTTACGCTAGCAATCACCCCAGATCCTGCCCTTTGACGCAAGCTGGGCCAATACGCTTTCAGACCTCGACCGTAGGCGGCGGTGCAGCTTGCTCGCTTTGCCTTGAAACAGTAGCCTCGTGGGCGCCGTCGCCAGCGACATTAGCATTTCCTCCTGTACTAGCATCTTCTGAGTTCTCTCCTTCTTGCCGTTGTCTGGCCTCTTCTTCCTCTCTTCGCGCTTCCTCCTCCCTCTGCCTGCTTTCAGCCTGTCTTGCAGCTTCTGCAGCTACTCTAGCAGCAATGTGTCGTTCTCCAACACCAGGGACTAAGCTTGCAACGAACAATGCTATGGCCCTTTCTATCCGACGAATAGTCTGACGCATGAAATTCACATCCTGCCGTTCTCTCTCCTGCAAAAGTCTCTCCGCAGCTTCTTGAGGTGTCGGGTCCCGATTGGCAGCCTGCGTGCCTGGGGTGTCAACATTGCCGCCAGCTTCACCTGCACCTACAGCGGGACCATCGTTTCCAGCCAAAGGCACTAATCCCTCTGCGTGTCTCCTAATTGGGTCCCAGATCGATTGAATCACTGGACGGAAAATGCCGGTTTGTGCGAGAAAGACCAAGCTCGCAACAAGCCCTAGCAAAACAGTTCGCCGCCATCCTGCGCCAGCTGTGAAGAAGTAAACAAACCCAAACAGGCGTATGATGAGCCAAAGATGCCCTCCGAGGGGCAGAAGAACTCGGAGTAGATCTCTTGCCTGATTCACCTGTGGCTGTTGCTGTTGCTGTTGATGCTGCTGTTGCTGCTGCACCTGGTTGACCTGGGTACCATGGACCTGCTGGGGCGCGGGTTGTTGTGCCTGAGGGACCGAATTAATAGGCTGTTGTAGTCCTGCAGCGTTGTGAGAATGATGATGGATGAGAGAGTGAGGAGAGGCAAAGCCAAGGCCGGGCAATTGCCATGGAGCGGAATAATTGCCATTGGGCGAGACGAGGAGGGCGTGGGGCCCACTTGGAGAAGAAAGTATATAGACTGCAGATGATTGAGCTCCTTGATCGATCCGCTGAGCAGCGGCTCTCTCGTACGCTGCTCGACTTAAGTAGTTGTTCAGTGTCTCGCGTAGGTGATTAGCTCGATTGGCAAGACCATCTACACGCGTACTTATATTTGAACGCTCTTCTTGTGGTAGATCTGCGATCCCTCTTAGCATTTCCCGAGCTTGCTCGAAAACTGTTTCTGGTAGTGGGTTTCCGCCAGCCATAGCGGTTTCCATCATTGACAAGTTGGACTGTAGTTGCGCCAATGCCATGGAAAGCATTAGGGGTTGAGGTGAGATATTACCCTGAGCTGCTGGTGATGGGAGTCTTGGAACACTAGGGGCAAGCAGTGAACCCTGCGTAGCAGGAGGGTTTGCAAGACCATGGCTGGGGTTGACGTCCGTCTGACCACTAGGAGCTCTAATCTGCGATCTCTCCCCATTTGGTCCACGATTCTCGCGAACTGTCGGATTGGGGTTCTCAGGAGGTTGGGAATGTGAGAGGCCCAGAATGTTTCCCTGTGTACCTGGAGTTGCTATGTAACTCGGTTGGGTTAGGTGTTGCGGAATAGCCCCTGAACCTGGCTGTTCGCCCACTGTCCTTGCCTGCGGTTGCTGCTGCTGTGGAACCACTTGTTGAAACGAAGGTGGAGCGAAATGAGGTTGCTGGAACATCTGTGCCTGACCGTTGTTGGGACCAATCCCTTGAATGCCAGGGCTGTTTCCGGCAGCCGCAAGTTGCGCCGCAATTTGTTGATTTACAGCATGAAAATGGGCAAAAGCCTGTTGAAGTTGAGGCGGGAACTGTCCATTGGGCAGAGCACCTTGAACGTGTATGTGCTGTGCTTGAACAGGCTGGGCTGGAGGTTGCGGAGGTATCACATTGCTCCCGCCCCCGTTTTGCGTAGACGGGATTTCTACGCCCTCCCGTTGAGCTCGATGATTCCCAGTAGCTCCTGGAGTTCCCGGTACATCCGGTACATTATGTGGGGTTCGACTTCTTGGGTCATGACTAGAATTGTTTGATAACGTCGAGGAGGGCCCAGGTTTAGCGGCAGACTCAGGTGGTAGGACTAAGTGAAGTGATAGAGTTTCAGAGCTGTCTATCTACTCACAATCAGCATGTTTGATACGTTGACAGAAGGCGGACATAGGACCAACAATCTCTTGGGTGAATATATCTTTTAGTGTCCGATTGTAATCTGTCAATGCATGGCCACGGTATATCAAGCGCTGACGCCCGGGAGGTGGATGTGATACGACTGCAGAAGCGATCTTTCCAGTCAATTCGCCCACGGTTGTGGTAGTAGGAATGGAAGAGAACGTGAGTCTGTTAACCTCAGAGGAAGGTGACAGAATGACGAGGTTTATCTCGGTCTTAGCCATGGCAAGACAGACACGTGTATGATTCAGTTATGAATGACTTAGGTATCACGAGATTAAAGACCTGCCATCTGCCAAATCCAGCGGTGAGACCGAGAAGCTTCGAAAGTCGTCAGATGAAGCGTACCTCATACGTACCTTCTTCGCAATGGCCTTCAGAAGGCAGGTTTGCCGAGACCGAGCCTAAAGTTACGAGTGGACCAGGATTTTAGAAGAGTTGGATCTGTCTCTTGGACGAGAAAACATGTCGTCGGCAAAGAGGGTATATAGTGGAAGGCCGAACTTGTCTTACCGTCAAGGATCTCGTTCTCCGAGCTGGACATGCTTTTTCTGCCAGCAAGCACGGTCTACCACACGATTCTCCACGTCCGCACGAGCAAGGCAAGAACAGCGCAGAGACAGCGGCCCCTTCAGAACGAGAGTACGCACCGTGCTTCGTGATACCAAGGTCCAATGGAAACCTATCCCTGTAGGCCTGGGTATAGGATTTTTGGGCGCTTTTCAATTCTACAGAGTGCGCGCGAAAGAGAAGAGGCGGCAGCAGGAGGAAAAAGATGCTTTGGAGACAGGTGAAACGCACAGTGACGGAGGTGAGCGTACAGGAAGGCCCAAGAAGCGAAAACGCATACGGCCAAGCGGACCTTGGTACCTTTACAGAGGAAGAACAGGCAGGTCTTTATGCTAACTTGCGCTCAGGCAGGTTCAAGTCATGTCTACTTTGCCTTTGAAAGCAGTGTCCAGACTCTGGGGCCGTTTCAACGAATTGGAGATACCATACTATCTACGAGTCCCCGGTTTTAGGCTCTACTCTTGGCTTTTTGGTGTCAAGTGAGCTTTACAGGCGTTCCTGTTTGAAGCTCGGCTAATCTCAAAAAGCCTTTCTGAGGTCGCCGAAGCTGATCTTCACGAATACAAGAATCTGGCATCCTTCTTCTATCGTACGCTGAAGCCAGGGGTACGCCCGCTCGATGCAAAAACGTCGGCTTTGCTGTCACCCGCTGATGGCCGAGTCTTGCAGTATGGTATGATAGAAAATGGCGAGGTGGAACAGGTCAAAGGCATGACATACAGTCTGGAAGCGCTTTTAGGGACGGAACCGCCCTCAAATTCATCAGGAATAGAGCAGCAACCCAGACCGAGCCAGTCTTCTAACCAGATTACAGGCGAGGATAATATCAAAGCTGACGAGGAGTTTGCGACAGTAAACGGCATATCGTACACTCTGCCAAATCTCTTCTCGGGTTCCCGTAGCCAGGAAGGACTCCCCGCAATGGACGCCTCAACCAAGCCAAAGGATTCTTCCGAGAGTGAAGTGCGTGCTGATCTTGCTCTTGGAAACGGTAGCAGTCGCTCGTGGTTTTCGTCCACGTCAAAAATACCGACAGCTTTATATTATATTGTGGTCTATCTTGCACCGGGAGATTATCACCGATTCCACTCTCCAGCATCTTGGGTTGCCGAGACACGTCGACACTTTGCGGGTGAACTCTACAGCGTCTCTCCATATCTTCAAAAAACTCTACCCGGACTGTTCACCTTGAATGAGAGAGTTGTACTCTTGGGACGTTGGCGATGGGGATTTTTTAGCTTCACACCAGTCGGAGCCACCAACGTTGGCTCAATCAAGATCAATTTTGATCGGGAGTTGCGTACCAATAGCCTCACAACGGATACGGCAGCAGATCGAGCAGCTGAAGAAGCAGCGGATTGTGGAGAACCGTATTCTGGATTTGCTGAGGCTACTTATGGAGAGGCAAACAAGATACTAGGGGGCCACGCGCTGCGAAAGGGGGAGGAGATGGGGGGATTCCAACTAGGAAGCTCCATCGTTCTCGTTTTCGAGGCACCGAAGGGCCGCCGCAAGAGCTTTGATGAAGGATGGGCGGGTGGAGCAAGGCAGGGCGGCTGGCAATGGGGCGTGGAACAGGGTCAAAAGGTCAAATATGGTGAGGCAATTGGATGGGTGGAAGAGACGTGACGCACGAGCTCCTCCGGCCCTTTCGAAAGTGTAAGAGTCTCCTTGCACCGTGGCCGTACTTGCGCTTTCTGTATACGCAGTCTCTACTCGTCTCTCTGGTTCTAAGTGTGAAAGCTTCTCTGCCACTGATGAGGCCAGTCGACTCAAAGTCGCTAGCGTGCTATGGGTCTCAAGATTTCCTTCATCCAGATTTCGCTTCATTCTCCTCTGATGTACTACGGACTGCCGGCCCCAGATCCCGCAAGATATTATCGATTTGCAATGAGAACGGATACCGTACAGGTAGGTAACACGGCATTCGAGTATTGTGTCATGTCTTGTTCTATTATTGAAGCTCAAGCTTCGCCTTGTGTAGTGATCAATAAGCTTTGGAGCTTCCCCACGTTTTCCCCGCAAACTTTGAATCCGATGTTCAAGCGTGACCCAACTTATCCGGATTTCAGCACTGACAACCTGTGCTTCACCTGCCCTTTTGATCATGGCGTCCGCTTTTTTGGCAGCCTTTTCGAAAATGATCTGCCGGGAGATGAGGCAGCTCGAGAACTAAGATGACTGCTACCGAAGAATTTAATAAGAGTGGCCTCAAGCCCTTGTCCTGGTTTGTCGACCAGCCCTCCGCCTCAATCGTCCGCTACTGACACTATCCTTGCATCTCTAGCCACCGTGGTTGCTATCAGCTCTCTTTTCCGGGTCGTCAAAGGAGTGCCTGATCTCCTGGGAACTCGTCAACAAAATGCTCAAAAGGATTACATCAACGCGAGTGTCGCCAATTCAGCAGAAGTCGTGCTCCAGATCTCGACCAAAGCCCAAGGACGAAACGAGACTGGTATTCTTTCTCAACAGTGGCTTCTTTGGTGAACTTGACTGATAAACGCAGTTCCTTTACTTTATGGGTGGATGATCGAAGACATTAGCCACTCGATCGATGGCGGCTTGTATGCTGAGATGATCACCAATCGAGCCTTTCAAGGTAGTCCAATGCCAACACGAATTCTGCCAAATGGCTAAGCTGTGACAGGCTCTACTGTTACGCTTGGGATGCAAGATGGAGTTCCCGGGACTTCCATCATAAGTTCGGAGAATCCAGCCGTACCTTTTGGACCCGTTCTCACAGGCTGGCAATCGATTGGAGGCGCCATGCTTTCTTTAGACCGTCTCCACCCCCTTTCCGAGGCTTTGCCCACCGCCATGCAAGTGACCATCCCATCAAATGTGACCGGAGAGATCGGTTTCCTCAATTATGGATGGTGGGGAATGGATGTTAGTCCCCAAATGTACAATGCGAGTTTTTACGTGCTGGCCAACGGCCCCACCGATGCCGCCAACCTGACAGGCGTCGATATCTCTCTACGATCAAATCTTACCAGCGATATTTGGATCAGTAACCGTATACCAGTTCAGAATCTTTCGGATTTTCGCTATACACAATTTGCCTCTACCTTGGTCAATAACGTCACTGCTCCAAATTCTAATAACACATTTGCTGTAACATTCAACGCAACAGAGGTGGCGGGTAGCACTTTCTACTTCAGCCTCATCAGTCTATTTGGGGAAACGTACAAGACAGGCCGAATGGGCTACGTAAGGATTTGGGCCAGAACATCAAAGATCTCAATCCCAGGTTTCTAAGGTTTCCTGGCAGTAATAATTTAGAATAAAACTCGATTGGTCAAAGATGGAATGGAGCGAGACGATTGGCCCTTTGATTGACAGACCTGGTAGACCTGGGACTTGGGGTACGGCTCCATGCTCACAAACCGGGCAAGCCGCGCTAATTGATCTGCCAGAGTATTACAACACGGATGGCTTCGGCTTACTTGAGTTCCTTGAGTGGACCGAAGATATGGAACTCGAACGCGTGTTGGCAATCTATGCCGGTTATTCGTTGTCTATCAATGGTTCAGAGGGTGCCTCGTATCCTGAAGATGCAATGGGCGAGGTCTTGCAAGAGGCTTTGGATGAGTTGGTAAGATATATTTCTTTTCGAAGATCAGCATCGCTTGTGCTAAGCCGGTATAGGAGTACTGCATGGGCAATATTAGTACTATGTATGGGGCTCTCCGTGCATCGCACGGTCATCCTGAACCTTTTGAAATCAAGTGAGTTCTACAACGCCTAGTCAAGATTCTTGCGCCAATATTGTTTGTGACAGCTACATTGAAATTGGGAATGAAGACTTCTTTTCCTCGACCTATAATTACAGGGTAAGTCACTGACAATATACTCGCATCACAACTGACTTCACCAAGTTTCCGTTCCTCTATAATGGGTTGAAGCGGCATTATCCGAACATCACGATGATCTCAACTGCGTACAACGAAAATCCTGACTACAACATTTCGATCCCTGCAGGGAACACATGGGGTATTCTTCATCCTTCCGTCATCAAAGCCGAAGGAAGCTGATAGGGCAGATTACCATTCCTACGATGAACCGAGCTTCTTTCTAGACAAGTTCAACTTTTTCGACAATTGGCAGGAGGAAACCGGTAACACCGACGTGACCATTTTTGCTGGAGAATATTCAGTCTTCTCGGTCGATGAGCCTACCGGAGCCATCAATTTCTCGGATCCGGTGGGATTGCACATATTCTATCCCGAGCTCCTGTCCGCCATCGCAGAATCGGTCTATTTGCTAGCTATGGAGCGTAATCCGAACGTCGTGAAGATGTCCTCATATGCGCCCTCATTTCAGAATTTCAACTGGGTGAGTGCCTTGCTCATGATTACCAAGTTTTGCCAATACTAAATGTTGGCAGTACAATTGGACTCCCAACCTGGTGGCATTTGACGCGAACCCCAACTCGACGGTTCTAAGTGTCAGCTGGTACGCACAGTCTCTGTTGGCCCATTACCGAGGCACGCAGATGCTACCTGTCACGAACACTGCAGGAGACTTCAATCCTCTGTACTGGGTGGCGACTGTTGACGAGCCAAGTAATGCGATCTATCCAAAGGTACGTTTTTCTGTCCTTTCAAATATGAAGAGGCTGACCATGTAGGTCGTCAACACTGGCAATTCTACAGTTCCATTGGCCGCCAATTTTGATGTCTCCTACACATCAGTGAATGGCACCATCCTTGTAAGTCGACCACTTGGAGTGCCATTCTTGATGACTGATTACACGTCCAGACAAATGAGGATGTCAACGCCTTCAACTTCCGGAACAATCAGACAGCAGTTATTCCTGTGCCAGTCCAATTATCTGCCAGCTCAACGGCCGCGAATGCTTCCACATTCACTTGGGAAGTGCCAGCGTTCTCGATTACAGTGTTGCAATTCGACCTCTAATTTGGCGAGCATAAAATACAGCTAGATCAAATTCCATATTACCATGATTGACTTCCGTTGCCTTGCTCATTGGACGTACAATCGAACGCTGATGCGATCGCGTGTCCCGGTGCCTTCAAAGGCACATCTTGGCGTGGGCCCGTAAAAGCCAACGCCCCGGTGATGCCGGAAACACCATCCTTCAGGGCTGTCTTCTTCTTACCCACTGCCAGTGCCCTGCACAGTCTTCAGCATTTCACCAATGTAAGTGGGGGCTGCTCACGATTCTGGATTGATGCTCGGCAGTTGGTCAACAGAGCCGCCGAATGCGGTCCATACTCACCTTTCCCGAGCGACTTGAGAAGATGTCGACAATTGTTGCGATATCCCGGGACGTTGGCAAAGTGATGTACTTGCAAGCTAGCAGCTACATGTAGCCCTGAAATGCAGCGGGCTTATCTGATGAGAATCTTTATTGGACAGGTAAGGTGGTCTGCGTCCAACCACGTCGCTCACATGCAGAGATAACAAAGCATCACAAAAGTGACAAACATCGAGCGCAACCAGATCAATCAAACTTCCGTAAGTAAATGCCGCAGCAGTGATTTCTTCTAGCAATCTAGTCATCTGCGAGCTTTCTGATCCTATGAGCACTTATCTCAAAGTAATGAATGAATGAGAAGTGGGGCCACTTCACCCACCTGCAGGGAGTGAATGATTGGATTCACTAGCAGCTCCCGAGGTGTCTGATTGCTTCTTGCTTCTTCCTCATTACCCTTCTTCCTCATCATCCTTCTCCCTCATCATCCTTCTCCCTCATCATCCTTCTCCCTCATCATCCTTCTCCCTCATCATCCTTCTCCCTCATCATCCTTCTCCCTCATCATCCGTCTTCCTCATCACCCTTCTTCTTCACCACTCTTCATCTTCACCACTCTTCA
>JAABUP010008214.1_pt1 | contig 13434 bp, 17 predicted proteins | sample 5559201 | NCBI WGS metagenome assembly JAABUP01 (sample SAMN10711887, study PRJNA513373) | rock metagenome | isolation source: Antarctica rocks | place: Antarctica | reverse complement strand
CCTGCCAGTTGACAGAACTGCGGTGCGATCCTGGCCGCGCGCTGGACCGCTGCCACCGACCCGGCTGTGCTCACACAGCGCGCCCTGGCCAGGAGTCAAAGGCGGGGCTCTGGGCAGGCGATGATGTATGGCTTGCAGGTGACTTCGCGGATGACTAGCCGGCAACACATCATGAACCTATACACTGCTTCCGGCAGGTTGAGGCTCTTGCATAAATTTCTCCCCGAGCGTCAACTCGCCGGGAGCGGTGCATAGCTTCATCATGCTCTGCCGGCCAGTCATGCGCGAAGTGACCTGCAAGCCACACTCGTCGCCCGCCCACAGCCCCGCCTCCAGCTCCTGCGGGAGCTGTCAGCAGCGTATGAAGGCGGTAGCCATAACACCGTTGGCAGCTGCATGATCGCAGGCTGCATGCCCTTGTGTGTCAGGTTCGCGCCAGCCGCTCAACCTTCTCGGATCCAGAAACCCGCACAGCAGTAGTGCAGAGACGCAGCGCGCGCCGGCAGCGCCTTTGCCCTTGAGCCTGCTGCTGCGACCAGCTGGCAGACCATGCATGCATGCAGCCGCTTTCGCCCAACGTAGGCATCACGGACATGATGCCATGGAAACACGCGGACTCCATGCAGGCTGGCGGACTCACTGCGCGGCAAGCGCGAAGTGGCGGGCAGGGAGAACCCTGACGGCGCAGTCATTTTCACGGACATATACCTGATGGAGTCTGTTCCCATGCAGGTTTGCGGACTCGCTGCGCGGCAAGCGCGAGGTGGCGGGCAGGGAGAACCCGGACGGCACGGTCACCATCAGCCGCGCCGCGTTCGACCTGCTCCGGCTCAAGGACCACGCGTTTGACACCGTGAAAGAGGTGGGCTGCGGCATGCGTTTGCGCCAGCTGCATCCCGGCCCCGCCCTGCTGCATGCCTTGCGCTGGCGGCCAGATGACTGCTGCCTGCCTACACTCTGTGCGCCAGCCGGATGAACATGCACATGCTGGACAGCTGCAAGCTTTGTAACAGGTAAGATAGCTTGACATGCAGGGACGGGCTGCTCTTGCGCGATACTCGGATGACCATGCGTCCAGCGACTGAATGCAAGCGTGTGGTCGAGACAGCTGCTCAAGCTCCAGCGCGCGCCGCGCGGCAGGGCATCACCATCGCGGACTGCAGTCGCCCCGACATGCCGCTCATCTACGCCAACGACGCGTTCACGCGCATCACCGGCTACCAGCTCGACGAGACGCTGGGCAAGAACTGCCGCTTCCTGCAGGCGCGCCCGCGGCGCGCCCGGCCGGCCCGCCTGCCGCACGTGCTTCCATGCGCATACAGGGCGCGGGCTGCCGGGGCCGCCGCACGGCCGCGGCAGGTCCCCGCGCCTCACCGACAGTCCTGCACCGTCGTGCCCATTGCTGATGTCCGCTCCCCACTGCGAGCACGCGCAGCCGCTGAGTGCTCCTTGCTTGCTGTGCACCTGGAGACAGCGCGCACGCAGTGTCAGGCCACGAGTGACGCACCTGCAGCCTGCTTGGGCTGTGCAGACCCAATACCCGCGCGGGGACAGGGCGAGGGCACGGACGCGGAGGCGCTCGGCAAGATGCGCAAGGCCATGCGCGACGCGCAGCCCTGCGTCGTGCAGCTGCTCAACTACAAGAAGAACGGGGTGCGGGCCCGCCCGCCGCGACATGCAGGCTGCTCTGGGCAGCGCCGAACAGTGGCCCTGCCAGGGGCTCTGCATTCCTCCGCGCGCTGCGCCGCGGGGTGTGGCCAGGGGTGCCAGGCGGGCGCTGGGAGCTCCTTGTTTCCTGGTGGTGTGCTGTGGAACTTCGGGCCTCTGAAGCTCCTCAAAGCCATCATGAGGAGTCCAGCCAAGCTGGTCCCGAAAATGGCCAGCAACCGCCAAGGCACCTGGAGGTCTCTTGCAGTGCCTCAGACGCACATGGGGTCCGCAAGCACGGCTTGCACATCACGCGCCTGACGCTGTCATGTGCCTGACGCCGGCCCGGGTGCGCGCCGGCAGGACGCATTCGTGAACTACCTGAGCGTCACGCCCATCCGCGATGCAGCCGGCCGGCTGAGCCACTTCGTGGGCGTCCAGTCAGACATCACCGAGCTCGTCAACCACAAGAAGGCTGAGCTGGCCGCCAAGCACGCCGCCGTGCAGGCGCGCTGTCCCGCGCCCTGTGGTCTGCACCATGCTGGAACCTTGCTTGCGTGGACCAGTCGCCAAGGCGGCTGTACTAAATCGCTGTAGCTTGCTGTGGTGCGGGCGTGCCCAGCGGGCAGCCCGACTGCTGGGGACGCCTGGGACTTGCGTTGGGGGAACGATATGTGAAGCGTCTTTATAGATTTAGGAGTTTTCGCTCACACAAGCATCGGCATCCCCTTACCTGTGCCTTATTGGCACACTGCTCTTGTGCATAAATACTGGCAAGCATGGGCTTTCAGCAATGGTCGCTGAGAGTGGCTCGCGGTGTGGGCAGGCGGCGGCCGCGACGGAGGCCAAGTCGCAGTTCCTGGCGCGCATGAGCCACGAGATCCGCACGCCGCTCAACGGCATGATTGCCGTGGGGCAGCTGCTGGCCGAGAGTGCGGCCCTCGCGCGCTCCAGCGCCGCGTGCACGCTTGCATGCCGCCGTCCTGGGGAGTGGTAGGCCGGGGAGTGGTAGGTGAGGGGGCAGCAGGTGGCCGAGAGTGCGGCCCCGTGCGCGCTCCAGCACCACAAGCATACTCGCAGCCAGTCGTCCTGGGTAAGTCTGGCGTAAGGGTAGACCGGGCCATTGTGCCCCCGACCCATGCATTCAAGTGAGGCGGCCGGATGATGCTGCACCGATGCTTATGCCGCCCTTGCGTGGCATCCCGCTGAGGGCGGCCCGGGGCCCGCTGTACGCATGCAGCTTCAGCGGGCTGCTGCTGTCGCCTGGCTGTGGCGGGCCCGCCGACGCATGGCCACGGGATCCTGGGTGCATGCTCGGCAGCTCTGCAGCCACGCTTGCTGGGCCTGGAAGCTACAGTGATGATAGGGTAGGGTTACGGTCAAGGTTAGGGTGCTGAATGGGGTCTGGCGCGCCGCAGCCTCGCTGAGCCCGGCGCAGTGGGACCTGGTCAACACCATCCGCTGCTCCGGCGAGACGCTGCTGACGCTCATCTCCGACATCCTGGACTTCTCGCGCATCGAGGTGCGCGCGCGGCGCCGCGCCCGCGCCCTGCCTGCACGCTGCGCGATCGGCGCCCGGCTTTCTGCGAAGCTTTGGACGCGGGCCTGTGTTCATATCTGTGGTCACTTTCAGTCAGCTGAGACAGCAGGGAGTCTCACGCGACCCAGCATGGCTGACATGGGTTGAACTTGTGACTTAAATACGCGCCCCGCCCCGGGCAGGCCAACAAGATGGTGCTCGTCTGCCAGCGCTTCCGCCTGACCGCCGTCATTGAGGCGGCCATGGAGATCGCCGGCATGCAGGCCGCGCAGAAGCGCCTCCACGTGCGCGCGGCCGGCCGCGCCTGCTCTGCGGGTGCTGTGCTCGTTGTAAGGGCACTGGAATCACTGAATCCAATATGCTGCGGTGCTCATCTGCCCCAGGCTGAAGCCTCTGTATGCCACAGCGCCCCAGTGTGTCACCATCCCGGCGTCTGGACATGACAAGTGTCTAAGGTCTCCATGCATGCTGCCTCTCCTGGGGAGCATGAGCCCACCACTTGGGGCACACATCGGCACTCTCTGTGCTTGCCGGCTCCTGCACCGCTTTGCTCCGCTTCCCAGGCAGTGCGGTCATTGCAGCAGTCATGTCCTCCCAACTCGCTGGAGCATGCCTGTGTGAGCTGGGCGCCGATCGCGGCGGCAGGTGGCGTACCACGTGGCGGAGGGCGTGCCGCGCGTGCTCATCGGCGACGCGCAGCGCCTGCAGCAGATCCTGCTCAATGTGCTCAACAACGCGGTCAAATTCACTGAGACCGGCGGCATCCTGCTGGAGGTCTGGGTCGGGCCCGCGCCTTACCCGGACGCCGCACGGCGCGCGGACGCCGGCGCCGCCGCCGCGCCGGCCCGCCCCGGCGCCGCCGACGCTGCGGCGGCGGGCGGCGCGGCGCAGCGCGCGGCCGCGGCAGAGGTCGCCGCTGATGCTGCGGCTCTCGCCGAGGGGACCGGCGGGACCGTAGATACGGGCGCGATGAGGACCCAGGTCGGGGGCGGCGAGGGCTCTGACATGCTTGCGGGCGGCCACGCGCCAGGCGCGCATGGCGCGGGAGGCCATGCGCCTGCAGAGCGCGTCGAAGCAAACGGGGCGGGGGTCGGGCCGGAGGCGGGGCCGCGTGACCCGGCGCGCGGCGATCCAGAGCCGAGGGACGCGGCCGCGGCCGGCGCGGGCGCGGGCGCGTGCAGGGAGGGCGGGTGCTGGGGGCCGTGTGCCATGCGCATCCCCGATGCAGGGTCCGCCGCACGCGATAGCGGCGGCTCCTTTGCAGAGTGGCTGGGCCAGCCGCGCGCGGAGGCGGGCCTGGGGTCACCTGGGTCGCTGGTCCAGGGCGCAGCGGATCCGAGCGCGCTCGGCGGCGAGCGGGGAGCCGAGGCGGCGCCCTGCTCGCCGGGCAGGGGCGGCCCGCCAGCGGGGTGCGCGCCGGCGCCCGGCAGCCCCGGGAACCCCGAGGGGCCGCCCGCGCCCGGCCTGCGCCGCTCCATGGAGGGCGCCTCTGGCGGCGGCCGGGGCGGGCCCGACGCGGGCCCCCTGCTGGAGGTGCACTTCTCGGTGCGCGACACCGGCATCGGCATCAGCCGCGCCGACCTCGACCTGCTCTTCCGCTCGTTCTCGCAGGCGCGCGTCTTCTCCGCACGCCCTACCCCTTGCCCTACCTATTTCACCCTACCCTACCCTAATCTCGCAGGCGCGCGCCGCCCTGCTCGCTTGGAGGCACGCAGCCTCCAGGCGAGCATGCGCCTGCCGTCATGTGATCTGCTTGGCACGCGCGCTGGTCGCAACCCAGTCATGTCCGCACCCCCCATGTTCCAACCGGGAGGTCGCCGCACAGCGCCGCTCCTCGTGCTTCTGAGCGTCGGACGTAACGCGCGCAGGTGGACGCGTCGCCGACGCGGCGCTATGGCGGCTCCGGCCTGGGCCTGGCCATCAGCCAGAAGCTGAGCGAGGCGATGGGCGGCGCGATGTGGGCCGAGAGCGATGGCCTGGGCTGCGGCAGCCGCTTCCGCTGGACGCTCGCGGCGCGCGCGCCGCCGCCGGCCGCGCAGCGCCGCAGCCTGGAGCGCGCCGGGCGCGCGCGCGCGCTGCCGGACGACGTGCGCGGCCCTACCCTGCCACTTACCCTAGTTTCGAAGCCGGGCCAGAGCGGTTTCCAATCGTGACCCCAGGCCGCTGCAGCTGAGCTGCTTCTGTGCCCGGCATCCTCCGTAAAATACCCTTGTGAGCGCTTCGCGTCCCTCTTGGCATGTATGGCGATGCAGCCCTATGCTAGCGCTCATGACGTCGGCAGCAGAATGTCAGCAATACATCCACGCAGGTGGGCTGTGAGCAGGGTACAACTATACAAAGGCGAGGCCGACGCAGGTGCCGGAGGAGCGGGAGCAGGAGAGCGGCGAGGTGGCGCGCCTGCGGCCGCCCGGCAGCCCGTGCAGCCTGGGCCCCGCGCTTGCTGGCGGCGCAGCCGTGGCGGGCAGCCCCGCGCGCGCGGGCGCGCCGGGGCTCGAGGCGGGGCCCGGCGAGGGCGCGGCCCCAAACCTGGAGCGCCGCTCCGCCTCGCTGGAGCGCCTCAGCCGCTCGCTGTCGCAGGCGCGCGGCGCGCCGCTCGTGGGCCGGGCGCGGCCGAGCCTGCTCAGCAGCACATGCTGCTGAAGGGGAGCTCAGAGGAAGGGGACTGTCTGCTGCGCCGCGTGCAGCGCGGCTTCGCGCGCACCGTGCAGCGGCGCTTGAGCGCGCAGCCCTGCCCTCGGCGGCCGACCTTGCTGCCTGCGCGGCCTGCGAGGAACTTTTTCGGCGTCGGCAGACCTATAAAGCTAGGGCAGCGCCCTGCGCGCCGTACCCCGCGCGCCACGCCCCGCGCCCGCGCGCAGGAGCGCGGCGAGGCCGCCGGGCTGGCCACGCAGGCGCGCAGCGAGGGCGACCTGGAGGAGCAGACGCTGCGTCTGCTCAGCGGCCGCCGGGTGCGCTCCCTGCGATGCACCGGGGGTAGGGTAGGGTAGGTTTAGGGTAGGTTGGGGAGTGTTTGCATTGACCAGCTTGACGTGGAGCAGTTGAAGATGGGCTCTGCCGGCAGCCTGGCTGGCTTGCGCGGGCTGTACTTGGGGGCTGGCCAGGGGCGTGCTGCTGGTGTTGCGCAAAACCCGAGTGACCGCATGCGTGCGCCGCGCAGGTGCTGCTAGTGGAGCCTTGCGAGATGGTGCGCGCGGTGCTGGCGCTGGACATGCGCGCCTGGGGCTGCGCCGTGTGCGCCGTTGCGTCTGAGCAGGCCGCCATCGCGCGCTTGCGCCTGCGCGGCGCGGATCCCCCCCCCCCCCCGCGCGGTCCCGTGCTGTACGATTTGCTGTCACAAGCTTGGCAGCTCCGGCATTGAACAGAGTCTTGGTGCGCCGTTGACAATTGTGTCCACGTACCTGTGATCAGACTGTGATCAGGATCACGCGTCTTTCATCATGCGGTCGTGCAGCTGCTGACAGTTCGCCCGGAACTCAGAGTGGCGTGACTGAGGTCGGGTGCATGCGCTTGTGTCGCCATGCGGGTGCGCGGCTGCATACATACAGCCTGCTACCCGCGTCGCTCCGGGGGTCTGGCAGTGCAAAGAGCGCACTTGCCCGGGCCACAGGCGGCATGATGAACGGCATCTACAGCAGCGCGGCGCCGCCGGCCGCGCGCAGCCTGCAGCCGGCGGACCGGCTGCGGCTGGAGCACGCGGCGGCGGGCGCGGGGGCGGCCGGCGCCGACGTGGAGGGCCCCTTCGACGTGTGCATCGCCGACATCGCCTTCTCGCGCCTGCTGCACGCGCTGCTGCAGGCGCGCGCCCGCGCGGCGGCCCTGCGCGTGGCGGCCCTGCGCACGCAGCGCGGCGCGCGCATCCTGCGTGCCACAGCTGCAGCGGCACGTGTGCTGTCCAGAGCGTATTTTTGCTGCGCTACGTTTGCCACCAAGTGCCTGTGCACACTGGGGCATATGATCCGTTTGGGACTACAAACCCTACCCACAAACCCTACCTCTAACTTGCTTTTGGCGCAGGGCGACGACGCCGAGGCCGCGCGCGTTGTGTTCTTCGGCTGGCCGGGGCACCTCGAGACCAGCGAGCCGCCCGGGCCGCCCATGTATGGCGGCGCGGCTGAGCTGAGCGGCTGCGGCGGCGGCGCCGGCAACGGCGGCCTCAACGGCAGCTGCGGCAGCGGCGGCGGCACGCCGCGGCTGGGCGGCGCGCCGAGCCAGGCGCAGGCGCCGCGCGAGCTGCGGGAGCGGCGGCGAGCGCCGGGCAGCCGGCAGCTCGCGTGCGCTGGCGTCCCCACGCTCCCTTTCTGCCCAGCATCCAGCAGCCGCCAACAGGACTTGCAGTCACTGCAGCAATCGCATGTCACGTTTCCTCGCTGTGGCGTCGTGTCGCCGGGCGTGTCGCAGGCGCAACGCCCCGCCTGCTGGGCGAACACGCCGCGGCATGGCGGCCGTCAGTTTGCACACGCTGCCGCGCCCGCGCTCCCTCACGTATCTGACTTCACACCTTGCCCTCCCAGCGCTCTCACGAACTGGCGAGCAACCCGCGGTGCCAACGCGCTCACGCGTCGGCGGGCCGCGCGCAGGTACGTCGTGGTGACGCGCCCAATCCGCCAGGGCCGCCTGAAGCTGGCGCTGGAGGAGGTGCTGTGCGCGCCGCTGCCGGCGCTCGCGCCGGGCGCGGGCGCGGGCGCGCCAGATCAGGCGCCGGGTGCGGCGTGCGCCGGCGGGGACTGCGGCGGCGGACGGCTCCAGGGCTCGCATGAGAATGGGGGCAGCGAGAGCGGCAGCGCCGCGGAGGCGCGCTTCGAGCGAGAGGTGGGCGGAGTGGCGCTGGCTGTGGTATGTCTGACGATTACTCCACAGACGTGATGTGTTGCAACTGCTCGTGTCCTGTGACCTTGCCTCGCACATTCCTGCCCTGTGATGGTGTCCTGTGCGAACGGGGCGCCTAGTGCACCCCCACTGATTGACAGCCAGGTCAGCGGCAATGAGCAGGGGCAGACCTATGCAAGCCTAGGAGGGTGTCTCTTGCGCGGGAGGGCGCATATCAATCGCATATTTGCCTCTTGGTGGCCATGTTGCGAGGGGCCTGCGGCAGGGCGCATTGACCGTCAGCAACCCTCGGCGACCTTTCTTAACCCTTACATACCCTGCCCCGCCCACCTTCCCAATCCGTAGCAGCCAGGCATGTGAGGCGCGCGCGCGGCGTGTCCAGGTCGTGGAGAAGCTGCGCGGCTCGCCACCCCTTGGTGAATCTAGCTGACCCTGGCATACCCTGCCATGCAGGCCCTCCCGTAACCGGTAGCCGGCACGTGAGGCGCGCGCGCGGCGTGTCCAGGTCGCGGAGGAGCTGCGCGGCAGCCTGCCGCCGCCGGGGCCGGACGCGGGCGCCGCCGAGTGCTGCGCGCAGCAGCACCGGCGCAGCATCGACCTCTCCAGCGACGGCGTGCAGAGGTGCGGCTGAACCCTGCCTGTCCGATGCGCGCTCAGCTGCACGCTGGGGGCCGCGCTGACGCGTCGGGCATGCCTTGCCAGGGCCAGGTGGCTTACCCTTTGACAGAAGGGCGTCATGTTATGCTCCACCAAGTTTCAGAGCTGTCAAAAAGTCGCACTCAGTCACTGCACCCTGCATGCCACGTCTGTATCAGGCGGCGCAGTCGGCGCGGCCGGGCGGGCAGAACGCGCGGCCGCCGCGCGGCGGCCGGCCGCGGCGCCGGCTGCGCACTGACTTGAACATCCTAATGAAAACACTGGCTCAGAGCCCCGCCCTTGCATGCGCAGGGTGGCGTCCGGCGGGCAGCTGGTGCAAGCGGGCGGGAAGAAGGCGGCCGCCGCGCACTGACCCTGTTGAACACCCTAATTACACCCTACCTTGCGTGCGCAGGGTGGCGTCCGGCGGGCAGCTGGTGCAGGCGGGCGGGAAGAAGGCGGCTGCCGCGCGGCGGCCGGCCGCGGAGGCGGGCGAGGCGCGCGCGGCCGCGCTGCGTGTGCTCATCGCCGAGGATAACGCAATCAACATGAAGGCGCGCCCCGGCCGTGCGCCGGTGTGGTAGCGCGCAGGCTGCTGCGGCGCGCGCCCGCGCTGCGGTGCTGGTCAGCTGCACAGATGCATGATGCGCGCCCATGGCTCTGGCGACGCACGCCGGCCCGAGCGCCAAGCCAGAGCAGCACAAAGAGCGCCTGTTGCGATGCGCGCGCGGCGATGCGCGGCCGGGCCGCCGCAGGTGGCCAGCAGCATTCTGGCGCGCATGGGCTACGCGCGCGTGACGCAGGCGCGCGACGGTCAGGAGGCGCTCGACCACATCGCCGCGCGCGGCGGCCCCGATGCCTTCGACTTCATCCTCATGGACCTGCACATGCCCCGCAAGGCGCGCGCTGCACGCGGCCTTGACTCAGCGGGCCATTTTAATAATGACTGCACTGCAGCCGCGTTCCAAGGCTCAGCGCTTTGCTTCGTGTTAGGCACACGATGTGCACTCTTTGCGTGCTTTTACGTGCAGTCCATCACTGCATCATTCGTAGTGTGCAGCAAAGTGCGCGAGCCCTTGTTTGCACAGCGTCCTGGCCACCACCACAGCGCGGAACGGGCATGGCAAGGTTAACGGTCCTGGCGCCCGCTGGGCGAGTCCAACAGACCCGCTCCTGGCGAGCGCCGAGCGTCATGCCGTTGCCGCGCAGGGCTAGGTTTAGGTTGATGGTTTGGGTTGTGTGTTAGGGTAAATGTTGAGCAGCTGCCGCGCAGGGCGGCATGGAGGTGGTCACGGAGCTGCGCGCGCGCTGGCCGGCCAGCACCGTGCGCATCGTGGCTGTCACCGCCGACGCGTTCGAGGACACGCGCGACCAGGCGCGTGCCGCCGCGCCCGCGCAGCCGCTGACGCCCGCGCAGCTTTCCCTCTTCATCAGACGTAGGATGCAGCACAATCTATATCTGAAGCTCATGCTTTAGGGCGTTTCTCTCTCAAGTGTAATCGGGCCAGCCGTGCAGTGCAGGTCAGCAATCTGCTTGAGGACGCCGGTTGCATTGCGGCATGCGCCAGGCGTTGTTTATCAGTTGAGCCGAAGCTGACGAGGTGCTTGCCCGCCGCAGTGCCTGGCGTCCGGCTTTGACGGCTGGCTGACCAAGCCGTTCCGCATTGAGGACCTGGCCGGCATCATGGACGCCATCCTGGCGTGAAGGGTCGCGCATGCATATCAATACATTTTGCCATCTGCATCCTGCACTGCCCTCTTCAGCGTATGCTGCCAAACAGCATGAGGTGTCGGGGGTATCGGGGGCGCCAGGCCGCAGTTTGCCCGACCTACAGCGCGGCCTGGCGTTCCGTATCGAGGGCGCCCAGCCGCATATTGCGTGACCCAAATTGCGGCCTGGCGCCCTGAATTGGGCGCGCCAGGCCGCAAGTTGCCTGACCCAAAGTGCGGTCTGGCGCCCCGCTCAGGAGACGACTGAATACTGTTTGGTTTTGGAGAAATAGTCGACGCATGGAAGGGACGGTGGGATGCCACGTGTTCTGATCTGAAGTCTTGAACGCTCTGTCCTGAGTGCACAGTCTGCGCTCTGGTGACATTGCTCTTGGCATGTGCTTGCGCTGCATGTCCCGCACCGCACCAGGCAGACACTGCCGTCTGGGTGCGCTGTACGTGATCCTCTGTCCAGTATGGGCCAGCGAGCCTGGCGCCCTGCTGCCCTCTGCTTCTGGGCATTGCTTGCTATTGCTTATTGCCAGGCAGGGGCCGTGCTGTATTCAGCAGCTGTGTGAGCATGAGTGCTGAAGGCATGACGCGCATGGTTGAGTCATGGGCGGTGTATTTCGTTTTTGTGACAGCAGCCCGCACGAATTAATGAGCAGCCCAGGCTGTGTGCAGGAGGGCGTGTTGCAACAGGGGAAGGTATGAATCGGGGTCCTGCATGCGAAACCTCGTGCATACCACGACATGAAGCAAAAGAGGTGATGGCAGCAGTGAAGAGGTAAGAAAGAGGTTCCTGTTCATAGAGGCAGCAAGCCCAATTCGCGGCCAGCAAAGACAGGCCTGCAAGTCCCGGCCGTGGAGCGCGTCCGCGGACACGCCGCAGCCAACATGCTCACCCGTTGACCCTGTCCAGCGCCAGGGATAGGTTTGACATGTCTTCCGTGCCCTTGCCCTGCGCGCGCGCGGCCGCGCGTCACAGGCGCGCCGGCAAGCGCACGCAGGGAGGCCTGAGCGGGCCCAGGAGAGGGGCGGGCGGGCGCGCCGGCGGCGGCGCGCCTTGCCGGCGTGGTTACTTTTCGGGGAGCGGCCATTGCACGGCCATTGCACGCTTGCAGGAACGACGCGGACGCGGCTAGGGTAGGGTGGGGGAAGGCAGGGCCGGCGCGCCTTGCCGGCGTAGTCGTGGATGCGGTTGAAGCGCCAGAACTTGCCCGTGCCGGCAAGCGCCTTGTCGAAGCCGGCGTACTCGGCCGCGAACTCCGGGAAGAACTGCTCTACGTCCGAGATGCTGAAGTAGTTGACCGGGAACTGGCTGCTCAGCAGCAGGCCTGCGCGCGCACGCGGTGGGCAGGCCGTGACCTCGCGCACGTCCATGATCTCGACTCACACGCAGGATCGGTGAGCCTGGCCACATCTGTGTTCGTGACGTACACGCAGGCGCTCTGCTCGACGCGATGCTGGCCACAAGTAAGACCGCCGGCTTTTTGCGTCCATCAAGCCCTCCCTCTTGGCCCGCATGCGCACGGTGACCTGGGGCGCTATGCAACATGCATCCAGCTGCTGCATGCGGCTGCCAAGCGCCTTGTCGCACAGGTGCCACAAAGGAGCAGCTCCTCACTCGTCAACCAAGCGCGTGGCTGCTCCGCCCGCCCTAAATTGAACCAGGGCAGCGGCCGAGGGTGGCTGCACCCATGTCGCGACCCGCCGCCGGGCCGCTAAGACCGCCACGAGACATCTAGGGTTAGGGCCGGGCGGCGCCGGCGCGCCCTCGGTCTGCCGCGGCACGCGGCGCGCGAGCAGGAAGCGGAAGACCATCGCGACCACCTCCTGCGCCTCCAGGCCAAAGTCCTCGTAGTACTCGCGGCCGATGATCACGCGGTGCGACGTCTCGCGGTCCTCGAACGTGACCGCCGCGTCGATCATGTAGCCGCCGTTGGTCTTGTACGTGTTGCGGAAGCGCAGCTCGAACTGCGCGCGCGCCGCACGCGCGGCGCGCGTCAGCGGGCGCGGCGCCAGCCCGCCGGCCCGCGCCTGTGCCCCTGTCTCGGACATTCGGGAGCAGGCGCAGGGCAGGGGCAGAGCTTGTCAAGCGGCCGCGCGAGCAGGCGGCCCTCCCAGGGCCTGACCCCCGTGTTTGCGGAGGCGCAGAGCTGCAGCGGCTGTGCGGCCGCGCGGCTCTGTGCCACATGCTCTGATGGGCGCAGGCAGCAAGCCCATGCAGCACGCCCGCCCGCCCGCCGGCCCCAGCGCCGCCCTCGGCAGGATGCCCGCACCGACACGCGCTCGCCGTCGAGGTCGAACTCCACGATGCGCGTGGCCGCCGTAATCGCCTGCAGCCGGCTGCGCTGCGCGGCCAGCTCTGCCGGGCTCAGCGCGCGGCTCGCCAAGAAGTCCACCTGCGGCGCGGCCGCGCTCAGTGCCGGGCGCAAGGCCGGAGGCGGGTCCGGCGGCCTCGCCAGCGACCCAGCGCTGTCCACTACAGGCATGCTGACGGGCGCATGAGCATATCGGGCCACCCTGAACCCTGCCAAACTGTATGCATCCCAAGCTGAAAACAGCATAGAAGAGTGCAAGAGCCTATCTTCTGCAATATACGCCAAAGGGTTGTGTTGCGCGTCGATGCGCTCAGAGACTGCTTGCGCTCAAGCGCACAGGCAACCCCGGCGCTTCATGCAGCGTCCGGCAGCCCCGACAGCCCCGGCGCGCGGGCGCGCGTACCTTGCCCTCCGCCAGCAGCTCGGGGCTGGGCACCATCTCCTCCTTGCAGCCGCGCGTGCGCATGGCCGCCAGCAGCACGCCCGCCTCGCCCTCCGCCGCCTGCCGAAGAAGAGCGCGGGTGTGGGGGCTTTGGGTCTAGAGTTAGGGTTTACGGTCACTATGCCCATCGGGAAATCACGGAGGCCAACGTCACTTCTCAGTCAGCAGCGCGTTAAGTCCCCAAGCGCCCCAGTGACAACGCAACGGGGTGACTGGGGTCTGAGTCGGCATCCGCCAGTGCGGCGCGGCGAGCGGGGCCGCTGGGGCGGGCGAGCTGCGAGGGGGGGGGGGGGGGGGGCGGGCCCCCG
>JAABUP010008212.1_pt1 | contig 13442 bp, 10 predicted proteins | sample 5559201 | NCBI WGS metagenome assembly JAABUP01 (sample SAMN10711887, study PRJNA513373) | rock metagenome | isolation source: Antarctica rocks | place: Antarctica | reverse complement strand
CGACCGATTTTCACCACCCCGGGGTCCTGGACCTCTCGCGGTCGCCGAACCCGCACGTCAGCTTCGGCGGCGGAGGCATCCACCACTGCCTGGGCAACCAGCTCGCCCGCCGCCAGCTCGCAGCCGTCTTCACCCAGCTGCTGGCACGGCTACCCGACATCGCCGTCGTCGGACAGCCCGCACGCAGCACCGGGAACTTCTTCCACGGCATCAACGCCCTGAACGTCACGTTCACGCCGGAGGCACGGCATGAGGATCGTCCACGACACCAGCCGCTGCAGCTCCCTGGGCATGTGCGAGGCCATCGCCCCCGAACTTTTCCAGGTCGGGAACAACGGCGAACTCACCCTGTGCGTCAGCATCGACGGCGTCAGGACAGCACTTGTACGTCACTGAGCCGGGCGTCGTAGCGGCCCTGGCTGTCGTCGCCGAGCCTGGTTATGAAGAGCAGCCAGTAGCGGTGCGGGCCGTGCGAGGCCGGGGTCAGGTGGGTCGTGTCGCTGAGGTCGACCGGCGCCGCGATAGCGGCTGCGCTGTCCGCTGGCGGGGTTGAGTCCAGGCCGACTAGCCCGCCCCGGGTGCCAGCGGCGGCGCTGGTGACCTCGACTGCGCTGATCGTCCGGGCCTGCCCGAGGTCGAGGAGGAGGCCGACGCCGGGCTTGAGGCCGCCGAAGGCCGCCGATGCGTAGTGCTGGGTCTCATAGCTGCCGGGGCCGACCCTGACGAAGCCGCTGCCGCCGCTGGGGTCGTAGCTGGTGGTGGACAGCACAGGAACCGGCGACCCTGTGGGGGCTGCGTCAGCCGTGCGCGCGGGCGTCGTGGGGCTCGCGACGGCGGGCTCGCTGGGTAGCACGGCGGTCGCCGTGCCCGGGGTCAACGGCCCGGAGTGGTGCGCCGTCAACACCCCGTACCCGGTCCCCACGACGGCGGCGAGCACCAGCAACGCGACCACCGCGGCGGCCCTGGGCCGCCGCCGGCGAGTATGGCCATGCTCACCGGCGCCGTCGGCGCCGAACGTCGACCAGAAGGTGCCGCTCGTGCCCTCGGCGCGGCGGAGCTGGTCTCCCAGACCATCGGCGCGCCGCCCCAGCACCAGCCCAGTGTCCCCGACCTCGTCGACGCCGGCTCCGTGGGCGCGGGAGGCCAGCGACCACAGGCGCGGCCGCACCAAGCCGAGGCAGCCCGGATCACCGGGATGGTCAACAGCGGCGAGCGGCCCACCGAGGGGCGCGATGCCCGGGCACTGGGAGGACGGCCTCATCATCGGCGCTGACGGCAGGAGCCACATTTCCATGCGGCCCCGCTACCGTCGCCGGCGTGGGGGTCGGGCGGTCGGCGCATCCGCGTGCCTGCTGGCGCTCACCGCCTGCGTCGGCATCCTGCTCGCGCGCCGCCACGCCGATGGGCTCCCGAGCGTCGACGACCACCTCTACACGGCAGGCCAGGGCCTACGCGGTCGGCCTCCGGCACGGGTCGACCGCGCTCATCCACGCCTGGCGCACCTACGGGCCGAACAGCCCGCTCGTCGGGCTCCTCGGCGCCCTGGTGGCCACGGTCAGCTCCTCGCCGTTCGCGTTACTCGCCGTCCACGTAGCCATCTACGCGACGCTGCTGACCGGCATTCTGCTGCTGCGCGAGCTCGGCCTCGCCCCCCCCGCGCGCCCTCGTCGGCGCCGCCGCGATCGGGCTGCTTCCGGCGGTCACGGACTACGTCGTGATGATCAGCTACACGCTCGCGGCGACCTCCGCACTGGTCTGGGGCTGCGTGGCCTACCTGCGCAGCACCAGGCTCGGCGGCGGCCGAGCGTCGCGCTCGGCGTGCTGCTCGGGGTGCGCAGCCTGACCCGCGTCCTCGCGCGCTGGTCTACCTAGCGGCGTTCCTCACCGTGCTCCTCATCGCGCAAGTGGCACGACGCCGCCGGCCGGGCAGCTGACTGCCGAACGCCGGGATCGCCGCCGTCCTCGCCGCGGCCGTCACGGCACCGTGGTGGGTCACCGCCGGCCCCACGGCGCTGCACTACCTGCTCTCCGCCGGGTACGACGCCTCCTCGGGATTCGCGCCGAAGGCCTCGCTGCCACAGCGCTTCTCGGACCGGTTCGTCCTGACCGTGGGCCAGACCGGCCTGCTGGTGGGCCTGCTTCTGCTGGCCGGCGCGGTGGCGGCGGTGCTCCTCGCGCTGCGGGCTCCAGGCGGTGCCTGGCGCGGCACCCGGCCGGCGTTCGTCGGGGGCGTTGCGCTGCTCCCGATGGCCGGCCTCGGGACGAGCAGCAACGCCGGGACGGCCTTCGCGCTGCCCGCAGTGGTGCTGGCGGCCGCGGCGACGTGCGCGGTCGTCCCGGCAGTGCCTGCCGTGCGGCGCGCGGCCCTGGGCGCTGGGGCCGCGGTACTGGTCGTCGCCGTGCTCGGCCAAGACGGCGTGCTCCCCCGGGTGGCCGTCGCGGGGCGGCCGCTGGGCGTGGCGCTGGCCTCACCGGAGAGCCCAGCTCGCGCGGCAGCGATGACATCGACAACATCGGTCTTGCCCTGGCGACGGCGGAGCTGGCGGTTGGGCCGCCCGACCTCCACCACGGTGACGCTTTGCTCAATGAGGTGCCTGGCCAGCGCAGCGCCGTAGCTGCCGGTGCCCTCGACGCCGACCCGGTCCAGGCTGCCGAAGGACTGCAGCCAGGCCAGCAGCTGGCGGTAACCGGCGACGGTGGTCGGGAAGCTCTGGGTGCCCAGCACGCCGCCGGTGCTGGTGATCGCTGCGGCGACGTGGGCGTCGGCGTGGGTGTCGACGCCGCCGATCACAGTGTCGTTGGTGGTCGTGGTGGGGGTGCTCATGGAACTGGCGGTCATGGTGTCCGTCCTGGTGCTCGAGCGGTCAGGGCGGCACGGTCGATCAGCTGACGTTCGGACGAGACAGGGACGGGGCCGAAGCGAACAGACTCCTACGAGGTCACTGGTGTCAGCGCAGCGTGCTGGTGGACCTGGCGGCGGCGATCGGGCTGGGCGGGGACTGCCTGGCTGAATTCGCGGTGGTCCGGGCGCAGCCGGACCTGTTCGGCCCTGTGGCGTCGGACCCGACTCGCGCGGAAGCTCATCGCGCCTCACCGCCAGGCTGCACGCGCCGTGCGTTGTAGCCCCGCGACGCGCGCATTCTGGGCGATCACGAGGGTCAACGTTCAGCCGATGATGAGGACCCATTCATCTGCTCGTCGGGGGTCGGAGGACGCGGTCGCCGAGGGTGGAGGACACCCGATCGCCCCTGGAGGCACCTGTGTCTGCGTCCCGTTCTGCTCGTGTTGCAGTTGCCGCAGGCGTCCTCGCCGCGGTCGCGCTCCCGGCCGTCACTGGTACGGCATCAGCGGCAACGGTCCTGCCGGTGATCACGCCGGTTCCCTTTGCTGGCGCCGCGCCAGGTGCCGTCCCGGCGCAGACCAAGCCCGATGACGTGACGGTCCTCGACGGGCACGTCTTCACGCCGTTCCAGAACGGGGTCGGCCCCAACGGCGAGTCCGCATCCGGCGGTGGCTCGCAGAGCACCGTAGCCGAGTATGACGCCACCGGCCACCAGGTCGCGACCTACCTGCTGACCGGTCGCTGTGACGGCCTGACCGCGGACCCGGCGCGCCACCGGGTGCTGGCCAGCATCAACGAGGACAGCAATTCCTCACTTGCTGTGATCACCCCCGCGAGCACGACCGCGGCCGGGTCGATCACCAGCTACGCCTACAGCCCTTCCCCCGCGGAGACCAGCAGCACCGACACCAGCTCGCACGGCGGGACCGACAGCCTGGCGGTCAGCCCCCAGGGCAGGATCTTCGTCTCGCACAGCAACCCCAACACGGGGGTGACCGGCACCGCGGCGGTCGACGAGGTGACCCTGACCGGGAGCACCGCCGCGCTGACCAAGGTCCTCGCGGTGGACGGGACAGCCACCGACGCGATCACTGGGCTGCCGGCAACGCTGGCACTGACCGACCCCGATTCCAACCGCTACCTGCCCGCGGACGCCCCGGTGCTGCCCGGTACGCTGCTGCAGGTCGCTCAGGGCGACAGCAAGATCATCGAGATCAGCGCTGCTGGCACCACAGATCAGCAGGTCAAGCAGCTCGCCCTCACCAGCGCCGAGCCCGGCACCGCGGCGCCCACGATCGACGACGTCGTCGAGGTCACCGGCCCCGGCACCCTCTACGCGGTGGACCAGGGCGCCGGCACCATCCAGACCATCGACACCAACGGGTTGCGCCCCGGCACCCTGGTCGTCGCGCAGCCCGCCGCCCCGGCCGACAACACCACGACCCCGCCGACCCCGGCCACCCCCGGTCAACTCGGCGTCCTAGACCCCACCAGCGGCGTCATCAGCCACTTCCCCAACACCTTCAGCAGCCCCAAGGGCCTGGCCTTCGTGCCCCGGGCGGCCACGCCGCCCGCCGCGCTCCCCGAGATCAGCACGGCCGCGCTGCTCCCCCTGGCCGCCCTCGGGCTCCTCACCATCGCCACAACCACCCTCGGACGACGCCGGCGCGCCACCGCGGCCTAAACGTCCACGGGCCTGGACCCACGCCTCACCGCGCGACATCCTCACGCCCGAGGAGGCCCGTGTGCTGTAGCGCGGTGGTGCTGCTGCCGGGCCGTCGCTGCCGATGCCCTCGACGCCGACCCCGGCGAGATCACCGAACGTGCGCAGCTAGGCAAGGAGCCGGCGGTAGCCGGCGATAGTGGTCGGGAAGCTCTGGGTGCCCAGCACCCGGCCGCTACTGGACAGCGCTGCGGCGACGTGGGCATCGGCGTAGGCGTCGGCGTGGGCGTCGACACCGCCGGTGATTCTGGTCTTGCTGGTGGTCACGATGTCCGTCCCGATCCGGACTTCCGAAGCTCGTGAGGACACGGGGGGTGAAGAGGGCTGTCGACCTGCGGGTATGCGCGCAACGCGTTCAGGGGTCGTGTTACTACGACGTCCGCCGGGGCGGGTGGGCTGGTCAGTCGCTGGGAACGGTGAAGTCGTCGAACCGGGGCGGCTCGGGCAGCTGCCGCGCGGCCAGGATCGTCTTCTGGCCGGTATCGGGGGGCGCCAATGCGGCAGCTTTCGGACGAGGGTGCGCTGCAGGCGTTGGAGTAGCAGCAAGCAACCAGGCGCGGGCAACCGAGCAACCTGGCAGGTCCGGGCACGCGGCCGGTGCGCGGGGCACGTGGTCACGCCCCCTGCACGGCGCCGAGCAGGGTGCTCTTGGCGTTGCTGCCCTCGAGGTGCGCGGCGGCGCGGCAGCGACCCCCAACCTGGTGCGCCGCACGAGGCGCCGGTGGACTCCTGAGGTTCACCAGCGCGCCTCCTGCGTCGGGGACAGCCGACACCCCGGTTGCCTACGGTCCTTGCTGCCCTACTACCAGGAGGCAGTCATGGCCCTCACCCGTACCTCCGCCCGCGTCGCCGCCGTGGGCTCGCTGGGCGGCCTCGCCCTGCTGATCGCGGCTCCTGCCGCGGTCGCCGCGACCGAGTCGGTGACCAACGGCAGCTTCCAGGCGCCCGGGACCAACGGCGCTGACCCGACCGGCTGGACGGCGACGAACCTCGGTGCGGAGACCGCGCCGTTCCGGGCGAGCATCGCGACCTACGACGCTACCGGGCAGTTCCCGCCGCCCATGGGCACCCCGGGCGGCGACACCGCGGGGAACTTCGCGAGCGAGTCGTTCTACCAGGTGGGCAGCGCGACGGGAGTGATCGGGTACGGCGGCCGCCAGGTGCTCACCGCACCGGTGAGCTCGGCGAGCGCCCCGAAGGTCGGCTTCTCGACCGTGGAGAGCTTCTTCCCGTCGAACACCAAGGTCAGTTGGGCGGGGGCGGTGCTGCAGCTCGAGCTTGGCAGCGGCACCGGCACGTACATCCTGCGCTACGTCGCGCCGTTCGCGGCCGGCGGCTACAGCGGCACCCCGTCGGACCAGGACACCTCGACCACGAAGACGGTCGTGCTCCCCGCGATCCCCGCGAAGGTCTGGTCGACCACCGCGGCCCTCGACGTCGCCGCCGACGCCTCGTCGCGCTTCGGGCTGTCGAGGTTCACGATCACCGCGGTCACCTACGGCGACCTGGAGAACCGGACGTCCGCCGGGGGCAGTCCGTTCCCCAACATCACGACGTACTGGAAGGACGTGTCGCTCACCGCCGGCAACACGCCTCCCGCCGCACTGCCCGACGCCGCGCAGGCCGTGCTTCTGCCCCTCGTCGGGCTGGGTGCCCTCGGCGCGGTCGTCGCGGTGCGCAGGTCGCGTCGCGCGTGAGCTGACTGCCCGGCAACCGCCGTCACGGCCGAACTGGCTGTGTCCACGAGCCGGCGTCGTGGGCGGGCTGACGACCGTTAGTTTGTGCGGCTCGCCGGTCGTGAGCCAGGCGGTGTCAAGCGGGTGGGTTCGCCCGGCGCTGTCGGTCGTGCCGTCCCCAGCCGTGTGCTTGCTGTTTGTACCGGAGCGTGCGCCGGGCCGGCCGGTTCTGGGAGCGCAATCTGTCGCCGTTCGTGCTGCCTGGTCCCACGAGCCAGAGTCGGACCGATCGCAAGGTGGTGCGCGCGCGCTCGGGCGGCCAGGTCAGTTCTTGGCCCGGCGGCGACCGCCCGACCCGTCGTCGCTGATACCGGCGCCACCGCGATGCGCCAGCCGCGCGGCCGTGCGAGCGCAGGCTGGTCACAGCCGCGGGGGACGGTGGGAGGCCGCCGACTCTGACAGCCGGTGCACAGGCGCCTCCCCAGCCCGAAGCAGAAGCCGGCGCTGCAGAGTCGTCATGCGGCGAGCGGCGGGGGCTACGGTCCCGGCCGTCGCTGCCGCCCAGCGTGCTCCCACGGTGGCGGCGCCCGCGCTCCGCCACCACCGGCGGCGACCCCGGCGACACCAACGCGGCGCCGGCGCAACTGGGTGGTGCTTGGTGACTCCGCGCACCAGCAGGGGCCGGCGCCGTGGTCGCCACCCAAGCACTCCGCCGCCCTGACCAATGCCGCCGTGGGCGGCCTGACCATCAGCGTCCTACTCGAGCAGCTGCGCGACCTTGCCGTGGAGGACGCGCTGGCACAGGCCACCGCGGTGACCATCACCAGTGGGGCCAACGACTTCGGCTGCGCGGTCGGCGCCGCCTTCGACCCGACCTGTACCGCCACCAGCGACGCCCTCGCCCGCACCGTGCACGCGACGCGGCGCGGCCGCCCACGCGTACACGCCCGTGAACGAGCACGGCACCGTCGACGACACCTCGTTGCTGGCTGCCGAGGGGGACCATCCCGACGCCGCCGGGCACCTGGCCCTCGCCAGCGCCGTCGACCGCGCGCTCACGATCAGCTGAGGACGCCCTTCCCGCGGAGGCCGAGCCCTGGTGTTCACGTGCTGTTGGTGTCCGCCGGGCCGAGGGTCGGGCACGGTGGAGGCGGTGGCGACCATGGTGGGGCACGTGGTGGTGTTCGTGCAGGAGAACCACACGACGGACAACTACTTCCGTTGGATGCGCCCGTGGGGAGCGAACGTGGCCGGGGACTGGCCGTTGCAGCCCAACCCGCCGACCTGTGACCAGCCGCACAACCGGGCGGCGTACGCGCGCTGGCTGCACGCCCAGCGGGCCGGGACTCCCACGCCGGCGACCCATACCCAGTTCGACACGGCGAGGGTGCTGCCGTTCTACGCCTACCTCGCGGCGACCGGCGCGTTCCTGGAGAACCACTGCTCCGGGTTCGGGACCAACAGCACCCCCAACCACCTGCTCATCGTGGGGGGGCAGAGCCCGACGCTGCGCAACCCGCCGCGCACCGGGCCGCAGCCGCTGTGGGACCTGCCCTCGCTGCCCGGTCACGCCGAGGAGCACGGCCTGAGCTGGAAGGCCTACACGGGGCGTTCCTCCTACCCCGTCGGCTTCTACCGACAGCTGCACGGCTCCCCCCACGTGGTGCGCAGCGCCCGCATCGTCGCCGACGCGGCCAGTGGCGCGCTGCCGCAGCTGAGCATGGTGTGGCACGACAGCCCCGACGACGAGCACCCCGTCGCCGACGTCACCCGCGGCCAGGACGCCGTGTGGCGGGCCGTGGACGCCGTCGTCGCCGCCGGGCACTGGGACGACACCGTGTTCCTGCTGACCTGGGACGACTGGGGCGGCTGGGACGACCACGTCAGTACCCCCGACATCGAGCACACCCCCGACGGGGTGCAGCTGGCCTACGGTCCCCGCGTCCCGCTGCTCATGTTCGGTGGCCCCGTCACCCCCGGCATCGACAGCCGGTGGAATAGCCACGCCAGCATCGGCAAGACCGTGCTCGACCTGCTCGGGCTGCCCCCGCTCGGCGTCCCCCGCCTGGACCAGGCGCCCACCCTCGCCGACCTCGTGCACCCCGGGCGGACCAGCCCGCCACCTCCCCGCCACGGCACCACCATCCAGCTGCCTGCACCCCCTACCCCCACGCCGGCGCCCCGGCCGTCGCCGCCCTCGCCGACCGCCGCCTCCGTGCCCGTGGGACCGGTCGTCCTGCGCGACGGCACCACCCTGCCGCCACCGGACGACCAGCCCGTCAGCTGACACACCACCGACGGCTTATTCCGCGACCCCCCGCACGGCACAGGTACGGCGTCCCGGACGTCACGACCGCGGTGCCGTCTGCTGTCACGCCGGCCTCGGCGAGGCGACCCTGGGCACCTTGCACGCACGCTGCTCGCGGTCCCCGGCCGGCTGGCCTGCTCCGCCCGCCGCTACCACCGCACCTGCCCACCCGATGGCCCTGGCAGACCCACTTGACCTGGCTCAAGCGCCGCATCAGCGCCTTCCCCCTGCTCACCTGACCGACGCTCACCCCCCGACCGCCCACCACCCGAGGACCCGGAGCGCACCCACCGGGAGCCCGCGCGCCCACACCACAACCAAGATCAACCTGATCTCAGATCGACTACTTAGCGGTGCATCCGGGCTCCGGTGGTCGCCACGGAGGTCAGCTTCTGACCGTCGGTGCCGAGGAGCTCCAGCCGGGCGATCTGCTAGGCGGGGAACGTGGATGTCTCGACGACTGAGGCGCTCCCGTTGTAGGTGACCGTCCAGGTCCCGGCGGTCTCGCGCTGACCGCTGGTGGAGACCGCGACGAGGGTGCATTGCTCTCCGGAGGGCAGCCCCCGGACTGCGACGGTGAGCGCGCTACCGCCCGGCTGGTCGCGGACGTGCACGCTCATCGCGACGCTGCCGCCTGCGTTCATGGTGTACGCGCCGTCCCCGCCGTCGCCGCGCTCGCCGAGGAGCACGCCGGCGCCCGCGATCAGCACCAGCGCAGCCGCTGCCGCGGCAAGGCGGCGCTGGGCGCGTCGGCGGCGCGCACGGCCAAGGTCGAGGACCACCGCCACCCGTCCCGCCAGGTCCTCCTGTGCAGCCAGATCCGCCGGACCACCCAGGTTGGTCGGCGCGGCCGAGCCCCCGGTGACGAGGTTTGCAACATCGACCGGCGTCGCCGACCTCGCCATCCTGATAGACACACTGGGTCTGCACCGACCGGTCATCGTCGGTCACGACTGGCGCGGCTGGCTGGCCCAGCACTTGGCGCTGCAGAACCCCCAAGCGGTCGCCGGGGAGGTCGCCGCTGCCACCGCGGGCCCCTGGCTACGTGCCCGCCCGATGCTGCGGCACGCCTGGTGGTACACCACCACCGGCCCCTTCGAGACACCGCTCCTCGGCCGCTGGACGCCCGGCACCTGCCCGGCCTGGTCCGCACGGTGGTGCGCCGCAGCGCCGGCCGCGACCGCAACCAAGAAGTCCCGCGGAACGTGCTGGACCGCTACACCTCAACCCTGGGCGAGCCTGCCCGGGCGCTGGCCAGCGAGCGGCTGCAACACCACCGCGGCTACGGCGAGGTCCTGCCCACCCTGACTGGCCGCTACCGAAGCCTGCGGCTGTCCGTGCCCCACCGTTATGCTCGTCGGCGACAGCGACCCCGGGCTATCCGCTGCAGCGTGCCTCACCGCCATGCCCTACGCCGACGACCTGCAGATCCGCACCTGGAGCGGCTGCGGCCACCTGATCCGGGAAGAGCGCCCCCACGCCCTCAACAACATCAAAACGTAACAGTGCATCCAGGGTGAGCGCCGGGTAAGCATGATCCTGGGGAACGGTGGTAAGACCCGGGGTGACATCCTGGCGAGCAGGCCAGCCGAGCCTTTATTCGACAGCGGAGTTCCTCATGCCCCCCAAGCGCCACGCAGATCAGGCTGCCCCTGACACGGCCGCGAGTCCGCCGGACTGGGCGCAGGGCGGGGACCGGTTGACCACGGCGCAGGGCCTGCGCCTGACCGATACCGACCACTCGTTGAAGGCCGGGCCGCGGGGTCCGGTCCTCGTGGAGGACTTCCACCTCCGGGAGAAGATCACCCACTTCGACCACGAGCGGATCCCGGAGCGCGTGGTGCACGCCCGGGGCGCGGCCGCGCACGGCACGTTTGTTGCTAACGGCGCCGGGGCCTCGGTGTGCAAGGCGGCGTTTTTGGCCTCGGGCGCCAGCACCCCGGTGTTCACCCGGTTCTCCACGGTGCTGGGGTCGCGCGGGGCGGCCGACACCGCGCGGGACGTGCGGGGCTTCGCGGTGAAGATGTACACCCAGGAGGGGACGTTCGACCTGGTCGGCAACAACATGCCGATCTTCTTCATCCAGGACGGGATCAAGTTCCCGGACCTCATCCACGCGGCGAAGCCGAGCCCGGACCGGGAGATCCCGCAGGCGGCGACCGCCCACGACGGGTTCTGGGATTTCGTGTCCGCGCACACCGAGTCGATGCACCAGGTGATCTGGGCGATGAGCGACCGCGGTCTCCCGCGCTCCTACCGCACGATGGAGGGCTTCGGGATCCATACCTTCCGCCTGGTGAACGCCGACGGCGCGACGTGCCTGGTGAAATGGCACTGGAAGCCTGTCGCCGGGGTGCACTCCCTGGTCTGGGAGGAGGCGCAGCTCGCCGCCGGCACCGACCCCGACTACCACCGCCGCGACCTGGCCGACGGCATCGAGAACGGCGCGTTCCTCGAGTTCGACCTCGGGCTGCAGGTCATGCCCGACGTCCCCGAGGAGCTGTTCGGGGGCATCGACCTGCTGGACCCGACCAAGCTCATTCCCGAGGAGCTGTGCCCGGTCCAGATCGTGGGCCGGATGACGCTGGACCGCAACCCCACCAACTACTTCGCGGAGACCGAACAGGTCGCGTTCTGCACGGCCAACGTCGTGCCCGGCATCCAGTTCACCAACGACGCGCTGCTCGCGGCCCGGAACTTCTCCTACCTCGACACCCAGATCAGCCGCCTCGGCGGCGTGAACTTCACCCAGCTCCCGATTAACCGCCCGCACGCCCCGGTGAACGACAACCACCGCGACGGCATGCACCAGAGCGCCGTCCACACCGGTCAGGCGCCGTACTTCCCGAACACGATCGACCCGGATGCGCCGCAGCTCGCCACCGAGGCCGGCGGCGGGTACGTGACGCTGCCGACCCTGGTGGAAGGCGAGAAGGCCCGGGCGCAGCCGGTGTCGTTCGACGACCACTTCACCCAGGCCACGATGTTCTGGTTGAGCCTGACCGAGGTCGAGCGCACCCACGTCGCCGAGGCTTACACCTTCGAGCTCTCCAAATGCTTCCAGACCCCGATCCGGGAGCGGATGCTGGTCAACCTGGCGCAGATCCACCCGGACCTCGTCGGCCTGGTCGCGGCCGGCCTCGGTATGCCCGTTCCGGACCTGGGCCCGGACGCCGGACCGGTTGCTGACGTGGCGCCCTCGCCTGCGCTGTCCCAGGTCTACGCCGAGCCGGGCCCGATCGCCGGGCGCGTCATCGGCGTGGTCGCGACCCCCGGCGCGGACCTGGCCGGGATCGCGGCCCTGCGCACGGCGCTGGCCGCCCAGGGCGCGGTCCTGCGGGTCGTCGCCCCCGTCGGCGGGTTCCTCGGCACCGGCGCGAAGGCCGAGACGGTGGAGCGGACGCTGCTGACGACCCGGTCGACCGAGTACGACGCGATCGTGCTGGCCGGGGGCACCGGGAGCCTGCTCGAGCCCCGCCTGAGCGTGCTGCTCGCCGAGATGTACCGGCACTGCAAGACCATCGCCGCGTGGGGCGACGGCGCGGACGCGCTCACCGCCGCGCTCATCGACACCACCGCACCCGGGATCGTCCTGGGCGCGAAGGCCGACAAGACCTTCACCGCAGCACTGGTCGACGCCGTGGGCATGCACCGTGCCTGGGACCGCGCCACCTGGCTCCCCGCGCCGGCCGCGCCCTGAGCCGGCCGGTGAGGGTCCCGGGGCCCTGACATGGTGGTCGGCGAGGGGTCCCCGTGGTCACACGGGCTGCCCGGCGTGCGCACGGTCCACCCGGAGAGTCCAGCTGCTGTTCCGTTGGGGCGGTCGGGGTGCGCCCGGATCGCTGGTGGCAGGTGAAGGTCCTGCTCTCGGGTGCGACCGGTGTGTCGGTCGGCATCTGGCCCCCCGGGCTTTAGCGGCCGGTCATGAGGTGCGGGCGATGACCCGTTATCCCCGCGTTATCCCCACGCTGCAGCGGTCCCGGGACCGCAGTCGGCGGCGGCACCGACGACGAAGCCGGGATGCGGGCGGCAATAGCCGGCTGCCAAATGGCCTACCACCTGGTGCACGAGCGTGACCCCGGTGGGGACGTCGCCCAGGATCCCGAGCTCCTCATCGACCCAGCCGGTCAGCCCCGACCCGGTCCGCCAGCCCGCCCAGCCGCGCGGTGCCCGCGTGCGACACGATCCCCGCGCCGTCCGCGGTCACCACCAGACGCGGTCTGCCACCGATACCCTGCACGTGGAAAGTGCCTTCCCGCTCGTGATCACTTGGCCCTCGAGAAGCCCATGATCTCAATCAGGACAGGCAGGGATGTCGAATCAGAGGCGTCCCACCCGGTCTGACCCAAGGACAGGCCGGCACCGCGCAGGTCGCCCTCCAAGTGATCCGTCGACCGGGTGGGACACCGGCACGGTCTGCTGACACGAGTGGCCCCGTAGGAGCCTGTTCGCCTTGGCCTGTCGTCCCTGTCTTGTTCGAATGTCAGCTGATCGACCGTGCCGCCTTGACCGCTCGAGCACCAGGACGGACACCGTGACCACCAGCTCCAGGACCACCATCCGCACCGACGCCGTGATCGGCGGCGTCGACACCCTCCAGGAGGGCCCCCCGACCACTAACCTGACAGCGCTCCGAGGTGGGGAACTTCGACGGGCAGAACTGGGGAACTTCGGCGAGCGCCATCAACACCTACACCAGCGTCTTGCCCGACGTCGCAAGGTAGGCAGTCGCGCACGTCGCCCACCTCATCACCGACGCCGGACGCACTAGTACTACAGTCGCACTTAGTTTGATCTTCCACGGCGTGTCGTCTTGATGTTGTTCGTTGGCTGCGCAGTCTGGGTGCGGTGGTTGACCATGTTGGGGTGGCCGAGGTAGCCGGCTGGGCGGCG
>JAABUP010008211.1_pt1 | contig 13442 bp, 14 predicted proteins | sample 5559201 | NCBI WGS metagenome assembly JAABUP01 (sample SAMN10711887, study PRJNA513373) | rock metagenome | isolation source: Antarctica rocks | place: Antarctica | reverse complement strand
AATCCCACTCCGACGAGCGGACGCGGCCCACGAAGGAGAGGCCACGTCCCGACGGCATTCCATCAAACAAAACGTGCGACGGCGCGTAAAGATTACACACGCGAATCACGTCGCCGCCAGCCGCTTCCGGCCTTACTCAGACGGCATAGAGCGAGGGCCAGCAGTCAAGCCGTCCATGTCTCTGTGCGCACTAGAGGGCGTTGGACGTACCCGCCCGCTGGGGCGACGGCTTTCTTGGTCGTCGCGCTCGCTAGTAAGAGGACCGTTGAACGCCGCCCTGCGTCGTATACAAGGCTCGCACCGACGCCACCGGTCGGCGGCGTCACCACCTGTAGTTCAGTCCACATCGCGCCGTCCCATGTCCAGGTGTCCGTAAGGCCAGCGATATCGACGCCGCCGAACATCACGACGGCTTGCAGGCGCTCGTCGTAGGCCATGCTCGCGTAGGCGCGTGCTGGTGGCGTGGCTGCTGGTTGCCGTTGCGCCCATGCAGTGCCATCCCATGCCCAGGTGTCGTCGCGCTGGCTACCGCTTTCGCCTCCGAACAGGACAACATTACGTCTGGGCGGATCATAGACCATGCTGGCTCCGGAACGGGCGGAGGGCGCAGAACTCGTCTGGCTCTGCGTCCACGTTGTGCCGTTCCACAGCCACAGATCGTTATAGAAGGTGAGCCCCGGAAGTCCCGCCCGCTTCTGGACGGTCGCCCCGCCGAATAGTACAACAGTTTGCGTGCCAGCATCATAAGCGACGCTCGCATCGGAGCGGGCGGGCGGCGAGGTCGCTGGCTGTCGCTCCGTCCATCCGGTCCCGTCCCACGTCCATGTGTCGCCCAGCGGTAGACCCCTGGCGTCGGTGCCACCGAAGAGGACCAACTCTTGGCGCCCTGCGTCGTAGACCAAGCTGGCGCCCGACCGCGGCGGGGGGACGACGGACTGTTGACGCTCCAGCCACGTCGACCCGTCCCACGTCCAGGTGTCGTTGAGCCGGGCGTCGACCCCGATGCCGCCGAAAAGGACCGCCACGCCCGCCGTCGAATCGTAGACCAGACTGGCAGCGTAACGAGGCGGTGGCGCGGCTGGGGTCTGTCGCTTGGCCCAGCCGTATGCGATTGCAGCAGGCATCTTTATGCTTCCCTTTCCCACTCTCACGTTTGGCCGTTCGCCGCAGGCTAACAGCCAGTTGCGTGATAGGTGGACGAACTGGTGACGGCGTTGAGAACCGGGTTGTTCGGATTTTGGAGTGAAACGTCGAAATCGCCGCATCCACATGAGTCGATATAGTACTGCCAGAGCACGGCCTGCGAGCCCCCTATGACAATGGCGGAGACGGGGTTGGTGCCGCTGGACAGTAGGTTGTTCACCTGACATCGCGTTGTGCTGCAGGTTGTGTTGCAGGGTTTGCAACTGATCGAGCTCGCGCACGTCATGCACCCTGTCACCCACAAGACGACGCTCCGGTTCAAGCGATATGACTGCCCGCAGATGTTCGTCCAGTCCGTCGGATTCGTGTAGAGGCCGACGTGGGGGACGTTGGAGGCCACCTGATCCAGCCACCCTTTCAAGACTTGCTGATTCGGTACATAGTTGTAGTTCGTCCACCCATAGTTCCCACTCTCCACGTCGGCGAAGATGGTAGCACCACCGCAGTAGTTGAGGCCAATCGCGCCGTTTGCCCACTCATTGAAGGCGGCCAATCCCTGTTTCTGTCCCCAGGCGTAGTCGGTGATGCCCGCTGGCCGGTTCGGCGATCCAGGCCCTTCCACGGTCCAGTACGAATAGGTCGCCGCGTAACCAGCGGCGTTCGCCGCGGTCGTATTAAAGATGACATTCGCTGTCGAGATGCCATGGCCGATCTGGCCGATGTAAAAGTCTTGCGGCAGGCCACAGCAGGATTGGGTCGAGCTATCCGTACCCCAATAATTGCCCGTGCAAGCTGCCTCTACCAATTGAGGCTGGAGGCCGATCGTTCCCAGGGTGAGGCTGGCGGCACCGGCAGCGGCGAGCTTTAACGCCTCCAGTCGTGTCAGGCTGGCAGTGCCGAGGTCTGACGTGGTGGCGATAGCCCGATCAATATCATCGTCGGTCGCGCCATGGCTCCGAGCAACGGCGAAATAACCGGCCGCGCAGTCCCGGCACCCCGCGACAGCTTTTTTTATTGCCATGTTAAGGGCATCAGCTCGTACCAGGGCTGCATCGCGATGACGGATCATGTGTCCCCCCTCGGTTGGCGACGTGGCAGCGTCAGTCTCGAATCTTGTCGCCACGCCTATTCTTGTCTGGTTTGCTATTGCGGTGCAATGCACCCAACTTGGCGCCGCCAGCCGGCCGGTCTCGGATGGGATACTTAACTATACATCAACGACTGAGGTTTAGACACGCGTGGGGGCATAGGCACGGTCTGTGAAAAGTCAGGCAGAGTGAGTCCGTGGAACAAGCAAGCGGAGGGCCTTGGTGGGGCGGGAGCGTAAGTGCTGCCGGAAGGCGGCGATCTCGGCGGTGCCGGTGCGACGGATGAGGGTGAGGGCGAGGTTGCGGAAGGCGGTCATGATCTGGGGGGCGGGGCCGCTACGCAGGCGGGAGCGATCCTCGCCAAAGGTGACATCGCGCAGCCAGTGGCGGCTCTCGACGCGCCAATGACCACGGATGAGCGTGAGCAGGCGCGCGGGATCAGCCTGGCGGGGCGTGAGCGCGGTGATCAGATAGACGATTTCCGTGGTCGTTTTCTCTTTGGTGCGGACCGTGCGGATGAGGCGAGCGATCTGGGCGATGCCGGGGAAGGGGAAATACGCGCGCAGATAGTCGTTGAGGCGGGTGCTCGCGCAGAGGGTGCGCGTCTCGGTGCGGCCACGGCGACGGTCGATAGTCTGGGCGGTGCGCATGGTGGCGCGCGGGTCGGCGAAATAGGCGGCCAGTTCGGCGTGCAACCGGGGTTGGTTGTCCTTGACGGTGAGCACGTAGGCGCCGCCGTGGTCGAGGATACACTGGGCCAGGGCGGTTTGGGTATGCAAGGCGTCGGCGGTGACGACCCGCCCGCGCAGGGGCAGGTGGGGCAGGAGTTCTTGGGCCACGGGGATCTCGTTGGTCTTGTTAGAGATGCGCACCTGCACGAGCGTTTCCTGCGTGGTGTGCGTGGACACGGAGAGCAACTGGGGGGCCGCCTGCGTGTCCGTGCGCGCGCCGCGCACGATCTTGCCATCGAGGGCGAGGGGCTCACGGTTGCGCACGGGGCGCGTCTGTTGCACCCAACTCGCCAGTGCCCGTTCTATATGGGCCACCGAGAGCTGTGGCAGCAGGCGCCGATAGAGTGACCCCGTCGGCGTGAGGTGGCGACGTGGCCCGCACATCCGCGCCAAGACCGTGCGCTGATCGCGCGTCCAGCGCCCCACCGCCTCCGTCGAGTTGCAATCGCACAAGAGCGCGGCCACCAAACAGATCAACAAGAAGGGCAGATCGTAGCGTTGTCCGCGCTGCTTGCGCGGGTCGGGGATCGCGGCGAAAGCCGCCTGGAGCGTGCGCAAGTGCGCGTCGGTGAACAAGTGGGCGCGCTCCTGGGCGCTCAGGTCGGCGAAAAAAGACGGTACGGGCGTATCCTGCATAAGGGATGGTCTCCTCGTGATGGTCTGGTTGGTTTGACACCCGTAACCCTACCACCGGCCGACCATCCCCCTCCCCACCGACTTTTCACAGACCCTGGTTGTCAGGGTCTTGCGCTTCTGGTCATCGGTACGCATGGGACATGAGATAGCCCATCAAATCCAGTAGGCGACAATTTCCCCGCGCTGCGGCCGCGTCACGTGTGGACGGCCATGCGGCACACAGGGCCGCCCCTGCGGGGCCGGGAGAAAGGCGGAAACGCGAGGACGCGCGTTTGTCACGCGTGCCCCCCGGCCGCGTCCCCGTCGTCGGCCCAGGCCCGCGCCTCGGACCCTCGCCGGCCCGCCGCGATCAGCCGCTCCACGTCGCCGGCTACGACCGGCTGGTACGCGCGCACCGCCGTGCGCACGGCATCCAGCGCGCCCGCGTCGGCCTCGCCCAGCAGGCGCGCCAAATCGTCCAGGTCGCCGGTCGTGCCCGAGGTCAGCTTCATCACGACGAGGTAGGGCAGTGCCACCACCGGCAGCCCCGTCGGACTCGGCCGCGCCGTCGCCAGCGCCGGCCCCACCCAGGGCGCGGCGAGGGCCAACACGTCCAGCCGGCGCGGCATAGCGTCCAGGTCCGTCCCCGTCATGCGGGCCAAGGCCCGCCACGCCGGCGCGGCTGCGGGCAGGTCCGCCGCGACGGTCGGGGGCAACGCCCAGCGTGCGCCACCCGCCGGGTGGTCCCCCAGGCGCGTCGCCCCGGCGCGCCCCAGCGCCGCCTCCACCGCCCGCGCGTCGTCCGCGTCAATGAGGATGTCGAGATCGGGGGCGGCCCGCTCTTGCATGTAGAGGCGCGTGGCCACGCCGCCGACGATGGCGAAGGGCGCCCCCGTCGGCGCGAGCACCGGGCGCAGATCGGGGACGGGCAGCGTCCAGGTGCGGTGGGCCGCGACCTCTGGCGCCGTCCCGCCGCCCGGCCGCGCACGACGCGCGGCCATCGCCAGCAACGCCGCGCGCCGCCCCTCCGCCGTTGCCAGGGTCGCCTCTCGATCCATCGTCGCCCCTCCTCTCTCCCGCCGCAGCGCGGCGGCCCTGTGTGCCCCGCTTCCTCACGCCCCGCGGCTGCGACTCGACCCAGTACCCGCTCGCGTGCGCTAGCGGCCGCCCCGGTCGCCCCCCGTATGATCCTGGTCCTGGCGTTCGTGCTCCTGCCGCTCCAACTGGCCGATCACCCGCAGGCTTTCCAGATCCTCGGCGGCGTCGGGCACGTAACGGTCCACCGCCGCCCGCACCTCCCCTAGGGCGGCCTCGTCGGCGTGGGCCAGCATCGTGGCCACGTCGCGCAGGTCGCGCTCGCGCCCCGCCTCTAGCTTCATCGTCACGAGGTACGGCAGGGGGATGACCGGCCAGCCCTCCGCGCTGCGCGCCGGGCGCTCCACCGCCGCCCGCGCCCACGGCGCCGTCGACTCGAGCACGTCGAGCGCGAGGCCGTCGTGCAGGTCCCAACTGCTCCCGCCCACCGAGAGGTCGCCCGTGCGCGTCGCCCCCAACGCCGCGAGCTCGCGGTGCAGGCGCGCGGCGTCGGCGACCACGATCAGAATGTCGAGGTCCTGCGTCAGACGCTGCGGCATGTACAGCGTCGTCGCCACGCCGCCCACGATCACGAACGGCGTCCCCAGCCCACGTAGGTCGTCGAGGACCGGCCCGCCCGGCACCGTGTCGTCAGTGCTATCGCCCGGCGTCATCACACGCTCCCTCTCTCTCAGCTTACCGCGGTGTGTATCGGGGCCACACAGGGCCGGCCCCCACGGGGCCGGGAAAACGCAGGCACACGCGTTCCCTCACGATCGGCGCTCACCTGACGACCTGGCACTGAGGGACGCGTCACGGGCTGATGTGGGGAGTCTCGCCGTGGGCCTGTGTCATCCGTCCTGTCCTCCTGCAGAAAGGTCCTGCACGGGCGCGGTCGTCGCGGTCTCATCGGTCGGCCTCGGTCGGCGTCCCGTGCCGGGGCGGTAGCCGCCGCGCCGGCCCAGCCGCTCGCGCCGGTACGTCTCGATGGCCTCCGCTGTGATCATGTTCAGGCGCGGGCTGATCTGTTCGTACGCCAGCACGCCCCGCTTGATGGCGTCTTGGATCGTACTGAGCGACACGCCCAGCATCTCCGCTGCCTGAGTCGTCGTATACAATGGACGGCCCTCCTTATCAAACACGCAGAACCTCCCCCTTCCTGCCCTCTATCGTAGCGCATGAGGGGGGGCCGGGGGGACACTCCGCCACTATTAGGTTGACACATACGTGCAGTCCATGATGAGACGGAAAACACCAGTTTGACCTGCCGGTTAGAGCGATTTCACGCGTGGTAGGGCCGCGTCAGGGGCCACTCACGGCCCAAAACCGTCTCACCGTCCACTGCAAATATGTGTAAAGGGAATCGTGGCGGAGCGTGGCCGGGGGAGGCTCCAGCCCACAACGACGCGGCGACGCGGCGACGCGGGGAGGCCGGCGCGTGACCGGCCCCCCCAACGGCCCCGTTAGGCGTCGTCCTCGGCTCTGTCCTCCTCCTCCTCGCGCGCGGCGTCTTGGTCCACGCCCTCGGCGGCGGCGGGGTCCTCCTCGGCGGCATCATCATCGCCCGGCGCCCGTGCGGCCATGCTCTCGCCGCCAACAGGGGCGCACGTCGGAGGCAGGGGGGCGACCGGCGCGGTGGCGGGCGGTACGGTGGCGCTGGTCTGGTCGCCGGTGTAGAGCTTGAACACCGGATCGGGGCCGGCGCTATAGTGGTTGTCGGGCTCGTAGTCGCGCGCGGCCTGGGCCTGCCGGATCAGCAGCGCCTCTAGCGTCGCCTTGACGAGGCCGAGCGGGTCGAGCGTGCGCAGCCCCTTGATGTGGTCCGCGCTCGGGCGTGTGCTCCCGCCCGCGCGCATGAGCGCGCCCGCGTCCACGCCGTGCCGGCGCGCGATCTCGCCCCAGTCCTCCTTGTTCAGGCTGATTTTGGCGAGGGAGTACGCCGCCAGCGTCGCCAGGTCGTGGATTTCGATAGAAGGGATCAGGTCCACGGAGCGGCGCACGGCCAGCACGTTGGGCATGTAATCGGCCTTTTGCGCGAGGCGGCGCGCCCTGGTCTCCTTGCCCTTCTGCGCGGCTGTCTTGTGGTCGTTGTGAGCCGCGCTGGTCTGCGTGAGCGGCGCCGTGACAGCGGCGGGGTGGGCGATGATGTCCCGTTGGCGCGCCCGCTCGGCCTCGTCGTGGCGCGCCTGCCCCTTCGCCCTGAGGGCGGCGTAGTGGTCTGGCATGAGGCAGAAGCCTTCATACTCGTAGTCACCCGCGCCGACCCTGCGATAGGCCGCGAAGGGGCAAGCGCGGCACACGGTATGCGTGTCGAAGAAGTTGCCGCCCCAGCGCCCATTGGTGTCCTGCCGGTAGTGGCTGAACCGCTGCACGAGGCGCGGGTGATGGAACGCGGCGTTGGCCAGGGTCGGCTCGTGCGCCGTCCCGCTCGCCACGTCCTCGGCTATCGCCGCGATCAGCGCGGGGAAGCCTGTGTTCTCCTTGCCGCCGCGCGTGTACTCGTGCAGGGCGAGCATCTTGGTGAGCGTGAGCCGCCCGCCCGTGTCTCTTAGATAGAGGTCCTGCGTCGCGGCGGGCAGGTCGCACAGCTTGAGGCGGTCCTTGACCCACTCCTTGCCGTGCCCCAGCACCTTGGCGATGTGCTCGACCGTGTAGCCTCGGCCGGCGCGCAACGCGGCCAGGCCGCGCGCCTCTTCCATCGGGTGCAGGTCGCGCCGCTGGAGGTTTTCCAGCACGGTCGCCTCTAGCGCCGTGTCCTCGGTTAGGTCGTGGCGCATGAGGGCGGCGATGGTGCCCCGTTTGAGCACGTCCCTGATGGCGCGCAGGCGGCGCTCGCCGGCCACGAGCAGGTAGGGGGGCGTGCCCTCCCCCGCGTCGAGGTTCGCCCGCACGGTAATCGGCTGCACGAGACCGTGCGCCGTGATCGACGCGGCCAGTTCGTGGATGCCCGCCTCGCCGTCCAGGTCGAACAGGGTGCGCGGGTTACGCCCATCGGTGGCGATGTCAGTTACGGCGATCTCGCGCAACTCGGCCAGCGCGGCGGCGGCGGGGGTTGGCGTGGTCGTGGTCGTGGTGTCCATGGTGGCCGTCGTCGCAGCTTCAGTGGTGGTATCCGTGGTGGGCGCTGTCCGCGCGGTCGTTGTCCGTGCCATTGGTCGTTTCTCCTTATCTACTAACGAGGCTCCGCCTCAGACCGACGAGACATGACGCGAAAACTTGACTCAATCGCACCACGTTTGCCCGTATTAGGAGTCTAGGGGGGGAGGGTCGGCGTCTTGGGGTGGGGCCGGCCCTCCGCGCTGCCGCCTTTAGGCTGCCTCGGTCTCGGTCGCGTCGATCAGGGGCGCGATCTCGTCCATGAGGGCCGCGATGCCGCGCCTGATGGCGTCGAGGTTGGACGCCAGCACCTCCCGCGAGACCCGATACAACGCGAGGTAGGTGGGCGAGTTTGGGGTCGGGATCGAGAGCGCGGCGCACACGCCATACGCCACGGCCTCGGCCTGGCACTCGACCTGCTGCGTCGTGAAGGTGCGGCGCTCCTCAGCGCGGTGCATCCGTTCGTGACATAGCTCGTGGATCAATGTCTTGCAGAGGTTGCCGGCCGGGTTGCCTTGCTTCAACTCGATGCGGCCGTCGCCGTAGCTGACGCCGTTGGCGTCGCGCACGAGGCGATCCTTGAAGGTGACGGAGAGGCCCCCGCGCTCCGCGCTCTCGATAAGCTGCCGGAGGAGCGTGTCGTAGCGTTCGCCTGCGACGGCGTGAACGGTCAGCGCGGGCAAGTCGTCCCCCTCGGTGTCGGCCAGATCGAAAACCCATCCGGTACGGAATCTGAGCGCGATCACGGCGTCGTCGCCCGCGTCGGTCTTGCCCTTAATTGGGGCGGGGCACAAGATCGCTATGCCCTTCGCACCCTTCTTCACCTGCCGGCCGAGCGCCTGCCACGCGCGGTAGCCGGCGACGCGCCGCGCGTCGGGGCGCTGCATGGCGATCAGGGCGCAGTTGTGCGCGCTGTAGCGGTAGAAGCGGCTCACGGTCTGGAGGTAGCGGGTCAACTCCGCGCTCTGCGCGGCCTGGTCGGTCTCGTCCGCGAGGCGCTGCATCCACTGGTCGATCTTGGCGAGGTTCGCCGTGGTCGGGTTGGCCGTGGTCTCGGTGGTCATGGTGGTGTCCCTCTCTCGTGCTCATCGTGGAGGGGCCGGCGAGCGCCGCCGGCTCATGGCGAACGGCCCTACCGGCCCCAGCCGTACCAGGGGGCGGGCAGCCGCATCGGCCGCGCGTCCTCCTCGGTCGCGTGACGGTAGCCGTCGCGGTAGCAGGTCAGGCGGCCAATCGCCGCATCCAGCAGGTCCACCACGCGGGCATCCTCGACCGGCTCCGGGTCGATGACCACCTCGGTCAGGCCGATGGGGTCGCCGGGCCGAAACGTGACGTGCATGGTCACGTCGTCGCCGGCGTCGAGAGCGGGTACAATGGGTGTGGCCACGGTTGCGATGTTCATTGATTCGGGTGTCCTTCCGTCGTGCTGCTTATGCGGGCGGGGGATAGAGCCCCCCCGCCCGCATTTCCTTTTTAGGTTTTAGGCCCCGAACGCTTCCTGTAATGCGGCCATGCCGGCCGGGCGCGTGATCGTCGCGGGCTGCCGCCGCCGCGCCGTGTTGTGCGCCTTGTACTGCTCCTCGGCTCGTTGGTACCACTGCTCGGCCTGGAGCGCGAGCACCAGATGCCAGCAGCGCAACCCTTTCGCGCCCGCCTCGCACGAGCATTTGAGGTGCAACACGTCTTGCGTGTGCGTGACGCCTTCCCGCGTGCGGCTCTTGGTCTCGAAGATGTACCGGCCGGTCCTGCGAATGGTGGGCTTGGCGTCTGCCGGGGTGGTCGCCTGTGCCATGTCTGACGCTCCTCTCGTAGCCTCGTCGTCCGTGGGAGCTATCCGCCCCTCACCCTCTAAGCATACCATGTGCGCGCGCTGTTTGTCAAGAGGTAAATGCTATTTGTGGGGATAACAGGGCTGGTACACGCGTATTATAGCGGTCAATGGTGACCGAACCATACCCGTCTCCGTCTTTTCTCCGCGCGCCGCAGCGCGTGCCCTGTGTGATGCGCGGCGCGCGACGTGTAAGAAAAGGGGGCGCGCGCACGTCTTTTTTGAGTAGGGCGCGAGGACGGACGCAGGCCGGCGCGGTGGGGCACTCTGGCTGATGGGCGTGCCGGGCCGTGAGCTTCCTGTCCGTCCTCCTTGCCTACCGCTGTCCCCAGCGGGGCGTACCGTCGCCGTCTTTTCTCCGCGCGCCGCAGCGCGCCTTGTGTGGTGCGCCCACACCCGCCGTCTACGACGTGAATGGTTGCGCCTTGTCGCAGCCCCACACACAAGGCCGCCCGGCGGCGGGAGAACATAGGGGGCGTTGCCGGCGGATAGCGCACGTCTGTCAGGGCGGGGGAGCTGGGCGGCCACCACGAGGGCACGGTCTGAGAGCGACGATCTTGCCGGCGTCGCGGGGATGCGCGCCGAATAGTCATCAGCAGGCCGAGGGGCGGCGCGACTGCGGAAACGCGCGTTTCCCCAGGAGCGGCGCGGGCGGGCGGTTCCCCCTGGGGAGCGCCGTTTCCCTTTCTTTCTCCCCCTGGGGGCGTGTGTCGGCCTCGACGGCCACGCACTATGGTAGTAGGATAGGGCGCTGTCTCAGGCGTGCTATGGAGTCATGACACGCCCGACGCCGGCGAGGACGGCCGCGCGACCGGGCTCATCCGCGAGCGGGTCGCGCGCGGCGTCCGGGCGCCACAGGGGCGTCAGGACAAGGCCCGGCTCCACCACGTCCAGGCCCTCGAACAACGCCGCGATCCGTGCGCGCGGCCGTGCGATCGTTGGGGTGGTGGACCGGCGGTAGATCGCCTCGAAGCGCGCGATCACGTCGGCCGGCAGCCCGTCGAGCGTCGCGTGCGAGATAACGACGTAGCTCCCCGGTGCCAGGGCCTCCCGGACGGCGCGGACCGCGCGCCGCGCCTCCTCGTCGTCAGGGATGAAATGCAGCACCGCCACGAGTAGGAGCCCCAGCGGCTGCCGGCGGTCGAGCAGGCGGCGGGTCTCAGGGTGGCCCAGGATCGCCGCCGGATCGCGCAGGTCCGCCTCGATCGCGGCGACGCCGCGCGCGGCCCCCTCCTCCTCTCCCTGCTCCTCGGCCAGGAGTTCCCGGCTGTAGCGAACGGCGACGGGATCGTTGTCCACGTAGACCACGCGCGCCCGCGGGTTGACCCCGCGCGCGACCTCGTGGACGTTGCCGACGGTGGGCAAGCCGGAGCCGATGTCGAGGAATTGGTCGATGCCCTGGCCGGCCAGGAACGCGACGGCGCGGCGCAGGAAGGCGCGGTTGGCGCGCGCGGCCAGGGCGGCGTCGGGATAGTTGTCGAGGACGTGCTCGGCGGCGGCGCGATCGGCCCTGAAGTTCTGCGCGCCCCCGAGGAGGTAGTCATAGATCCGCGCCGCGTTGGGCCGGTCCAGGTCCTCGTCCTGGCCATCGCTAGCGGTCATCGGCGCCCCCTCCCTGCACCGTTGTCTCCGTGTCCATGCGCGTCGGCCAGTGCGCCGTGGGCGCGGCCGTCGGCCACGAGGGGCGCGCGAACACGAAGCGCAGCGTGGCCACGGTCAGCGCCGCTAAGGACACGACCGCGCTCGCGCGCGCCTCCCAGCCCTGCGGCGTGCGGAACAGATGCCGCACCAGCCGGCCTTTGAGGGGCAGGACGACGAGGAGCACCACGAACCGGCGGGGGCGCAGGCACCGGCGCAGCCAGCGCCGGGCGCGCGCGCGCGGCGTATCCCACAGGAATGCGTCGGGGTCGTCCAGGCGCGTGCCCGCGCCGGCGTCGGCATCGGTGTGGAGCAGGCGTCCGACCTCGTGCGAGGTGGCGATCCAGGCGCGGCACGCTGCGCAGCCGGCGGCGAGATGCGCCGCCACGATCGCGGCCTGCTCCGGGGCCAGCGTCCCCTCGTCGTACGCCTGCAACTCGTCCAGCGTGAAGTCATGCGCCGTGGCCATCGTCGTCATACCTCCCTCCCTCCTTCAGGATAGCGCGCCCGGACCCCCGCGCGGGCGCGCTTCAGGCGCGCCTTGGTGGCCTCGACGCTGATGTTGAGCATGGCCGTGATCTCGGGGACGGTGTAGCCCCCCTCGTCGTGCAGAGCCAACACTTGGTACAACGCCGGGCTCAGTTCGCCGGCCGCCTCGCGTACGGCCAAGCGTGTGAGCGCGGGCAGGACGGGCGCGGGGCGCAGGAGATCGCGCAGTCGGTCGAGCGGGATTAGAGGCCGCCGATAGCGCCAGTCCGCGAGCATCAGGTTGTAGGCGATGCGATGCAGCCACGGATAGAAGGAACCAGGGTTGCGCAAGGTGGCAAGATCTTCGTACGCCTCATCGAAGGCGTCTTGGGCAAGGTCGGTGGCGAGGGTCGCGTCACCCATTTCACGCCGCAGAAAGCTTTCGAGCCGCGCGCGATAGCGCCGCACCAACGCTTGAAACGCGGCCGGATGGCCCGCCTGGGCGTCGGCGACGAGTTGGTAATCCGGCGGCGTGTCGTCCTCATCGCTCACGGCCATGACGCCTGCTCTCGTGCGGGATCTGGACGATCACCCGTCTATGTCCACTATAGCCCGCCTGAGATTTCGGCGCAGCCCGAGCAAAATGTCCCCAAACAGCCTTTTTCCGTCCCTCATAGATAGAGGGGAAATGCAGCGGAGCCCTCGACGCGCAGGACGTCGCCCCGGCCGCTGCCAGAGATGCTAGGAAAGCTGGGCACCATGCAGTCCACCACGACGATCGCACTTGTCCACTCCGCGCACCCCCCATGGGACGCGCTCCGTGTCGCCCTCGCCGCCCAATCCGACATACAGATTGTCGGCGACGTCGGCCCGACTCAGCCGCTCGGCGCCCTGGCGGGACGCCACCCCACGGTCATGCTCGTGGACGCCGACCTACCCGACCGGCCGACCGTCACGCTCGTCCGCGACCTGCGCGCCTTGAGCCCCGCCGGGAAGGTTATCGTGCTTGGCGCCACCGCGACGCTCGACGGCGCCGCGCTCATCACGCTCCATGATCAGGGGATCAGGGGCTATTTGGTGTGGGAGGAACTACGCCCCGAGACCGTGCGGCGGGCGTTGGTCCTGATCGTCGAGGACGATGCGTTGGTGGCCAGCCCCATCGTGCTAGCGACGCTCCGTGGGGCGCTCGAACGCAGACGTGACGCGCGGGTCGACGGGCTAGTGCTCACGCCCGAGCAGCGCGCGGCGTGGACGCGATCAGTCGCTGGATCGCCCCCCTCGCTGACACCGCGCCAAGGGGAGGTGGCCGAACTGCTGGCCGACGGATACACCAACGCCGAGATTGGCCAGCGGCTCTATATCGGCGAGGACACGGCGCATAAGCATGTGCAGGCCATCCTGCACAAGTTCGCGGTGCCCTCGCGGCGTGCGTTCGGCCGCGTGTACCGCGGGCGAGAGATCGAGGGACAGGGTGAGCAGGCTCCGTCAAAGATGAGAGACAACGAGGGCTAGGGGGGATCGGGCACCCCCGTAGCGGGGGGGGTGGGGGGTACAAAATATCACCCGCACTCGCATCAAGCTAAGAAATGAGCAGGGACGCTCTTTTGGCATCATAAGGGTGTAGAAGACCTTAGGACTCTATCTTTGCACATTTCGTGATGGTTACGCCACCAAGCGATCGTAGAGGGCATCGGCATCGCTGCCGACGTGGAGTTCCTGCTCAATCCAGCCCAGGAGGTGACGATAATGGAGGCGTTGGAG
>JAABUP010008209.1_pt1 | contig 13447 bp, 11 predicted proteins | sample 5559201 | NCBI WGS metagenome assembly JAABUP01 (sample SAMN10711887, study PRJNA513373) | rock metagenome | isolation source: Antarctica rocks | place: Antarctica | reverse complement strand
CCGCCCAATGCAGTTGCCGAAGCTGACCCAGAGCTGCGCAGGCAGAATGGCACGTCTACTCCAGATACCGTCGACGAAGTCGCTGAATTCAAGGCGCATCACCCGCCTCCGCCTGAGCCCAAAGACAGCCCCTACCACCCCCCAGGGCTCGCTCTCCAGCCTACTGCATCCGCAACATCCCAGAATCATGTTTCTGTGGCAGGGGCAGAGGCTCAATTTGCCGAATTGAGCCGCCAGCTCTCAGGCTTGTCCGAAAAGAGTAAAATTTCCAAGAAAACTAGCCATGGAAGCATGCTTAGTCGGGATAGTGGGCTGATGGGGAAAGATCTCGAAAAGGAACAGGCGACTTCGGCGGACTCGGAAGAAGAATCATGGGATTTGGAGCAGACATTGAGAGGTACTAAAGAGGAGTATGTCGCCTCAGGCATCAAGTCAAAGCGGGTTGGCGTCATCTGGGACAATCTCACTGTCAAGGGCGTCGGTGGGGTCAAAAATTTTGTGAAGGTTTTCCCAGATGCTTTTGTGTCTTTCTTCAATGTACCTGGCACGCTTATGCAAATCTTTGGATATGGAAAGAAGGGAAGGGAATTCAGCATACTCAAGAGCTTCAAGGGGGTCGCTAAGCCTGGTGAGATGGTCTTGGTGCTGGGCCGGCCTGGCTCAGGATGTACCACGTTTCTCAAAGTTATCGCAAATCAGCGATTTGGATATACTGGTATTGATGGGGAAGTCCTGTACGGACCTTACGACGCAAAGCATTTTGGAAAACACTATCGAGGAGAAGCAGTCTATAATGGGGAAGACGATGTAGGTGCCATTCTCAAAACCCAAGAGCTTTCCCCTAGATTGACAATATTGATTGGTTTACAGATTCACAATCCTACATTAACAGTGGGACAGACTTTAGGGTTTGCTCTCGATGTTAAAACCCCTGGTAAGCGACCAAACGGGATATCTAAAGCAGATTTCAAGCAGAGGGTCATAGATCTCCTCCTCAAAATGTTCAATATTGAGCACACAAAAGACACAATCGTCGGCAATCCTTTCATGCGAGGTGTGTCCGGCGGGGAACGAAAGCGCGTTTCCATAGCAGAAATGATGGTGACCTCGGCTTGTCTATGCAGTTGGGACAATACAACTCGGGGACTCGACGCATCGACGGCGCTCGATTATGCCAAATCTCTGAGGATCATGACCAACATCTACAAGACGACCACTTTTGTCTCCCTGTACCAAGCCAGCGAGAACATATACAATCAATTCGACAAAGTAATGGTAATTGACGAGGGTCGACAAGTCTTCCTTGGGCCGGCAAAGGAGGCACGGGCCTATTTCGAAGGTCTTGGCTTCAAAGAAAAACCCAGACAGACCACGCCAGACTACCTGACAGGCTGCACCGACCCTTTCGAGCGCGAGTACGCCTCCGGCAAGTCCGAAGAAAACGCTCCCCATGACCCTGAATCCCTCGCGGTAGCCTTCGAAAGTTCACAATTTGCTGCTCAGCTATCCGATGAAATGGCTGCCTACCGTGCACAGCTTGACCGCGAGAAAGAAATCTACGCGGATTTCGAAATCGCTCATCAGCAAAGTAAGCAAAAACACACCATGAAGTCCAGCGTGTATGCTGCACCTTTCTATTTGCAGATCTGGGCATTGATGCAACGTCAATTTCTCATTAAATGGCAAGACAAATTCTCACTTATCGTTTCCTGGATTACTGCAATCACCGTTGCAATAATCCTAGGTACAGTCTGGCTTGATCTACCGGCGACGTCCGCCGGTGCTTTCACACGTGGAGGTGTATTGTTCATTTCTCTACTGTTCAATGCCTTTCAAGCCTTCGGTGAACTCGCATCAACCATGATCGGTCGACCCATTGTCAACAAACATAGAGCATACACCTTCCATAGGCCATCCGCATTATGGATTGCTCAGATAATTGTCGACCTGGCTTTCGCGGCTGTCCAGATTTTTGTCTTCAGTGTCATGGTATACTTCATGTGCCATCTCGTCCGAGATGCTGGTGCTTTCTTCACATTCTACCTCGTAGTGGTCTGTGGCTACCTTGCCATGACACTGTTTTTCAGAACAGTAGGCTGTCTTTGCCCTGATTTTGATTATGCAATGAAGTTTGCAGCGACCGTCATTACTCTGTTTGTGCTGACTTCTGGTTACCTAATACCCTACCAGAATGAGAGAAGATGGCTTCGGTGGATATTTTGGATCAATGCATTGGGCCTTGGATTCTCTGATCTTATGATGAATGAATTTGGTCGTCTCAATTTGACATGTACCTCGGATTCCCTGGTACCTGTAGGGGGAGCTTACCGGAATATAGCCAATCAAGTTTGCACTTTACCGGGAGGGTCAGCTGGATCTACGCTTATTTCTGGGTCGGAGTACATTAAAATCTCTTATCAATACAACAAGGGAGACCTTTGGAGGAATTTTGGTATCATCCTCGTCCTAATCGCCTCCTTCCTCTTTTTGAACGCGACTCTAGGCGAGAGCCTGAATTGGGGAGCTGGCGGCAAGACTGTCACTTTTTTCGCGAAGGAAGACGCTGAGAGAAAGAAATTGAACCAATCGCTGAGCCAAAGACGCCAGAAACGGCAATTGAAACAAGAGACGCAGAGTTCTGAATTGAACATCACTTCAAAAGCTGTACTCACTTGGGAGAATCTATGCTATGACGTCCCGGTTCCATCTGGACAGTTGCGGCTGCTGAAGGATGTTTTCGGATATGTGCAGCCGGGTAAGCTGACCGCATTGATGGGAGCTTCTGGGGCAGGTAAGAAAACGCTTCTGGTCAGTCGCCAGGTGAGCAGAAAGCTAACGTTCATCAGGTAAAACGACCTTACTTGACGTACTTGCTGCTCGAAAAAACATCGGAACGATTTCCGGCGACGTCTTGGTAGACGGTGTGGCTCCTGGGACTGCTTTCCAGCGTGGTACTTCATACGCCGAGCAGCTTGATGTGCACGAAAGTACTCAGACCGTGAGGGAAGCGCTGAGGTTCAGTGCGGACCTGCGGCAGCCGTATGAAGTTCCCCAAAGTGAGAAATACGCCTACGTTGAGGAAGTCATTTCTCTGCTAGAAATGGAAGATATAGCTGATGCTATCATTGGACAACCTGAGAGTGGGTTGGCCGTAGAGCAGCGGAAACGCGTGACTATAGCTGTCGAACTTTCCGCTAAACCAGAATTGCTGCTCTTCCTGGATGAACCGACGTCAGGTCTTGATTCTCAAAGTGCCTTTAACATCGTGAGATTCCTGAAAAAGCTAGCGGCAGCAGGACAATGCATTCTGTGTACCATCCATCAACCCAATTCTGCTCTATTCGAGAACTTCGATCGACTGCTTCTCTTACAGAAGGGAGGAGAGTGCGTGTACTTTGGCGACATTGGAAAAGATGCGACCGTGCTTCTGGAATACTTCAGGAAGAATGGTGCTGTCTGCCCTCAAGACGCGAATCCTGCAGAATGGATGTTGGATGCTATCGGTGCTGGCAATGCTCCTAAAATTGGTCCCCGGGACTGGGGAGAGATCTGGCGAGCTTCGCCGGAACTAGCTGAGACCAAGGATCGTATCACTCGCATCAAGAATCAGCGTATCTCAGAGGTCGGATCAAGTCCCAAGGTGGACCAAAAAGAATATGCATCTCCCCTATGGCATCAAATAAAGATAGTCAACAAGCGTACACACCTTGCATTCTGGCGATCACCCAACTACGGATTCACCCGCTTCTTCAACCACGTAGCCATCGCCATACTAACAGGTCTAATGTTCTTGAACCTAGACGAAAGTCGCTCCTCGTTACAAGAGCGAGTCTTCGTCATCTTCCAAGTCGTCGTTCTCCCTGCGATCATAGTCGCGCAAGTCGAGCCAAAATATGACTTGTCACGGCTAATCTTCTACCGTGAATCAGCTGCGAAAGCGTACAAGCAGTTTCCGTTCGCACTCTCCATGGTCCTTGCAGAGATGCCATACAGTATTCTTTGTGCAGTCGGTTTCTTCCTGCCGCTTTACTACATGCCTAAATTTCAACACGCCTCGGATCGAGCGGGCTACCAATTCTTCATCATCCTAATCACAGAGCTGTTCTCCGTGACGCTAGGCCAAATGATTTCTGCCTGCACACCAAGCAGCTTCATCGCAATGCTCCTGAATCCCTTCCTCATCATCGTCTTCGCTCTATTCTGCGGTGTCACGATCCCTCAACCTCGAATCCCAAAGTTCTGGAGGTCATGGCTATATCAACTCGACCCTTTTACAAGGCTAATCGGCGGCATGGTAAGTCAATGCCACTGCGTGAGTCCTCTATAATCTAACAAAACACAGGTCGTAACCGAACTCCACAACCGCCCCGTAAAATGCCACCCCTCAGAGCTCAACAGCCTCACCCCCCCAGCCGGCCAATCGTGCGGGCAATACATGTCCGAATTCTTCGCCTCCGGCGGCGCCGGCTACCTCGTCGACAACGCAACAGAGATGTGTCAGTATTGCGCCTACAAAGTGGGCGATCAATTCTACGAGCCGCTTGGATATTCGTTCAGCCACCGGTGGAGGGATTTGGGGATCTTTGCCGCCTTTATCGGTAGTAATCTTTTCTTGTTGTTTTTGGGGTCGAGATATTTGAATTTCAATCGGAGGTGAGGGGCTGTTGGGAGAGGGGGGGGGATTTAAGTACTTAACTTAGAAGACGGATTTAGAGGTGAAAGCATGATAATTCTACAATCTTGCAGGATCTAAAGTCCTCGAAGGGACTGACGTCGCACTCAATGAAGCAAATTCCATCCCACTCAACGCCCCTCCCTCGCACAAAGGCGGTCAATCGTCATTCACAACCAGAAGGAACAATGGGAAACCCCCCCTTCTCGCTACCATTCACCAACATCATCGCCCATCAAACAACCTCAGGTTTCAAATGCACTCCATGTTGGTATCAGAATCACAGGCGATCTTCCTGTGACACTGTAACACCGCAACGATGCGCCACCACCTCACCCCCCCGTTGCAACAAGCCCACGACATCCTCTTCAGCAACCGCAACGCCCATCCCCCCCTCCTCTCCCCCGCCGAAAACATCACCTCCCCCACAGACAAAGAACCCCCCACCTCACCAACCCCTCCGCTCCCCCCACCCCCACGAATGAATCTCCTCTATCTCCTAACCCTCTGCACCGCCCTCACAGCCCTCACTTTCGCAGTGCTCTACACAACATACCACCATTTCCTCAATCAAAAAGACCCCACCACCTCCTACGAACTCCTGGGTTCTCAGAAAAGAAAGGGAAAACACAAACCCTCCCCCCTCAACCTCTCTTCCTCGGACAAAAACCAAGAGCAAGATCTCGAATCCGCACCCCCCTCAACCGGCCACCACAACCCCTTCTCGCCTCCCCGCCCATCCCCATCTAGCGCCAACGACGAAAACACCGTCCTCTCGGCAACGGCAACAGAAATTTCGCTCCTAACGCCCTTCACGCCCGCCCGCGCACGAGCGCAACGTTTCGGCGAGGGGAAAGGGGATATTGAGACAGGCGACAGGGATACAGAGGGAGGGGAAAGTCCGATGGGGTTGGGGCGGTATTTTTTCGGGAATGGGGTGGGAGTGAGGAGGTATGAGAGTGGGGGGCCGGGGAGGGGGTGGAAGGATGGGTAGGATGGGATGGGGTTTGCGAGGGCGGGTCCAATAGAGGGGGGCTGTGATAGTTTTATTATTTATGATAATACAGGGTTGTTGTATTTCCTGGCGAACATGCCGAGGGCTTTGATGGGGAAGGTGAATTTGTAGTTTGGGTAGGAGATCATGCTAGGTTCTTATTAGCAGGGTATCCGAGGCGAGGAAAGGAAGGGGAAAACTTACACGCTTTTATTGAACACGCCTTCGATGCCTTCTTGCAACCACTCGCCATTCCGCTGCTGCCTCCGCATAATCAACTGCACTCCCCTCTCAATCGCCGCGCGATCAGGGTACTCAGCAACCATCAACCCGATAATCGCCCAGCTCGTCATGACGATCTGACTTTCGCGCTGAACATACGTACCCGTCTCGCAGCTCTTATAGCTCTCGCCCCACCCGCCATCGTCTCTTTGTTTGCCGATGAGGAAAGCGCATGCTTTCTTCACCCTCGGACTATTCTCATACGTCTCCCCCACCGACGCCAGGGATTCGAGCGCAAACATGCCAGCGTAGGTGAAGCAGATGCCCCAGCTACCATACCAGGAGCCGTCCGCGCGCTGAGCGTTACGGATGTATGCGAGAGCACCGTCCAAGGCTTTTGAGATGTCCGCTTTCCGATACTGGGGATCGTGTTTGGAGAAGAGGCGTAAGGCTGTGACGACAGCTGTGCTGCACTCGGGGTAATCGTACTCGACCATGATGCGGCCGAAGACTTCTGCTGCGTTGAGATATTCAAGGTATTCGGAGCCTCGTTGGGGTTCGTACGAAGCGAAGCCCCCGGATGCATTTTGCATCGTTAGTAATGTGTCAATGGCATCGCGGATTCTCGCATCAGAAACTAAAGTTTGATAGCCCGACTTGTGTTGCAGCATGAGCACTGCTTTGAGAGCTTCACTCGTCGTATCGCTGACAGTGTAACCCTGTAATTTCGTGCTGAAAGCCCAAGCGCCTTTCCGCTGTTGACGGTAACAGACGTCCTGCTCCCTGCAATCCTCTCGGATTTGTTGATCGTCCAGAAACTCCAGGGCTTTCGTTAGCATGGATCTCCACTTCGGATCTTCGGCCAGACCGGCTTCGACTGCAGCTTGGACAAGCCATGATGTGTCCCACGTTTGCACGCCATTTGTGCCGTTGACGAGCATGCCTTCGTTTTTCATCCAGAGGTATTCGGGCAATCTCTCACGATGACGCTTCACTGAGTAGCTGTCCGGGCCCTCGCGGATGTAGCAGGCTACCATATTCATTGGAGCGCTGACTGGAGCGAGATCAGCAAAGTCTGTGTTTTCGTCTTCGCGCTGTATTAGATTGAAAGTCCAGTCTTCTGCCCACTTTTTCAGGGATTGCGTGCGAAGGAAAGGATTCCATATGAATACCAAGATCCAATTGATGATGATCAAAACCCAGCTTTTCGGATGGTAATTGTCTCTAGGCGATATGCTGTTCCTATGTGACGCGAACTTGAGTGCTGAATAAGATTCTGTGTAAATTTCCTCACGGAGCTGTTCGATCAAGGGGTTGGATGGGAAGACGTATTTTGTAGAGTATATGAAAGACATCGGTAAAAAGACCATTCGCATGTGAATCCACCATCGCCATGGAGCAAATGGTACCCAGTCTGGGAGAAGCCTGCATTCACACATCAGCCTCACCATCACTATTCCCTATATGCCACTCGATTACATACCACAGCTCCGGAGGTACAGGATTGACAGCTTCCCACTGCATCACCCCCAACACTGCGAGCCAGAACTTCGCCCAGTGTGGCCCGTTGACCGCACCTCCAAGCTTATGAAGCATACCCCTAGCCCTGATCATCCTGTGGTCTTCTTCGCCAGCCCCCAACAGCCTAAGTACAACGTAGGTCATTGTAGTTCCATAAGCCGTGCTCTCTCCTTCAATGTGCAAGCCCCAACCTCCATCATCTGGGTTCTGCCTGGCAAAGAGGTATCGCTTCATCTCGATGGCGACTGGTTTCGGTATGGGCGTTTGCGTGACGTACCAGGCAATGACCATTCCTGGGAGGAGAAACATTGGGCCGCCATATTCGCAGGCCCAGTTGCCTGGTGGGAGCTGCAAATGCGAGAAGAATGATAGGGCGTTTTGCACCGAGTCGAGCGGTGTCTTGACTAGGGGAAGGTCTGGCAGGTCCTGTGTAAAGTCTGTCAGTATTTAGGCACGCTGAATCTCAGCATGATGGATGTAAACGGGTCTTACTAAAGGCAGCCCCAGATGATATCTATCTGCTGTGCTTTGAGGCCATGCTTTGACCTCCTCGTCAGTCTCCAAGTAGTGCCATGTTTGCTGTCCCCGTTGGTCAAGAAGCCTCCATCGATCGATTTGCGTAGCTTGCTCCTCGACTCTAGGTGTCACCGTCTTGCCATTTGGTTGTCGTTTATGGGAGGCGTTTCCACTCATGACTACTTGCGTATTGCTCATCACGTGAGGTAACGAGCATTATCGAGGATCCCAGAGCGATTGAATGCTGCATTTTCACATACTGGAGGGTGCTAAGGAATAAAGGGTGCCGTCAAAAATTAAGCTAGTGTGACGTAGATCTATTTACATTACGTTTTTACAGCAGTCACTCGACAGTATGCTCACTCGGACCTTGATATGTCGCAATAGAGACAATTTAATATGACACAGTCAACGATGCGGTCGTCCATTATCAGATGGTTCATACCAATTCCACCTCATCATACTCTATCTACCTTTCCAGAAGGTCAATAGACGCCTATCATATCATATGCTGTAAGCAATGCGGTATCGTGAATGCAATACACCTCGCCCAAAAGATATCAGTCGCTCAAATCAGGGTTGGCCACGAACAATCTCCCCTGGCCCATATATCCCATCGTATTCGTTCGCTCGTCCACGCTCCCTCTTCTTCTCAGCTCGTCCGATGTCTTCCTCGCTTTCTCCACCGACCTCGGTGCCCCCATTTGCCCGACTTGTCCAAAACCATTCTCTTTTTCAGACGAGCTCCCGCTACCGTGACCAGCGACCGGGGGGAAGTATTCGCCCTTCTGCTGTGGTTGTTCTCCTATTCCAGGCGATTCTTCGAGCTCAGGGATATCTTCATTTGGACTCTCCCCCTGCACGGTGCTGCCTTGACTGTAACGATTGCGGTGCTTCTGGTCAAGATCGAGCCACTTGTTTTCACCAGTGCTCTTCCCAGTGCTCGTTCGTTGATTGTTCATGCTCGTCTTCCTATCAGAATCGTCGTAATGATTTCCCTCATCGCCCACCTCACTAGCACTCAGTCGCATGGGTACTCCGCCCCCCACCATGTTGGCGTAGCTGTATCCAGTAGCTTTTGGCATGCCATGATGCCGAATCTTACTCCTGACGCCCATGCTCCCGCTGCCCATACTACCACTCGTGCTTGTCCGGCCTTCTGGCACTCTTCCGGTAATCTCTCTCGCTGCCCGTATCTTCGCCGCTTTGTGCTGCGCCGCCAGCCGTGGGTCTTCATGCTGAGCCCGGTCGCACCATACTGTGGCTTTCTGCTTTCGCATGAGAGCTACGTAGCTCCCAGGTGTAGTAGAAGCGCCCGAACGTGTAGAGGCATTACGACTGAGTGCGGAGGAGACATTGGACGGCGTGCGAGTTGGTGTATAATTCGAAACGGCGGTGGATGTTGTAGATTGCGAGGGCGTGCGTCGGGACTTGGTCATAGGAATGGGGTACTGTTGCGATGCTGGAGAGGTGGTGTTAGGAGGCTGAGGGCCCTTTCGGGAATATGTGGCATAAGAGGAGGCATTCTGCTGCTGTTGCCCCGAATAACCAACATCGGGGACAATCTTGCTCAATGGTCGAAGATCATGGTTGCGGTGTGGACCGGCCGCTGCAGGGATCGGCTTTCTGTGAGGGTGCTGTATCTGCTGAATCTGCTGATACGGAGCTGAACCTCGGAAGTCGACCGTTGCCATCGTTGATCAGCAAACGGCGGTCGAAAGCTTGAAGGAGGTGAAGGGAGAGGCAAGACCTGAGTCCTGATGGTGTCTCAGATCGGACGTTTCAGGGAGAAGACACAAGTGCTCTGGATGAGGATGAAGTGAGAACGCAACACAGATCCAATGCCAACTGTGAGTCGCGCTCAATGGTCGGCGTCAATACGAGTCTGATGCAAAAATACAATTGCCTTTCTTGAGCGTGAGATTCGTACCAAGGTTGACTCCTCACTAAGCAATCAAACTCCAGAATGGCCGCCAACCCGGTCCCTGCGTCATCACTGTCACAACGACCATACACATAGCTGTGTCTCCCGCATGTTACATTTCAACACAAACACAGAGGACTTGATGGGAGGTGAGGAACAAAGCAACATTGGTGGGATTGCGCAAAGGTACGTTCGTTGACGTGGCCTGCATTCAATGCGGAGATGAGTCCGATTGCAAAATCCAGACCCGTGGCAGACCCCTCGAGAGCCTCCTACGAACATGCAATTCTATATCATGCTGGGAAACCGCTTCACTTCTACGCTTTTGGCAGGCACACAGCCTAGATTATCTATCAGGCTACGAACGCCTCATGCAGCGGACCAACCACACTTTGATCTTTCCCACGAGATACAACGTGCACAATAGCGTGAAGAACCTGCGCTGCCTCCACATTAGCGCATCTCCTCGCATGGAGATTGACGTCTTTCCTAGGTTGAGGTGTGGAGGCATAATCGGACAGTCCAATCCGAGATCATGACCAAGAAAGAATTGCCAATTTTTGCCCACTCTGTACAAGCTTCGGTAGCGCCTTTTATCCAAGTATGCAAACTTCATGCGACACTTCCTAGCTTTGTGACATGGGCCCTGATCTGTTCATTGTTCCGACTCCCCTGGTGTTGCCAGAGACCAGAGTCATCTAGATAGATGGCCTGAGGATCCTCAGCGCATTAGCCCCCTATGTATGATCGTCTGACCTTCCCTCCTATGCAGACTGCGGCCTATGGTAGGCTGTATCCACCATCCACAAGGATGTCCGTACCAGTAACATAGCTCGATATATCAGACGCCAGATAAAGGTATGCTCCCTTGAGTTCATGCGCTTCCCCCTCACGTCCCATTGGGATTTTGTCTCTCCATATGCTCTTGGTCTCAGGCGGGATGAAGTCGGAAAGTTCAGTCGCCACGTAGCCAGGGGAGACGCTATTAGCACGGGCGAACTGAACCATCTCGACCGCTATCGACTTAACGAAGTGAATCATGGCGGCCTTGGAGGCGTTGTATGCAGCTTGCAGCTGGGGTATATTGACAATGTGCCCACTCATACTCGCAGTAGCGATAAAGCTACCGCCTCTGAAATTATCCAGCTTCCTTCCGAGGACATCTGTACCTTCGGTCTTTTGTCGTCTCCAATGCTGACCGGCAGCATACGCGCAGTAATAGGTACTGTCCATGTTGGTAGCCATGACCTTGCGGTAGTGACCAATTTCTCCGTCGAGGAAGGACCCTTGCGTCCAAGGGATACCAGCGTTAGCAACGAAAATGTCGAGGCGACCATCGAACTCGTGAACGATCTGGTCCACTACTTCTTGGACCTGCTTTTGGTCTGTTACATCAACTTGATATGCCCGGCCTAAGAGATCTCACTGCATGAGTCATGGTTTTAGTGAGGACGTTCCAGTGACATCTTTCTCACATTTGACCCCGTATGTCTGTTCAATTTCTTTCGCACGATCGATAGCTTTTCTGTTCCCGTGGTACCATATTGCCACGTTTGCTCCACTCTCAGCAAGACCTTGAGCGACCGCCAACCCGATTCCCGCACCAGCACCAGTCACAATGGCCGTCTTCCGTCGATTGTCGAAAAGAGGGAAAATCCTCTCTTCCTGGGGAGCACTCGTGTTGTAATGCTTAAAGCTACCACTGTTTCCTCCTTTCAATGGTCCCTCACTCGTGTCCTTCATTTCTGTCGATGCGGATCGCGGAGAGGCCTTGTCAGCTGTAAGACCAGATGTTAATTAGAAGAGCGCTGAAAGATTGAATTGGAAGATCGCGACGGATATTACCAAGCATGATGTAGACTAACAAGTAAGAGTCCATGATGGCTCCATGCAGAACTAAGTTACAGAATTAACTCCGGAGCCGACGTTCTACCGATGAGACTATCGAGAACTCTCCCAACTAAAAGTACTTTCCCTCATGTCCCTTGCAGTGTTGCATTCTCCAGCTAGGAATGGCTACTGAATTCATCCTTCCACTGCCGGCCCCCCTTTTCTTTTTTTGCGAAGTGGAAACGAAAGCTAAAGGACACGATTCATCTTCGTCCCAGCCACGTTCATCAGCCTTCAAAAGTCCAAGATATGTAGGTACTATGCCGAGTCAGGGATATTCCAAGGAGTACTCTCTGGAGGTCTCTGAAACGGCAAGGTAATGACAACCTTTCAGGGGAAGATGCCTCCATCCTCAGCCCGTCATGGGCCATCATGTTCGTCGTCCTCCGGTCATCCCGAATGTGAAGACTGTGCTCAGATTATGATTCGTAAATTCGGTGTATTCTGACCTGCGAGAGCTCTCGTGTTGTTGACATTCCGCATTCCTCGACCCTTGCTTTCCAGCCAGGTCTGCATTTCTTCGGTCGGTGCTCTGAAAACGTCCTCTGGGAATAGTAAGTCCTTCTCGTCTCGGTCTCTGTATCTCTATCTTTGCGTCCTTCTACGCTTCCGCGCAACATTCCATTTAAGCTGTAAGATTTTGACAGCGTCCTACCCTATGATTTCAGAAATAAATATCAGTCATGAAAGTTCCAATCAGTATTGGGGTGATTATTGGAATCGCCGCTGGAGGAGTGGTCATCGTATGCGGTATTTGCGTATTGCTTATTCGCCTGATCTTACGGAGCAAACACAAGCGCAGGATGGCACAGATCGCTACTGGAATAGAAGGAACACTCAGCCGAGTTCCATCGAGTCATATGCACATCTCGGACGAGGACGTTGCGCGCATGCCGGGTAACAACGCCACCGCACGACAGTCTCTCCAAGGTCACTACAATCGGTCGGCATACACGCCAATGCCATCGCGCGAAAAGCTCGAATCGCAAACCATTCTAAAGAACCTAGAAAGGGGCAAATCAAGCAGTAGAGTGAGCCATGAAGCTGTTGTACCTCTCCAGTCTTGGCCTCTACCTCGCCGCTTGACACGCTCTGATGGCACACCCCTAGCAAATACGCCCATATCCATTACGTCGCCAAAGAAAAGAATTGAGGAAAAGAAGACTACTCCCACTAGATGCAGGGGAATGAGATTGGGATATGCTTTGGACAACAAAACGAGGCCAACCAGTCTTGAAATCATTCAGAACAAGCTGGGCAGTGAGTTGCCACCAAGCCCAGGCCTGAAGCCGAAGCCGCTCTTCCATAACGATCCGCCAATGACCGAAAATAAAACCCTAGGGAACTCTCCTGTTGCTGATGCCAAAGATTGCAGGACTAAATCCACACCTAGATCATATCACTCCAGATCGGTAAGCGTGTGCAGTCAAGACCCTGGTGCTGCGCCTACGCACGTATTGCCACCCTTGCCATTCGAGATCCCGTCCAGAGTGAAACAGAACATGAAGAGCGCTACCGACTTCAGCGCCTGTGAAAGTCTGTTCAGCGACAATACCTCAATCCTGAATGACGAGGAGTCGCGAGCACTATCCCGAGCTGAGACAGATTTGACCTCCATTGGGGTTTCATCGCCTCGAGTATCTCCCCATATCTCCGAGTCGAGGACCAGAGGCCTCTGCCTTTGGGGTGCTGCCGACTCGCAAGAGAA
>JAABUP010008207.1_pt1 | contig 13447 bp, 26 predicted proteins | sample 5559201 | NCBI WGS metagenome assembly JAABUP01 (sample SAMN10711887, study PRJNA513373) | rock metagenome | isolation source: Antarctica rocks | place: Antarctica | reverse complement strand
CAGCCTTGCTTGCATCTGCTGCAGCGCGAGCAGCAGCATCTGCCGCAGCCTTAGCATCAGCTGCAGCAGCTCTTGCCAGCTTCAGCTGTGCTGCACACTTCTCTGCTGACTGAGCCTGCACAAATGGCAGGCAGAGTAAGAAACCAAAAGCAAAGGACTTGGTTTACCACTAACACTGTCTTCTTTGCTGAACGCTGTATTGCACATGTTGTATCAGACATCGATCTGCTTGTGCCAGCCTTGATTGCATGATACAGATTGCTTGCATGTTGAGTGTCCACAAAAGGGGAGCAAAGGGAGCATTTGCGAATGAGAATTCCCAGCCAATACCTGTCTCAATAGATGCAAAAGCAGCTTGTGCATGCTCATCTAGCTATGAGCAAGCATCAGACGCAGGGGTCAAAGTGTGGTTATAGCAAGACCCAAGTCAAGCTTTGGAACAAAGAAAGACCTTGAGTAGTTCTGCAGCGGCAGGATCAGCATCCTTGGGGTTCTTGGTCTTCTCTAGCATGTCTGCGGCCTCAATCTCAGCACGCTTGCTAGCAAGCAGGGCTCGGGCTGCGCCCTGGGCTGCCTGCTGGGCCTGCCCTGCTTGCACAGCACTGCCCTCAGCCGTTGCCTGTGCCTGTTGGGCTGCTGCAGATGCTGCCTGCCACATATGACACAGGTGAACCTTGAGTAACAGCCTTTACAGACGACTCTACAGTTGACATGGGCTAGCTTTGCTGTTACATGCCATGTTCATCCTAGTATTGCACATCACCGCATCTTGTAGAGCCAGGTCATTGTCACGTCTTGTTTTGGCGTTTGTCACATAGACGCTTAGCAACATGTGCATGCTGGCCTGCCAACACACAAAGCCCCACAAGTTGGCTTACTTGTTCCAGCAGGCAGTGTGAGAATGACTGGAACAAGGTCGGCCAGCGGGATAATGGATCAGAAGAGCATTGCATGACACATGATGACAGTCTGATGCTCACCTTGATGGCGGCAACTGCAGCCTTGCTCGCCAGGATGCGCCCGGCCACACCGTCCACAGCTGTGGACACTTCAGCCAAGCTGTGCTGAGCTGGCAAGCCTTGGCGCAGGGTGGGGAACTTGGCCAGCCAGGCATCCAGCATGGGGGCCTGCTGGGCATGACGTGCCAGCTGCTCTGTCAGCTGCCCTCCCTCGTTAGTCTCCACTGCTACTGCCTGGTAAGTCAAAAAAGACCCGAGTGAACTTGCACTGAGAACATATGGCGTATGAAATTGACATGGCATTTCTAACCAAAAGTCAAGAGCTGATGGGGACAAATGTCTAGGGTTGGCGAAGCACTCTGAAGCAACACAGCAAGCTGGAATCAAATCAATTAAGGGTTTTGACAGTGATCCAATGAAGTAAGCGATAACAGCTGAGACAGTCCAAAAGAGCAGGATAGAGCTGCTGCCAGACCACCCATGAGAGGCAATACACTGAAAAACAGGCGCATGCCTACCTTGAGGCGAGCAGCCAAGCCAGGCTCCTTGGGGGGTGGCACATCAAACTCCAGGTGGTAGACCCGGCCCGTAAGGGGGTCCACCCTCCGCCCCAGAGCCCTCTTCACTGCTAAGGCCTCATCATCCAGCTCCAACACAACCACTGCATCCAGACCTGCACATGCCAGCAAGCATCTGGTTGAGGTGGCCATGAGAGATACAGCAATGTCAGGTATGTAAGGCAATGCATACAGGTATGTAAGGCAATGTTACACAACTGCAACTCAGCTTGCTATGTGTCAGGGGGCATAAAGCTGTTTGTCAAGCAACACAGTGCCAGTTGGCAAGACCTGAGGTGAGGGGTCTGTTGAGGTCAGGCAGGGTGGCAGGGCGAGGGGGCGCCAGGCGGGAGGCTGAGGCAATGAAGGCGCGCTCTGCTGTGAGGTCCAGCCCTGTCAGAGCCCCTTCAAGCAGCTCTGCCTGCCGCACGTTGCTTGGGTAGCCATCCATCACATACCCCTGCAAATCATGCACTCCCACTTGTAGTCCACCCACAGTCTTGCCATGCAGCAACAAGATGCAGGTGCAGCATGTGCAGCGATGATGTAGCCTAGCACATGGCACAGTGTAGGTGTAGGCAAGCAAACGAACCTGCACAGGCTTGGGTTCATCCTTCTTGCCCTTGCTGGCAGCAGGCTTGCCTCCAGCAGGCTTCACACCCGCGGACAATGGGGCAGGTGGCTGCGCAGCAATTGCTCTGGCCACCTCATGTATGGCCAGCACCATCAACTGAGTCTGGACCTCATCAGAGACAACGCCATTGCTCTGCATTACCAGTGAGAACACTCAGATCAACACTGTCTCTTAAAGAGTTTCCGCCAAGCTGACAATTTACATGTTGAGAGCCTTGCATGCATGCACTTTGCTGTCCGCTTGGCTGAGGCAAGGCAATGATTAGAGCTGCAGATAGAGCCGGACCTGTAGATTAGCTTGCGCTGTCCTGCCCAGCTGCACTTTGGTGGGCACTTCAGCAGAGCCAGCAGGCCCACTCCCAGCCTCACCACCTGAAGGTAGCCCTTGCTTGTCAAACGCCTCAACCTCTGCAACGGCCTCCTTCACCAGCTCAGACATGTTCAACACCTGTCGCACACAGATTCAGCTATTTGCTGTTGTTCAATGAGAATATGTCAAGGAGGTAGAGTCACATTGTGACCCTCTAGCTCTTACAATGACATCACAGTTGCTGGATCCTTGTACATGACAAATAGGCCAGGAACATTGTCAATTGCGCACGGTCAGCTTGATATTGCGAGATGTCAAGCTGACCGTGCCGATGTGTATCAGCCAGCAAATGGATCAAATCACACAAGCTATCCTGTTGTTGCACTGTCTGAAGCCTCCACAGTAGTGAGCACAGCACACCTTGCAGCCGTGGTCGTCAGCCAGCTTGAGGGCCATGCTGGTCTTGCCAGCAAAAGGAGCCCCCATTAGTGCCAAGCGCAGGGGAATGTCCTGAAGTGGGGCACCCTGCGGGGTTGCCTTGCCGGCCCCAGCAGTGGCCCCTTCAGCAATGACATCTGCCAGTAGCTCATTGTAGCCTGTGGCCTGGTCAGGGCTACTTGCCTGCCAGACTCCGCTCCAGCCTAGGTACTCCTGCATGTTTGCCATCACATTTCTTGGCTTGGAAACATGTACATGACACAATTTGGTGTAGCAGCAGTTGTGGTCCTGCTACGCTCTGTGCTGATCACTAAGACCTGCACTCAACGGCAGACTGTGAAAGAAGCACTGCCATGCATGCACAACAGGCCTTAGCGCATGCACAACAGGTTGTAGCATGTGCAACACATTCATGGACCCGGATCACTTTGAGAGGCATGCAGCAAAAAAGGCATGCACAGATTGAGGTCAATTAGGTGCAATGAGCACTGGTCATCAACAATTGACGAGCAGTCAGATGTGTATTACCGTGACAGCCTGCTCATCAGCTGCAGTGACAGTAGGCTGAGGGCTGGTGACGACAGCAGCAGGCTGCGCAGCCAACACTGGGTCTCCAGCCGTAAACATGGCTGCCCATTGCCTGTATGCAGGAACAGCAGGTGTGGCATACAACCATCATCACTCACTCTCAAGACCCCTGTGCATGCACAAGTGCCTGTGGCAGGCAGCCCTCAGCACAACATACATCACCCCATCACCCTGTCACAGGGCCAATTGCTGTTCATGCTGTGCACATGCAAATCTGGCAAGCTCTGATGGCAGTCCCTGATCCAGCCTGACTGCAGGTGAGCCATGGCCGGTTCTGCTGAGGACTTTGTGTGACAGGCATCTTGCAGCCTTTGAGCTGCTTACTGCAGGGATGCTTCCTGTAAGGTTGCCACCTGTACAAAGCCTTGGGCACTTTGGCACCGTCAGACTCCTCTCTGTACTTGATGGCCTGCTCAGCAAAGCCCACCACTTGCCAGGCAGTGTCACATGCAAAGGCCATGTGCTTCTGGTGGCGAGCATCTGCACGCTCGTGCTGCAGGCTCCTGTAGGCCGCCATCTGCTCACTATGCGCTGCCTCATACACTGCCCTCAGCTCCCTGCACAACGCCAATCACCGCGTTGTGTTGGTCACTCACAGCATAGCCTGTGTGCATAGTGTTTTTGTCAATGCTTGTGCTGTGTTGGCATGATGTCAATACAATGGCCAGCTGACGGGAAAATCTTTATTTTCTGTGCAACTAGTGGCAGCTGCAGCAGTCTTGCCAACACAGAAAGGCAATAAGAGTAACGCATGAGCAATCAGGCCTAAGACATGCAGGTACTGGCCTGTGACGCTCAGCCTCCTCAGCTAAAGCTTGCTCCCACTCAAGCTCTCGCTGAGCAGCATAATCGGCTTCCCTCTCCAATCTGTGTGCTCTGATTATCTGCAAGATGTGCAAAGATAGACTTGGTTTCACACTGCATTGGGACTTCCAAAGCAAAATGTGCTGTCTTCAACATGCAGGGCCTGGGCCTGGCAGCTGTACATCATGAAGTCATGGCAGATGCACAATAGGCAGCATGGCACACTCTTGGCATCAGCAGAAAAGGTCACAATTTGGAACACAACATGGATATGCTTGCACAGTTGTGCTGATCTGGTTAAGCTGTGAAGAGTTTACCTCTTCTTGCACTTTGAGGCGACCCATCTCATCTGCCAGGGCTGATTCAGCAGCCCCTTTGCTGAGCAATAAGGCCAGTACCTGTTCCTGTTCATCTCCCGTTGCTGCATCCTGCATACATGTCAAACATTGGGGAACTCACATCTGTAGAATAGGATGCTATTGGTGAACCTGTTTTCATGGTGCTGATAAAGGCAAGTCATCAGTTTGATGTCGTGATACTGGTGCTTCTGACTGCCACATGCCGACCTGTCAGGTATCATACAACATTACTGTTGTACACCATGTGGTATGACAATCTTGCGTCATTGTATAGATCTTTGTTCCGTTCAATGCGGGCTGTGTCAACACCATGATCTCTCAAAATGCTTCAGGGGTTGCATGAATACTTGACATCAAGCTGTCCAGCTAGTAGAGTGTGCTGAAAGGTAGAGGTGTGGGCAGCAGCAGTACCTGCAGCTTGCTCTGCTGCTGAGCGAGTGCCTGGCGACGCCGAGCCTTCCTGTCACGCCTGTTTGCCTCCTCCTCATGATGCTTGGCCTTGATGGTACGCATGTACTTCTGGCTATCACTATGCAGCTCCTCCTTGTGAGGAGCCAGCTGCCTGAATAAGTCAGTGCTGTGCTCATTGACATAACATATAGGTAGCATGCAGGCCATACGTGTGCTGATCGCAGCTGATGTTGAAGTTGCAGAACAAGACCCCTTTGTCTTCTTGCACAAAGGCTGACATTCAGAGTCACTGCCCAAGATCTACACTGCCACTGTGCTGTTGCTTGTGAATCTTCCACTCTCAGGCTGAATGTTATGCATGACTTGTGGCACATAGTGTCTCAAAAAGGACAGCAATGTCTACCTGAGATGCTGGATGTGCTCCATTGGTGTTTGACCAGCTGGTGGCTGAGCCATGTCATCTTGCACCTGCTCGCCTCCGTCAGTCAGACGCTGCAGATTGCTCTCAAAAGAGTCTATCCCTGACGTTGTAGCAAACTCACATGGTCAGTGCCTCCGCTGGGATGCCAAGCAACATGCATGACTGCAGCTAAATCAATTTGAGCATCCGATAACATGTGCCTGGCAATCCCAAGATGCTTGTACGTCAGACAGTGTGTACTCTCAGTGTGCAACAGGCAGAATGAAACAGACACTTGACAAAGGAAGAACAGCTAATATTCAACATCACAAGGCTTGCTGATGGTGGTCTGAAATAGTTGATGTTGTGTGCTACCCTAGTGCTTCAGCCTCACCTAGAGACACCTCCAGGTTGGCTGCTTTCCGCACACCCTGCTTGGCTTGTTTGTGCATGGCTGCTACGCTCAGCTCTATGCGTAGATCTTCCTTGTCTAACCGTTCCTGAATGGATGCACAGCGTCAGCTTGGTATAGCATCAGACAGACACAGATTACCATCAGTGAAGCTTGTGACCAAGGTTCTCACGGTCGAGACTTGTGCCCAATTCTAGTTTTAGAGTCTCATAGCAACAAAAGGTGCAATAATTCATAGACAAGTATTTGAGTCTCTTCCTGTTGACTCGATAAGGCTTTTTGCTTGTGCTGCATAGAGTGGCTTGCCTGGCGATCAAGAAGCGCCTGGTGGGTCGCTGCCTGCTGAGCAGTCCGCTCTTGCCGATGCTGTACTGTACTATGAAGACTGGAGAGCAGGTCTTGTCGCCGGATTGCCCTACCAGCATCGTTGTCTGCACAGCTGTCAGCCAGTCCCTGCAGGCTCATCACGGCCAGCTGAGTGCAAACACACCAAAATGTGCCTGGAACTTCTGAAGCAAATCTGTAAAATCATGTAACTGGCAGACCACTGATGTGCACACATCAGCTAGCAGCCAAAGATATGGATTTGATGTGTCCATGCAACAAAGGCATGACCATATAGGCTAACAGGGTCCAGCATGAACACCAGTATTGTTTGACATGCACGCTGTGATTGCGTCTGGAGCTTCATTAACAACTCCGCAAAACAGTGACGGAGGTCACATGCTGCACGTGAGGGGTTTGCCCACACAGATTGGGAATTACATCCAATTCAGGCTTGGTCACACCAACAACCAGATGCACACAAACCTGTGCAGCTACTTCAGACTGCCGTATGCACTCGTCCTGAAACTTCTGCAAGTGCATGCGCTCCAAGGCTGCTGTCCTTCTGGGAGTAACAGCTGCTAAGGCATCCTCAAACCTGTGCTGGTTGTCTGCATTGAAGGCTTCTCTTTCAGTCCTGCAAACAAGCTGCAAACATCAACATCCCCTGCCCAGCTAACCTGCAGTGTGTGCCTGCTAGGAAGCCCCACCTGAACTGCTGTGCCTCAAGCAAGCCCTTGCTGAGCTCTGTTTTGACTCCAAAAGTGGCTGCCAGCTTGTTGCTGCTCAGCCCTTGCCCATGAACAATGCTGGACTTCATGGTTGCCAATGCACTCTTGATACGATATAGCAACTGAGCAGCAGCATCCCTCTCCTCCCGTGTAAGTGCAGCAACTTTGTGTTTGCTGAGCTGGATGCCTAGCTTTTGCAGAGTTGGCTGCAATGCATTCCAGTCAGCACCAAGTACTTGTCGCGGCACACATATTACAAACCACATCAAAATCGAGGGCTTGCTACACTTGTTTGCAAGCAACCCTCATAATACCTGTAGACGCCTGTAATTATTGAAAGTTGCAGTTGGGGCTCTGCTGTCCTCAAACTGATTAAAGTCAGGCTGCAATTTGCATTTGTACAGAACTTCGCCAAAAATATAACCACTTGCCAAGTCCTACAAGAACAGGGCCTCGTCACAAGACAGTCTGTAGGGTAGCAACTGCACAAAGCAAAGCTGCACATTCCCGGCTGCACCTTTTCCAACTGAGCACAAGAGGATTGTATTTTCAGGTCCTCCACCAGCCACTCTTTGAGGAGAGCTGCCATTTCGGCCGAAGGACGTCGGCGACGCTTTGTCTTGATTACTTAGTTAACGTGCCGACGTTCGCACACGCCGGTCGCGAGGGTAGGCCGACACCACATTGGTTCACGGCAGCATAGTGGGTCCTCAAGGAACGTGTTGCCATGATGGCCCTTCACTAGTGCTGTAGGGCCTCACCAATACGGAAGGGCCATTTCGAACGGCCTTGCCTGAAAGCTCTGCTGCATGACACATTTTAACAGCATTTGTTAGCGCTCGATCTGCCTAAGCTAGTTATATGATAGACACAGCGGAAGATGCTTACGAAGATGACTTCGAAACCTATGAAGACGACTTTGAGGTGTTGCGAGAGTGATCTGCTGCTGATGTGCAGAGATCGCGCTCAAGTCTGAAGATCATTGTTATTGCAGAGCGACGGAGAGGATCAAGGGTGCCAAATTAGATCAGCCTGTTTTTATGCTAGTACAGCTATTGATGTAACCGTGAACACACCACAACCAGCTTTGCTTACAGGGGCCACACAAGTTTGCCAGCAAAGTCTGCACAGACTCCTACTACACATAGTAAGACTTAGTTGGTCGATTGTGCTCAGACTCAGCAGGCGACTAACAAAGTACTGGCATGGTTGCAGATGAAGCAGAACAGGCACACCATACTCTGCCTGGCAAAGCTTTGCTGGGGTTGTCAGATATTCAGCGAAGTCACGCATCACAGCAATGGGCCCGGCTGCAGCGTCTTGCACCTCAAGTATCTATAAGCATTGCTCAGTATCCTGATACTGCTGTTTGGTGGCAAAAAGCAGTTTCCTGCTTTTTTCAGGTTAAGCTGCAGGAGGTTATTCTGGACAATCTGTTTGACCTTCCTGCCATGACAGAGTATGATTTATTCTCCATGGGCAGAGGTTGCTACAGGTATCAATCTGGAAGCTGATAGGCACCACATTGCGCTGTGTACTTGTCCACCACCACTACACCTCCACATTATTGACGACCTCATGGCACACACATAACAGGGATGCTGTGATTGGCTCAAGCCAGACTCACGATGATGCAGTAGCTGATGAATGCCAAACTGAGCCAATAGAAACATCCTCAGCTGCATGCCAGTGTCCAGATGCAGCCCATGAGACACAGTAAGATCTTCCATTCAGCATGTCATGCTATGGCCAGCATGCTGGTCCCGATTGTGGTTATGCATAAAACCCCTTGATGGCAACAGCTTTGTCACAAAGCCCAGGCTTTGATGTGCTGTCACAGTGCAGGCATGAGACAGAAAAGGCTTTGCAAGCAAGTGACAGCACTGAGCAGCTGCTACCATTTCTCAGATCTGCTGGATCAGTCATTTTGGGTATACTGGGATTGCAACAGCAGCATAGAGCTTTGCCAGAGTTCAACATTCCTGCACTGCTTGAGAAGCAAGGTCTGAAATTGTCTCATCACCTACTACCTGCTGGTGCTTTGCCACAGAAATCAGACTGGAGCTGAATAACACGAGAGCAACTGCATGGGCTGCAGGTGTCATCACACAGAGCTTGTTGCTGTACTCTCCAGGTATACTGGAGGGGCGCGCTGTGACAGCGACTGCATACAGGGATGCAGATGGCATGGTACTGGCAGCATATGGGCCTTCAGATTTGCAGGTGGTTTGCAGAACTGATGGATCCCATACCGCAAGTTGCTCCCTCAAACATGTGCTGCCTGCTGATTGCATCCAGGTGTTTGGTCTTACAGGAGAATGTACTGGCGGCAATGGGCTGTTTGTGTGTATGGGACCTGAGCTCTCCTGCAATGCCTGCCAAGGTCCTTGTGAGTGAAGGTTGCCCGACTGCCTGCACCTTCCTTGCTGCTCCTGGCAGAGGCGACCTCATATTGGCTGGTACACACTCTCACATGAGCACATGCTCAAGTTGCCAGAATGCTATGCACATTTGACTAAAATTTTGAGTTCCTGGTAAGTTTGAAATATATCTAGACACACACATCCAGAATGGCTTCAAATGAACAAGCTGCACTGTTATCATCACTCAATACAAAGGAGTACAGGCATGCAATGAAAAAGGCAGTGACTGCTTATGCAGGCATGCAGGAAGGAGGTCTGTGTCTTTGGGATTGTGAAGAAGCAGACAGCAGATCCAGCTCCTGCAGCGTTGATGGGGCTTCTGTTCACTATCAAAGGCCAACTTTCAGCTCTGAGTGCCATGGCAGCCCAGGCATGGCTGGCGCAGTGGTGTCTGTAGCTGCCCTTCCTCAACCGCATGTCCAGGCTGGTCAGTCTAATTCAGAGCCTGTATGTGACAATTGTGCACACTGAGGCAGCAGAATGAGGAAATGCAGCAGTGTGCTTAGGCAGTATGGGTGCACAACTGTGAGCACATTGTCTTCACATGCAAATTTTGCACGCAAGGAGACAAATACATCACCATGGCTTCTGCCTACTACGCTGACACGTGACTGCTTGTCTTCGATGCCAGACTTGTAGGTTTAGGTTGACCAAGCAAACTTGCATGTTTTACAAATGATTGATTTGGGCAGCCTGAGGCATTGTCTCGTCTTTTCAGACTGGGCCACAATGCAGGTGAGCAGAGTGGAGCAGGGCTGAAGAAGACTCGTCTGCTTGCTCTTACTGAATGGGGCAATGTTAGCCTATGGAGCGTGCATGTGCTCGCCCCTGGGGAATGCAGTGCAGCAGGAGGAGCAAATGCAGGAGTGTCAATAGGGGGCCGTGTGGGCCTTCTGCTCCTTACAGCCAGCCTAGCCATGGGCAGAGGCCCGCATGATGGCATGCAAGCATCCTTGCCTGGCCATGCGACCTCATCAGCACATACTCAATTGCCTGATGGGCTGCAGAGACGTGCTGCTGTGCTATCATTGCCGCCAACAAGCATTGACCAGTATCTTGTGGGGCTAGACAGTGCTCAAACTGTGCGTGGCTCTCTATATGGTGAAGCCCCTGTTCCAAAGGTAAGTACTTGCTCTGACTTGATCTGATTGTGAGCATTGGTATTCAAATTCGCTGAGTGATGTACTTGCAAGCTTGGTTCACAGAACGCTCTGGAGTGACAGTATGGGCACTGGATGGCATTTATGCTGCAGGAGTGGCAGCTAGAGGACAAGATGGAGTTTCTGTCGATACAGCAATACGCGCTGAGATCACAGTCACAAGTGATGTGCATCAGCTTCAGTCCTTTCATGGTTGATGTATGGGTGGCGGGGTATACTGGTGGGATCATGGCAGTCTATTCCTTGACTTCGTCAAGGCCAATGCTGGTGACGCAGGTGAGCACCTGTTTGTGATAGTGTAAAGTTGTCATGCATTAGAGGCGTGATATGGCTGTACTCTTATGACTTTGAGTAGTGTCGACCAACCTGATGTGATAGCTTCAAGTCACGGACAACAAGCATTCACTCATGGTGCTCATGGTCAACATGCCTGCTCACATGTCTGTCTTGACCTTGATAGAGAGACTTCACCTGCAATTGTTTTTCATATGTGCCGGGAAACATTTTGTCCAACAGACACTGGGAACACCACTTCATCTTGGATCAGTTCTTGTGGAAAGCTGTTTGTAAAAGCAAAATTGCTGTCTCACCTGTTTTGCAGGCTGGTGAGCAAGACATCATCGCTGTGACTTGGTCGCCTACCAAGCCCTCCTTAGTCATGGCATTGAACAGCCACTCCCAGTTCATCTTGCTGTACATCAACAGTCAGACATGCCAGCCCAAGGTTTTCGACTTTGGCAATACCACGTCGCCTAGCAAAGGCACAAAAGCTGCTATCACAGTAAGTTTTTGCCTGATGTCTGCAGGCAAAACATTCATGAGTTCTCATGGTCTGTGCATCATAAGTTGCCAAATGGCAAGCTTTCCACGATTTGCTGACTTCCATGTTGTTGCAGATGTTTGTACGGCCTTGCAAGGCACTGAGCGAGAAGCAGATGATGGTCATTGGTTTTGACAATGGATATATAGAGTGTTGCTTGATGCAACCCACATTGACTAGCGCGCAGCACCAAGAAGAGGAAAATACCTGCAAAATTTTGAAGCTTCAGTCCAAAAGCTTCTTGCTTAAGAGTTTGTAAATGTGTGTCACTAAATTGAGATAGTGTAATGTCTTGCTTGCTGTTTGAGTTTAAGATGCAGGCTGCTGTTCGGAAGACCATAGTCTGGACACCTTTGCATACTGCAGCCCTTTCGTGCCTTTTGTTTGGACGAAGGGAGCAGATATTCATGACATGAATGCAATGATTGTTGCAGTAGACCTCAGGTTCCAGCCTCTTTGTCTCTTTTATTTGGTGCCTTATTGCAAATCAGTTCAGTGTGCTTGCAACAGAATTGCACTGTGGTTTCAAAGCATTAATGGAAGGGACACTCAGATGCGGACTTTTGCCCGCTTGAACAAAAGTGGCAACCCTCCTGCAGGAGAACAGAGAGAGAGAGAGATCACAATGCTTTAGCCAGCCAGCAAGTCTGATCACATATAGCACAAGACAAAGGTCAAATGTGGAAGACATCAAGACAGTCTAGAACGACCTTGAAAACCTGCGTATGATCTTGCTGTGCAAAAAAGGATCTTATGGTGTCTGTGTCCGTGGAAAACAAAGGAGCATACCGTTGCCTAACTGCCTGGAGAGCTGGACACTCAAAAATCATGTGCAATTCATCTGCAACAGCCACACTACCACAATGTGTGCAGACCCTATTGGCTCTGGCAACATGCTGACCCCCAGCAAAACGTCCGAGAACAATCGGCAGCTGATGAGAGCCCAGTCTAAACTGTAGAAACCGCTGCATGCGCCTACCAGAAACAGGCAGCTGACAATACCGCCTATGCTGGCTAAAAGGTCTAAACCGATGGTGGTATGTACATACAACAACCCCAACAGAAGGGGCTGCTCTGGGACAATGCAGGGCGTAGTCATGGGTGCCGCCCAAATGCTGACGCAGGGCTTCAACAATTGTACCAACCTCTAGGATAGGGACAGCGCCCTTGCCAAGAGGCATGGGCTGCCCAACAGATTGCAAACAAGTAGCTATGGAGCCAGAAAAGTTTTTAGCACCATTTCCAACAGGAAAAGCGTCATCAAGATTGTCAAGCAAGATTGTGTGGAAAAGCGACCCAACAGGACTAGCAGCTATCTTGTCACCAAAAAACCTGCAGTGGTGACAACCCTAACTCCCCAAGCAACATAGCACTAGGCGTAGCACACTTGACCCCACAGATGTGCCTAAGGTATCTGTCATAGATGGACTGTAAAGCAACCCGTGCTTTCTGTGCTTCGACACCGGGGGTATGCATGCCCCACAATTCACAACCGTAATGCAGAGAGGGTGCAAGGCTGCCTTGCAGCAGGAAGAGTTTGAGGTTCACTGTGTTGCCACATTGCAATTGAGAATGCCTTTGATGTACCACAGCCCAAGAGCCCGCCGCTTTTGCCTTCAGAGGTGTGATAAGGTGGGATATACCCCCTGATGAATGAAAGTGTAGACCCAAGTATTTGAAAGTGTCAACATGCTCCACCAGAAGACCATTGCAAGTGAAAACAGCTGCCTCGAGACTAGGCGATCTAGCCAGAGATCTGGACACCACCATTACTTTTGTCTTTGCCACACTGATCTCCATGTGTAACGTGGCACAATAGCCAACCAAGGCATCATAACTTCAACAAACCCCACTAGAGCCTGTCTCTAATCCCAGCCCTGTCCAGGTCATCTCTTGGGATCCCTCCAGGCCTTGGAGGGGCCCAACGCACCAGCCAGCTCAGCTGGGCAGTCCCTTGTACTTGCAAGGTCAGCTGTGGGGCCCGCATCATCTGTCACTTGGGGTGTGGGGTTGGGGCAGCCAGCCAGCTCATCAGTTGGTGGTCAGACAAGCGGGCCTACGCTTACGGCTCATCAGGTGTTTTGCCACCAAGCACCCATTGGCCCCGAGCGGTTTGAC
>JAABUP010008206.1_pt1 | contig 13448 bp, 11 predicted proteins | sample 5559201 | NCBI WGS metagenome assembly JAABUP01 (sample SAMN10711887, study PRJNA513373) | rock metagenome | isolation source: Antarctica rocks | place: Antarctica | reverse complement strand
GCGGACGATGGGTCGCCGGTTTCGCCAGGACCCCGAGGTCTATCTCCAATCGCTTGAACAAGATCTAATCAAGGGAATCGTGCCAGCCTAGAAAAAAGGGGGCGCCGACGAGGCGTTGGGTCGCTGCCGTGGAGGATTTGGCACGAAGATCCACATCCTCGTAAACGCCCTGGGCAACCCGGTCGACTTCATCCTGAGGGCGGGCCAGGAGGCCGACGTCACGCAGGCCGAGCCACTGATCGAGGCGCATAACGCCCAGGCATATATCCTCGACAAGGCGTACGATAGTGATGCGGTGGCGGCGGCGAAGAGGCAGGGGGCCGAGGCGGTGATCCCATCAAAGAAGAACCGGAAAGTGAAGCGTGAGTATGACAAGGACTTGTACAAGGAGCGGGTGAAGGTGGAGTGGTTCATCAACCTGATCAAGCAGTATCGGCGTGTGGCCACCCGGTACGAGAAGACGGCCCGCAACTTCCTTGGATTTGTTCATGTGGCCTCGATCGTGGTGCTGCTGCGGTAGCCTGTCCGACGCAAGCCCCCCAGCTTTTGTCCACCCGGCCTAGCACCTCGGCGTGGCGCCGGTCGTGCGCGTGTTCGTCTCGTCGGTCGACGGACATTTCGGCTTTTCAAATCGTCGCCGCCCGGTTACATACTCGCGCCCTGCTTTCGGATGTGGGCGGGAGATCGTGCGTGCGGATGGCAAGGTCCGGGGCTAGATTAAAAGGATAGGCCGTGGGGTCCCGTCGCGGTCGCGGGACGGAGGTCGGGCCGACGCTCTCGCCACACAAGGAGATGTGTTTCCTCCCCCTTGACGAGGCGGGTAGTCCCATGGCCACGGCCGAGCAGATCAAGGCGATGCTCAGGAGCTACGTCGAGGGCGACGGCGAGCGTTTCCTCACCGTCTCGATGCAGGTTGCGGCCGATGCCGCTCGCAAGGGGCAGGAGAAGCTCGCCCGCGAACTGCGAGACTTGATCGACGAGGCCAAGCAACGCTCCGCCTCGCCCCCGGCCAAGCGTGCCGTGCCGATCGCCCGACTCTCCGGGGACCTGGGCGACCTCTTCGCCGCCTCCTACCCGAAGACCAATCTGGCGGACATGGTGCTGGCCGACGCGCCACGGGCTTGCCTCCTCCGCGTCATCACCCAATACCGCCAGCAGGGGAAGCTCCGCGCCCACGGCCTGTCCGCGCGTCGCAAGCTCCTGCTGGTCGGCCCGCCGGGATCGGGCAAGACCATGACGGCGGCGGCCTTGGCGGGTGAGTTGCACCTGCCGCTCCTGGCGGTCCGGCTGGACGGGCTGATCACCAAGTTCATGGGCGAGACCGCCGCCCAGTTGCGGCTGGTGTTCGAGGCGATGAACCGGACGCGGGGGGTCTACCTTTTCGACGAGTTCGACGCGATCGGAGGGGACCGCAACCGGCCCAATGACGTGGGCGAGATGCGCCGCGTCCTGAACTCGTTCCTGCAATTCCTGGAGGCCGACGAATCGGACAGCCTCATCCTTGCGGCCACGAACCACGAGGAGATGCTCGACCCGGCCCTCTCGCGTCGATTCGACGACATGGTCCGCTACGGCCTGCCCACGCCGGGGCAAGCCGAAGAGTTGATCCGCAATCGGCTGAACCTGTTCCGGCTCGATGCCGTAGACTGGTGCGCGGTGCATCGGGAGACGGAGGGCTTGGGCTGCGCCGAGATCGCGCGGGCCTGCGACGAGGCGGCCAAGGAGGCGGTCCTGGCCGACGAGCGTGAGGTCGCCACGGTCGGCCTCCTAGCGGCCATCCGCGAGCGACGCCAGATGATCCCCCGAGGCCGGGCACGACCAGGTGATTGATGAACGACACCGAGCGACTCCCCCACCTCCTCGTCACTGGCCGGGCGACGAGCGAGCCCTACACCTACGCCGGGCCGATCCCGCGCGGGGAGGCTCAGCTCCCGCCGAGGGACCGGGCCAAGCACGGCACCTCGCTCCGGGAGGAACTCGACCTCGCCCGTCGCGACAACGAGCGTCGGCGTGGGACGAGGGGCCGCCGGACGGCCCGGCGGCCCGGATCGTCCTGGAGATCCGCAGCGAGCCCGGGTTCGAGCTGGCCCTGGACAAGCTGGAGCCGCGCAGCCAGGGCGTCGAGCTGGCGTGCGTCCGCGAAGAAAATGGTATCAGGACGGCCGTCATCCACGTCCCGGAGGGGAAGCTGGGCTACTTCGTCAAGCGGGTCGAGCAATATCTGACCGAGGAAACGCAGAAGGGCAATCCCAAGAATCGGGAACTAATCGAGCAGATCTCGGAGATCCGGCTGGCCACCTTGCGTTCCTTCTGGACGGACGAGGGGGCGGAATTCCCTCCCGCCAATCAGGCGATCTGGTGGGAAGTCTGGCTCCGCGCCGGGCAGGACCAGGGGCCGTGGGACACGTTCCGCTTGCTGGCCAGGGCCGCGCGGCTCCGGCCCGGCGAGGAGACGATCCGATTCCCGGACAGGATCGTCGCACTTTGCTACGGTACGGCCACGCAATTGAGTTCGACCGCCGACCTCCTCGACCTCCTCGGGGAGGTCAGGCGCGCCAAGGAGAATCCCGCCGAGTTCGTCGAGATGACGCCCAGGGACCAGGGCGAGTTCGTCGACCGCCTGCGCGGCCGGATCGTCCCCCCCGAAGTCGACGCCCCGGCGGTCTGCATCCTCGACGGCGGCGTCGCACACCATCCACTGGTCCGCCCGGCCCTCGCGCCCGAGGACGCCCTGGCTTACGACCCGACCTGGCCGCTGGTCGACTCCATCACGCACGGGACCGAGATGGCGGGCATCGCCCTCTATGGCGACCAGCTCCCCGAACTTCTCCAGGGCAACGAGCCGGTCGTCCTTCGGCACCGGCTGGAGTCGGTGAAAATCCTCCCGACCCCGCCGCGCCAGAACGAGCCGAGGCTCTTCGGGGCGATCACGGCGCAATCGGCCTATCGCATCGAGAGCCAGGCCCCGACACGAACCAGGGCGTTCTGCATGGCGGTCACCACCGACGGCCGCGACCAGGGGTTGCCCTCGTCATGGTCCGGCGAGGTCGACCAGCTCTGCGCCGGTGTGGGCGACGGTCACCGACGCCTGATGGTCCTCTCGGCGGGAAACATCGCGCCCGAGGACCACGGCCGCTACCCGGCCGCGAACGACACGGACCCGATCCAGGACCCGGCCCAGTCCTGGAATGCCCTCACGGTCGGGGCCTTCACGGAGTACGCGCAATTCCCACAGGGGATGTACCCAGGTCACCTCCCTCTCGCCCGGCCCGGTGATTTAAGCCCCAGCAGCACGACCTCCCTGACCTGGGCGCGCGAGTGGCCCTACAAGCCCGACGTCGTCCTGGAGGGGGGCAACGCGATCGTCGATCCGTCCACCGGGCTGACCGACACGCCCGAGCAGATGTCGCTGCTGACCACGGCCCACGCCACGGCGGGGCGGCTGCTCGTGAGCTTCGGCGACACCAGCGCGGCGGCGGCCCAGGCGGCGAGGATGGGTATCCTCATCAACGCCGAATACCCGCAGTATTGGCCCGAGACGGTGAGGGCGTTGCTGGTCCATTCCGCCGAGTGGACCCCCGCCATGCTCGGGGCCTTCGACGACCCCGAATTGCGGCTCTCGGAGAAGAAGCAATGCCAGCGGCGGCTCCGCCGCTATGGTTATGGCGTCCCCGACCTCACGCGCGCCCTGCACTCGGCGCGAAGCTCCCTCACGCTGATCGCCCAGGAATCGTTGCAGCCCTTCGACTTGGTCGGCACCTCGGTCAAGACCAGGGACATGGACGTCCACGCGCTGCCCTGGCCGGTTCAGGCATTGCAAGACCTGGGCGGGGCGATCGTGACGATGCGCGTGACCCTTTCGTATTTCATCGAGCCCAAGCCGGGGCGGAGGGGCGGCTTCACCCGGACCCGGCATCGCTACCAGTCGCACGGGCTGCGCTTCGAGGTCAAGCGGCCGGAAGAGGGCCTCGACGAATTCCGGCAGCGAATCAGTCGGGCGGCGAGGGACGAGGAAGACGACTACGCCGGTGACGTGGGGAGCACCCAGGGGTGGACCCTCGGCCCGCAGATCCGCACTCGCGGGTCGATTCACTCGGACTGGTGGCGGGGCACGGCGAGCCAGCTCGCGGCGTGTGGCCACGTCGCCGTCTATCCCGTGACGGGATGGTGGCGCGAACGGCCCGACCTGGAGCACTGGCATAAACGGGCCCTCTACGCCTTGGTCGTCAGCATCCGCACGTCCGCCACGCCCGTAGACATCTACACGCCGGTGCTGACGCGAATCCAAGTGCCGACGACGATCGCCACTTAATCGTGGCGCCCGTCCCCGGCCCTTTCTCGTCTTGCAAACCAGGCCAGGGCGTGGGTGAAGAAGATGCGACGAGAAGGAGGGATCTCGACTTCGCTTGCGGGCCGTCGGGGAGTCGCTGGCCGATGCGATGGTGCCCCATGCCGAGCACGCCATGACGGCGAGTTGCGACCGGACCGGCTCGTGTGGCGAAGCGACCATCGCACCCGACCCGCGCGTCATCACCGTGGTGCCGCGAGCGGCAATTCTTGCCGCCCGGCAAGAACTGCCAACGTCGGCCGGGCCGGGGTGGCGAAGGCCGATCGCTGACCGGGCTTCTGGTCGCAGCGGGAGGGCCTCGGCGACGAGGCGGTCACGTTGGCCAGTCTATCGCCCGTCGTCGGAGGGGTTGCGAAATAGTGAGGACGACGTAGGTCGGCAAACCACCTCCTTCATAGGCGCCGGGGTATGCCGGAGGCTCACCGACCGCTCCAAATGACATCTAGGCCGGGTCAACCACGGGCAGCGGCTCCCGTAGACGACCTCGTCGGCCGCGACTGATCGGCGCTATCGACCCAACCGGCCGGTTGAGGACAAAGAGCTTCTTCGGCATGCCTGGGCCGATCGGAGAGGCGATCATTCCTGATTACGCGTAAGTTTGCAAGACGACACTTTGCTTGGTCTAATGCTGTCACGCCGATGCCGCCGGATTCAACCCAACGCCCGGCTCGTGAAAGTCCCGACCAAGGCAACTCAAGGCAACTTTGAACTTCCTGCGGGCTCCCCATGGCCGGTCACCTGCTTGCGGAGATCCTCGTTGAGTGGTCAGGGAGGCGTGGGCTTTCGCGCATGCGCAAGAGGCGGCCCCGGTCAGCGCGAAGTCCAGTCGATTCTTGCCGGGCGGCAAGAATCCGGCGGCATCGACCCGGCGGCTGCGAAGTCAGATCAGGGACTGGGGGCTTCGGATTCGGTACGCGATTGCAGAGCTACAGTTCGGTCACGTTCGGTGGCCCCCGCCCGTTGCCGGTTGGGGGATTCGGCGCGGTTGCCCGCCCGAATGCTCACGTGCCCCCCGCCCGTCGCCGGGCGGGGCACTCGCCACGGTCGCCCGTGCGAGCGCTGCCGCGTGCGTCCGGCTTCGGGACGGTCGAATCGTTTTCAGATCAGGCCTCCCTGGCGGGCGCACGATGTAGGTGACGTCCCACGCGGGGTGGGCGCCACGGCCCCGAGGCCGCCGTCGCTCACGCTCAGGCGACCCGGTCCAATCTCTTCGTTGCGACCGGCTTGCTATCCTTCACCCCGACGGCCACCTCGACGCGGATCTTCAGGCGGCTGGTGGCCGCCTTGGCCAGCTCCCGCAGGGCGTCCACGAGCTTCTCCCGCTCCGCGCCAACCGGCCGGATGTCCAGCCCGTTGAGCTTCGTGGTGAGGCCCGCGATCGCCTGGGCGACCCCGCGTGCGGCGGGGCGCGACGGGTTCGCGACGGGCTTCCTCGCCTTGCCGCCCTTGGCGGGCTTGAGGCTCGGCAGCTCGGTCTTGAACTTCGTCCAGGAGTCGATCTCGGGGTGCTGCTTTCGGAAGGCGGAGAAGTCGGGGAAGAGGTGGGAGAACCACCCCATCCGATTGAGGTCGGACGGGGCGATGCCCAGCCGCTCCCCGTACACCTCCAGGACCCTCTGGCCGTGAGCTTTCCTCATGGTCGGGGGGCCCACCTGCCGGTTCAGCGCCCTGCCCGTCGCGTGACGGGTCTTGAGACCGCGCTCGACATCGGCCTTCCACAGCCCGACCAGGCGGTCGAGCAGCTTGCGCTCCGAGGCCGAGAGGTCCTGATTCACGTTGTCGGTGCCGTTGGCCGGGTGAACCTTGATGGACGAACCCATGGGGTGTTCCTTCGTTGGGAGGTCCCCCAGCCCCTGGCTTCACGGTGATTTGGTTGGGTCTGATGCCGCCGGATTGTCAAGGAGCGGGCGAGCGGCCGGGCCCGCGTTCCGGGCGCGGCGGCCTGGGATCGTTGCCAAGATTTCTAGCAACTTTCGAGCCGGGGGGCGAGGCGATCCCAATCTGGTTTTCGATCGGTGTCCGTACTGGCTCGCATTTCTTGCCGGGCGGCAAGAAGTTGAGGGCGTGGCTGGGAAGGATGTTCCATGACAGGTAGTGGTCCCTGGTGTCCGTCCTTTCGCGGTCGCCGCGACGCGAGCTGAGTACCCGGCGGACGCGCAGTCGCCGCGAAGTCCTTGAGGCTCCGGCCTGGATGCGGGTCGTGGGGGTTCCACGGCTTCCCACCCGTCGGGTGTCGGGCGTGGGTGGGGTCGGGATGATCTCGGCATGACCAGCGGGCGACGATGGGGTCCTTCCCTCGTTGACCGAGAGGGCGATCGTGCCGCCCAGGGAGGGATGGAAGCGTCGACCTCGTGAAACGTGGACCGTGCGCGGTGCGAGATTGGTTGCGAACGCATCCAGGCGGGAGGCCGCCCCCCCCTTCGGTGGCGACGGCCGTCGAGCCGCTCGCCGACTGACGCGGTCTTGACCCCGTGGGCCGGGCTCGTTGCTGGCCCTGACCGGGCCGCGAACACCGCCCCGCCGGTTCACCGGCCCGCCAGATCCCCGCGCACCTCCTGCATCCGGCCCACGAGCGCGTGGACCGCCGCCAGTTCGGTCCTCAGCTCCCGGACCGACCGGATTCCGGCCTGTCGAGACCTGCCATTGGCGGCGGCCCTGGCCTTACCTTCGACCGACTTCGGACCGGTCGAACTTTCCCAGGGTCGGTTGGCCAGGGCCGCCTGCCTCAACCGCTCACGCCCGGCGTCGCTTAGCCCGCGCCGCTTGGCCCGATTCCGTCGGCCCGCCTCGACCCTCAAGGGGTTCGGGCAGGGGGATGGTCCCTTCATCGGCTTCGCCCCCTGTCTTGCTGCCCAGTTCGTCGCCGACCCCCTCTCGTCCGGCTTTCGCGGCTCGGTCGGCGACTTTGGATTTGCGCGCCGGGGTCCTGGTCGGCTCCCGGTAGGACTTCAAGGTCGCGACCGACCGGCGGAACTCCCCGGTCATCAGGGCGGCGGCCCCGATGTAGACCCGCGCCTCTTCCAGGTGGTCGGCCGAGGCCGCCTTGACGTGGAGCCTCCCGATGTTGTGGTGGGCCAGGCAGATTTGCTCGATCAACATGCGTTCGATCGGGTCGGTCGGGTCGCCCGCGTCTTCCAGGACCTTCAGCAGGTAGAGCTTGTAGGATTCCGGGCCCACCTCGCGGAAGACCTGGCTCATGGTGCAGTAGAGGTAAGCCGACCCGGAGGTTTCCTGAAGGTGGGCCGCGTGGTGCTCGCAGGCCGGGACGGCCTGGGGCCGTGCCCCTTCGGCCCGCTGCGGGGGCGGCGTCGCGGGTCCGCGCCACTCCGGGGGCGTCCGTGACGCGGGGGAGAGACCGGGGTCCTCCTCGGCATCAAGCCACCCATCGTCCGCGTCCGTCTCGTTCGTCTGGTTTACCTCGTTCATCGGCGTCCCTACCCTCCCTGTCCGGCGGCACCTGGCCATGGGCAATCCGGCGGGCTCTGACCATATCAAGCTACATGAGAGACTCGGGCGGCACAACGCGGCGCGACGGCCTGGGCGGCAACCTCGCAGCCCGGACCGCCGTCACCCGTGATCAATCCGTCCGCCCGGCCGCGTCCCCGGCGAGCGCCTCGTCGACGATCCGCCGGACCGACTCGTACAAGGTCTCCTGGAGGTACAAGTCCGAGCCGTCGAGGCTGAATGCCGCGAGGACCCCCCGGAAGAATTCCTCGACGGAGATGCACCGATGCGTCCCGGGCTCGCCCGGGACCTCGATCATCTCCACGGTCGACGCGCTGTCGGCCATCGCATCTTTCAAATCGGCGAGAACGTCGGACCGAAGCTCGTCGCCCTCCTCGCCGAGCTTCCTGCGAATCGCGATCACCTGCTCCGTTGCGCAGCGGAGGCTGGCACGGAGCAGGGCGGCGGCCGGCTCCAGATGGTCTGAGCGTTCAACTTTCATCCTGGATCGCTCCCTGGTTCTGGAGGTGTTCGGGTGTCTTGCCGATCCCAGCGACCATCTTGAGGCAGATCGGTTCGGTGGCATCGGAAATTGGCGGTGGATTGGTCGGACCAGCTCAAGCGGAGGTCGGGGCCTTCCGGGTCACGAAGAAGTTTTTCGTGATGAGGTCTGGCAACGGCGGTCCCTCGAACCCGGTTGACCTTCTCGATCAAGGTCAACCCAAGGTCAACCGGATTAACTCGCTGCCTAATCAGGACTTCTGGCAGGAAGGTTGACGGTTGACCCAAAATTGTGATGTAGCCTTCGTGCGGCCGACTAGGCACCCGCCCGGCCCTGGAAGTTGCCCTTGCTGGTTTGTTGCACCGAGGCGGATTGCTCTCACGACGAAGGTCAACCTCAGGCCCTCAGCTCGGCGCAAACCCCAAAATGACAGGAACTTGAGTGTGGTTGACCTTGGGTTGACCTTCGGCATGAAGGTCAACCCGGTCACCGGCCTCGACCCGCTCATGATGCCTCGCCCTCAGACTGATCGCCGGGATCGTTGCCCGTCGCGCCGTTCGGGGTCTGGCTCGTGATCGTGGTCTCGCCGGTCAGCTCGCTGGCCCAGATCCGAAACGCGTTCCTGGAGGCGCCCTCCAGCTTCACCGCCCAGGTGTGGTCACCGCCGGACTCGGGCGGGATCGGCTGGAAGTCCTTGTCCAGCAGCTTGCCGTCGCCGGCCATCTGCCGGACCAGCGCCTTCTCCGTGGCGGCCAGCGGCGGCTTGCCCTGCTTCCGCAAGGAGTCCTGGACGGCCCCCAGGGCGAGCGAGGTGACGATGTCGAACGCGGAGCCCTGCTCGGGATTGATCACGACCTTGCGGCCGATCGTGGGCCTGTCGAAATCCTTCTCCGAGGTCACCTGCCCCGGTTGCCAGCCCTTGACCTGCACGTGGCCGTTCGTCACCAGGGCCCTCAGGGTGGTGAGGAACACCGCGCCGGCCTGCTGCCCCCGGACCTCGGCGAGCATCTCGTCGCGGATGTCCTTCAGGTCCTGGTTGATGAAGGCCTCCGCCTCCTGCTCCCAGCCGGGCCATGCGTCCGCGAGGAACGCGGCGAACTCCTCGAAGGCCGCCGCCAGCAGGGCAAAGTTGCCGGCGATCCTGATATCATTATTCTCGCCGGCGATGTCGGCGTAGTAGTACTTGTACTTGACCTCCACTCGCGCCGCGAACTGGGCCGTGCGACAGTTGGCGATCAGGTGCCGGATGAAGGCGGCCATCAGGCCCCGGTAGCGGCCGCGCTGCGCCAGGCAGCGCAGGCCCCGCTCGATGTCCTTCTCAAGCGGCGGCACGCGGCCGACGACGGTGCGGGCCACGGAGCTGGCGCTGTGCTCGGGCAGGTCCTCGGCGGTGGAGGTCAGGATGCCCCGGATCGGGCGTACGACGTTGGCCGTGGCGTCGGACTTGAGCCGGCCCCTAGCCGAACCGTCGGCGTAATTTTGAAGGATCTTGATCACGTCGGCGTGCTTGACCACGTCGGGTTTGTAGTCGTCGATGACGTAAATCGCGTCCCTGTGGAAGTAACCCTGACGCTGGATGTAGTAGGCTGTCGACGTCCAGCTGCCGAGTCGATCGCCCAGGGCGATCGGGAAATCGCCGAAGAAGTTCATGAAGAGCCTCGCCAGGAAGGACTTGCCGTCTCCGGTCCGGCCGATCAGCCACACCGCCGGGCGGTTCATCGCCTCGACGAACCTGATGAGCACGGCCAGGGCCGTGGCCGCGAGCATGAGGAAAGTCACCCGGCGCACGTTGAGCCGCAGGAGATCAGTCACGGCGTGCGCCTTGACCTCGGCCAGCTGTTCCGGCGACAGCGCAACCATGTCCAGATGGCGGGCGCCCGGCTCGCCCTCCAGGTCGACGCGGTGCGGGTCGGTCGGATCGAGCGGGTGAATTCCCGAGGCGTCGATCCGAACGCTCGGGGTCAGGTAGGCGTCGCCGTCCTTGGTCCAGCCGAAGTTGGTCGTGGACGTCCGGCTGATCGGTGCGCTGACGGCCGAGACGGCCGTGCGGAGCACGTGCGGCTTGCACAGGATGCGGACCTTGGGCCCGACCGCCGCGTAGATCGCCTCGGGGAGCCGGTTGTTGCTGGCGAAGTCCTCGGCCGAGATCGTGAATTCCGAGGTCGTCTCGCCGAGGGTGGCGCGGAATTTGAACTCGCGACCCGACTCGACGTCGTCGACGACCCGGACGTCCTCGATGACCTCCAGGGTCGCGTTGATCAGCTGCATGGGCCCGCAGTACAGGCCGCGTTGCTCGGGGTCCTCGTTGTCGTGGACCAGGTGGAAGGGCTGCGGCCCCACGCCCTGGCTGTCGTCGTCGCCGTACAGTTCCGCCAGCTCGGCGACGATGCCGAGCAGCTGCTCCTCGATCTCCTGCTGATCGAACTCGGTCTTCGCGGCGACCTTCTCGGCGAACCGGCCCCGAGCGGTGGCGCTGTTGACGTTGATCTCGTCCTGGTGGACCCAATCGCCGCCCAGGCGGGCCGTCAGCCGCGTGCGCGTCTTCGAGACGCGGACGTGGTCGATCTGGAGTTGGGCCTGACCGCCGGCCCCACCGACGTTCTGAGAACCTCCGGTGCTCATGGTGCCTTACTCCTTGGTGGTTTCGTCGAGGTGGCGGGAGAGACCGATGATGAAAGATCCCCGGCGGCGTGTGACGCCCCGGATGCGCCGGGGAGGGCCCGTCCAGCCCGCCTGCTTGGCCAGGTAGAACAGGCTGCCGAGCGTGATCGGGTCGTCGAGCTGGCCCCCGTCGCCGGACCCGAAGCTCGCCCATTTCGCGTCCAGGGCGCCGGGTTCGTAGTTGGGGCAGGCCCGCGCCCACCGATGCCATAGTTCGAGGCCGGGCTCGCCCAGCTCGCGGAGCATCAGTCCCACCTTGATCCACCCGGCGTAGTCGCCGCGAAGCTCGTCGCCGAGGTGGCCGAGCGCCTCGCGGACCGTCGCGATCCGCCGCTCGGAGGGCTCCGGGGCCAGGCCCATGCCGATGTCGGACCGCCGGTCGGCCGGGTCGGCAGAAAGGTCCGGGGCTACGCCGGGGCGCCGGTTGGGCGTCACGTTCTTCCGGGGCTCGAAGTCCGGCGGGATCACGGCCGCGAGGTCGACGTCCTTGCCGGTGACGGCGAGGATCGCTTCGATGGCCCGCCGGCCTTCCAGCCAGCGCTCGCCGCCCCGGACGCGGGTCCAGTGGTCGCGGGTGTGGTGGAGGCCCGGGAGCCGAACGAGGTTCCCGATCCGCTTGCCGGCCAGCCGGCGGGATCTGGGAAAGGTCTCGGGCGGCTTGGCCAGGCCGAAGGACGCGAAGTCCCGGACGAGCCACTTGCCGAGCCGCCAGGCGTCCGCCATCGGAACGGAGCGGGCGAAGACGACCCAGATGTGGTAGCCGCCCGCCCCGTTGGAGTCGAGCAGCAGGGCGTCGAGGCCGAGGGCCCGGGCCGTACGGTACACGGCCAGGGCCAGCTGCCAGTTGGCGTCGGGGTCGTCGCCGGCGCCGTGGGCGTCGATGTCGACGACGACCCACTTGCAGGTCTCGGCCGGCGAGCTGACGTGCAGCCCGACCAGGTCGCCCCGGTTCCGGCCGATGAAATGCCGAACCAGGATGGCGACGGTCAGGACGACATGGCCCGTGTAGGCCACGATACTCCTGCCGGTCTTCGGGTGGGGCTTCCGCCTCTCCGGTGGCACGTAGCGCCCGAGGACGTCGCTGCGGTTCACGAGGGCGAAGAAATGGTCGGCCAGCCCGGCGGCGGAGGCCGCCCAGGCCGCCGCGATCGGGCCGGCGGCTTGACCGCCCCCGGCCGGGCCGGTATCATCAATGCGCATAATGCAACCTCACTGGGACGTTCGAGTTCCGGTACGGCAGGCGCCAACCTGCCGTGAATTGCACGTCGAGACGAAGCGAGCCCCCCGCGGGTAGTTCAGGCCCGCGGGGGACTTCGTCGTGAAGGACCCCGGCGAGTGAGTTCTGGCGGGGTGTTTGTCGCTCGGTCTGCTCCTTTCCGCGACCTCTTGCTGAGCGTCGGGGCCGTCCGCCGATTAGGGTCGGACGGTTGTCCCAACCCGTGGCAGTTCATTTCAGGCCGATATCGTCGAGACGCCTGGCGACGTCTTCATCAGTCCGCCGGGATGGCGAGCACGCGGCGCGTCCGGCTTTGTCGGCGGGCTTCTTGCAAGCGCTCAGTCGCTCGCAGAATCGCTGTAATGCTTCAACAGATGTGCATAATGTACCGCCAACCTGGATGGTCTCCAGGCCGTCCTTCGCCCACCGATACAGGGTGGACGGGTGGGGCTTCTTGCCGCCCCGCCGCCGGGGCAGGTGGTTCGTGGCTTGGGTCAGGGTGACGACCGTCTCGGTCGCCAGGTTGATCATCGGTTCGCCCTCCACGGTCTATGCGTGCGGCGGCGTCCCTTCGCCACCAGCCGCAATAGACTGTCGCAGGCGAATCTAATATGGACAGCAGGGGTTGTCTCAGATCCGGCTGAGACTGACCTGAGGGACGCGTGACCGAAGCGGAATCGCGCGGCTTCGGCCCACCAGTCGGCGCAGCAACAGGCATCAGTCTGGAGGTGCGGTCGTAACGGGATAGATGTCTTCGAGGCGCCAGCCTCCTCCCCAGAGATTCTTGATGGCCAAGCCCAGTTTGGGCTTAAGGCGCGATCTCAATTTGCTGATCGCCTCGTAGATCGCGCCTCCGCGGGGTTTTTCCTCCCTGCCGGCCTCGCCCCAAGAGTAACTGATGATGTCTCTATGGCAGAAATTCTGCCGGCTTTTCTCAAGCTTCAAGAGGATGTACCACTGCAACGTCGTCGTCGCGAACTCGACCTTCGCTTCGTATCCAGCCCGGCCCGCGACGAGCGTATCCCGATCGAGCAGGAGCCCGAGATAACCGGGGACGGCCAAATCCTTGACCGGATCGGCTTCATCGGGGTCGCACGCAGCATCAAGCCCGTCGGAAGCAGGTTCCTCGGGAGCGGACAGGTCTCCCACGAGGTGTTGGCAGATCTCGTCGAAGCAATTCAGAAGAATTTGGGTGGTGTCTTAGGGTTGCTGAACGCGATAAGTCTTTGGTACATACGACGCTATCCACTGGGACCGGCACCAGCCTTCGCCAGGAT
>JAABUP010008205.1_pt1 | contig 13452 bp, 15 predicted proteins | sample 5559201 | NCBI WGS metagenome assembly JAABUP01 (sample SAMN10711887, study PRJNA513373) | rock metagenome | isolation source: Antarctica rocks | place: Antarctica | reverse complement strand
GTGTCAAAGCGCGCTTGACGCACTGCGTTGAAGGCGTGAGTGGCTGTTTGGGCCTGCTGCTTTGCCTCCTCCAGCTCCTCCATGCTGCCCCTCTCACGCTCCTGCACAACAGATTGCAACTCATCATTACGCCATCTGTGTGCTTGCAAATGCAAAACTGTACCAAGTCTAATGACCCAGAATTGCAATATGTGCCACCAGATCTGAGGTCGTGCAAGGACTGCAGCCAGGAACAGACACAGTGCCTGCAAAGCGCAACAGAGTTGATCTGGTGTCCAGGTGCTTTCATCTACGGTGGCCATGGTGAATGTTGAGGTTGCTCAAGAATAGAAAGCTGCGCAAAAAACCACACATCTGCATTCAATGTATGCGTACAGCTCCTCTACACAGCACTTAGCATATGGTCTGTTTGAAGCTCACTCTCAGTGTGATGGTGTAACATTGCTGTGTATGCATACAGCTCTTGCACATAGCGGTGTGCATACAAACTGTCTATAGCTCACTCTCAGTGCAATGCTTTAACTCACACTAAGTGTAATGCTGTTACATAGCTGGAAAGCACACCTTGACAGCCTCATACTGTTCCATAGCCTTCAGATTAGGCGCCAGCTTTGCTAGTAGGCTTGACCGCTCCTCAATGTCAGCCTGGAACTGACCTGCCACCTTCTCACGTGCCTTGCCATCACTTGCTGCTCTGTGCTCACGACTCACGCTGCTGTAGTCAAGCTGAACCTGCAATGCAGAGACTCAACACTATGATTGGATGTGGTCATCAATCAGCTGTGTGACAGTCGCCCAAGCAGCAGTAAGTGCAGCAGACACATGCTATGCCAGCAACACAACTATGGCAGCATGGAGACAATGCTGACATCAGATCAACCCAAAGACCTTAACAGACACGCTCTGCCTGCAGCAACAGGCAAAGCGCTTCTCTACACACAACTTGGTATCTACCGAATGGATTGCGTGTAGGCTGATGTTGCTGCATTGCTACAACCAGCTGTATCAAGGATTCAGCATGGTGTCACGCTTGTAGTGGAGGACACAGGAAAGCCATGAGATGCCTACCTGATCGCTGGAGGTGGCCTGAGCCACTTGATCATCAGTGTCCATATCCTCAGCCTCTGCACCATCCTCTCGGGGCAGTTGAATCTGCACTCGAGATGACGCATTCTTACACTCAGAATCATGCCGTGACTTCGCTGACAGTGCACAAATGCACAGTGTCAGATGTTTGACAGACAGCAGGAGAACAACAACACATTAAGCAAGCTGCAGGGGAAGCTGCGGGGTGTGGGGAAGGTGATCTGCTTCGCACCAGGGTGCACCTAGCAGACTTCACCTGGCAGATCACTCTATTCACAGTCTTTTTGTGCATGATGACACACATGCTGCAGCTTCTACACACAAGACGCATAGCGTGAGCCAGACTGCCATGCTCATGTCATTGCTATTGCCCATATGGCAGGCCAGCGGGCACCAGTGCTAGTATAGGCAGTCTAAACAAAAGAGGAATCTGACCTGTTCCATGGCAGCAGCAGCCAGCAAGTCAGCACGCCGCATGTTGAGGGCATCTAGTGCAGCCTGCTGGCTGTTGCAGGTGCGCTTGATGGCAGCGCCCTGCTGCTGATGCTTGCTGGCAGCCTTCCTCAGCTCCTTCAGCTGGGTTTCCAGATCCTGGGCCTGCCGCTGCAGCTCTTGCGCCTCGCGAGTCTGAGCACATAGGTAAATCATGATGCGTAAGCCGACACTCATCAGGCTCTTCTTTTAGCAGAAATTCTGAACAGCTTGGTTTTGTCGCAAATCAAACTCACCTGTGCTTTCAAGCCAGGATGTCTGATGAGTCACAAATGGCTCCACACCCCGCACTTTCAAATACCAAATGAAAATAAGATGACACAGCAGGTGCCACCCGGGTGTTTCCGTGCTTGCTAAGGCTGCGCTCATTGAAGAGACTGAAGGCAGCAACATGCAGCGTCAAGATGGTGGTCTTGGGTTTGTGGCACACCAGCTGCAATGAACGCTGCCCGCTAAGTTGCTGAATGCTGAGCGGAAGGGTAGCAAGGACGCTGACTCATGACATGCCAAGACTTTTCAGAAATTTCCATTGGCTGCTACAAGTATGTCCTTCAAAGGGTGGCTGTGATCAGAAGGTGGCTGTAATCAAAGGACAGTTGTGACTTGTGACTGCCATGTAGCACACCACGTCAGCCTGATGGCGTGTAAAATGCCAAAGATTATATGTCTTGTAAGCAAGCCCCAGGGTCGAGCACTGATCCTCAAAGAGACTCACAGCGCACATGTTCTTCTGAGTCAGATGCTTAGCTTGGCCCACACCTTGAGGCAGTGACATGTGAGACTTGACCAGTTCGTCAAGCGTACTTGAGATTGCACAATGGACAAGTGCTATGGCTCATTTGTCATGTCATGTGTCCATGCGACTTGCTCATCACAGCGCAGATAAGCACAAGCCAGCACTGCCGTACCTAGACAAGTCTAAAGACACAGACATTCTTGACAAGCCCCCGCAGACCGACCCTGGTTTGCCGTCAGTCAAGGATTACTCATGGAAGGAATTGCAGCACACCTTTTCTTCCAAGTCAGCTTCCTGGGCCTGCCTAGACTGGCGGCCAGCAGCTTCCTGTTCCTCCAGCTTGTGCAGCTTGGCCTTCAGATCTGCCACCTCAGCTTCCTGCTCCTTCACCTTCTTGCCTGCATCACTGCTGCCCTCGTATGCCAGAGCCTGCTTCACCTTGGAGGCTTGGGAGGCCAGAGCCATCTTCTGCTTGTTGAACTTTTCCAGCTTGGTCATCGCACCTTCCAGGTGCTCCCGAACGCTGCTCACGCCCAACTACATGCGCAAAAGTGTAGGTGTGCGTCAGTGTGGTGCTCTCCCATCTCAGTTGTTTGTTGTTGCCAAGGAAGCACCCGAAGCCTTCTGAGTCAGTCTGCTGAGAGCACAGTCAGGTTAAACCAGCCTGCCACAGACATCTTACAGACGGCAGGCAAGCAAGCAGGCAGGCAATGCACCAAATGCAGTCATTGGGACAAGAGGCTCCTCCAAGTTTGAGCAAGATGCTTGCTTCCAGATGGTAGGGCACTGCACTCTTCACCAGCCCAGATGTGCCTCCAATTCAATATGGTTGAAGCACAGGCAGGCAGGCAATATGGTTGAGACACAGGCAGGCAGGTTATATGGTTGAAACACAGGCAGGCAGGCAACATAATTGAGGCACAGGCAGGCAGGCAATATGGTTGAGGCACAGGCAGGCAATATGTTTGAGGCACAGGCAGGCAGGCAATATGGTTGAGGCACAGGCAGGCAGGCAGTGAGGTGATGGAGGGCTGACCTGCTTGCTGATGGAGGCATACATGGAGTCTTTGACTGTGTTGATCTGGTCCTCCATGCCCGCCATCTTCTCCTGCCTGGCCTGGACAGCAGCAGCCAGCACGGAAATGCCAGGAGCCCTCTCATCTGCTTCCTTGCTCAAGCTGGCAATCTGCAATTGAATATGTGCAAACCTCTGGTGCTGCTGCTCTCAACTTGCAATGTGGATGCTCATGAGGCACGATGACCAGGCATAAGGGTGAGGCACTGCTGCTGCAGCATTGGTAGACAACAGAAGCCCTACCTTGTTGCAGGAGAAGGATGGCAGCGCATCTGCTAACCATCTGTGCACTGTATCCACATGTGATCACAGACCGTAAGCGCATGTAGTTTCAACGTTTTACAAGACCGTTATAAAACGCAATGAAAACTTTTGTGTTATTTGTTTTCTGGGGAACAGGCAACAAGCAGCAACAAACAAGTGAATACTGCTCAAGATCTACAGAACAGGCAGCACCTCTGTATCACTCACATTCATGGGGACAGGCAACAAGCAGCAACTTGGAACAGGTAAACACTCAAAGCCAAGGTGCAGGAAGGAACTTGCAGAGGGGATTGGTGCTCAGACCTCAGCATCAATCTTCTGCAGCTTCTCCAGCGTGGCCTTCATGTCAATGTCCTGGTACTGGCAGGTCTTCTCTAGGCCCTGCATTTCGCCAGTCAGCCGCTCCTCTTCTTGCCGGCACTCACGCTCATCAGGCAGAGCCTCCAGCTGGCGTCGGTGATCCGCCATGTCCTGCACCGCACACACACACACCTTATGCTGTTTGCTGCTTGCTCTATCTGGGCCCCCATGCTCTGCAAAAGGTTCATCTTCACGATGCCTTCTGTTTTGAACATGTTCCTGGCCCGTCACATTATCAACAGATGCCTCTGCATCTGGCACAAATGAGGATGCGGCAGGCATTAGTGTCTGTCGCCTTGCGCCCTGCAGAAGATGTGAGGACTTTTCTCTGGCCATTAGCCTGTCTGCTTGCAGACGGTGCATTCCACATTACACTCATCTCTGAGCAGCTGTTGCAGCTCTCAACACATTCTTTGTCACTTCATTGTGTCAGGCAACATGGCAGCAATGCAGTCAAAGGCACCTGGCAAAGAAGATGCCACGCTGATGCAGGGCTTCCAAAAGCAACATCTGTTTGATGTTCACAAGCATATCGCGTGCAGATGTTTGGCACAAGCGGTGAACAAAGTCCCAAAATCAGACCAGGCAGCTGACCTTCTTGAGAGTCTCATACTCCTTGTCCCCCCAGCGCTGTGCTCGGCCTGCCAGGTTGCCGGCCATCCCACCCGTGATGCTGCCGGCCTTGGCAAACAGGGTGCCATCAAGGGTGGCTACCTTGTGCCTTTCGGGACCCTGACCCCATGACAGCTGCTTGCCCTCAGCCATGGTATCACACACCAGCGTGTTCCTGTACGCCACAAGATAAGCTTGTATGCTGCGCCACAAGCAGCCAAAACACTATCATGGGCGGCCTCTTTGAGTCTGTCTGGTCCCATGACAGCTGCTTGCCAACAGCATTGCACACTAATATGCTTCTGTGCACCAGAAAGAGGTATTTTGCCCTCCCACAAGCAAGCCTACCAGGCTGCTGCCAGTAGACCAATCAACTAGTCTGGAAAACACATGCAGACTAACAGACGCTGTCAATGGTAGGATATGCCTACACAAAGGCCAAGGCAACAAATGCCACACCAACACAAGCGGGCCACCAACATACTTGACGGCTACACCAAGATGAGACTGGTACTATACTCAACGATCCTTCTGGCGGGACAGCCCTGGAGGATCCTTTACGCTCTCACAACAAGGCGACGATGGTCTGGTGAATGAGCACTCACCCACAGACATATCTGAAGGCTCTGTCGAGGTGAGGCTCATACTGCAGCAGGTCAATGACCAGCTTAGAAGAGCCCCCCAGCTGGCGTAACCTGTCATTGATGGGTTGTGCCTTCACAGAGGACAAGGGGATGAAGGTGAGAGGCGCCACACGCTGCTCTGTCAGGTATTGGATGCACTCCTTGGCTGTCTTGTCGTTGTCTACCACCACTGAGTCCATCTCTTTGCCCAGGGCGACTGTGACTGCCACATTGTACTTCCTCTGGCTGACCTTGGTGAGTTCAGTCACTTGCCCATGCACACCTGCAAGTCACACTCGCTTGCATGCAGGGCTAGTTCGTACATGTGGTGTATGCAGCAAATGTGACGTAGCATTCCCCATTGCTCAAGCAGCACAATGTACTGAGATGAATTCTGCATGATGACATGGCATGCTGTCAGGGATGGGATAAGCCATGCATCAGGGCATCCTGTATCATTTCATGTCCCGGTCTGTAGTGTGTTTGCTGCAATGCCAATGACCAGATGCAGTGAGAATGCAAGATCTGCCATGTTGAGTGCAGTAGCAAGGCGTGGTGTGGCCATGCCTGGGAAGAGCCTCTTGAGGTTGGTCACAGCCTCATGGATCTTGCGGTCTCGCTCAGACTCCTTGCGGTCAGCCTTGGCTTCAGCCAGACTTCCTTCACAGTCAAACACCTTCTTCTGCAGAAAGTCACGCTGAGCCCTGCATCCCACACACAGCACGCTATACACGTATTTCGCACTATTTTTTGGCAGAAATTTAACAGACGATGTCTGTTTGGCAGATGACAGTTGCTTACAATGAAGCATCTTGATGGTGTGGATGCACTGTCTGTATATTTGTAGTCCTCTAGTATCCTTGACTGGGGTCAAGCAGGTCATGTCAGTGTCAATTAGGTTCATGTCTGAATGGTTGTAAGTCATGAAAATTCCAGCACTCATACTCTGGTCAGCCACCTTGTTTTGCAGCATGAACAGTAATTCTACCTTGAGGGTTGTCTTGATACAGAGGTGAAATAAGCTGCCACACAATGCTGAAGCAAGCAAGCAGCAGCTTGACAGCACGCAAAGACCACTACATGATGCATTTATATATAGAGCTTGGAGCATGACGAGCAACAACAAGTACGTGGGAAGAGCCAACACAGCTCTGGAAAGATGATATCTGCCAGCACAGACTGCAGGCAACACAGACAGGAAAGATGCTCAAACTCAGCCCAGCAGCACAAAGAAGTGGAGGACAAGCAGAGCGGCATACCCCGCTTTGCGGTTTGCATCAGCGGCAGCTCCTCGCTCCTTGGTCTTCTCACGCAGGTCCTTCTTGCCAGCATTGATGCTGATGACCAGCTCATCATGATGCCTTTGAGCACGCCCCTTGTCCTGCTCTGCAGACACACATATGAACAACCATAAGCTTGCTGACCTAGATCGGCTCAAACTCACATGCACAAGCAGCTCATTGCTGTGTTGCTGACCGTGTGTTGCTCTGCACACCCGGAGAGCACATACAGGCTTGATTAAGCAAGTCACATCCACCAAAATTCACAGGCAGGGCCAAAAACGACCGAGCTGGAAGTGGTCCAGGGCCTGTGGTGAGTGTCATTGCTGTTGACTACAGCAATGAAAAACCACCTTTGAATGGATGGCGGCACAGAATTTAGGCAACAGGTCTGAATGCCCGTGTTTGCTATGAATGTGTGTAGCCAGAACAAGCAAGGGCAACGGCAGGAGCCAGTCCCATGTCTATCAGGGTTTTGTAGCACATAGCGCAGCTCAGCATGGCCCAAACAGCAAATTTCAGACAAGAACACAGCAGCAGTCAGTTCTGTTGCAGTGACCACACATATCATGACTTATGTGATGCTGCATGACAAGAAACGCAAAAAAACGTAGGCAGAATCACCTAGCTGGGCCAGGCGCTCTTGTAATCCATCATTGGTGATCTGCAGATCTCGCAAAGCCTCCTTGTCAGCCTGTATGCACAGCACATACCTTTGTTTTTGTCCTGGGATCGCGTTGGAGGCAACATGACGCTTGGCAGTCAAAGAAGCACATGCACACAGGTGCGCAGGCTTGCTTCTGGAGCATTGCCTACACTAGCGTCATGGCGGCACTTTCAAGGGTTTTCCAAGAAGGCATGTCAAACCATCAGCTCATTCCTGGCAAGATGCCCAGTATGCATTGCTGCCGCTGCCAGCAGGTGATGACAGTGGTGATTCTTGCCTGCTGTGTGGTGGCCAGAGTATCAAGGGCAGTCTTGGCCTTGCTGGTCTTGGCACTGGCCTCTGCCTCCAGGCGGGAGAACTCAGCAAGCTGGTCGCCATGGAGCAGCTGGCCCTTGTTTTGCTGTTGCTGCATCTCTTCCTCCAGCTGCCTCTGAGCTGCAAGCAATCAACTACAAGATGCCACTGCATACATGACCAACTGTCATCAACATCCATACACATGTGTATGCCTTCAACATGCATACACATATATATGCCATCAACATGCGTACACGTATATATGTATGATTATTCATACATAGATGTGTGTATACCCATGTGAAGGTGTAGTGCATATATATATATGTACTCATGTGCCCATGTATTGCATGTGTACAGTCATTTGCCTGTGTACTGGATGTATGTACATACTCATTTGATCATTTGACCTGACTTTGCCTGACTGCATGTCATACATGACAGGATGGATAACATACAAGTGCAGTTAAGCATTGCAATGATGGCGTCAAAGACAGCTCAGCACTAGACGGCGCAAAATAGGTGAGTGAAGGTGATGATGATGGGTGTGAGTGAAGCATACCATCCGTAATTTTGTCCAGGTCAGCCTTCAGCTTGGCAACCTTGCTGTGCTGGTCTGCTAGGCTGTTCTTCCGCTCTTCCAGCTCGCGCTCCCAGACCTTAAGCTTCTTGTTGGTGCGCTTGATGTCCTCATGCAATGCCACCACTTCAGGATTCTACACACACCAAACAAGCTAGTGCTCGTTCACTCGTCTGTGAGGCGTCATTGTAAAAGGCAGGCAAGTAAGCAGATGGACATGTGAGGAAGGCTGATGAAATGGAGAAGCTGCAGCATGACGGTGATGAGCAGACAGTCAAGCTTGCAAGGAAGTCTGCAAGCAAGCTTGTGAGCAAGCAAATGGCTGCCACATCTGCTGATGCATAGCTATACATATTGTCGTACAGTTGCACTCAGTCATCAGCAAGATGCAAGGCACAGCATCATATCCCAGCCCTTGAGTACAAGTACAAATTTTAGGGTACCTTTGCCTCTGAGTCAGTGCGCCTGCGCTTGAGCTGTCTTTCCAGGTTGATGCGCTCCAAGTTGCAGCCTGCCTGCACCTTACGCTTAGCAGCGATCTCCTTGTCAGCCACCATACCAGTCCTGGCAGCAGCCTCCAGTGCCTTCTGTTCCTGTGCCATGCGTTGTTGAGCCTTTGCCAAATCCTGGTCTATGTGGAAGAGCTGCCAAAGGAAGTATGTGCTTTTGAGCTCCTCCTGTGATCACAACAAAAAATGTCATAATGAGGCAACTTCCTGCTGAACAGTGCTTGCACTTATACTGAGCATATGCTGGTCAGCAGACTTGCGCCCAACAACCCCAGTGCCCTAAAAAGCCACTTCATTAGTCACCAATGGTCACTGCTTGTTCTGGGTTTGAGGCCCGCCATAGTACATGGACTGTTTTGCCATTTGTCATGCACATCACAACAGGAGGCGCATCCAACATCCCACTTGTTGAAAGTGGGTCATGTGCCACTGAGCTGAGACTGCAACATGCTAAGAAGTCGACCTACCAGTTCTTCTTGCATCTTCACATGCTTCTCAGCCTCTTCTTTCTGCTCCTTCTTCTGCTTCTTCTCCTGTGTGACACCCTTCCTCTTGCTGAACAGGAAGCTGGTCTGCTCCTCAGCCTTCAGTTTCTGTGCCTCCAGCTCATGGTACTGCTTGCGGTATGTTTCTGAGCCAGAGATGTGCTCAAAGCGGTCGGTCAGATCCTTGGGTGACATGGCAGCATAGGACTCTACGTCTCCCTGCAGAGACAGCATACCAAATTGTGGGTATCTCTGGAAATGTGATTGTGCCAATGGGTACGCCAATGACCGCAGCATGAGGGGTTACGCTAATTGTGTACCTGAAACACCAGAAAGTTACGGGCTTTGACCAATATGTTGTACTTCTTGAGCTGGTTGTTATAGCCATCCCATGACACGCTTTTGCTGTTGAGCTTGTACTGTGACTGGAATGTAGCGTCTGCAGAACTGCTTGAAGGCGCAATTATGCGGCTGAAGTGTGTTTCCGCGCCATCAGCGCTTTCGTAGACCAGCTTTACCAAGCCTTTGCGCGGTCTGTCCTCAGCAGAGTTGCCTGCTGAGTTGCTATACAGAAGCTCTTTGAGTGATCCTCTGAGTTGTGCTGTTTTAACACCCAGCACAAAGCTAATTGCGTCCATAAGGTTGGATTTCCCAGAGCCATTGGGGCCAACAACTGCTGTAAAATTCTTGAAGGGTCCGATATTTTGGAATCCGCGGTATGACTTGAAGTTCTCGACCTCGAGCCTGACCACCCTTCCCGACACTTCGCTGCTGTCCTCCTGATCACTCATGCCTTCCTTTACAGCTGGCGTGAGGTGGGACATCGCCCGCAAAGGCAGACCTACAAGCCAACCGGAACTTCAAATCGGCAGACTACTGGCGTATACCGCCCTGAATTTCGATGAAACAGTGGTCACAATGAGGAACGGAATGAACACTCAGCAGGCACAGCACAGGCTCACATTCGTCTTCTTGCTTGGCATGCTCTCGACTCACGTACGCAGAGGTGATGGACAAATCAGAGCTATCAACTCCTTGCCATCGCTTCTGATGACATGACTAGCAGTGCGGCAGCAGTAGGACTTGATAAGTTTTGCCAGCGGAAACAGATATCTGCATGTTCACCCTTGCACGGCTTCCATAAACGCTGCACTGTCACGGCACTTTGTCCCAACTCAACCAAGTCTTATTTGCGTCGCCGTGCTCTGACACAGGGCAGAGGCACCCCGAAAAGCTGCCGCCCGAGTCTCCGCTACTGTACCCCAACAGCAGCTGAAACACAAGCAGGTGAGACAGTCACAGCCTACGCTCTCATGAGGAGTCGTCGTCAGATACATTGATGAGAGTGATGTGTTTGTACGCAGCGCCTTTCAGACGTCGTGGCCGTCGGTATCGCGATAGCTTGCTGGACAATATAGAGGCTGATCAGGCTGTTGCTGTCAGAGATAGGAAGCAGCGCTTGCAAAAGCCCCAGGAAACAGGACAGCATCAGCCAAACAGACGAGCAGCTTTCCCACCACCTGCTGACTCCAACCCAGAAGCGTCTAGCTCTAGCAACACAACAGAAGTAGGTGTAGGCTGGGGTGAAGATAGCAGAGGCCCCGATGACTGGGGTTGGGGCCTTGACAACCCTACCCTGGCTGCAGCAACAGGCAGTTATACGAGTGAACTGCAAGCACAGAATGGCAGAAGTGGCAATTCTTCTAGCCAACCAGCGTTTGCTGATGCTGAAGACAAATGGGACGACACGGAGCTAGAAGAGGACTGGGGTGATGAATTAGCTGATGGAGACACACCTGAACCTACCCCTGATGTCACTGTACTGTCCAGCAGAGAGGTGGTAGGTTATATGGTGCAAATAATCAGATGTGCTTCATGACTGCAGTTATCAATCATTAAAAAAATTCAGCATCTGCCACGCAGCCAATCATGTATAGCACCCTGATCAACACCTGCAACCTGTGGGATGAAACAAAACATCTCACGGAATGACGTGCAATGTTTGCATGTGACCTGGTGAGAAACATGCTGATCAGACGCCATTTGCTTCTGCTGCAAGGCTGCTGCTGATGGTATATGTGCGCAGGACCAACTGCTGAAGGTGGTACCACAGCAGCAGCAAGTGCAGTACTATGGCGGCACTCCAGTGGACCTGGGTGTGCGTGTTGGCACAGGCTTGGTCTTGACAATAGCTGCCTCCAAGCTTCCATTGCTAGCTGCTGGAACTTTGTGCTATCCCCTGTGGTGGCCTATATACAAAGCATGGTCACAGAACCAGAAGCTGCGAAGTTCGTATAGGTGGGCCCTCTTGCCATGCTACCATATGACCAGGCCTCAGATGTTCACCTGTTTTGCATTGCATAAAAATCTCAAAGTCAGTCAAAAACCACAGGTATAGCTTTCTCAACATTGTTGTGAGCATGCACTGTTCATGCCATACAATAAGATATGCCATATTTTGGGTCATCGCATTTGCATGTAAACATGCTTGCACCCTTGTGGCGCAGGTATGTGGGTCTGTGGCAAACCAGCGTCCTATCTCTTGATTTGGCAGCACCTGCTGGAGGTCTACGCCAGCAAGTCTCCAATCCAGTCATCAACTTCCTGTTTGGAGATGCTAGCAGCGCAAGAACACAAGTTGATGTTCCTTATAACCAAAGGTCAGCATTTCCTGTGCTTTATGCTAGACCTCAGTGGGCATGCCTGTGGGCGCTCCAAAAGTTTTGTGCACAATTCACTTGTTATGGCATGTGCGTGGTCAGTTGATGATGCAACAGGGTCAATGCACTGGCAGGAAACTTTGCTTCTGTGCAGGTTTGAGGATGTACATGTGGGAGAGTCTGCTGAGCTCTTGCTACTTTCCAACACGCCAGATTTCTCATCTTTCAAGGTAGGCCTTGCTTGGCTTTGTGAGTGCAGCTGCTAGCCTATGCTGTGCATGCCAAGCTGTTAACCAAGATCCCTGCACTGCTCTGCGCATGTCCCAATTCTAATCTTGCACAGCATTGACGGCAGTGATACTGATGTGTCTGTTGAACAGGCTTTGAAGGAGGTGTATTTACCAGAGTCTGGCGTCTGGATTGCAAAGTACCCTTTTGTTGATAGAGATGTGTTTTTGGACATCAGCCTTGACATTGCCAGGGAGCGGCAATCTCAATAGGCGGGTCAGTGGACCACATGAAGTGCCTCTGCACTTTCTGCCACTTCCTTGCGCAGTAAGTGTGTAACACTGCAGTTTGTGTTGCGATTTATAGCCCACCCGAATCTGCCAGACATAGGAAACGCACCCAAAAAAACACGCGTACCGCCGCAATACTTACTCAACTTCCACCGACTCGTTGCTAAGCAACCGTTGCAGCTACTGTGTTGAACAACATTATGTACCAAACCTCTATGCTGCTTTAATCCAACGCCACTGTGCTTCTTTAAGCACAAACTCCAATTTTCGATTTGATTTGGACAACCTTTTGAATCTCACAGTGTGCCCGCTGTCTAACACTGCCTCAGTTGTTGATGTTGAAATTGACAATCAGGAACGACAGTCTTTTGCTGCATATATCATCGAGCAGCAATATGCAACTGATCTACATGTGCGGTGTCATCATGGAGCTTGAGTGTCCCTTTGAAGCATGTGTGCTGCAAAGAAACGGACACTCAAAAACTCGGGTTTCACAGTTACTGATTTCAGCATCCTTGGGAAGGTATATCTGAAACCCGATCTGTCAAGGAAACTGATTTGATCTAGACTTGCAATGCCGGGAACAGCTCGTGTCCAAATGCCTCTATTCTTGTCATCAAGGCATCAAGATCAGCTGTGGAAACAGTCCAGGCACTTGGAAACACAATACGGAAGAAGTTTGGCAGGCCTTGCAATGGCTGAAAACCTATCATGGCATCCCCTGCCTTCTGCATGGCATCCTTGATCCTTGGCGCCACCTATGGTCAGAGGCATGAGCTTCACAAATGCTGCTCAATAAAGTGCAAACGGTGTGCGTTGCTGAATGTCTATAATATTACTGCTGCAACATGATGTGATGAGATGCACACATGTCATGAGATGTACAGAGTCAATCCAGGATTATCAAAAGGCTACCCAGACACCAAAGCTATAGCTCCTTTCTTTGGCATGGGACGCAGCGCAATGACGACGGCTTTGTATGCAATTTGACCATGCCACAGTGATGAGCAAACTGTGGAAGACTATTACCTTCCCAAGTGTTGCCAAGTCCTGTTTACTTGCTGTAGATAGATTGAAGGGCCTCAAGGCCGGTGGGACCCACCAAAAGCACACATTCACAAAGCTACGAGGGTGGGACAATACAAATGCACCACCAGATGACTTGATTTTCTGCTCAAAATGTATTGCCAGGTCAGCACTGTGGGTCA
>JAABUP010008204.1_pt1 | contig 13454 bp, 11 predicted proteins | sample 5559201 | NCBI WGS metagenome assembly JAABUP01 (sample SAMN10711887, study PRJNA513373) | rock metagenome | isolation source: Antarctica rocks | place: Antarctica | reverse complement strand
GGCCTCAGGCGTCATGGAAGCGAGCCTAGCAGGGCGGGTATCGTCGATTTCGCCGACGGCGTTGCGGCGTCTACGGAGGCGGTCCATAAGAGCTGTGACGTCGCCCAAGTCAGAGGTGCTATCTTCAATTCGATTACCGTGGATTGGTGGGTTACTGAGTCGGTTCAGGGTAGCTGGGTCATAAGCGCCCGATGTAGTGGATGGCATATGGCCATGGCGGCGGGCTCGGACGTCTCTAACGATTCGACGCTGGGCCTGTGAAGCTGCGTCTTGCATCCGTGCTGCATCTGAAGCGACTGTCGAGAAATCCGGCGTTCCGTGGGGGGCAGCATGTTGATCCAAGCTGTTGAATTGGCTAGCCGCATTGGTTGTATAAAAATCAGTGGCGTGACGAGATGGAGTTGGTGGGATAACTGGACGAGCAGGGGGGTAGATGGTCGTACTAGGATCGTGTCTTGGAGTGTTATTGGGAGGTCGAGTAGTGTATCTTGAGTTACTCTGGGAGTAAGGGTTCCAGTCCATAGAGTTTGTGTTGAATGATGACTCTACTGCCAACATGCGTTCTCTCCAAGTTGCGTAATCCTCTACAAGGCCCGGATATTGGGGCATCGATGGCGTGTACCTTTGAGACTGAGCTTGTAGTGTAGTGTCCACTCCAGATTCCGCTATAGGGGGCGGAAAATGAGGGCTTGTTGGGCTGAATTCTTGAGAATAGGCAGATACTCTAGTATCAGCCGCAATCCCCGTTGCTGAGGCCGAATAATGAGAGCTCATTGGCATATAATGAGGAGTTGTTGGCGTGTACCCTCGAGACTGAGCTTGCAGTGAAGTGTCCGCTCCGAAGCCCGTTACTGTGGGCGAATACTGAGGGCTCGTTGGCGTGTATTGAGGGCTCCTTGACGTGTAATGGGGGTTCGTTGGGGTATACACTCGAGAGTGAACTTGCGCGGTTGTGTCCGGTTGTGAGGTAAGATGCTGCGGCATGCTAGAAAACGGTGGAGGACGCTCAGCCGGCGGACTATTTGCTGCAAGAGTAGAGTGTTGCGGTAATCTAGAGAACTGTCCTCGGGCCCGATGCTGCGTAGTATGATTTATGTTCTGAGAAAGATTTGGTGGCAATGGCCCAAACGGCATTAGAGGTGGGATGGGTCTAGAGGGCCCCTGTGTTCCTCCAGCTTCTGGCAAAGCCCTGAGTCTCCTCCTCGCCTCCTGAGGTCTCTGCTGCTCTCTATCACTTGATTGCTCCAGCTCCGAAGTTCTCTCCGTTCCCTCTCCTTGCCGAGCATCTTCCGCAGCCCTATAGCGTTCGAACGCTCGTGTAAACATCTCGCCCACTGGACTCTCGTAGTCAGCCCCTTGTCTCTCAACCTCTTCACGAGTGCCGTACACACGAGCTGTCGCTTCATCGTCGCGATGTCGGCGTAAGAGATCCCGTCGAGCATTGTTTGCTGCTTGTGCTTCGCTTTCAGCTTGTTGGAGAGCTAGAGATGCGCTTTCTCGCTCTGCTCTTGCTGGGACGTGACGATCTTCTACAGTTATGATATTGGCCTGAAAGTTGCCTGATCCTGTTATGGCGGTGTTTCGATTTGACGTGGCAGTGGTAGCCTCGTGCTGATTAATGGGAGGGTGCGGAGCTACGTCAGTCGGAACGTTTGAAGGTAATAGACTCATTCTAGTCCCCTGTAGTCCATCTAATTGGCCATTAATCTGTTGGATTCGATCGTCGAGAACACCTGATTGACGAAGAGCCGTAGGGGAATTCGGAGGAACTTCTCCAAGATCCCGAAGGCCTGACATTACTTGCTCTATGCCTGCTCTTATACAATGTAATTCTTGCCGAAGAGAAGCTAAAGGATCAGAACGCGATACGATCTGTCTTGCTTGATAAGGGGAGCGTGCTGAAGTTGAAGATGGAGGGTCAGCCAGACTCTCTTCGGAATTTGAGTCTTGCGGTGCCGGCCCAATAGTATTGTGGGCCACAAATGTGTCAGAATCATGCGTGTTATAGGTAGGTCTGGCAAGACCGTTACTCCGAGTTGCACTGTGTTGAGATAAGGGATTCGAACGATCCGCATTCAACTCATCAATAGTCCGTGGAAGATAGCCTGGCGGCACTTGATCAAGTCTTTCACCTATCAAACCCCGCAGCTCTGGATGTCCATGCTCATCAGTCACATAAGTATATCCTCGATGCCACTCGAACCACCTCTCAATGAATGCAGTTTGGTCAGGTATGCGGGGTATTTGAGCGTTTGACGATCTTGATAAATCTGATGCTGCAATCCTGGCAGTCCAGAAGTCTGTACAGTATGAGCAATAATTTTGATGCCTGGATCCTTGAGATACAAATCCTATGCCGTCGATGTATTTCGAGTAAGATAACGAATGTGGTCTCTTGTCAGAACAGGCACAGCATTGAGGGGTGGTCATGCGACACGATGTAGGTAATTTATGGGGACAGTGTTCAGGAAGACGAGTGGTGTGGGCGGTTAGAGTAGTCATGATGGTTTCCAGAGGGGAGGAGCCTTGAAGTCCAAATGAATGTGGAAACAATGGCCTGTGATTCAGTTACGACCAGTGTAAGTCCGAGGCACCCCAATCCATCAAGAAGCACCTGTCACTTTCTTCGTAGCTCTGTTGCTTAGCCACCAAGCTTGGTGAAGCCGCAAATGAACTTTGATAGTACGAAGTTGCATATGGAAGAGAGGTGGGTTGTCTTCTATCAAGTGGTTTATCTCCGGTCAAAAGTCCGTTACAGGGATGCTTTCGGTCTCCCTTGGAACGTCATGGACACATCTTCAAGTTGACTTCGCATCTAAAGGCATTATGATGAGGTGCGGACCACTCTCAAGACGTCGCCAGCACCATAAAAATACATCTCTATGCTTTCAGGATCACGGCTGATCGCTAAGCATTTTATTCCATCAAATACACCAGTTCTTCCATTATGTTTTAGTGCTACTATGTCTACTTTTACTCTTCCAAACAGCAGCCCCGAATGTCCGGTTCGACTTACTCCGGAACTCTCCAAAAATCAGCTTCTATCTTTTCCCGCATTCAAAACTTGGATATCTACCCTTCAGCACTCTCTCTCAATCCAGGAAAACAAGTCGCACGTCTTCCACGCCGCCCCATATAAACTTCGCAATATTGACGTGCAGAGCGTTGACTTTTTGGGGGGAGGACGTCTGGGATTCAGTATGCATATTTTCGGAGTTATTCATAGCTAATCTAGACCTAGTTATGAGTATTGGGACATGTTTACGGAGTACATCTCGACAGACATGTTTCATACCTCATGAGTCTATCATTAAAGAGAAATACTAACTCCGAGATCTTTCAGTAAAATTGAAAGCAGAGGTCTCAAATGATAACGGGGAGAAGCTTCCGGGCACCGTGTTTCTTCGCGGCGGCTCAGTTGGGATGTTGGTATGCATTCTACAGGTCACCCACTTGTTCTAAGAGGCCATCAGGCTAACCCCGTACCTAGCTAATCCTTCAGCCTGATGATGTGCCTCCCAATACTGAAAAAGACAAGCATGTGATCCTTACTTTGCAACCTCGTATCCCAAGCGGCTCTCTGTCGCTTGCTGAACTGCCAGCTGGCATGTTAGACGACTCGGGCACCTTCTCTGGTGGTGCGGCTAAAGAGATTGAGGAAGAGACTGGGCTCAAAATACCCGCTGAAGACCTTATTAATCTCACTGAGCTGGCTCTACCGAAGCCTTCATCAGACAATGAAGAGCATTTACAGCAGAGTGTATATCCAAGTCCTGGGGGATGTGACGAATTCGTTCCTCTGTTTCTCTATCAGAAACGAATTCCTCGAGAGCAGTTGAAGGAATGGTCGGGAAAGTTGACGGGGCTTAGAGAACATGGCGAAAAGATTACGCTGAAGCTCTGTCCATTGGAAAAGGTGTGGAGAGATGGCGGCAGAGATGCAAAGGTTCTGGCTGCATGGGCACTATACGAGGGGTTGAGAAGAGAAGGGAAGATCTGAGATGTAGGCTAAGCATGTTACTCTATCAGTGGGCGGGATAGCAAAGTCACTAAATGTCAATGAAACACTGAAGTTGAATTGAAGATACTATAGACGGTGAATCCGTACACCCTGTGTAATCGATGGAACGCTCGAAAACGCTTAACGTCACTTGAGACCAAACCCTCACTTTTGCTACCCTGCATTCGCTTACGCAGAACATCTAGCTTCCCATGCTGGTAGGTGGGCTATCCACTCTCAAACCCAGGACTCGAGTACGCTTCTGAGAGCTCGGTGATAATCATGTCAAGCTCTGGTCCCAAGGCATTGGATGCCAAGGTTATCTCCACCGAGCCATTGGTCGTTTATCCCTGCTCATTGCCGGCCGCCAGCAGTTAACGATTTACAGATGATCAGAGATGCCCGCTGGACAAAGCTTGTATCGTATGCTTGACTCTCTTCAAGTCGTGCCTGGGTGTGTATCTTTCTTACGCGGTATCAGAATCACCTATAAAGATCCACTAGGCAAAGAACGAAAATGGGAGTCCGCCGAGCGCTCGGTAAGCCTCACATTATATACCTAGACCACACCTTAGTCGCGCTCAATTTTCTTCTGACTTCATCTCGGTGTGGCTAACGGCACCTCGCGTAGACCCGCCCCAAAAATTCTCTCGTGGACGGCGTAGGGATTGTCGCTATCCTGCAAAAATCGACCGGTCCCGAGCTACTCCTCCAGAAGCAGTTTCGACCTCCGATCAACAAAGTCACCATCGAAGTACCTGCAGGATTAGTTGATGAGGGAGAGACTGCAGCAGAAAGTGCAGTCAGAGAACTCAGAGAAGAGACGGGGTATCATGGGGTTGCAGCGGAGGTCAGTCCGATAATGTTTAACGGTAAGGCTGCCCTCACTGTCAGTAAGGAGATACAGAAAGCTCGTAGTCATTCCCTAGTGGAGTGGGGATTGATCACTTTCTGTATTCAATGAAGCATGTCCACCTCTCTTCTGCAAATAAACGCTGATCTATACTTCGAAACCCAGATCCTGGCTTCTGTAACACGAATCTCAACATGGTTCACATTAACGTGGACATGAAGCTACCGGAAAACCAGACATTGAAACCCGAATTAGAAGAGAATGAGTTCATTGAGTGCTTTTCGACGCCTCTGAAGGACCTCTATGCAGAATGCAAGCGGCTCGAGTCGGAGGGTTATGCTATCGATGCAAGAGTAGGGACACTGGCTGAAGGTATTGAAATTGCTAGACGATGGAAGCTGTGATAAGATTTCTCACATGGAGGTAATGAGAGTATGTGCTATGCTGTGCGACGGGCCATCCAGGCCTACTAACTCATAATGTTTTATTGCTTCTTTTCGTGATGGCGAAGTGGGATAATTGGAATCATTGTTGCGTTCTTACAAACATATACACTGTAGAATGATAGAGATCATGTCTACGTTAGAAGATCAAGACAAAGTTTCGGGTGCCTGAGCATCGTTCATATCCGGAGACTCGGAGTTGAGTCAATTATTCAAACTTACGGACCGTACAATTTCAGAGTCTTGAAACTGAGATACGCTTGGGGACCGCACCCATGAATCGATCTCGGTCTTGAAGTTGAAGCATCATACATTTAGTTTTAAACTCCTAACATTTCTATGACTATGTACTTCAGTTGATTACATGATACGATTTCTGGCCAGCCCCCTGAAAGCGCTAGATCCACGGCGCTAAGCCTGTTCCTATGATGCTTCCCGAGGCTGCCTGCCCCTTTCTTTCAACGACCACTCAGAGGTCAAGCGCAGTCCCCAGGGTCAGGATTCCGTAGGATGCAGGCCTATCAGATCAAGAGGCTCAGCTTGTGCTCTGATAACACCTGCGGACACGCGCCAAAGGAAACGAATGATGAGTGTATCGTGTTTCACGAGAACGGACAGCGGCATGACTGTTTCTGACTTTTCAACGTTCTTTCGCAGTCTCCTAAAATAGTGCAGGCTGCATCGAGCGTTAGCCCCGCAAAAACGGCGCCGGTAGTCCAACGCTTAAACTTCTAGCACGGCATCAGCCATCAGGGGGCAAATCTCTTGTGGGGTCTGTTTGGCGCTGGCCCGCTGGGCAGTACGGAATAGTCTTGGCTTAAACGCTGTTGGCCATGGGGTTCATCTTATCCTACCCCGTGCTCTGGCAGACTGGCTCCCGTAGTCCGGATGTTCTCACCTGTGTGTCTCCACTCTCCTTCGTCACTACTACCACTGTCTCTCTCGTTCACCCAGTCCGACTGCCTGGCAATTGGGGCTCAGCTAGTCATTCACTCTTTCTACACAGCCCCATCAATCCCTTCGCTCCTCCAACGTTTGATCCTATGGACTAATCACTACGTTTGAAGTTTTACAAAACTATCCTACAAGCTACCAAAGAGCCGGGGACGGCAACCTTTTCGCAAGCAGCATATTCATACGATTTCCGACTCCCTCGAGTTTAGGCAGGTCTTCCGAAGGGCTGGCCGGGCATTGGAGAGACCAAGTTGGTTCCAAGTGACGCTTTGTCCACAGCAAATAATCATAATGGGGTGGTTTGGAAGTCTCGGTTTGGCATATAAATATGCGTAAGTTCTTGTTCTTCCTATCTTGTACACCAGCTAATTGATCAGCATCGTACTGGGTATACTCTTCTTCTCCGTGTTCTGCGCCGGTTTTGCCAAAGTCATCTATAATCGACGAAAGTACGTCGCTATGATATCAGCTCCAATAAGCCGGTTGTGCTGATTCCTCCAACAGGTTAAAACAGCATACGAAGGACGCTCATCTTGAGGCTTCAGGTTCAAACGAGGAGAGGGTTGAGCTCAATCAACGAGAACTAGACGAAGGTGATCTATTCGGAGTCCGAGCAATAGAGTCGGGATACTTTGGAGGAGTAGCGCAGTCACGCCCGACTTCAGCTGCTGGATCCTCACTCGACGGATCTGGCACTCTCCTTGGTCACCCGTCACCTAAGTTGGCTGCCGCTTCGCCGTTGACTAGTGTAGTCTCGCTCCCTCCAGAACAAAGGCAGTCTTCGCCTTTAGCAAAGAATGCTATCTCAGCAAGCGGAATCAGTACGAGCTCCAGAAAAGTCCGACAACCACTTAGGTCCACATTGCGGCCGTCGGAAGCGGAGCTGAATGGCGGGGTTAATCATGACCCGGCCGTCAATATGAACTTGGAAATACCAGCATCGCCTCTAGCTGCTCCCTCACGCCCCATGAGTAGTCATTCAGATATCAGCGTTCGACAACCACTATCGTCCGCATTCCCGTTCCCTGAGCCCCCGCGCGCTGAGCACGGCGTCCAAGCAGAGCCGCCTCATCTTGCGCTACCACCAAATCTACGATCATCTGCTCGGATGTCGACGGTCCAACATGCAGACGATGAGATACATTCACAGTCTGCTTCGATTATTAGCAGATCCACGGACGGAGATAGCGGTGACAACGAGAGAGGCCAATCACTGAATCATGAGGCCACCGAGCTTCCTGCACCACCTGCTAGGACAGCTTATTGGCAGAGTCCTATCTCAAACGGGGTGGTTCACCCTTCAAGGTCAAGTAGCATCCCCAGTGGCGCACCTGACTATCTAATTGATCGACTACGGCACGAGGATGGTAAGTGAACGTTTTTGGTTCTTCTAAGGTGCCGACACTGATTAGAGGGCTAGTTCCAATGCCTAAACCACCTAGAATATCCGCTGTGGGTGATTGGGGTCCCGCCATATTTCAAGAAATCAACGAGTCATTACAAGATTCCCAGTCCATTGCTACTCCCAAAGGCACTGAGGCCAAAGAAGAGCAGCATGCAAACCCTCATCTGTCAAGTTCAAGCTCTATTTACAGCGAGGCGAACACAGCCTCGCGTCATACCAGCAAGCAACTACCTGGTGAGAGGAGGTCCATGCCGCAAGTGCTGGTGCCCGGAACCGCGAATTCCAACCGGAAGTCTACACTCGCGGCGGAACAACCACGAAGAGAGAGCGACGCTAGCAGCCACCAGGCAGCGTCCGGGGCAGCGTCCAAGGAAGGGTCTCGAGCAAAAAGTGGTACAAATAGCCACCGTCACACGAGGGAGATAGGGGACCTCTACGATTCGTATTGGCGACAGAGTAGAGACGATCAAGCGCCGGGAAGTTCGCGACAGAGCAGAGAGACCTCTCAGTCTCCTAGACATTCGGAAGAAATGGGCAAATCGACCACGCACTGCCCAGTCAATGGCAGGGGTGAAATGGGCAGGGAAAGGAGACCGGGGCAGTTAGAAGTCAGAGTCGCTACCATCGCGGAGGTACCTACGCCAATGGCGAGCCCGATGCGTAGTCCGCATATAGGAAAGGCCATGTAGAGCAATGTCTAATGTTAATAATTCGGCAGATGGGCGGTACACTTGTGCATGAAGTTGGTCACACTTAGCGGGTGTTTATAACTTTCGATATGGCAAGTAGATAGATGGCTCTGTCCACCTTGTCTTCTATCAAGGGAACTAAAGATATAGAGTTTTGCAAATAGAAGATACCTTTCGACTGTTCTACCTAGGCTGCTGCTCATTCCGTTCGGAATTTGACCGCTTCACGACGGAACTGATAGCGATGCTTACTTGGACCTGCCCAATATTCTGCCTTTTGCCAGGTAGGTCAACTTAAGGTATTCATGCATGAAATTGTGGGTCCTTTGGATTTACGCACTTACCTTACTTGCAGTCGTGCTGGAGGGCTGGTGGGGTTGAATTGAAGGACTTCAGCTGGCTTGAATTGGCTTGGCGGCGTGGCGGCGATGAATGAGGCTAGAACAATATATGTAAATCAATCGCCGACCCCGAGATCTTACTCGTACATAGCGTCATTTCCAATGTCCCTTGAATCTCAGTCATCATCCAAATATAACCCTATCCACGGAGTACCTTCCTTTGAATACCATCATATTCCTGAGCCTGAGCGTACACCATATTCGTGTTCAGGTCAACCAATTTCTCAAGCTATGCCCCTCATACTTGATGATTCACCTCCTGCTTCCCCCTCGACCAAATCGGACCGCGCGATCCTTACCTGCAATCCCTTAGCACTCCGCCGTCAAATCCACCACGAATCCGATGCAGTAATCGTTGGCGCAGGCATCCTCGGCTGTGCTCTGGCAATCACTCTTGCCCGTCAAGGCCGTTCTATAATCCTTCTAGAGAAATCACTGAAAGAACCTGACCGCATCGTCGGCGAATTACTCCAGCCTGGCGGTGTGGAAGCCCTCGAAAAATTGGGAATAAGGGACTGCTTGGAAGAGATTGATGCAGTTGTTGTCAAAGGCTACGAAGTGATTTACTACGGCGAGGAAGTCGAAATCCCCTATCCCGCCAACGCCGTTCAAGCAGGCATAAGACCCGAAGGCCGCAGCTTTCACCATGGCCGCTTCGTACGGCGTTTACGAGAAACCGCTATGCGCGAACCCAATATCAGTGTTGTCGAAACCACCGTCACTGGCACTATCAAGAACAGCTGGACAGGCCAAGTGCTTGGCGTTGAAGCGTTGACGAAAGGGGAGAAAGATGTTTACTTCGGACAATTGACTGTAGGTGCGGATGGCTATGCGAGTCGGTTTAGAAAGGAGTACATACCGCATGCGCCGGTTAGCAAATCGAAGTTTTATGGACTGGAGCTTATAGATGCGGATCTGCCGCTACCATTACACGGGCATGTGGTGTTAGGGGATGGGGCACCGGTTCTGTTGTATCAGATTGGTACAAGAGAAACTCGGGTTTTAGTCGACGTCCCCGAAGGACTGCCAAGTGCAAGCACCGCAAACGGCGGTGTAAAGGGTCATCTGAGAAATGTGGTATTACCTAGTCTACCCAAGTGCGTACGCAGCTCCTTCGAAATCGCCCTCGATGAAGGCAAATTACGCAGCATGCCCAACTCCTTCCTTCCGCCCAGCACGAACAAAACACCCGGGATGGTGATGCTAGGAGATGCAATGAATATGCGCCATCCCCTTACAGGCGGCGGGATGACGGTCGCTTTCAACGACGTGGTATTGATACGGGATTTGCTAAGTCCGGAGAACGTACCAGATTTGAGGGATACCAAGCGAGTAATTGCACAGATGAAAAAGTTCCATTGGGGGAGAAAGGGTTTGACGAGTGTGATCAACATTTTGGCGCAGGCGCTCTATGAGCTTTTTGCTGCAAATGGTACGTCCATTTCTTCCGGTTATCTTCCTTTTCACTTCAGGTCACATCAAACCTTACTAATTGCAAACACTGACTTGGAGACAGATGCCCAACTCAAGTCCCTCCAAATGGGCTGCTTCCGCTACTTCCAACGCGGCGGCGACTGTGTCGACGGCCCAGTCGGTCTCCTTGCCGGCATTATAAGCCAGCCTCTAGTTCTCTTCTATCATTTCTTCAGCGTGGCATTGTTAGCGATTTGGCTTGTGCTAAGCAAGAGTCCGATATGGAGATTACCCCTGACGTTGGTGGATTGCATGGGGATATTTTGGAAGGCATGCGTGGTGCTGTTTCCGTTCATATTTTCGGAGCTGAAGACTTAGACGGAGAGGGGCAGGAGAGAGTGATCAAGAGGGTTGTACATGGGATAAGGGAGGCAGTATTCGTTTATGGTGATAGCGATTGAGCGGGCGTTCATAATATAGAGTATTTGATCTAATCATCGCTATTTCGAGCATCATCTATGCAACCAGACATAGATTGCACTTGTGGACCTCTTTTTAATCGCAAGAAAACTTCGAGCTAACTGTCTTGATTCGACTCATTAAGAAGTGAAGTTGATAACAATGTCAAATACGAGGAGTTACCTCCATAGTGACATGGCATAGAGATTATTCGTCGGTTCGGAGACTGGATGTTCCCGAAACGAAAAGATCGATGTCGATAGCCGACGATGATGATAAATCCTGTAGGGCTGGAACCCGGACTTAGGGCCTCGAGCTTACTCTATCAAATCGTGACGCAACGACTTCCATTTTAGCTGTGTCAGACCCAGGTACAATCGCACAACCAACCGATAGCGTTGGTGATTGCTGACAATAATACCGAACCATGTCTTCCACCTCTGCTCCGTTCCTCAATTCCTACACTTCCTTCTGCCCCATTCAACGCGAAAGAGTGGACCAAACTTCCCTTTGCGACACTCGGCTTTCTCCGGTACCGAATACCCCTAAAGCAATTTGAAGTCTTTCCGCCGCCACTGGCCCCATGCGATTGTCGATTTGATATTTCCTTACTCCAAATGGAGAACAATGAGGTCTTCGAGGCGGAAGCCGCGCTCGAAGCGCGCTCGCGATCATATGGTTCCAGGCGTCGAGGCAATGGTGTAGTAAAAGCAACAGCAAACGGTGGAATAGGATCACGTAAGGAAAGCGATTTCGATGAGACGCCTCTGCTGTCGCGGGAAGTCGATCATGATTACGGGTCTAGTACCGAAGCATCCGACGACGGTGACACGAGAGGACCGCCGGCGTGGTCAGGGGAAAGAGACTTTGAAGGGAGACTGTGGTGGAATAAACCAAGTGTAAGCCCGAGCATTCCGACGTTGATGGACAGTCGCTGACAGGGTTATTAGGTTTACTGGTTATTACCGCCTTTCTTCCTATATACTCTCGCGTTCGGAGGGATTATCGTCCCCAGACTTAACCTGATACTCTCCTTGGTCTGTCGGCAGTATTTCGAAGATAGACCCATCGATGGTACAACTACACCAGTCCTGCCAGTCGTCTTTGGTGTGGACAACCCGCAGTGTCAAATACCAGAGGTGCAATCGTTGGTGGCAAAGTTCACACTTTACCAAAGCGTCATAGCTGGTCTCTTATCAGCGTTCACCAGCCCCCAATTAGGAGCGCTTTCAGATCGCTATGGCCGGAAAAGAACCATAGCATTCACAGTCTTGGGTGGGCTGCTAGCTGAGCTCATCATCGTTATCGCTGCAGTATATCCTGACACGGTTTCTGTGTACTGGATACTTCTCGGCTCCGTCTTCGAGGGTCTCTCCGGCTCCTTTGTCGCTGCATTGGCGCTGACAAATGCTTATGCCAGTGACTGTACAGCTCCAAGCAGTAGAGCAGTTACCTTTGGGTATCTCCACTCTGTTCTATTCGGTGGAATAGCATTGGGACCAATACTCGCAGGGTACGCCGTCAAAGCAACCGGCGACATACTAACCGCTTTCTACTTTGCTCTAGCCTGTCATAGTATATCCTTCGTTTTCTTAATGTTTATCATACCGGAATCTCTTTCCCACGAGCGCCAGTTGGCCGCCCAGGAGAAGAAGGCATTCAAAGACGACGGCGAACGACAGGCACAGAGTTGGGAGAGCACTCTCATGAAAGGCCTGAAAGGCACAAATATATTTGGTCCGCTAGCTACACTATGGCCCACAGGCGAAGGCGGCAACCGCTCCGTACGCCGCAATCTCGTCTTGCTCGCCGCGGTAGACACCACCATGTTCAGCGTAGCCATGGGCTCCATGACCGTAGTCATTTACTACGCCGAATTCATGTTCGGCTGGCGCACCTTCGAAACCAGTGTCTTCATGTCCGTTGTCAACATCTGCCGTGTCACCTGCCTGATCGTCCTCCTCCCTCTCATCGCTCGCTTTCTCCGCGGCCCAAAAACCGATCTTCCCGCGCGCCAGTCAGGATCCGATCACGTTGATCTGGCCGTCATTAGGACCGCCATCTTTTTCGATATGATGGGCTATGTCGGCTACGCAACCGTCCGCACTGGGCCGTTGTTCATCGCTTCTGGCGCCATTGCCTCGATAGGCGGCATGGGCTCCCCAACGCTGCAGTCGGCGGTTACCAAGCATGTCCCTCCCGACCATACCGGACAGGTACTTGGAGCTATCGGATTGCTACATGCCTTGGCCAGGGTGATGGGACCTACGATCTTTAATCTCATCTACAGCCAAACGGTTGGGAAGTTTACGCAGACGGTATTTGTGTGTCTAGCGGCGACATTTGGGCTGGCGTTTTTCTTGAGCTGGTTTATCAGACCTAATGGTATGCTTCCATTTCCTCCCCTCGGCCCTTGGTTGTGTAGGCTAACCGATCCAAGTACATTGGGATGAGCCTGAACCAGCTTCACCGCACCCCGGCGCTGACGAGGAGGAGAGTGGGTAGATACATGAGGCTGGAAACTGATGACGACGATGATGCAACGATCAGGAGGCATAGATTGGAGCATAAACGTCTGGGTCTGCCGCTTAGCGCGAGCATGGCGTTTATCTTTGGTGTACCGTTAGGATGTGAAATATATGAATGGCCTATAGCGTCCGAGTACCTTCAGTGCGAATCCCTCGTATCTTCCTAAACCTTCCACCTCCCCATTCAACCCTCACTACCACACCCAGCACCGAAAAATACAAAACCCATCTACAGTAGCAGAGAGACATTTCTTAGTTTCCGAAAAAATCTAAAAAAAAAGTTAAGAGGTTCATGTGGGAACCTTTGCG
>JAABUP010008203.1_pt1 | contig 13454 bp, 15 predicted proteins | sample 5559201 | NCBI WGS metagenome assembly JAABUP01 (sample SAMN10711887, study PRJNA513373) | rock metagenome | isolation source: Antarctica rocks | place: Antarctica | reverse complement strand
GGAGTGAACGTTGTGCGCAATGCAAGTGGCGGTGAGGCCAGCCAGTGTTAGCAGACGAGCATGCGCACTTGCTGCTGTGACCGTTGCCGTTGAAAACGCTTGTGCCGCAAGCTGCAAGGCTTGAGCTAAAGCAGTTGAGTGAGGCAAGAAAGCTGGTGTCAGCCAACAGTCAGCTTCGAGGCTGCCCAGCAGGCAAGATTCATAGGAAGCGATACCCTGTGAAGGTCAAACCTTCTGGCAAAACAGGCCAGCTATCTTGCCTAGTATCTGGTTTTCTAATCAAAGCAGCAAGCAGGAAGCAGGGGCTGTTTAGCCTTTTGCCAACAGCTTATACCGTGCCTGGCTGAAAATTTGAATCTGGCTAGGGTTTGCAGGAATCTGACCAGCTGGGGTTGCAAAGTTGGGTGTGCAATCCCTGATGGTATGGTGACTGATGTTCATATGTCAGTTGGGGATGCACAATAATGTTCAAGGCCACAGAAATGCAAAGGTGTGTAAGCAGACTTTTGATGGCAGCTGTATGTGTCTTGGCAGGTGATCACGACCCACAGAGGCAGAACAGCCATTACTTGGTGGATCACATGCATTTGCATGCAGATGACCTTGGTGCTGCTGAGCTAGAGGCAGCATGTATCACGCAGTGGCAACAACTGTGGTGACAGTCACTGATCAAAATTTTGTAATACATACTTACACTAGACCGTCAGTCAGCTAGACCAGCAGGAGTGGAGCAACTACTACAGTAGTCAAAGGCTGTCTGTTTTCAACACTGATGCCAACAATGGCAATGGCATCACCAAGATGACAAAGATACTGCATGCTTTTGGCAGCTTTTGCTGGCTATCTGTGTGTGCCTAGCCAACCTATCAGTGCAAGCTGCCACCCCGATCTCACTGTTGCTGCTGCTGCTGCTGCGTATTGTCTCTTGCTGTGGTTGCCTGTGGCTGCTGACATATCTCACCACCTCAGCAGCTTCAAGCCATCTTCCATGCTTCACACCACCACTATACCTACAATATGCAGTGTAAAGAAGCATTCAGCAATAGCACCCATCATCATCCCTGCAGCAGTTGTTGCATCCTGCTCAAGCTTGTTGCTCCAGCTTTACACGTATCATATGTATACCATACAGGTCACCAAAGCAGCACTGTCACGCAGCAAGAGCATCAACGACAGGCGCAAGGACAGAGGGCTGCAGCCTCGACCAGTCAGAGCAGCTGTCATTGGCTTTCCCAATGTTGCCAAGTCAGCCTTGATCAACAGGTTCCTGAACAGGCGAGTCTGTGAGAGTGTGCAAAAGCCAGGGGATTGGATCTGGATCTCAAATGGTCACTGTCTTGCACATCTGCTGTCTTTTTATAAGCTGTTGCAAGCAGGCTGATAAGCAGCACTGCTTGATGCGCCAGGCAGATGATCTGCAATTTGCCCGTTCCTGGACAAGTCCAAGCATTGACAGTGCTATCAACTCAATGCCATGCCCACATGTATTGCATGCTACTGAAGTTTACAGGTAGAACATATCAATTCTCTGAGACTGCACGTATAGCACGTTTCGCTACTATCAAAAATGCTTGAATCGACAATACTGCTTGCCTGGTTGCTAAGCGGATCTTGATCTCCTTGAAAGTCTTACTGTGCACAACAAAGAAAGCAAAAGCCGAAGTCTTGAAGTCAAAAGCATCAAAGCTTGTGATGTTTTAGAACATCATTTTGTCTTTGGACTCTCATTTTGGTTGACGGTACCGGTACTCTCATCCCTGCTGAATGCACTGCAGTGACCCGCCGTGGTTCTTGACGTTTCCACCACAATTATTGATGTCTGTGATCTGAGTGTATGGGTATCCTCCTTTGCCATTTCCGCAGTTTGCACTCAGTGTTCCCCGAAAGCTAGTGTTGTATTCAATATTCTTACACGTCTTCTTGTAGTCCTGTATGACAACACAAATGAGTATGTGCCTTGTGATCATCATAATTGTATCGCTGTTTAGCTGCACAGTGCAAGCACACAGGTATAGCCTTAGCACAGCTTGAAGCAAGTTGCACCTGCGCACTGTTGAGGCTTTGCAACGAGCAGATTGTACGGCGAGGCAGGGCGACAACAAGCCACTGTGGCCGTTGCATTGACACTGGTGAGTACTTGAAAGCACATCAGCTGCAGCAAGATACTCTGCAGAATTGAGGGCTTCTTACCCCGTCTGGAGCATGGGTTCCGGATCCGTCAAGGCTGGAGGCGCCGTTCAGAAGTCGTCGAGCTCCGCCGCCTGAGGAGTAGCGTAAGTGCTTAGCAACGCAGCAGGGCAAGGCGTATATCTGCAGGTGTGAGGTCAGTGCAATTTTACCTGAGACGCCGGGAAGGTCGCGCGCTGTTGTCGTGCCGGCTACGTAAGCCACCACCAACAAACTGACAACCGATGTCGAAAGTTTCATTATCTTGCCGAAGACGCAGGGACGCCGCAGGGACAAGAGGCACCGTGAAAAGATTCGATTTTGCCTTTTGTGTTGCAGATTGCAGCCTTATCAAGCATCACGAACGAAATTGCAAGAAGCGGTGGATGCAGTGGGAAGGTCCGAAGCTGCGGATCTGGCTTCCAATGACGAGCCACGTGGGTGATGAGCCCCGCATCGAACTTAACGGTCAAACAAGAAACACCCGCGGGAGCAACAGTTGGCTGGGCGTCCGGGAAGTGCGATGCCATTGTATGTCACGCAAATATATATATATATTGAATGTGCCGTCGCTGCTCATATTCTTTGGCCTGGAAAGAGAGGCGGGCAGGGCTCATCAGTGCTGACATGCACAATGAATGCCTGTGTAACAGGATTGACCGCGGAACTGTCCTGACTCAAGAGAGCATTTGAATTAGTCCTAGATAGTGAACACGGCCACAGCGCACCATGCTACTGGCATTACCAAACAAGGTGGTATGCTGACACACTATGCAGCAATGTTGAGGCCTATGCGCTTTAACCACCAGAAGTGAATGCTGCCTTTGACAGCTGCAGCAAGTCATGGTGCTGATCACCTCCAAGCACGGCTTGTAGACTGTGACAGCTTCTTGACCACAACATCCTGAGGCCTTTGGCTGTCCCAGTCTTTCAAAGCTTGGCATACACGCTTAATGTCAGTCCTCTGCATTTCAAACTTGTCCAGATAGCGCTCTGGGTCATCGCTGCATGGGAAAACCCTTTGCCACTGATAGCTGCGAGCTGCTTCGGCCATTGTTTCGTTCACCAGCTCTACTACGTTGTCTGTCACACCTGTGACACACGTTAGTGTTGAATGAGGGGGTGCAATCCGGTCTGCATCGCGGCGACAGCTGAACCTTGTGCAGATGTCAATTGCTTGCATGTGCCTGGTTCCAGCAACAAGGGAAGGCTTTGTGACACGATGCAAGCTGGGCTTCTCAACATTTTACAGCCAGGCAACACCCAAGTCGAAATGGGAAAGCACTCATTGTTGCCTTAGTTGATACCGCATCCAGATGCGGACTACAGAAAGCACTTTGCTCCCAGCTAAAAGTGCTGATCAGACAACAAAGTGCTCCCAACAATATGCTTGAGTGCTTGCCTGAGGAGCTGGCAGCAGCAGCAGTAGCTGGCAGCCAGTCAGCGCTGCGTCTCATGCCCAGCTGAGATTGTGAGGTGGCCACCGTTTGAGGCCTGCTGCCCACCAGGCTGCCACAGCTGGACAAGGTGCTGCTGCAGCTGACAAGAGTACGTCCACTGCTGGACAAGGTGCGGCCACGGCCAGCAAGGCTTGTTGACCGAGACACAGGGAGACCTGTGAGGCGAGCTGTCTGCTCCAGCTTTTGCTGAGCAACATATTCATCCCTACAGGCATCAGTAGCTCTGTTTTTGGCACAGCACAGCACAGCACGGCACGGCATAGCACAGCACGGCACAGCACAGCACAGCAAGTGAGCAGCAGGTGAAGGTAACCTTGTTCTATGAAGTTGCTACTGTCACTGCACCTTCTATGTGCAGCAAACATGTCTGTTCCAATTGTGCAGCATGCATTCAGATCCTTTGGACCTGCAGCCCTTCACCATGCACCACATACAGGGAACGACCCTGACAGCAGACAGGTCAGGAGCGCGTATGACACACCTGTCATACGGTACAACTCCTACAAGGTGCAGCATCTGGGCCACCATCTTGTGCTTGAGCTGCTTGTCCAGAGGGCTGCTTGAGGAGAGGTCAGGGCCTGTGTTCACCTCTATCAGCCATGCCCTGAACTTGTCATCCAGCAGGATGTCAAACCCAAAGATCTGCAGCCAGACTGTTGAATGTCAGCCAGGAGCAGCAACTCATTAACTCCTCACACCTTACGGAAACTAGGTCAACATTACTGTTGACTGAGCAAGGCTGAGGCCACTTGTCATCAGCAGGATGCCAGACACGCACATGTCAGCATGCAGACATGCATTTGGCCAGCAACAATGTCTCATGGCGTTTCCTCAATGATGCTGGCAGCTTGATGCACTGCGCGTCAGCAGGTGAGCCTGTGCACCAAAAATACTGAACATTATGATACTAGTTCAACAGCTAAGCATGTGTACAGACACTCAAAGGGAAATTAGCAGCTGGATTACATGCAGACCAGTGTGTAGTGAGCACAGCAATGTAGAGCAGCAGGGAAAATTGTGATGATCTGCGTTGTTTGAAATCAGCACAGATGTGTGTACAACAGAATGCAATCACATACAGCCATCAGGTTGTGTTGATGGCAGCAGGATGACTAACCTCAAAGCAGTTGGTCCTGTGAGGCACATGCATCCTGGCAGCGCTGTGCAGCTCGGGCTCAGCAGCCAACACAGCAGCCATTACTAAGTCATGCACCTGCAAGGGCAGCTCAGCAATTTGCCATATATTTGACGCATAGGCTTAGAGAAGCATGTCCTTGCAGCATTCCACACATATGTGCAGATGGCGCTGCATGGAGATTTGCTGCAGGTCACAGCAGCTGAAGCAAAGTCAAGTGGAGGACGTCTTGAGTTGCAGCTGGCGACTCTTGAAGCCAATGCCACATTTCAACATCAGGCTGTGTTTGCAAGGCCTTGCTTCATCAGTGCTCATCATTGATGCTCACGAGCTTCAATGCATGAACATACAAGCACAGGGATATGAGTAAAGCGCACACCATGTCACGTCTGAAATAGGAATGGCGTTCCATATCAGCATGGCTATGAAGCATAGTCATGAGTCATACACACACGCAGTGAATGAAGGCACACAACTGATCTGCAATCAAACGCTCAAGGCTGATTGAGAAAAGAATTAATGCTCTTCTGATATAGCATTGTGCATGCTCTTGCATGTGTCCCAGGCATGGGACTAACCTGAGACCAAATGCCCTGCCATTGTACTCCACACTGCCCCTCCAGGTGTTCCTGCAGTGCTCTCAAGCTCCATTTAGAACCCACCCCATCACAGTCAGCATCCTTGTTGGCAACAAAGCCTGGCTGGTGCTTGTTGATGCTGTAGTTGGTCACATGCACACACCGCCGCCTGCACCACCACCACACCGTCAGATCATCTACAGCACGCTATCAGATCATCCACAGCATGCTGTCAGATCGTCCACAGCACGCTGTCAGATCATCCACAGCACGCTGTCAGATCATTTACAGCACGCTGTCAGATCATCCACAGCGTGCTGTCAGATCATCATGTCAGATCATCAAGAGCACGCTGTCAAATCATCCACAGCACGCTATCAGATCATCCAGATAAAGTTTTACAGATGGACAGGCATGACAGATGCATGCAGTGCTGGAGAATCACAGCTTCTGCAGTCTCAGCTCCTGTACATAATGCTTTACAGCAGCTGGTAGCTTCAAATCACGGTTGAGAGGAATGCGCTCAGGCATTGAGGGAGTCATGTTTGTGCGTCTTAGTTGATTCCAATCACATACGGCTGAGTGTCTCAACGGCTGAAGCGGAGCTAGTCTGAACTTGACGATGCATGCTCAAGCGTCAGACCGTTGTTTCTAATGTGGGTCAAAGCCCAACATGACTGAGACAGAAACCAAGAATTGGGGCCAGACACATGTCACTAGCAGGACTTTGCATTGTGACCACAAGCAGCAAAGACCACTCACACTACCTGAGCTTGCTCTTGTGCAGTGAGAAGCGCTCAGAGGCAAATCTGACCAGGCCCTCCTCATACACGTACACCCTGAGAGGGTTCAGGCAGGTGACCACCACATACACCCTCAGATCATACTGCATGTTCACAACACCTGAATCAGTTACTTTTGGCATGGAAATGGTCCTTGTGCAAACATGTCCTCAGGCAGGGCAAATTTGAAAAGAGCAGGGGCAGGGCAGGGCAGAATCAGGAAGAGCAGGGCAGGGCAGGGCAGGGCAGAATCAGGAAGAGCAGGGCAGGGCAGGGCAGGGCGTTTGCAGATGGTAGGCAACCTTGAGGCCATTGATGGTGTGAGGGTTGCTGATGTAGTGTTGCACCAGGCAGGCCTTCTCTGGGGGGATGCCACTGGGGTCTGGCACCAGCTTGATACCCCTCCCTCTAGACGATGCCACAGGCTGCAAAGATGACAATGTGAGTCAGAAAGATCATCACTTACTTACACAGGTTGCTGTGACATGCTGCAACAGGCAGAGCTTTCCTGCTAAGCTCTGGTCTGCATTGTGTGATTGCATAACGTTTTGCCCAGAGAGGCACCACATGAGGTCAAGATTGTCAGGTAAGCGAGTTGCAAGAATGCTGCCTCACTAGTGACTACAAAAGTTGCAAGCGTGTGTCTACACTCTGTCTCAGCAGGCAAATGTTGTCGGGTTCAATGATGCACTGTACAAACGCATTGATACTGATGAAGCAAGCCCTGCAAAAGCATGCACTTTGGCTGCTGCATCATGAGTGCCTCTGACTTGCATCACAACTCATCAGATGAGCCAAAAAGTGCTGCATGAGCAAGAACCTGTACATGCCTTGCAATGAATCTCCTGTAACACCGTGCTCACCTTCTGAATATACAGCTGGTCAGGATGAGCAGCAGCGTACTGCTTCAGCTCCTGCCTGTCCCGGGGAAGGATGTAGAATTTGGGGATGACATCAAAGAAGGCGCCCCTGGTGCGTTTAGCCCGGGCCATGTTGGTGTACAGCTTGTCCTTGCGCCCCAACTGCCAAGTCCCCGGAAAGTGGTTTGCCTGCAGGGCCAAGGCAAAATGTAGAATCTGGGGATGACGTCCAAGAAGGTGCCCCCCAACTGCCACGTCCTCGGAAAGTGATTTGCCTACAGGACCATCCCAAGTCAAAGGATATCCAACATAGCATGATTAGGACATGTCAAGTTTCAGGTTTTAGACATGAGTTTGACTTTTGAGTTTTCCCAGAAGGTGGTGTGTGTACAAGGGAAATGCCAAGTGGCCTGTGTAAGACATGTTGACTTTCAAACTTTAGACATGCCTGTCAATGCAGTCCACGCTAAACTGTGTTGTCAAATCTCTTCACTCAAAGCATATTAAAGCCTGCACCTTGCAGCCAGGATGCTATATACATCAGGTTCGACCCCACAGGTTATTAGTCAGGTTGTAGGTGTCAGCCATGCAGTGCCGTCTGGCATGCCAGCCACTGATCTAGCAGTAAAGAGGGCCATCACACAGAAAGCTTTGCAGATGCATTATGTTTCTGTATGTACGGTTGTCCTCAGGCATGCAGAGCAAATGGCAGGTCCTTCTCCAGTAGTCAAACTTCACAATAGGCTGCCAGATTGCAACTCTGGTCACAGCGTGCTAGAAAGGTCACCATGTGCTGGCAGGTCATAAACATATACTTGGGATTTAGTGCTTACTTAGAATTTGGGGGTTGTTTAGGGTTTTGTTTCACCCATAACCCAATACCTGAGAGACCAGATAGGAATGACATACCCGTTGAAACTTGGTGAGAGCAGAATAAGCTTCTGGCTTGAGTGCTTTGGACCACAACACGTTCCAGTGAGTCTTGCTGGTGCGCTTGAATCCGGCCTTTTGGAAGGCTGCCCTCACTGCATTGTTGGCAATGCCAGCGTACTTCACTCGCACTGACAGCGCTCTGCAGCACCACAAAAAGTATGTGCAAACATTTTGTCACAATGTGATCAGCATCCACCGCTGAAAGCAGATGCCTGCAGTGTTGGCTGTAAAGTCATCACTTTTGGCATGCTTGCCTGGCATGTCACAGCCAAGTACTCTAGCTAGACAGTAAGCATGATAGACACATCAGTCAAGATGTCAATTGTGATGTCTCGGTCTGCCTCGCTGCAAGCCAAGCAAGCTCAACAGAAGGTAGCTATGGGTGCTCATGGGGATGGCATGCAGACAGCAGCGGCAAGCAGGGGGGTAGGAGTGTACCCCAAAAGAAGAAGAAGAAGGAAATTGCCTGCCAGTTGCAATCATGATACATGCCTTTGTCAGTCAGCTGAAGGGTCAGCAGCAGGGACAGCTGGACTGCAACCCTAACATAGCCAAGGCCATAGCTCACTGTTGGCTGGATGCCTCAAGTCCCAGGGAGTCTACCTGAGGGGTGTTAGGCTTGACTCAGTGCCTGCCTCTGGCCCTAATCCGACAAAGGCAACTGTTGGTGCTGTGCCCATCAAAGAAGGGGTCATCAAAGGGCAGGCTTTCCCTGGATCTGCCAATAGGCTGCCTGTCAGCTCTGCATCCCCAATGCTGGATGATGCATCTGTCAAAGCCTGACTTGTGTCCACTGAGAAGCAGTCATCCATATCTTGGCCTTGAATGCTGGTTGGCAAACATGCATCATGTGCTGAGTCACCACAGGAGCTGCTGCTTGATGAGCAGTCCGAGGCTTGGTCATCATCAGACTCAAATCCTGGATCTACTGAGTGCTGCAATGAAGCGTGCTTGTCCTGGTCCACAGGTGGGGCTGGGAGAGCTGTGCTTGCAGACAAAGACAGCAGCTCGTGCTGAACTGGGGTTGGGCATTTAGGATGCAGATAGCATGAAGTTGGATTAGGCACTGAGAGGGAGGGCTGCTCTGGCTGCAATACCTGATCAAGCTGATGCTGCCGGTACAAAGGTGAACTTGTGAGGTTGGCATCTGCCTCTGCAGCAGCTTTTGCTGTCGTCTGCACAAAGCTCAGCAACTGTTTGGGAGGCTGTTCAGGTGTATGGACATCACTGGGCAAAGCCAGGGAATCTGAGTACAAACGCCTTCGGTGACTCTGTAGCAACACAGCTGCAGTGGCTGGCAGCCTGAGCTGTGAGTTGGCATTGGGGCTGGTGGACGGTCGGTCTGGGTAAATGTGAAGGCTGCAAGGATCCAGTGCAGACGCCCGACGGGCTGTAACCTTTTGATTGGCTCTGGGATAGGCTTCACAGCCAAGGACAGAAGGTCTTTGCCGAACTGCAGGTCCAACGGCGGTACTGCTTGAATGGGGAAGCTTTGAATCCGCTGAGCGTTTGCGAGCTGTCAGTGGTGCCCGAACAGCGACATGGCAGCTTGCTCGAAGATCCCAAGACTCCTTGGTAGACAGCCCTTGTTGAGAGCGGGAGACGGGTCGACTTCCGCGTACTGCAAGATCGACAGCATTGGATGTGTTGGCTGCAGCTTTACAACTCGAGACATCCGTACTGCGGGTGTCACTGAAAGCGTCCTTGGCAACTGAGCCGGCTGAAGCTTCCAAAAGTTTTTGCAGGTTGAGTTGTCCCAACTGCGAGGCTGCATTCCGACTATGGATTTCATCAGCCGGAGTTTGAAATGCAAATGGGAAGTGAGTGTGTTGCGAGCGCTGCGACACAGATCCAAGCCTTTCGCCGCAGACCATGCTCTGGTGTAGTGAAAATGTCAGGTTTGTCTGAACGAGGCCATGCGCAAGATCATCGGCTCATCAAGTACGAGCTTCAAACAATATACACATTAATGTTCAACGTTTTGTTGACAGCGTTTTGAGAGTGTAAGTCTGTGGACAAGACGCCCATGCGTTACAGGGCGGGCGCAGCCCGCCCCTGCCTTGCTCACAGCCTGTGAGTCACAGGGCTCAGCCTGCGATCACAGACCTCAAGCCAGCTTCAGGGAAACCGGAAGCCTGCAGAGACTTGTCATCGGCTGCTCCAGCCCTCGATGTGGAGTTAGAGTACAGCCCTCTGGCCTACAGACTGCAAATTCCAGAAAGGGTCTGAAAGTAGATCTATCACTAGCAGGCCAGGTAACAGGGTGTCTTCTGAGCTTCTGTCTTGAGGCATCGCGGATACTGAGGACATTTCCCCCAGCATTATCTGCGCCAAACAAGTTCAAAAGATCTGCAAGCAGCTGTTTTGAGACGCTTGTTTGTGGCTGTCCGGGTCCTGAGAACTGACGCTGTCAGCCCTTGGGCGTGAAATAGTGACAATTTGCACGCATGTTTGTCATATGCTCCTGTTACATGCCTAGCTTGCTGCCTCAAAAGCCGCAACATAGCAACATGTTGCTATTGTTGTAGATCGAAGTCTGACTAGTGCTTCAGCTGGTGCTTCGACTTCAAGGCATGGTCCTCGGTCTTGACGCATGACTGGTGTTGAAAATTTAAAAGTCAGGGCCTCACTGCTTCATCTGTCACTCCTTTGAGGTGTGTGCAAAGTGTCATCCAATGATCAATCACTATGCATACAGCTTGGCCAAGGAACCTTGCCCTAACTCGTGGCTCAACGTTTCATTTGCATACGCTTGATGTTTCGTGGCAATAATGCACATAATACTACAGGCAAGCTGGAATCAAGCTGGTCTTGTCAAACGTGTGGTGATTGTACAGTTGTTTGTTCATCGTCCCTGGCAATTGTTGACGCTTTCTTACAACTTGTAGGCTGTTCATGCTGGGCTCTTTCCACATCACAATGATGAAGACTTGATGTTGGAGGGGCAGAAGTAGGTGGGTCAATATAATCTACAACTTGATGCGCATGCTGCACTGCCTCTGCAATAGTGTGCAGCCATGTGTATACTCTATTGCAAAATGTTGTTTGATTATACACCTTCTAGCTTTTACCCAGTTTTCCTCCATGGTCAGTTCTCCATGAACAGTGTCGCACACGGGCAGGCCTTGACAACATTCACAATGTGTTGCTTCTGCCCATGTGTTCTCTTTACCCACACTTGTATATGTGTTGCACAACATGATCATGTATTCTTTTATGCCTTTGCCCAATGTCACCCTCTTCGTATGCATACTAATCACAAGAAGGCAAAAGGTTTGCTAGAGTCATGCGTAACACATCGAAAGTCTTTTGCACTATATCTAGTCAATACTTAAGTCTTTGGCTTTGGAGCTTACATGTTGTCATTCTGCGTTTGCCCTTACAGATTTAGGCTATACTTGGTGCCATCCTTCTCTTTTGAAGAATAGTAGATGGGTGACAGAGAGCCAAGCAAGGAGTACGTGATGTCCAAAGACGGCACCCGCATTGGTTTTCTTCGTCACGGCATTGGTCATGGGATAGTATTGGTGCAAGGCGCAATGGCTACTGCCTATAATTTTGACCAATTGGCACAATTTTTGGCGCATAACTTCACTGTTTACACGCCCGATCGCCGGGGACGCGGGATGAGCCCCAAGCCTTACGACAGCAAGCACAACATAGCCCGAGATGTAGAGGATGTGGAAGCGATACTTACGGAGACAGGCGCTAATCAAATTTTCGGTCTCAGCTCTGGGGCCATGATCACTTTAGAGGCAGCAAGGACGCTGCCGCAAGTCACTCGGGCGTCAGTGTACGAGCCGCCCTTTTACCGTGACGGAATCTCACACCATGGCATCCAAAAGCTCAACGCCGAGATTGCCCAAGGAGATATGGCGGCCGCACTTGTCACATCGCTCCGTGTCGCCAAGACTGCCCCAAAAGTCATCCAGATTCTCCGAAACCCAGTCGCCCGGCTCCTCGCGCGTTTTGTGCTCTATATTGATGACCGTAAAACCGTTACGTACGCAAAGTTGCGCGACCTCATCCCCGGCATCCGCTATGACTTCAACGTTGTCGGCGGCATGGATGGGAAAATGGAGACCTTGGCGTCTATCACCAAGCCGATGTTGCTGCTCAGCGGAACCAAGAGCCCCGCCTTCTTACAGCAAAGCATCCGGAGCCTCAAGGGCATTCTTCCACAAGCACATCACATCGAATTTGATGGCCTTGGTCACTCCGGCTCGTGGAACGCTAGCCGTGGAGGGTGCCCGAGAGTCGTCGCAAAGGCCCTCTTGGAGTTTTTCGTTTAAGCCAGTTGGCTAAGGGAAAACATGTGGACTCCCATTACTAGCCTAGGATCTAAGCCTAGCTCGGAGTCTGCTCTTTTGCAGTTGCCATTGGATATGTACCGTATATTGCAATTACTAAACAACTGCTAATGTTTACGTGATTCGAAGAGTTGATGACCTAATACCTAGCCGTGTATTACAGAATTGTCATGGATAACATACACTGATGTAAACATACTTATTATGTATTGGTATCATTGTACTCAAAAGGGGGGGGGGGGGGAAGTCCACGCTTTTCAGCGATCATAACGGGAGCCTCCTAAGGCGGCAGCCTGGAGCTATGACCATAGGCCATAGCCCAAAAGGGAAAGGAAAATTCCTAAAACTAAGGTGGATGTGGCTTGTCTTGTCTGCTTTTGTTTGTCTTCTCCCTCTCTAGTGCTCTTCTAGATGTCAAAATCTTGTGAGATGTCAGGATAGAATTCTAGAATGTTCATGCAATTTGGACATAACTTTGCTTGTAGGTCCGTGCTCTAGACCCATCTTTGCGAGAGCGTCAGATGTGGTGTCACAGTTACGGTAACCTTGTTGCAAAATGAGATGCGATGCTATGCTGAGCAGAATTGGCTGATACATTGGTGCATTTTACGTTTAGTGTGACTCGTTCGTGGCTACATTGGGGTCTGAATCAATAAGCAGCATACTTAGCATACGCATGTTTACCACGCACCAGCACAGCATCTTCTCTTGGAGAACAAGTATGATTTGCACAATTGACCACAGCATTCCTGACAAGATGAAACAGCATGCTTTGCTGCTTCTCAGAGCATGAGGCTCCTAGAGAACAAGCTTTCCAAAGAGGTCTTGAGGACTTAGGTGTCTCAACTTCAAGAGACTCGGATGACAAGTGCTGTATTCTGCATGCATGATGAAAGGCATGTCAAGTATCACTGACATGGGACTTGTGACCTAGCTAATCCAACCTTGTCCACATCATTTGCAAGCAGACTATCACGTCAAACAGCTCCCTAGTATCTCAGTGGGGAATTAAACCCCCACAGGACCACCTAGCCTGTGGTTTAAGCGTCTGCCTTCAAAAAGCAGGCGGTTGGCGGTTCAAAGCCCGGTTTTTCGGAACTTGCTTTATGAGCTGACGGCGGGTCAAGTAGGTACAGGCTCTGCCTGGAAACTATATACATGTTGTGCAGCGGCCACCCTGGTCTCCGGTACCAGGGTTGCTCCGGGCTTGCACCCGGGAACGCCGACAGG
>JAABUP010008202.1_pt1 | contig 13456 bp, 18 predicted proteins | sample 5559201 | NCBI WGS metagenome assembly JAABUP01 (sample SAMN10711887, study PRJNA513373) | rock metagenome | isolation source: Antarctica rocks | place: Antarctica | reverse complement strand
CAAACACAAGCATCAGGTCAGGCAGGTGGCCATGCGCCATTGCACAGGGCGGCGTATCAATGAGCACAGCCCCCCGAGATGCGCGGGCCACTCATACGCCGACACTGCGTCTGCTGCACTTTGTACATCACCAGAACCGGCGGCCTGCGGTACGCACGCTAGCCTGCCCCCCTGCCGTCAGAGGCGTCTGTGTGCCAGCAAGTGGTTGCCGTAGGTTGCGTCGTGCACACCTTTATTGCCCAGTGATAGATGGCCTTGCGCAAGCCAGTGTGTGGGCCAGCTCTACTCCCCGTATCTTTGTTCACCACCTTGCTGCACTGCTGGTCACTGGAGCAGTTGCTTTGCTGCCAAGTCGTATCGACAGTGCCCTGGTGCCAGACAACAGTTGTGGATGCTGCGCGTGACAGGACAACAGCTATCGCTACTGGGTGGCGTTCGTAGCGGAGTACTTTTCGCCAGGCGCAGTCATGCGCCTGTCAATTGCCCCCACTCCAGGCTGCCAGGCGCATGGTGATGCTGCATTGCACGCAGAGCAGAGTTGCTTCGGTGCGCCGCCAAGCCCCCGTTGCATGAGAGCTGCTGTGTGACACTTTGATTACACAGGAGGGGCCAAGACAGCTCTGCACGTTGCCTGAATGGAGCACGGATGCGCGCCACTGGACAGTACCAGCTAGATACCAACTAGGTCATGCGCGGCGCCTGTCAGGAGCCGCGTGCCACCTGCACAAAATATCTTGTTTATTGTTAACGAGCTGGCTCCTTCTGCCCTGTTGTCCCCAGTGTGCCCCGTGGCACAGCAAGGACCTCGCGGCGATGCGCGCAGAGGCGCCCATGGAGGTGCTGCCGCGGCTGTTCCAGGTCAAGTTTGACGACGGCCTGCAGGAGGAGACGCTGTTCATCGGCAACGCGCAGGAGCTGCCCTCGGCCGTGGGTGCGCCCCTGCCCGTGCCCGAGCGGCGCATCCGCGCGCGGGCCTGCTCCGCGTGTGCGTAGCCCTGCAGCCACCGGCAGCCTGCCCACAACACGAGCCCCCGAGAAGCTGCACCGCCGGCCGGGCCGGCGCATGTGCGTGGGCGGCAGCGTGAGCAGCGCGGAGAGGCGCCTGCGCAACACCACACAGCGGTTCGACGCCAAAGGGGCGCGCGGCGCGCGCAGGCCCGCCCGGCAGCGTGGTCGTGTCCATCGGCAGCGCGGTGGAGGAGAGCGCGTTCGCGGCCGTGCGCGTGCGGCGCTACGGCAACCTGTGCGTCACGTTCACGCCAGAGCTGAAGATCCTGGCGTACGAGTTCCACATGGTCGCGATCGACCACTCCTACCCGGCCGGCCACGTGCACGCTGAGCTGCGCCTGCTGCGCGACGCGCTACTACAGCAGCAGCGCGGCGCGGCCGCGGCGGCCGCCGGCCGCGGCGACGCCGGCACGGCCGGCGCCGCGGCGGCCGCGCTGCAGGCCGGCGCGGACGCGGTGCAGGCGCTGGGCTGGGGCCTAGATGCGCAGCTGGCCGCGCGCACGGAGGACGGCTACGCGCGGCGCTTCATGCGCGGGCTGAAGGTGGCGGACCTGGTCGCGTCCATGGGCGACCTGCTGGACGCGGCGGCCTCCGCGCCGGCCGCCAGCCCGCTCGCCGCGCTGCAGGCGTACGCCGTCGCGGCCGCGGCCGCGCCGCAGCCCGACCCCTCGCAGGCACGCGCCCCGCCCCGCTCGGCGCGCGCGGCCCGCCTGCCGGATGCACCGCGGGCGGGCGCTCAGCGCGCTCGGCATGCGTGCTGCCTGCTGGCGTCGCAGCTGCTGCTCTGCAGGCCGCATGCCCAGCCCATCGGCGGCCTGCGCTCGGCCGGTGTGCGCGTAGGATCAGCTGGTGCAGAAAGAGACGTGTGTGCCACCACCCAGGCTGAGGCGGTCTGTGCCTGGGATAGAAGGGGTGGCAGCCTGCGGTGCACAGCACTGAGTGTCACATGCCGTGTGACAGTGGCGCATTGTGGTGCAGCGGACGGCTTGCTCTGCGCAATAAGGGATGCAGGCCATGGCTCGGCTCCTGCACCCAACTGCAGACGCAGTACGTTGCGTGGTCACGGACAGCGCACCTGCTCTGTGCGGAACATTGAGATGACGTCTCCGCCAAACAGCGCCGCAACAACACACAGCACGGCTGCCCCTTGCGCAACGTTCATGCTGGATGCCCACCTGCCCCGTGTTTCACACTCTGGCCCGCATTGCGAGGACTCGACTTTGTCATCCCGGATACATTGTTGTTTGCCCTGGCCTAGTAGGGACGTCGGCGTTGCTTGAGCCTCCTACTCCGCAACGCCGCCGAACTGCACGTCGAGCATGTCGCCCAAGCAGCTCCAGTCCCCGCGCACTAGCAGCGCGCGTCCGCAGTCCCCGCCCAGCCCCTACCAGCACCTCCTGCCAAAGGTGAATCATACCCCCAGCAAGCAAGCGCATATTTCCCACGCATGTGATGGTACACCGAACGGAAGGTCAGCCACAGCCATACCGACAGAATACAGGATGCAGGCAGGTCCCCTGTGACCGTTTGCGCTCAGCGAGCAGGACAAGCGTCCACGGGAAACAAGCGCGACGAGCAGCTGCGAACAGGGCGCTGCGCGGCGCGCGCACCGCTGCAGCTTGGTCTCGATGAAGTCCGTGTGCGCGCGGCCCAGGTCCAGCGAGTAGCTGCCGACGGGCACGCCCATGAGGTAGCCCACGCTGCCGCGCCCCCGCGCAGCTCATCACACGCATGCACGCCGGCCCGCTGGCGCGGCTGTGCTGCCGGCTGGACGCCTGCTTGCATCCGATAGGCGCGTGTGCATACTCATGCTCACAAACTCCTCGCCGACAAACCGCCCAGCAGCCTTTTGCGGCAGTGCATAGCATGAAGCACTGGCGGGGTTGCATGTTGGACAGGCTTCGACAGGCCATCTGCCTCGACGGGCCAGCCGGAAGCGGCGCGGCGGGCGCACAGGAAGTGCGCGGCCTCATGCCTCAGCACGCGCTCGCGGTAGTCCTGCGCGCATGCGAGCCGCGCGTCACAAACGCGCGTTCCATCCAGGGCTGCTGCAAGCCTGTGCAGCCTGCGCTGTGCACCTGCTGGACTGAGAGTGCACCTGCTGGACTAAGAGTGCACCTGCTGGACTGAGAGTGCACCTGCCGGACTGAGCAGCGGGCGGCATACGTTCGGGGGAGGGCGCGCACCGGGAAGAGGGAGCTGAACTTGCCGATAGCGAACTCGAGCAGCCCCGGCGCGGTGGAGCCGACCGCCAGCACGGCGATGCTGATTCCGCCCGTCAGGTAGGGCACGAAGAAGCCCTGCGCCGCGCCGCCCGCGGCTGTCGCGAGGCCGCCGCCCTGGGCACTAGCCCCAGGCTCTGGGAACCCTTGTGGTCGCGGCGGTGCTGGCGGAGTCACGTTGCGGCTGCCTCCAAGCGGAAGCATGAGCGGTGCGGCGCATGCGGGCGCGCACCCAGTCGCCTGGCAGCTGCCCGGCGACGACGGCGAGCACGCTGGTGACGCCCACCACTGTGACGAGGAAGGCCCTGTCGTCCCCTGCGCGCAGCGTGCGGCACCGTCAGCAGCTTGGGCTGGGACACTGCTCCGCCTGGGGCGCCAGGCTCGCGCACGTCGCTTTAGCTACTAGCAAAGCTCCCGCCTGCCCGTTCGTATCACTCCTCCCAGGGGCCAGGAGCGCTCTGGAGCACTGCGCACCCCTGCGAGCTTCGCGTGTGGCTGTGCCTCACTGCGTAATGGCGTGCAGAGGACTGCCGCCAGCGCCTGCCCTGAGCAGCCCCGTTCAAGCGAGAGCGAGTGCATGGGGCCGCACGTATGCTGGACACGCCAATGACTGAGGGCTCCTTGATCCCGACGCGCTTCAGCTCCCACAGGACCACATTCCGCCGCTCCACGCTGGCCGCGCTGCCCCACAGCCGCAGCGCGCCCGCCTCCTTCAGCGCGCTCATCGCGGCCAGCACATCCTTGGAGTACTCGTACTTCTCGGAGGGCGGCGCCTTGCGCAGCGCGGTCGCCGCGTCCTCGAGCTGGCTGAAGGACTGGCCGAGCGCGGGCGTCGCGGACGCCCTGCAGCAGAGCCGCCTGGCCTGCCTGCACGGGCGGCACCTTGTGAAGGGGCGCGCGGTCGGCGCGCGCAGCGACGCAGTGGTGCCGCGCGCCCCTGCGAGGTGCACTGATGGAGTGCGCATGACCGGCCCGATGTCTACTCCCGATTTAGCCCGCTACTCTACTCTACAAGTACACAAGGCGTGAGCAAGGTGCAAGCTACGTAAACAGCTTTGACGAGATTTGTTCAGTGTGCAACAGCCTCAAGTTTGTTTAGACCCTAGCCAGCACAGCACATGCAGGCGTTCCTGCGCAACACCTGCTTTACATCTGGATTTTGCATGAATGAGAGCAGAGCAGGCTGTGCTCGTTGAGCCGGTAGGTTACAGTGCTCCTGGTGGACAAGCGGACCTGCAGGTCAGCAGCTGCTAACATGCATCAATGAGCCCCCCTGCCGGACATGTTCCCTATTGCATGGCCACCACGGCCGTTGTCAAACCTCTATAATCAAAACAAGACCAACGGTCAGCTGTCTGGCACCCCCGCGCTTATAGACCTGCGTATACAGCACCACTCCTGGCTTACGTATGCCTGACAATATACAAATGAGCTCAGCAAGCTGCTGCTCCAAGGCATGACATGGGTAATCAACAGGCAAAGCGAAAAAAATGCTTTGCTGGGGCAAAGCCACGAGGCACATGTATCGCACTGCCTAGCGCAGGCAGTCTACCACTACCTTTATAAAAAAGTTGCGTTGAAGGTACTGGGTGAAGCTACAAGTGTTGTACAGGAAGGATGCTTATCTTAGGATCATGGCCGCCAGCCGCTAGCACGCGGCTGCATCTGCTCAGCTACGGCGGCCGGCAGCCCCGCTTGGGCATGCACCAGAGCAGGCAGATATGACCACAACTGGTACATTGCTATTTGTTCGACAGCGCCGAGGATAAAGGCGGCCATCGCCCAGCTCGCACCTGAGCTGGCAGCGCGCGCACGCAGCCGCCAGCGCGCCGGCCGCGCGGCGGCGTCGGCGCGGCTACGATGCCGCCGCGCGGCCCAGCCGCGAGCACTCCGGCAGGCGGCACACGAACACAATGGGGATTGCGCTGGCCAGCGATAGCACCATCGCCACCGCAAACGCACCGTACCTGCGGACCAGCGCGCACGGCACCCGCGCTCGGCGGCGGCTGGCGGCTATTGCAGGCCATCTGAACCACCTCACCTTCTGCTCACAGACACCAGTGCCGCTGCTGTGCAAGCAGGAAGCGTGCCGCAACGACCGCGGCCATCGCGCCACAGTCTCCCTGAGCACCACGCTTGCGTGCGCTGCAGGTCACGCGTATGCAGTGCAGGCCGGGCGCGCGGGGCGCCGTCACGGGTGATGCGGCGCGCCAGAGCTGCGCGCAGTCCGCGTCGGGCAGCTTGTAGTGCTCGCACACCGCCTCCGCCGCGGCCGCGCACGCCACGTTGAGCGCCAGCGGCGCCAGCAGGCCCAGCACCACCTGGCGCGTCGCGGGCGCGTCGCGGGCGCGTCAGGCGGGCCGCGCGCGGCTTCGCAGATCAGGGTGCGATGCGCGCCGACGGCTCTCTTTGCTAAATGCCCCGATCGCTCAGCCCGTTTGCAACAAGGGATTAGGCAAATCGGCAGGCTTCCGCCCCATGGTGTGCTATGATGCGGCTACAGCCAATTGACACCAGCTGTGCGATGCAACCTGTGATACATGCGAGCCACAGCCAGCAAATCACAGCACAGGCGTGCTTTCACGAAGCGCCTAGCAGGCACAGCAGCACCAGTGCGGCAGCATGCCCGCACACCGGGCAGGCGATGCAGAACCAGAGCGGCACGGCCGCCAGGAGCGCGGCCGCGCCGGCCGCCGCCGCCGCCGCCGCGACCAGCCCGGCCGCGCCCGCAGCCCGGCCGCTCGCAGCCTCGCCGCCCTGCATGGAACACCGCAACGGTCCGCACGCGCACACCGCGCTGCCCCAGCACAAGCATCTGAAGCCCCGAGCAGTCAAACCAGGCATGCCCGCTTGTGAGCTGGCATGGAGAGCCCGCGGATGCCGCACAGGCGGCACATGATCCAGGCAGCAGGGAGGCATGTCATGCTGCTGCACAGGTGGCATGCCGGCGGGAGTGTGCGCTTTGACAGCTGCACGTCTCACGGATGTGGGGTCGAAGGGCCTGCGCGTGCCTTTTGTGCGCCGTCCAGCCGCTCAGACAGCGCCGCGCCAATCCCGGACGCAAAGCGTCGCACGGCGTCCCGCGCCTCGGCCGGCAGGCGCGCCACGGCTGCGGCCGCTCTGCGTGCGCCCGGTGTGGCGCGGTGTCGGGAACGGCAAACAGTGCACTGCTCGGTGCGCAGGTCTATCACCCCTCACAGCGCGCACCATGCATCAAGCCAGGCCTGCAGCCAGTGACGCGCTGCGGCCTGGTGCCAACCCGCCACGGCAATGTTCTGCATGAGCGGGAGGTTGATGATATATCGAAGCGTGCATTGCATGCAGGTGATATCCAAACAAATGCCATGGCCCCGTTCCGCACCTTGCGTCGAGGGTGATGCGGCCCGCAGAGACGTCGTACACCGCCAGCGGGCGCGCCGCCGCGCCCGTAAACTCCCGCACGGCCAGCCTGCCGCAGCGCGGGGATGCAGCGGCAGGGGTCGCGTTCCGCTGGCTCTGACCCGCGGGCGCGCGAGCTGTCCACCTCGCATCCACCGACAAGTCGCGCGGACGGTGCTGATATGTACACCTCTGTGCACGCGTGCACCGATCATGTGTTTCATGCAGCCGCGCAAGCGCACAGGACGCCGAACAAAGGCGATTCTGTGTCCCGCCAACAGCAAAGGGCGCTGCAGGCGCGCACGTGAGCGGAAACAGCGCTGCGCCCAGGCTGCGCTCCACGCGCGCGGCGCCCGCGTTGAGCGCGTCCGCCGGGACCGCGGCGGCCAGCGCCGCGGCCGCGCCCGCCTCCTGCGGCCCTGCGTAGGGCCCCTGGAGGACGCGGACGTAGGGCTCCCCGCCGGCCACGTCGCGCCTGCGCGGCGCTCTGCTGCCTCGGGACGGGCGGGCGGGCATGAGGCGGGGCGGCTCTGGCGGCGAGGAAAGCCGTCGTGCGAAAGCAGGTTGGGCCCGAAGGAGAGGCAGGCGCGCTGACGTGAGGAAAGGCTGTGCGAGCGCAGGACAGTCAACGAAGTTGGGCTCTGCCGGGGTGCCTTTTGAGGCGCGCAGGCAGCAGGAGCAGGCGCGGTGCGCGGCATGGCAGGGCCCGCGCCGCTGGGGAGCTGTGTCGCCCAGGACGGCGACCACCAAGGCGGCAGCCTTGTGAGAGCCGGCGCCCATCACGACGTCCTCTGCTGTGGTGCCGGGCTCTGCGCCATGCACACATGATTGCGCATGCAGGGTCCCATCAGCAGCAAGCTCGCAGGCCTGCCCAACGGATGCACAGCAAGGTGTGCCTTGTGACCGCACCCGCCACGTCCAGGAAGCTTGCGAGCCCCCAGCTGCTGGCGCTTTGGGCGGCAAGCGCCGTCATGTTGCCGGGCATGGCGAGGCTGTTTTGGACGCTGTGGGCCCGTGCTGCTCCGGCGCCTGCCAAGAGAGAGCTAGGCAGCGCTACAAGGGCAAGCATGCAAGCAGGCAACTGGATGCTTGCCCAAGCGCTGCGCCCGCGCTGCTCCATCCTTGCGCACCCAGACACTTGGGCGGCTTCCCTCACCAGATGTCAAATAGCGCCTCTGGAGACTGCTTAGGGGCTGGACGAGCACTTTTACCAATGAGTAAAAGTGCCCATCCAGCCAGCCCCTGAAGGGCAGTCGGCAGGAGTCTCAGCTCACAAAGGTCTATGTAGGCAGGAGTCTCGAGTATATGTATACTCGAGCCTCAACTCAGAGCCTGCGGAACTCTTCAAACAGCCTGGCGTTCTTAGATGGCAGCACTCTGGCCCCTGTGCTTCCCACAGCATTTGCATGTTGAGCAGCCAGCCGCCAGTGCTCGCTGTCCGCCTCTGCGCCGCGCCAGCCACCACACACGCAGAGTGAGCCGCTCCACTTCTAGCCTGCCTTCAGGAGACCTTGCACTCCCCTGCAACCGGCTCCTGCACCCGCTTGTGCTCAGCGCGTTCGGCGGTGCAGGGGTGGCGCGCTCGGGCGAGCGAGGAGCCACAGGATGCGGAGGGTGCGACAGCGGAGGCAAAGGCTCAGGGAGGCGCTGAGCAGCCAACTGCGTCGCTGTGCGCCGCTAGCCATTCCTGTAGACTGGTGCTGGAAGTTCAGTAGAGCGCTTCGAGAGCGTTCAGTGCTGTGTTACGGTGTTTGTGTCTGAGGTAGCGCGTGCGCGCGCAAGCCTGGGCGCAGGCGCATGTCTGCAAGTTGTGAGATTCGAGCTGCACTTTCAACGTATGCAGACCGAGAGCGTGAAAGCGGTGCAGGCGGTGCGTGTTGTGCGACTCGAGCTGGAACACTGTGTGCAGACCGAGAGCGTGAAAGCGGTGCAGGCGGAGGGGCGCCAAGCTGGACAGGAGCCCGGAAGCCGTGGCCCGGCGCGCGGCCGCCAAGCAGCTCCGCGCAGAGAAGGAGGCGCGCGGCTTTGTGCGCCGCGCCGCCGCTGCCTGGCCTGGCTGCCTCCTGCTGCCCGGCATGCGTCCCTGTGTGACCGTCGGCAGGCCGCACCTGTGACGTTGCCTATCAGCGCAGCCTCATGCTAAGCATGCTGCCCAGAACGCAACTGAGGCTCCCCGCGCCTGCAGGGCTGCATGCTGGCCCCACAGCGTGTGCAGTCACACGGCTCACTGCGCGCGCAGCCGCGGCGCACCGGCGCAGGCGACGTGAAGCAGGGCTCGCGCGCGACGACGCTGTCGCAGAGGGAGCTCGCCGAGCTGTCGCAGCTCGTGCCCGACCCGAAAACGGACGAGCTGTTCGATCCGGGTACGGCTGCGCCTTGCCAGCGCCCTCCTACACTGCGTGTTCAAGGTGGATGCTCACATGCATGTTGTCACCTGAGTGCAGCTGCCTGCCCTGTCTGGAATCACCGGGTGGCAGGCGGCCTGTGACTGCATGAGCCTTGGGTATACCGTCAGCGTCAGGCGTTGCAAGCCCGTCAGGGGCAAGTCAAGTCTACGGGCGATGGTGCCCCGCGGCTGTTACACCCCTGGCATAGCAAGGGGCGCCCGCGGGCCGGCCGGCGCGGGCCGTCCTGGCTTGCGTCGCGTCGGCCCGCAACTGCCAAACTGCTATTGCGGCGCGCGCGGCCGCTGGCGTTACCGTCCTGGCGCCGCAGGCGTCCCGCTCGGCTGACATGCGGCCATGGCAGCCCTAACCTGCATGGGGGCTTCCCAGGCCCCCCATGCTGAGAGCGCTGAGCATGAGTGGCGCACGCCAGCGCGTCTACTCTAGGACTGACAGCGACACTGCGAGGTGCTGAGGCGGGCGGGCGGGTGACAACTGGGGGCGCCCTTGCGCGGCGCAGCCGAGTTCCAGGGCCCGGAGCCGCGGGATGCGTTCGCGTGGGCGGCCGGGGGCCGCGCCGGCGGCGGCCGCGCCGGTGGCCAGGGACAGAGCCGGCCGGCCTTTGCCGCGCCCTTTGGCGGCGATGCGTCCTCGTCCACGTGGACGCCGCCCCTGAGCCCGGAGGTGCACGCGCCTGCGCTCTGCTCACATGCTGTTATGTTTGATGAGCAGGCGGCTTGTTTTATTCGCTCAGTGCAACCTGTCGGCAGCCAGTGCCCGCTTGGGCTGGCGGCGTTCTGTCTGTTGGTCAGCGGGAGTTACCGTGCAGTGTCCTGGAGCTCGCGCGATCTTGTTCAGCAAGTGTCACTTACAAGTCCTGGAGCGGCAGCGTATCAGCGTGCCATGCCGCGCAGGCCGCGGCCACGGAGGAGGCCACCGAGCACGACCTGGGCATGGACCACATCTACGACTCGCGCTCAGAGTACCAGACGCATGTGGAGTGGCTGTGGTGCGCCACGGCCGCGCGTCCGCCCCGTGCTCTGCAGCCACGCAGGAGGCAGCCTGCCGTGCCATCCCATGCACTCAGCTGCACATTTACCAAGACAGTGTTCCTCTGCTACTGGATGCGCACCATGGTTTGGTTGCCTGGAGGCATGCTGCGCAGCGCCGGGCTGAAGAGATGAGGCGGGAGCGGCGGCGGCGGCGGGAGCGCCCCGCAGGGTGGATGCGCCCCCGGGTCCTGGCGCTCGGCCGACGCGTGCGCGCGCGCGCCCGCAGGCAGTCGTGGAGCAATCGCATCATGCGCGATATGCGCCTGCGCATGATCTGGGCGCAGGAGAACTCGGCCGTGTCCGAGTTCCGCGCCACGCGCTACATGGGCGAGCTGATGGCCACCGCCACGCAGCAGGTGCGCAGCCCGCGCCCGCGCCCGCGCCCGCTTGCAGACAGGCGAGGCTGCTCAGCGCGTGGGCGCCGTGTCGCTGCTGCTTGCAGGCGCTCCCTCGGGGTCGTCGGCCTGCTCGTGCGGAGTGATGGCCGTGCATGGCGAGCAGGCGGCTGCTCTGCTGGCTGCGCTGCTGGCTCACATAGGCAAGCATGGGATTCGCTGCGGAGGGGAGGCGTTGGCACAGGCAGATGCTGCTCACGGCGGCAGCTGCACGCGTCTGTGCTGCTTCGCTGCCATGTCCAGCTCAGCTGGGTCCTGCAATTTGCACAGGCACAACCCCGCCCGAGGTGAGACCCTGCCTGGAAGAATATACGCGCGGCCAGGCGTGTGCCTCCCAGGAGCTCCTGCGCGAGGCCAAACAGCTTGGCCTCAGGCAACTGCCCAAGGAAGTTCATTCGGTCAGAGCACTGAGACCGGCGCGCGCGCGCGGCAGGACGCGGCGGACGGCCTGGAGTACGGCTTCTGGGCGCTGCCGGGCGTGTGCCAGGCCGACCGGCTGCTCTGGAACGACTGGCTGAAGATGGAGGACCAGACCGACGCGCGCGCCGGCAACGTGCCGCTGGCCGAGTCGTGGTATGCGGTGCGGCCCGGCGCTGCGGTGGCCGCCGCCAGGCCAGGATAAACAGATGCTGTGTGTGTGTGTCTGTGTGTGTGTGTGTGTGTGTGTGTGTGTGTGTGTGTGTGTGCAGGCGTGCATGCGCAGAGGAGTCTGGCGCGCTGCCTGGCGCGGCGTCGCACCATGATCCGTGTCCTAGAACCATTCTGGCCGGCTGCCAAGCACCCGTAGAAACGCCTGCAAAGAAGAGTCCCTGTGTGCGCGCAGGACGATATTGCGTCGCAGCAGTGGGAGATCGACGGGCCGCCCCGGGGCTCGCCGGACGTCGTGGACGCGCCGCCGGACGCGCTGGACGAGTTCCTGGACGGCGTGCTGCCGGGCGCGGGCCCGCCCGGCGCGGCGCCGTCGCGGCTCATGGCGTCCGCGGCCGCGCTCGGCCGCGCCCGCTTCGAGATGTGCAACGTAATCCTGCAGGAGGTCGCGGACGGCCGGGTCGAGTACGAGATCCTGCCGCCGCACGAGCGCCGCGCGGACGACCCGGTGCGCCCGCATGCGCTGCAGAGCGAGCTGTTCTGCAGGCGTGTGTGCCTCTCTTGACGCGCGTACTGTTTGTCTGGTGCCCCGCCAGGACTCGCATCCCTCCGGCTGCGTTAGGCAATGATGCAGGCATCGCAGAGCATAACCGGTCTCGGGACGCGTTGAGGCATGCGAGATCAGTTTGGAACCACCCCGTATAGCTCTGCGTTCGTGCGGTGAGAGGGCGCATCTGCTGGCGCTTGCGGCGTCATGCCTAAGAGGCCCTGGGGCAGGCACGCCGCAGGGAATGCTGGGTGGGCGCTTGGTGCGCCGCTCTGCGGCGCGCCCGCCTGTGCAGGCGGCCGAGCGTCACAGGCGCTTTCGTGTTCACCTAGCCTCAGCGGCGGCGCTGCGCGGGCGCAGGTGGGCGCCAGCGTGCTCGCGTTCCTGGAGCCGCGCCCGGCGGTGCCCGTGGCGTACATGCCGCACGAGGTGCGCGCCGTGACCGCCGCGCGCGCGGCTTTCTTCGCGGCGCAGTCGCCCGCGCAGGCGGCCGCGTGGCGCGCGCGCTTCGGCGCGCGCTGCGCCGGCTTGGTCGCCAAGGTCGCGCTCGAGGGCGGCTACTTTGGCGAGCACTGCGACGACGCGCTGCAGGCGCGCCGCCCGACCCGCCTCTGCGTCGGGGTGTTGTACGTGGTGCAGGGAGTTGCATGATGCCAGTGCGATGGCATCGCGCTGCTGGATGGATACTGCGGGGTAAAGGAAATGCGAGTTCGCCCGTGTACATGTGCTTGGAAAGCGGGCTGGAAGGCCGTCTGGTTAGTGTGGATGGCCTGTTGAGCTCCAGCGTCATGCAGAGGCACATTATGTATGCGCTCTGTGCCAGCCTCGCTCAGCATGAAAGCGTGCAAAAAACTGGCGCGCCCCGCTCGCAGGCGCTGGCGGATGCCGGGGACGCGGCGACGGCGGAGGAGGCTGCCTCGGTGGCGGCCGCGGCGCCGCGGCCGGCGGCGGACGACGACCCCGAGGAGGAGTACGGCTGGGAGGCGCAGAACCTGGCGCACGCGACCAACTACCACTGCATGTTTGAGCCCAACATGCTCAGCGCCGCCGTGTCCGCGTTGGGCGAGGCGGACTACCACGCGGCGCACGGCCACGTCCTCAACCAGTGACGCGGGCGCCTGCTGCTGGCCGAGCCGGGACGGGCGTCGCGTGTTTGTAAAGAACGCATGTCGGGCAGCTAAACAGCATTATACAATGCTGCTTCGTGGCTCGACTCCTGCGCATCTCCTCGGCGGCAGCCAGAAGCAAGTTCCAACCATGTGACACCTAGCACCTATCCTAGGGGCCAGCTGCTACGCATGCTGTGCGTAAAACGTTACGAGAGCTGCTCGCAATCGGACCACAGATCAGTTTTTGAACTTGCTTGCTGGAACATCACAAGCTCAACTGCTGTCTGCGCATAGAACCCGGCAGGACCTTTTGCGTCCCGTGTAGACCTGTGAGGGCACGCCTTGCTACCATGCGGCCGCAGGTGGCGCAGCGGGGCCAGCAGTCGCCGGTCTTGCAGCCTACTGTGCGCCGAGCGCGGCTGTCATGCACACGGAGGGCGTTCACTCGGGTGCGGCACGCCTCAGATTGCCAAGAGCTCGCCAATTGAGCAGGCATGCGTGTGCATGCTTGGCCACGGCATGCACCCGAGTGCACGTGTTGCCAGGTGGCAGCAAGAGTGCCCCCGCGCCGCAGATCTCCGCGAGCGCCGTGCCGCCCAGCGCGCGCGGCCAGAGCACGCAAGCAAAGGCGGCCGTGCTGGACAGCCCCAGCACTGCTACGCGCCTGCCGCGCACCCTGACCGCACCTGAGCCCGAGAAGGCAAGTACCGCGACTCGTGTATGGAGCTGCTGGCAGTTTCGTCAGGATGTAGCACATCAGTCAGTCCGAGAGC
>JAABUP010008201.1_pt1 | contig 13458 bp, 17 predicted proteins | sample 5559201 | NCBI WGS metagenome assembly JAABUP01 (sample SAMN10711887, study PRJNA513373) | rock metagenome | isolation source: Antarctica rocks | place: Antarctica | reverse complement strand
CTACCCCATGCCCAGCTGGACCCACCTGTCCCAGCTGCACGGCCCCAGGGTAGCTGCTCTTCTCCTTCACTCACTCACTCACTCACTCACTCACTCACTCACTCACTCACTCACTCACTCACTCACTCACCCACTCACTCACTCACTCACTCACCCACTCACTCACCCACCCACCCACCCACCCACCCACCCACCCACCCATCCACCCACCCACCCTATCACCCACCCACCCCCCCACCCACTGATTACTTAAATGCACACTTTTGCAAGGTTCAGCCTGATTTGTTGCAGAGCAACCAAAGTTTCTGCATGCAGACGATATATGTGGCATGAATGGAGTTGCAATGATCCATTGACAATGTGTGATTGTTGATACATCATCGGTCACTTATCAGCTCATGCAAATCTTTGTCACTGGCGACAGATCCTCTGGCCCAGCATGACCCAGCATGACAACCTAATGGTGCTATCTTGCAAATTGCTGTAGCAACACAATGATGGCACGATAGCAAGACTTCTGAACAGCTGCATCTTCATCAGCTGATTGCAGGCATTTGAACCATTGCTCTGCTCTGCATCACAATGATGTTCTTGCAGGCAAGTCCAAGTTTACGCTGCAGCATACAAACCAGGCTGTTGCTGCTGCCATGCAAGTTTCTGTGCGCTGCTTGTCTGGCTGAGCATGGTCTCACCTCTGAGTCAGCTCAGTACTGTGGGGCCATTCAACACCCCCATTAGGGCTTGTTGCCAAACTGCCCCTTGGACTAGCAGTCTGCTAGGCCTTCACACAAGACCTGCAGGAGAGGACGCTGCTGTGAGGACTGCCATCCTGCCATCCTGCTTGCAGTGCAGAGCAGACACCAATTTCAACGCTGCAAGCTTGATGAAGAAGCCGCTTGCTTGCTTACATGCAAACTCAAGGTAGCCTTTGCATCAAGCTGCGCAGACCACTATGAGTGGCCGTGTGTGCCTCAAAACTCGAGCTCAGCTGCTTGTGCTAGTCAACCACATGGATACTGCTGTCTTCAATGGTGTCATCCAACCCTGCCTGCAGTCAAGTTGTATTTGTCACCTGTGCACTGAAGTTTTGAGTGCCTAGCATGACCACTGGCATTTCAGCTGTTAGACCTCTGGGCGAGGCCTCACATGCTGTCTCAATGTCGTATGCATGCCCCATTTCCCTGGTGCTCTTCACCCACCACATGAATTTTAACTCGGGCTGGCTTTGGTATTCTATGTTTGTTTGCAGCTGGGGTGCCACTCTCTTTTGGTGTGCACAGCCAGACTAATCCATTCTATGCGCCCAGGCTCATCTTTGTCTCAGACTGTCCTCTGGCACGAAAGGGAGAGTCTCCGTCAAGTTCCTGAGCCTTCCATCAGGGCGGATCTCTGCAGCCCTGCCCTTTGTATTTCACAATGTCTCAAGCAAGCTTGAGGGTCTTTACCATGGATCCCTGAGCCCAGGCCTGCGTGCATACCTGACACTCTCACTCTCAATGCGCACCTTCCTCCACCCCAAGCAAATGCCTCAGCGCCCCCAGCTTTCCCTTGGGGCAGGATCCTACCCTATTTTTGGTCAGTCATTGCTTCTACAGCATTCCAGTGAAGCATGTTGGTCAGCAGGAACATGATGTTTGAAGGCTCCTCAAACTGCCGCCAATGATCAGCAGCAGGACTGCAATTGCTGAGACCCCCTGCGGACCCCAAAATATTCAGCTTTGGTATGCCCTCTAGCAGTCAACACACAGACTGGTATATTTCTGCCTGCTGATGACAGTCATCAGCGTCCTCAGCGGCATCTGTGCAATGTAGGTCAGGGCCATTAGGTGCTGCCCTTGTTCTGCATCAGTCCCAACAGCAGGATCTGCTCTTGTTGGCCCCACCCACTCCTGAAGAAGCACAAAGATGATGGCATCCTGTGAAGAGAAGAAACAGGTATGCCTGCTGTTACCAGTTTTGAGTTTAAAAGCAATGCAGCAGGGTTTGTTCCGGACGGCTCTGCAACCATTACATGACATTCTGGCCTGCATGACATAATATTGCCTTGCATGTGGCCAGTGTTGCTGGCTACTGCAGCCTGTCAGTTGCAGCATTAGTAAGCAACTACTAGCAGTGCATGTTGATCGCGCTGGGCACAAACTTGTTGTTGTGTTTGGTGCCTGGACTCTTTTGCATATTGCAAGAGTGACTGGGCACCAGCCCTGAGGACAGGTAGCATGGCCCTAGCTGTGGACAACAACGCCCCCCTCTCCAGATCCCAACGTTTACTCCAATTACATAGGGCAGACTTCTGCCAAGTGCTCGGTAGATTGTCAGGGCCAGACAGCTGCAGCCCTTTTGCCTTCTTCAGCATCTTCTTCTTTTGCTTGAAGCCCGTCTCTTTCCTTCAGCAGCTGCTTCTCTTTTATGAAATGCTGCTCCTGGGTTGAATGCTCCCTACAGGCGGCCTCAAGTCCCTGGGCAGCTGCATTGCTAAGCCACAGCAGATTTGTCTTGTCCTCTTGTTGCTGCTCAGCTGGAGCAACTAGAACACCTTTTTCCTTTGCTCCGCCAGGTTAACCATCTTCTTCTGCACAGGATCCAGCCGCAAGCCTCATGATCATACTCTTCTCTCATCACATCGCCCAGACTTGGGTTCTGCCTTGGGACAGTGCCTGGCGCCCCCTATGATTTCTGCAGCAGTTTTTCCCACTCTACAAACAGTGCCTCAACTATCTGCTCACTCATACACTCACTCTGGGTGACCTGCTGATCCATTCAGGCACTGTTTCTGAATTGCTGACAGATTTTGTTACAGGCTTGCAGCGCCGCTTGTGCACTGCACTGCAGGATTTGTTCTCCTGATTTAGTTGAGAGGGATCGTCACACCCAAGCAGCTTCCTTGGATGTCTTTTTGCCATCCTTCAGGGCACTTCAGGCAGAAGCATCAACAGCACTAGCAGTGCAGTTGATGACATGGCAGTGAGCAGGCACAACTATGCACTATCTTTTGTGTCATCACCTTTAGCAAAGCGTAGTTTCAATGACGATTTGTGCATTTGGTCTAGTCTACATTGCATTTTGATCAGACCAGGAAGCAGTGCATGATACCATTGTAGTAGCTGTTATGCTAGCATGAGGCCTGATCAGGACTTTAGGCAAGACCTACTTGGAGCTCGTTAGCATATTTTCAATATGCTGCATGCATCAGACTCCTGATGGCTTTGTGCCTCTTGTGGTCAACATCAGTTTTATTACTGAAAAATTAATCTTGCTGCGTTGGAGTCCGCTTGTGGCATCACCTTGTTGAAAGAACACAATTGTTGTACACAAAGTGCACACATGTGAGCTTTTGCATCTTGCGCATGTTGGTCTCAATGTGAAGTTCAACTAGTGAACAAGCTGTTGCAGACCATGGGCAAAGGGTGTAAAATACTTCTCTCTCTCTCTGTCATGATCCGCTTAGCTCACGCCCTAATGCTCAGGAATGTAAGAGCGCCTACAACTATTTGCAGTTCAAAATTTGCTTGATCTATAAATCTACCAACAACTGCTTGTGGTATATATGTCATAAACAAGTGGGCTCTCAATATATGGCCGTGCTGAAATTCACGTATAAACAACAGGTGTCACTTGCTCTCAACTCTCAGCTCCAGTCTATGAAGCAAAGAAAGCTTGCGGTGTGCAAGCCAATCCATCTCACATATTCAAACAAACAAGATATAGCACTGTCTACAATGCAGACTACAACAGCTTGCAACAAGCTTGGTGCTGTGGGGCAACAAGACGGTGGAGCTGGTGAGCGCAGTTGGTCACACTGGTACATACAGGCATTTGCCTTGTTGTCTCTTTTCACGGCTAATTCTCAGCCCTCAAACACAAATCTCAGGGTCTTGCTGGCGACCAGCTGGGCAGGATCCAGCCACCTCAGCAGGTACCTGGTTGGACCGCAGCGCAGGCCTAGCATCACATATACATGGTACTTGTGGCCTAGCTCCATAGCCTTCTTGAATTCGCAGGTGGACATGGGAAACCAGGTGTTGAACCGTAAGCCTGACCCCTTGGCCTCCACATGTATCTGCTGAGCGTTTCGCCTGCAAGATAAGACATAGTTTATGAGCGCTCAATCCCTCAGCAGCCTCCAGGGGGTGATATACTGACATGTGATCAGTGAGCTGATTGACAAGCTGACACCATGCTCAATACATTGATAAACCAAAACTAATGTGAACTCACCACACCTCAATATCCCATGGAAGCAGGTCCTTGGTGTAAGCACCCCGCCACTGCTGATGGATGTGGGTGATCATTGATCGAAAAACTGTAGGCAGAGGTGACGGGTCAACAGCTGTGTCCACCAGAGTTTGCTGTTGGATGTAGTTGCTGATACACCTTTCTGCAAGGTAGCCTATCCATCCTCTGTGGTCATTGCCGCGCAGTCTTGCTGCAACCCCCAGCTCGTACATTATTGGAAGCAGCGTCTGCAGCATGACTGAGCTTGCTGATACAATGCATCATGTGCATCATGCAATTCTGCACACACAATCGTTAGCCTCTGTCTTGCTTGCAGACGCGGGTCAAACGCATGCGCATGGAGGCATTTGTACCTAGCATGCCAATCAGTAATGGCAGCAATGTTTAGCACAATATGAAACGGTGCTTAAAACCTCATAGACTCTGAAAGAATAGTGAGGCCTGCAGCCAATTGAATGCAGCAAAAGGGTCTGCTATGCTGCTTGCTCACAAGTGTCAAGCATGGAAAGGGCCAAAACATGGGCCAGCAGTGTGTCCCAGTGCTCCAATGACGTGCATTCTTGCAACATTGCTCCAGGTACTGGGATAGTGAGATGAGCACTGCATTGGCGTAGGATGCAGAGATGTAGCCAATCAACAGCCAAAATGCTGCCTCCCAGCCAATGCATCAAAAGTCACCAATGTAAGCAACAGCATGCAGGCAGGAGTCATGGCATGCAGGAATGGCCGACATGAAAGTCACCTGCCCAACGGGGGGTGGTCTCTCCAGCTCAGCCATGCGGGGGCATCGTAGCGGCGCTCTGCTCATGACCTCCACGACGGTTGCTGGCGTGTTGTCGTATGCCACTCTGACATCGTTCCAGCTCATGTAATTCTTCCACTCATATTCGTCATATTCATCTTCAGGTGTTTGCATACTGTTCATGGTTGCCTTCAGAATCTACAGGCATCACATGTGCAAATTCAGCCAATGCTGTACGTGCTGTGCTCAATTGTTGTTGTCATGAAAGACTGTCAAGCTGTTGTCCATTACATACTGCCATTCATTGCAAGCAGCATGCATTCAGGATGCATCATGTCAGCTGGAGATCTGGGCGGCATGGCAGATGCCAAGAAATGCAAGCAGGATGCCAGCTGAAGCTTGGATGGCAGAAGTGTCTGTGGCAAGGGTGGCATGCCTGTCAGGAAGACACAAGACAGGTGAGGCAACTTATTGCGCCATCTTGTAAGAAAGGCAAGCTGAGGCTCAGCAAAGATCCCACCTTAGCATCCGCATCACTGGGGCCCAAAAAAGTAGTCAGCATATGTTGTCGGGACAGCTCATAAAGGTTGACCAGCCTTTTTACATGTGGGCCTATCTTGTCTTCGTTTGCTATCTCCCTGATGTTCTTACACACAAGGATTTGATAGTGGTTCTGGTGACATCTGGAAAAGGCCACCTTTGACGGGTCAAGATCGTGCATCCAGTCACCATTCTAATCTGTGCCAATGGCCCAGATGTAGAACATAGCGCCTGAGGGAGTCCTGCAACAGCAGCATGTGCACTCATGATGCATGAGTGCTTGCTTCATTCGTGCAGTGTTGACAGTTTGGGCTTAAAGGGGTTCAAGCAAGGTTGGTAAATTTGGTAAGGGTCAAACGCCCTGAAGAACTTCAAACAATACGCACCTCCCATTTGGGGTCTCCAGATGCTGCTGATGTCATTTCTGCCCTGCCAAATTGCTGTCTTGACATGGGTTCAGGACAGACATGTCATTGATCAGTTGGTATGTTCATTGTCTGCCAATTGGTTGTGATTGTGAAAGCCTCAGTGCAACTGGAGACAGGCAGTCGTGCAAAGTATCACCAAGGCTGAAAGATCCTACAACAGCTGTTCAAAACAGCTGGCTCAAGACTGTCCATCATCTTGGAACAAACAGTCACACTAGCATTCAAATGCAGTTCTTGCAAATTTGACAGGTGGACCAACATAATCTGCTTGATATTGCATCTTGAAGATTATTGATGAGTACTGTCGATCAAATCTAGCACATTTGGTCTTGCAATGTTTCAAGCAGCGTATTCAGCCGTTTAGCATGCTACATTGTGCTGGTTGACCTTGAATTCAACTGGAAGCCATTTGCGCTGTGTGAAATGCACATTTACAGGCGGTGTTGGCACTTACTCTGAATTCAGGCTTGTCAAGGCCAAATTTTGTCGCAGGTTTTTGACCTTGATAAGGTCAGAGGTTTTTGGCGCTAACACGGCCGTTTGAGACAGCTATTGCTGCTTCTGTCAGTAACATGATTTGAAAGTTGCTGCAGTTTGTCACACAGGCAGCATGTTGCATTGTCAGACAGTACAACTGCTGAGTTGCATTCATAGTTCAGTTCTGTGATAAGCTATGTTCATGGATCATACGCAACCTTTCCATTATTGAAGTATCTTGAATTTGATGTCAGAGCTCTGGTTTCTTGGGGATGTAATGAGACACGATGGCTGCCGAAGCATTGTCACCTCTCTCTTTACAAGGTCTGCTGTGTAAGGCTGGTCTTTTGGTCATTCAATAAGGGAACTACCTGACGCTAATGTTATATTCATCATGAGAGTTCCCTCTCTCCATGGTGTGATGCTGCACTTGCCATGGACGAGATCCAGCGGACTCCCACACACCATCTGCTACACTGCTAGTGGCACCATGTCGCCAGCGCAACAGGTCCACAGCAAGATGCTCGCCCCACCTTTGGTCCAGGAACTCATTTGGCACTTCTATTGACTGCAGGTTAACTCGCAGTGCAGGTCTCGCCTGCAGCAAATTGGAGTAATGAACGTTGGTTGGACACACAGAGCTTTGGTTTCAGTGCCATGCTCAGAATTTTGGCCTACATGTGTCAAGAATTGGAGTGACTTGAAGCAGGTTTGTACATTCTGATGCACATGCATTGAGTCACATGACTCGCTGCTTGTTGCCTAAGTTGCTGCTGTCTACACCTCCAAGACTGCAGTTGCCTGCTCACACAGCAAAGGCCTTGAAATACAGCTCAAGGATGCAATTTGGCCATGCGACTGATGTCCTGAATTACATGCTGCGGTCACAATGTCACTGTGAAGGCCATGAGTAAGCATGTTGCATCAAGAAGCAAAAATCTCAGAGGTTGAATGAGAAAGATTCTGCCCTGGAAAGAAGTCACGTGTGTAGCAACAGCAACTGCTTTCTGCAGACCTTGAAAATCAATTGAAGAAGTGATCACAGCAAACACCCACTAGACAGTAAGGCGGAGTACTTGCTTCAGCTATTTGGGTCAAACAGCAATGCAAGGCATACTTCCCTAGACTGCACTTACCCCCGTGCATTCACGCCTTGCAACTGAAGAGGAGGAAACTCACCATGTCAGCTTGCTGCTGCTGGGATGGCCCTATGCCAGGGTTCACCAGCAGAACACCGTCCCCAGCCCTGTCTGGTTTTAGAGTGACAATTCTCACTTTCTCCAGGTAGGGACCATGGGGGTAGGTTGCAGCAGCGATGACTGCGTGTGGGTCCTGAGGCTGCGCCGGCTCAGGTGGCAACACAGGAAGTGCTACTGCTGCTGGCAGTGGTGGTGGCGCTGCCGGCAATGGAGCAGGCAGTGGCACTGCCGCAGATACGTCAGTAGCACTAGGCTCTGATGTGGGCAGTTGGGTTGGCAGGGGCACTGCCACAGACGGGTCAGTAGCACTAGGCTCTGACGTGGGGAGTTGGGTTGGCAGGGGCACTGCCACAGCCGGGTCAGTAGCACTTGGCTCTGACGTGGGGAGTTGGGTTGGCAGGGGCACTGCCACAGACCGGTCAGTAGCACTTGGCTCTGACAAGGGGAGTTGGGGTGGCACTGCCACAGATGAGTCAGGATCATGTGGCTCTGAAGGAGTCAGTGGCACAGCAGCAGGTAGGTCAGCAGCACTTTGCTCTGACGCGGGCAACTGCACAGTAGCAGGGGGTACTACTGCAGATAGGGGCTCTGCAGGTGCTTGCAGTGCGGGCACATACACTGCAGGCGGTGGCACAGAAGGCAGTTGTACCGTGAGCTGTGGTAACACAGCTGCCTGCTGCAATGCGTGCTGATGAAGACAAGCTGATTGTCCTGCAGGCAACTGCAATGTGTGTGCTGGCACCAAGGATGGCACAGCAACATGCAGCGTGGGCGGTGTGGCAGTCATTGGTGGCTGTGGCAGCTGTGGGGCAAGGGCGTTTGTAGACGAGAACATAGTTGGTACTTGGGCAAGAGAACCAGCCTGCACAGTGCAAAGGGTCAATTGTGCCAGCAAGATGCTGGTGTACAGAGGGGCATATGTTGAAAGACAAGACAGAAATTTGCCGTGGGAGTGTGTATACTTATGGTCAGATTAGTCATTTATGCAGGTGCACTGCATGTGACTCAACAGCATCTACTGCAGGCCGACTGCAAAACACAACAAGTACTGGCTGCCGGTGTGAGAAATACTCAGTGCTGTGCCTGCTGTGGCTGTCAGGTCTGATACACATGCGACAGGGTTTTGGTGCACCATCATAATGACAACATAAGTCACAGAAGCAAGCCACAGAAGCATTGTTAATACCTACATCGTTGATACCGACGGCTGCAGTGTTGCATTGCTGAAAGTGGAAAGGGTTTGTACAAATTCAGACTGTTGTGCATCATAGTGCTTTCTGATGAGTGCATGGCATCAAGTGAATGTGCTGCAATATGCCATACACATTTATTTTGTTATGCTGCAATCCAATCAGTGAATAATATGAGCAGCTTACAACATGCACATGGAGTGATGAGTCACCTGCTCACAGCCATCATGAGCTGGCATACTGCCGTGACTTGTCACCGCGCCAGGAGCGTGATGCTGAGTATCTGGCAGACGCTCTAGGAGTGATGTCTTGTGAGGCTGTAATTGAACAAAACCGCTCAGGAGGCATCTTGATTTCTCAAGTTATGGAAACACTGGCACCATGCAGCTTGCCCACCATGTGACTATAGCATCAAGGTTTTGCTCATCCATGCCAACTGTGAGGTAATGCCAGAGAACCCTGACATTAGGTGATGCTGTCAGAGGTCTGATTGGCATAAATCAGCTCATACAATTGTTTTGATCATGCTGCACCAACATGCATGCTTGCAACGAGGCCCTGGAACATTGTTGCAATATGCATCAGCTGCTCACCCCATTTGAGTTAGGCTGCTCATGCTTGGTGGCGTTGATATGGATCATTCTGGGCATCCCCTTGTGGGGCAGTTCATTTCTCTGCTTGGTATGGTCTTGCACAGTTTCAGATACTGGCTGATGGCTGTTGATGGGGCCGAACTCAGTATTGCCACCAGTTGTCAGCTGGATGTCTGGGTTCTTGTTTCTCTGCATCCATGACGCTCTCGTTTTACACATTAGTGAGGAAAGTGCATATGGCATCCCTTCAGTCTCTATGCACCTTTTTGCACGAGGCAATACAAAGTAAGCAGCACTGTTGGGCTGTATCTTGCAGCAACCAAGACAGCAATCACAATGGCCACTCCCTCAAAGTTGCATATCTGTGTGAGTAGAGTAAATGTGATGTCATGATGACTGCAACATACACTTGTCTGTTGTCACAGGTACCGCACAAGTAGACACAGCTGGACAAGCAGAATTCAAAGGTCAGCCTCACATTGAGGGACAGTGTTGCTTGTGAGCGCAGCCGCTGATCAGTGCGCAGGCTCTGCTCTCCTCCCAGGCTGTCTTCAAGCCCCTGCATAGCCAGAATGTGATCATGTGCTATGAGAGAAGTCAGCTGCATGATTACTTGGCTTACATCACATGCAGAGAGGGATCATTGCAACAATCCTCCCACTGCAAGCAGACACAGAAACCCAGCAGTGATTGATGTAGTCGCGCAATGCTTGTGCAATGCGTGGTGTGGACGCCATTCAAACAGAACAGCAAAGAGCATTATTTGATATGCATTTGCAGTGAGGGGTCAAGACGCTCTTTAATGACAGCATACATACACCAAGCTTTCCAGGCTTACGTCATGCTTCTTCTGCTGTGCTTGTTGTAGTCTGCCTTTGACTACTTGAACTCCCATAACTGCAGTGTCCTGAATCAGGAAATGTGTGATCAGCATATACGCTGTAGGTGCTTGTGAAGGAGTTTGATCAAAAAGTCAGCTACAGCATGCATACAGTATGGACCACATAAAGGTTCACAACACAGCATGTTATCAGGGGTCCGGTGTAGCCTTTCATGTGCTTCTTTTGTAAGCCCAGCGCAACACAATGTGTGCATAGTATAAACCATCATGTCTCAGAAAAGCACCATGTTTTACTCGTGCAACTCCATTCACTGCACGTAACTGTAAGGCAAGAAAACTACCAGGCTAGTTGGAACACAAGGATGCAGAGGGCTCGCTTATGTAAAACAGCAGCAATGCTATAAGCGCTGCATCTGAACAACAATTTAGGCATGCCTACCTGGGCACCCCTTTGCAGAATAGAATGCCCAGCTGTGGCATCCCCGACCAAGCTGTCAGGGGATTGCTCCTTTTCCAGGAAGTTAGTCATATCTGAGCCTGCTGAATCAAAATGGAGCAAGGCTACCGTTGCTCCTGATCTCAGCAAATGGCTAGCTGGTGGACCACCATCTGACCTCTGGGGAGCGTCCTGCAACAACATCTCCTGTCATGCATACACAACTGCAACTGTACTGCACACAAACACTTCAACTTTATCTTATTTGCATGTCTCGAGCACAGGGTAGCAGCATTTTAGCAGTTGCTGGCACAGGCTGTGGTGTATGTCGACCATGTTTCAACCTCACAATCCAAACTCAGAACCAATGCTGACAATGACAACAGCTGCAACTGGCATATGCATGTGTGCTTGTACACTGAAGTGAGCAAAGTCAGGCAGAGATGTAAATTTTTTTGCAAGTCCATTTGCCAGCATGTGCAGCGGCCATATTATGCACAAGTGGTGGAATGGGTGTGATGCGTCCAAAGCCTTTAATATAAAATGCCGGTAGGCAAAATACATGTGAACTCAAATCGGCCAGCAGTTCTACCTTGATTAGTTGGGCAGAGTTGCCAAGGTTGCTGGTGGGCGCAGCTTTCTCCAGAGCTGCTTCTGTCTGAACTCTGCCACCTGGCATATTCGGCATGCCCGTACTGAACACATCTGATGGCAGGCAGCTTGATGAAGGCGGTACTGCCTCAGACAGCTGGCAGGTGCACTCAAGTGCAGGTAAAGCCGCCTGGCTGTGGATGGGCGACATAGAAGCCACCTGCAATACAGCATATGGTGAGATAGCACAGTTGAAGCATGCACTGGGCTGTATCAACTTGCGAACTTGTTAGTGCAGCTCAGCCTTGCCATGATCCAGACTTTGCATCATATGATGTCTGGCCAGACTGGTCAAAGCTTCAGCACTTGAACACAGCACAAGATGTAAGGTCAACATGCATTTACTTGTATGTATGATTACATCAAGCCTATTTTTGAATTCTAACAAGCCTACACTATGTTGTACAAGCTTACTTGTACAAACTGACGAAATCTGAACATGTCTTCTTGCAATGCATGTCAGCACAAGATCAGACGCTCTCTTGGCTTAGCCAAGCCAATCTATCACATGGAGCATATGTTATGTGCAATCCTGTCACACACAATGAGACAGGCAAGCGAGTATTGACCCTGACAAGCACTGGATAAATTGATCAGTAAAACTTATTGTCAAGCTGGAGAGCACCTTGGCCTTTTTGGAGGCAGACATGGGGGTAGGGTCATGCAGCCGCCTCTTGGCAGCTGGGACATCCACATCCATCTTCTCAACTGCCTGGCCAGTAGAAGGGCCCCCCATTGCCTCTGCTGTCTTGAGGGGAGGGGGTACAGGATGTGAGGCTGCCTGAGCAGGTGATAGCAGAGGCGGTGGCATAGGTGGCACTGCAGCAGCAGCTGGCTGCAGAGCTTCAGCGTCTGCTGGCTGCACACAAACAAAGACTGTGTGATGACGGGCTTGCAGCCACATTGCTATGCTGAAGTCTTGCATGCTTGACAGTATTGCAGGTCTCATGAGAGCAATTGGTCAGATGCGCCTATCAGACTCAACTCAGAGCGACGTGACATTCTGTACAGACAGCAAGGGGTCATCAGTACGGATATGTGTATGTATGCAAGCGCGAACCACTGTATTTGTGTTAGTGGATGACAATCAGCTATACCTCAGACCACTCACGCAAGACCAGCAGCTGCAGAGCAGGCGCATGTGGTCTGCCAGCTGGCATTGGCACACCCATAAGAGTGACCAATGCTTGCAGCTGGTCCTGAGCCAGCGCCTTCAGCAAGCGGTATGCACCGCCAAGCCCAGCACAATGCTCCATGATAGATATGATGGTGTCCTCTTTTCTGGTGACAGATGATACCACCAGACTCTTCTTTAGGTGCTTGAGATTAGAGAGAATGCGTAGCAGCAATTCTACACTCAAGCGTTGGAGTAGCGTGTCTACTTGACTTGCAGCAGCTGCTCCCAGGACCACCTCAGGTGCCTGCACAGAAAATATCAGATCTAATCAACTATCCCAGACGGTGCGCCATCATTTGCAAAATACGAACAGCACAGAAATGACATGGTTAGCGTTTGTTTAGGCAAGAGCCTGAGGTCACAGGGACACACCAGAGCCTTCAGCCCGACTTTCACCAGCAGCCCTTCCCGCATACCAGAGAGAAACAGGTTTTCGGGCAGGCAGTGAACACCCTGCATAATTGGCATTGGCATTGGTGAATGTGTGCATGATGAGTGAGCAGATGTGCAACTCCAAGCACTGTTACCTGAGTCAAGGCCACTGCCAGCCATGTGCGCAGAGTTTCTCGGCTGGCAGCCCCCAGGACTGGCTTCTTGCATTGCTGTTTGCACAGCTGTGCCACAAAAGCCCTGACATACTCGTCCCTGACCTGCCGCAGATTGACCAACAAAGACAGAGACCTCCTGTGCTCGGTGACCTTTGACACCGCATCAGCCCACTTTTGCTGGTCCAGCTTAATACTACCAACCACAGTCAGGCCAAGGTCATGTTCCAGCTCGAGCTGTTCCGTGACATTGAAGTCGTTGATATATGCAGTCACGGTCTGTCTTAATGTCGCAGAATAGACCTGTGGCTCCATGTAGCGCAACGACCTAAACACATGTATCTAAAGTACTCAATCAATGTTACATTTAGGTTCTCACAGTGCGACAAACCACTTTGAAAGCGTC
>JAABUP010008199.1_pt1 | contig 13461 bp, 16 predicted proteins | sample 5559201 | NCBI WGS metagenome assembly JAABUP01 (sample SAMN10711887, study PRJNA513373) | rock metagenome | isolation source: Antarctica rocks | place: Antarctica | reverse complement strand
TTCACACCGCAAACATCGCCACAGCGCGGGCACTCCGGCCGCCGAACCGCATGGCTCATAGCCTGCGCGGCGACGATCTCCCGTTGAACGCCCGCCAGCAACCGCTTCGCTTCGGCCAGGGTCAAACCCAAGTTGGCGATATCGACGAGATCATCCGGCCTTCTGATCTCCATGACGTCCGTGCATGGCCCCTCGCCCTCAGCCCCGATCTTCACCAACCTCAACATCCAAGCCACGCATCCACCCTCAGCCAGAGAACAAACGCGAAAATAACCAATTGGCCGCTGCACCCCCAAACTTGCGACAGTCCCCGTCCCGACGGCCTTGCAGCCGAAAGCGGCGGATCGCTTCCCGGCCGCACAGGAAGCCTCCGGTCAGGTCGAGCCCGATGACACTGTTCCACTGATCCAGCGTCATGTCGCCGGTCGGCGAATCTTGCTGCGCTCCCGCGTTGACAACCACGACATCGAGCGTGCCCCATGCTGCGATTGCCGCATCCATCAGCCCGATGACTGCCGCCTCGCTGGAAACGTCGCCGGGCAGAGCATGTGCATTGCCACCGGCCGCCGCTATCTCAGAGGCGGCCTGCTCAGCCGACCCCGCGTGGGTGTGATAGTTGATCCCGACCGTTGCGCCGGCCTCGGTCAAGGCATGCGCGATCCCGAGGCCGATGCCGGAACTCGCACCCGTGATCAAAGCGACCTGTCCGGAAAGGTCCCTGCCCATCGATCGCCTCCCATGAAACTGAGGTCCGGCGCTTCGGCCGGAGTTAAAAACAAGCACCATGTCGCTGGTCGCGACATGGAACGGCTGGATGGCAGCGTCCTGGTTAGGACGCGCCCCATTGCGCAAGTTTCGAGACCCAGTCGGCGAGGCTGGTCCATGTGAGGCCCGAATAGCGATCGTTGTCGATCGCTTCATGGTGGCGGCTGAACATGCTGTGCTCGTACTGGGCCTGCTGCCAGGCGGGATAGACTTCCTTCTCGCCCTCCGGGTGCGCCGCCCGCTCGCTCTTGTTCCGCTGGCTCAGGTCATCAAGACTTCCCAGGCGCACCAGTTGGAACGGAGTCTTCATTACTTCTTCGGTAAATCGCGCGAGTTCACGAGGCGTGACGCTGAAGCTTCGAATCCTCAGGGCGCGCGGGGTTGCCGCGTCGAGAGCGGCGGCAGCGGCGTATGCTGCGGCATCGTCCATCGTCGTGAAGTCGAGCCGCCAGTCCGGGTCTTCCCAATAACCCACCCGCTTCTGGTCGAAGTCCAGATAAGGCACCTTCTGCATGAGGACCTCGGCGAACACGCCGTTGAAAATCGACGTGGCCGCGATCGGCACCTCTTCCAGCCGATGGTGGAACTCGCGCCTAAGATCGTAGTTGCGGTTTTCGCCTGGCGGCAGAGTCCTGAAGTCGGTCGCGAAATCTGAGGGGATGAAACGCGTGATGCCCGCGGCGACAGCTGCTTCGAGCAGCAGGCTTTGAGCGTCGACGACCACCTCGCGAAGCCCTTGCAAGGCGGACACGACGCAAGCAGCCCCCTCGCACACTTTCCTGAGGTCGGAGACGCTCGCCATATTGACCGCCGCGACCTGCACGCCGGCGTCTTCCAATGACTTGCGCTGTTTATCCTCGCTACCGGCTCGCATGAGCGCTACGGCATTCGCTCCGCGTTGGGAGAGCGCACGGGAAATGCGCGCGCCAAGATTTCCGGTCCCTCCCGCCACCACGATCTTTTCGGCCATCATTCATCCTTCCTTTCACGTTCAGTGCAGTCTCTGCTGCTGATGCAAGCTTCTGATGAGGTTAGCTGCTTGTGATGGTGATCGACCGACGGAGATTTCTGTCGATCAAAGGTTAGTCGGCCATGTGGGCTGAGAAATCATCGCGGCTGATCCTGTGGGCCTTTTAGCCATTGCTCAGGGCTGCTTGATGAAGGCGGGATACGGTGCGAGGTCCCAGACCTGATAGTCCGCGTAGCCGGCCTTGATCAGCGGGAAGGTCTGGATGATCTGCTCAAGATGTCCCGCCGAGTCAGCCTCGAACAGAACCACGCCGCCGCGGCCTTTCGGCGGAAGCGCCCAGACCTGACGAAGACTGCCTTCGCTGTAAAGGGTTCGTACCTGCGCTTGCTCCTGCAGTTCGAGGTCAGGAAAATCGGCGGGGATGCCCTCGGTCGCAAACTTCTTCTTTGGTGTGAAAACGGCGAAGAACTGCATGTCGAATCCTCGTTTGAATTATTGGCGGGTGACTTACTTCAGGAAGTCAGCGACGATCTTGCCGGGTGCATGACCTGTCCGAGTGCGTTCGATCGCGGCGGGGAGTTCGGCAATGCTGATAATTTCAGCAACGGTCGATTTTAGACGTTCGGATACGATGTCACCGGCAATTTGAGCGAGCCGCGCGGGATCGGGATGCATGGAGAACCAAACGCCGCGCCGACCAGCAGGAGCGCGGTTTGCAACGTCAGGCTGGACGATGCTGACGAGGGCACCGCGGGCTGAAAGAACCGACCAGGAGCGGTCCAGCGTCTCGCCTCCCACCAGGTCCAGCACCAGGTCTATGTCCGTTGCGTGTTCCTCAAACCGATCGGCCCGATAGTCGATGACGTCGTCGGCGCCGAGTTCTTCGACGTAAGCGCGGCTCGATGCAGCAGCAGTTGCCAGCACGATGGCGCTCGCCGCCTTGGCGAACTGGACCGCGAAGCCGCCTACACCGCCCGCTCCGCCGTGTATCAGCACCTTCGTCCAGGGGCACAGCTCACCGGCGGCCCGAAGCGCCTGCCAGGCCGTCAGTGCTGCGACCGGCACTGCCGCCGCCTGCACGTCCGTCAGACCGTCAGGTATGTGGCAGAGCGTGTTCTCGTCCGCCGCAACATAATCGGCGTAGGCGCCAAGCCCCACAGGCCCCATCACCCGGTCACCGACCTGGAACCGGCCTCCGTCGGCCTCGATCACAACCCCAGCCAGCTCGGCACCGAGTACGGCCGGAAACGTCAATGAGCGGACATCGCGAAGCAGTCCCTGCCGGATCTTCCAATCGATCCCGTTCACGCCGGCGGCCTTCACCGAGATCAGCAGATGGCCGGGACTTGCCACCGGTATCGGCTGCTCCTCGATCTGCATGACTTCGGGACCGCCATAACTGTGAATTCGGTAGGCTCGGTTGCGTCGCATCGCCATCCTCCCTTGCCCGACAAATGACTGTTCCAAGGAGCACGGAGAAGCCGCTAAACTCAGGAGGCTCTTGTCGGGTTCCGGGGTGGTGATCCGGGTGGTGCTGCTGGCGCGTATCTGGTGTGATGGCTGGAGCGCGAGTGGCCAACCGGCTCGAGCGAGGAGGCTCCGCCATCATGGCTGCATCTGACTTGGTCAACCTTTCGGGCCTGATGGACGATGCCAAGTGCTTCGCGCTGGTGCGCCAGCATCGCTGGCCGGAAGGTGTGCGCTGCCCTGGATGCGACAGTTCCTCGGTGATCCGGGACAGATGCGACGACACGCAGCCGCATCGGCAGCGCTACCGGTGCAAGGCGTGTGCGTCCCGTTTCGACGACCTTACCGGCACGGTGCTGGCCGGGCACCACCAGCCGCTGCGTGTCTGGGTGCTGTGCCTCTACTTCATGGGCCTGAACCTCTCGAACCGGCAGATTGCGGGTGAGCTGGGCCTGGCCGCGTCGGACGTGCAGGCCATGACAGAGCAGCTGCGCCGCGGCTTGGTCGCCAAAGCGCCAGAGGTGGAGCTGAAAGGCGAGGTGGAGATTGACGAGGTTTACGTGGTGGCCGGGCACAAAGGGCAGCCGGACGAAGTGGCCAAAAGGGGCGGTTCGGGCGCTGCCGCAAGCTGGCAGGCGCGCCGGGCCGCGGCACGTTGGAGAAGGACAAGCCGCCCATCCTCGGCCTGATCCAGCGCGGTGGCCAGGTGGTCCTGCATATGCTGGCCAACGTGCAGCAGGCCACGATCAAGCCGGTCATCACCGCCGCTGTCGCCCCGGGCACCCTCGTCCACACGGACGAGTATGCCATCTACGCCCGCCTGCCCGCCTGGGGCTACCGGCACAAAACTGTCTGCCATGGACGCGGCGAGTATGCCCGCGACGAGGACGGCGACGGCTTCTGCGAGATCCACGTCAACACGATGGAAGGATTCTGGTCGCTGCTGCGCTCTTGGTTGCGCCCGCATCGGGGCATCTCGCAAGGCAAGCTGCCGCTCTACCTTGGCTTTTTTCAGTTCGTGCACAACGCGCATCGACGCGGCAAAGCCCTGCTCAGCGCTCTCGTTGCAGCCTTGGTAGCATGACCTTGGCCTACCACCCCGCAACCCGACAAGAGCCTTGACGGTTTGGCATTGCTGGTGCAGGAAACGTTGAAACTTGACCCGTTCAGCGGTCACATTTTCATTTTCCGGGGTTGGCGCGCGGACAGAATCAAAGTTCTGTTCTACGATCAGAATGGCATGTGTCTGTTCTACAAGCGCCTGGACCAGGGCCGGTTCACCTGGCCGTCCACGCAGCCGACGCCGGACGGCACGGCGTCGATCACGCTGACGCCGGCCCAGCTCTCGATGCTCTTGGAAGGTCTGGAATGGCGCACGCTGGTCCGGTCGCGACAGCCCATGCTGGCCGGGTAAGCCGTGCCTTTCTGCTTGTACAGCTGAGATCGGGCTGATACGCTGTGCGTGTGAGGATCGCGCTCGACAACTTGCCAACAGAGACCAGTGTGCTGCACCAGCTGGTGCGCGACATGGCGGGCGCCCTCGACGAGAGTGAGATCGAGGCCGAGCGGCTGCGGCTGATCATCCGGCAGTTCCAGCGCGCCCGGTTCGGCCGGCGCTCCGAGCAGCTCGACCCCGACCAGATGGCGTTCGGACTGGAAGACCTCGAGGCCGACCTGGCCCGGGCAGAGGCGCGCAAGCCGTGCTCGGCTGCGTCGGCCGAACCGCTCAAGCCGAAGACGCCGCCGCACCGGGCGCCGCTGCCGCCGCATCTGCCGCGCGCCGAGAGCGTGCTGCCGGTGCCGCACGACGCCTGCCCGGACTGCGGCGGCGCCCTCACCGACGCGGGATCGACCAGCAGCGAGATGCTCGACTGGATCCCGGCACAGCTCCGGGTGGTCAAGGTCACCCGGCCCAAGTGCGCCTGCCGGGCTTGCGGCACCCTGCTGCAGGCGCCAGCGCCGGAGCGGGTGCTGGCCGGCAGCCTCGCCACCCCTGGCTTGATCGCGCACGTGCTGGTCAGCCGCTACGCCGACCACCTGCCCCTGTATCGGCAAAGCCAGATCTTCGACCGGCACGGGCTCGCCATCAGCCGCTCCACCCTGTCGGACTGGGTCGGCGCGGCCTGCTGGTGGCTGGAAGCGTTGCACGACCGCGTGGTCGCCCACGTCATGGCGGGCGAGCGGGTCTTCGCAGACGACACGACCTTGCCGGTGCTCGACCCCGGGCGAGGGCAGACCAAGACCGGGCGGCTCTGGGCCTACACCCGCGACGACAGGTCCTGGGGTGGCCCGGGACACCCGGCTGTGGTGTTCGTCTACGCACCCGACCGCACGGCCGCACGCCCGGCCGAGCACCTCAGGGGCTTCCGCGGCATCCTGCAGGTGGACGGCTATGCCGGGTTCGAGCAGTTGGCGGCCAATGGCACTGTCACCCTCGCGGCCTGCTGGAGCCATGCGCGTCGGAAATTCTATGAGTTGCACAAGGCGGGCTCGCCGGTGGCCAGCGAGGCATTGCAGCGGATCGCGGCCCTCTACCACATTGAGGCCGGCATCCGTGGCCAGCCACCTGCGGAGCGGCAGCGGGTCCGGTCGCAACAATCACGGCCGCTGGTTGAGGCGCTGAAGCTCTGGTTGGAGATCAAGCTGGCCCATCTGCCCGGCCGCAGCCGTCTGGCCGAGGCGATCCGCTACGCACTCAATCGCTGGCCGGAGCTGGGCAGGTTCCTCGGTGATGGCCGGGTGGACCTCGACACCAACCCGGTCGAGCGGTCGATCAGACCGGTCGCTCTTGGAAGAAAGAATTCCTTGTTTGCTGGCAGCGACGGCGGCGCACGACGCTGGGCGGTGGTCGGATCGCTGGTCGAAACAGCCAAGCTGAACGGGGTCGAACCGTATGCATGGCTGCGGGACGTGCTGAGCCGGATGGTCGATGGACACCCGCAACAGCGTCTCGACGAGTTGCTGCCCTGGAGCCAAGCCTAGGCTCTACGGCTGAGTTTGATGGAGTTCCGCCATTGCCGCACCGAGCCAACGCCGCATGCTTTGCGTCCCCACTCCGGACATTTCGTACCAGAATTCTGCAACAGTTACGTAGCCCGGTCGATCCTGCCGGAATAACAGCCTTGCTTGGCGTTATGAACATGGATGTAGCTGACATCGGAGTTCGCAAAAAGCCGCTCGATGACCGCCTCCATCTGGGCCCCCTCGACGACATCTGCGTCGAGCATCATACCCTCGGCGCTGTAGGCCCGCAGTGAGAGCAGGCGCAAGCGCATGACCTCCGGCACGCGATCAACCTGATCGTAGGTGTCCGTGGCTCCCTCGCGCACGAAGATGGCGTGTGTCGCACGATAAGGCGTATTGGCCGGTTGACACGTGTGATTGAGCAGCAGCAGCGTTTCGCCTGGTTCGGCATCACGCATTTCAATCCGATCAGGAAAACCCGGCTTTTGATCGGCGACGTAGCGCTTTACGCCCTGCTTGTTCAACGCGCTTTCAGATAACCCGAACAAGTGCCTGAACGGCTCAGGTGACAGTCCGGTGATGCGGAAAACCATGGATTTCTCCTGTCGATGGGCACTCCAACAGACCATCGCCACGCTGCGCCCACTATCCGTTCCTTGCTTCCATATCACTACAGGCAATCGGCTGATTTGGCATGACAGCAGTCACTCGCCACAAAGCGCGACAGGGTCGGCTCATGGTCAAATTCAGCCGGTCAAGATGCGACGCTCGCACGCTTACATTCATAGCGGCGGTAGCCGAGCTCATCAAAGGCTCGTTTCATTAGCAGATAGATTGTTTCTGTCCCGGATATATGCCGTTGCATGAGCGGCGACCATCTGATGAAGCCGACCTCGATGACGCCGTTCCCGGGATCGATACGCATATGGGCCGCCGTTCCGACGGCCTTCCCGCTACCGGACTCGACCACGGCGTAATGCAACGGGTCCGGCGACGCCGCCATATCGGCGAGATAGGTAGCGAAGGCTGCCTTGCTCGTGGGTCGCTCCGACGGCAGATAGGTCCAGTCGCGGTCGTCCGGTGCAGCGCTGTACGCGGCGAAGAGATCATCGGAGTGACGCCCGACATCAACCGGTTCGACCCGGCAAGTGCGCCCAATTAAGGGCGTGCGGGGCGGCAAGGAGCGCGCGGTCCAGTTCTCGACAACTGGGCCAATCAGCTGGCCGTGAGTGTTACATTGTGTCATCCTCAGGTCCTTGCAGTGCGAGCGGCCAGGCTGCGTAAGGAGCCGTTAGTGTTACGTTCCGGTCCTGCCTGCCTCAAAACCAGGAACATGAGCAGCACCAGGTTGAGGACGTTGAATGCGACACCGGAGCCGAAGGCCGGGGCGTAGAAGCCGAAGTGGTCGTAAAGCCGTCCCGAAAACCAGCTCCCGAACGCCATCCCGCTCATGGACGTGAACAGCACAAGCGGAATGCGCCACGATGCCTCGGACGACGGGAAAAGGTCGCGGACCGCCACGACATAGGCCGGGATGATGCCGGAGAAGCCGAAGCCGTAACCGGCGGCAATGACGAACAGCCCGGCCTCGTCCTGGGTCAGCAAGAACGCGCCGATCGCCACCGCCTGGAATGCGGACCCTGCAAGCACGGTTTTCAGGCCGCCATGACGGTCGGCGAAGGCGCCCCAGAACTGCCGCGAAATAAACGCGCAGCCCAACAGGACGGACAGCATGGCGGCTCCCGTCGCCGCGCCGATGCCGATGTCGCCGCAGAACGCCACCAGGTGCGCTTGAGGGATCGCCATCGGCACACAGCAGCAGAAGCCCGCGCCGCAAAGGATGGCCTGCACCACATTTGGCCGCAGCCCAAGCACCCGGGTGGCGGCGACACGCTTAATTCCGGTGATCCCCTGCTTGGCACCGGCTGCCCCCGGGGCGGGATGCAGGAAGAAAGCAGCGAGCGGCACCACACCCACCAGAACGACAGCCCCGAAACCCAGATAGGTCATGCGCCAGCCCGGCCCGGCGATCAGCCGCTCGAACGCCGCGGGCCATAGCACTCCGGCAACGTACTGGCCGGACGAGATCAGTGCGATGGCCGTGCCGCGCCGGCGGTCGAACCATCGGCTGACATAGATGAGCAGCGGTGGGTAAATCGCTCCCATGCCCAGGAACCCAATGAGCACGCCCTGGCCGAGATAGAGCGCCCAGACGCTCCCAAACGATGACAGCGCCAGGCCGAGGGCGATCATCACCGCGCCGATGAGCACGATCCTCCGAGTACCGATGCGGTCGGCCAGCCAACCCATGACGATGCCGCCCAAACCCGTCCCGACCCAAGTCATTGCCCCGGCGAGCGCCATGGTCGAGCGCGACACGCAGAGGTCGCGTTCCATCACGCGAAGCCCGACCACGATCAGCAAGGTCGAACCATACGCCACGGACAGGATCGCGAGCGCCACACCGGCCGCCACCCATGATGCTCGGCTTTCAATAGACAGTATCGCCGGGGCCGACGACGCCGAGCTAATATTGTCAGGCATCACAAGAACTCCGGGGGGCTGCATGGCAGTGGAGGCGCCGTTCACGGCGGTGCCGTCGCTCACCGCGTGAACAATCGTTCCGATGTGCAAGTAGTATGCGTAGTGAAGGACCAGAACCTTTGCCGTCATCGCCTCCATGCGGCCTTTCACGGATCACGAGTGACCGGCTCGGTTAGCTTGAGTGTGGCGCCGAGCAGCGTGACAGACACAGCTGCCAGCACGAAGGGCAGGAACGCCAGCGCGAGCAGGCCAGTCAGGCCCCATAGTTGTCCGGCCAGCAGCGCCGCCCCCATCGCGATGCCGTAACTGACGGTGAACATGGCCGCGGAAAGGCGCGGGACCTCGGCCGCATCGCCCAGCAACGACGGCAACGCGAGAGCAAGCGTCAGCAGCACCGCGCCTGCGAATCCCGCAAGGGCGGCCCACATCACGGCGAACGGACCGGGCATAAGGACGATGCCCAATACGCCTGCCAGCAGCAGGGCGCCCGCGCCGGCATAGATCGCCGGCCTCCGCACCAACCGTGCCGCGAAAACCAGCATGAGAAGCGAGGCCGGGATCTGCGCCAAGTTCAGCGCGACCAATGCCGGCTGCACCAGAGTTGGCCAGCCGTTCGCGGTCAACCAGCCCGGCACAAAGCCGTTCAGCCCGAAATAGGCGGCGTTCACGCCGCCCAGCAGCAAACCACACCTCCAAACCCGTCCGTCCCGCCAGTCGGGCCACCAGCCAGTCGCGGACCTGCCGGTCGCTTGCGGCCAGCGGCCCAGCACGAACAGCAATACCGCCGCCACGATCACCGGCATTGCCCAGACCACCAGGGAAGACCGCCAGCCCCCGCCAACCACCGGAAGCACCGGTTCCGGTATCCAGGCAATCGGAATCACCTCTCCTATCAGCAAGCCATTGGTATAGACGGCGGTGGCGAAGCCGATCCGGGTCGGCGCCCACATTCGGACGAGCGGCGGCAACGCCGGCTGCATGATCGCGATGCCAAGGCACATGAGCGCCGTCGCCGCCTCCAGCCCGAAGGCGCCAGGCACAAAGCCTCGGGCCGCGGCGCCGGTGGCATTCAAGGCCATCCCGACCAGGAGTGTGTTCACTACACCGAAGCGGGCGATCAGCGCCGCGCTGGGCACCGCCGCCAGGGCAAACAGCAGCGGCGGCAACCCGGTCAACAGGCCGATGCTACTGGCATCCAGCCCGAGATCGGCGGTGACGCGCAGCAACACAGGCGGCAGCGCCAGGATAGTCACCCGGAGCGCCGCACCCGAGAGCCACAGCAGCACCAAAGTCCGGACCATCTCGCAGGAGATCATGGTCCGCCCCGATGCTTCATCCGGTATCCCTCAAGCAGCAGTCTTCCCATTGGACAGAGACATCGGACAAGACCAAGAGTGAGCAAGCGTGGCGATCAAGTGAAGGCGGAAACGCTCGATGGTGTCGTTCGATAATCTCGAATTGGCGCAAGGAGGGACGTGCCCTGTGAGTGAGCCCGCGGTCGAAGTTCACCTGGCTGGCGTGATGTATCGAGACTATTCATCGATCTTCGGCCAGTAGTTCAATGTAGCGTTGCGCCGAGTGCTCGATGGCGGCGCTGCCGTCGTTCATGATCTGGCGGCCGGTGGAGAAGCCATAGACCCGGTCGACGTGCCATGGCTTCAGACCATCGGCAATCCGCCTGACGGTGCCTGCTGATAATGGGATCCTGTTCGGGTAGCTCCATAGGAACGTGACCCGACGCGGGTTCGCGACGACCTGGAGCGTGTCGCCGGTCAGCAAGACCCCGTCCTGGCTGGGGAGCGTGGTCCAGTATGCCACGGTGGCGCCGGGAAAGTGGCCGCCGAGCCTGATCAAGGTCAGGTCCGGGTTGAGAGCGAGCGTGTCGCCCTCCCAGAAGCGGATTGCCGGGTCGGGCCTCATGACCCAGTCCCGGTCGGCGGCGTGGAGATGGACGGGACAGTCGAACGCCGCGGCCCAGTCCTGGCATGTGGTGTAGTAATGGGGGTGGGAGATGGCGATCCCTGCCAGCCCGCCCAGGCCGTGGATCAGCTCGATCGTCGCCTCGTCGATCAGGGCGAGGCAGTCCCATAGGAAATTACCGGCTTGCGTTTGGATGAGGAGCGCTCGCTGGCCGATCGCGAAGTTGGGTTGCGTGTGAATCTCGAACAGGTTCGGCTCGAGCCGCCGCCACGCATTGACGTGGCGCGCGCTCAGTTCGCCAGGGGTTGTCCATGCCTGCCCGGTGATCGGCACATACTGCCGTTCATCCTCGCAGATCGGACAGCAGGCCGGGGGCGATGATGCTTCGGCGTAGGAGGTGCCGCACTCCTTGCAGATATGGATGGGCATGATTGGTCCGCGTCTGGCTGGTGGGTCGTTACGGTGAGTAGATGAGGCGCTACTTCGCCACAAGGTCTTGCAGGTTTGGGTGCCGTCCGATGGTGCCGGCGACCAATGGGCACTCCGGGATGATCTTGAGACCTTGGTTGCGGACATCGGCGAGCGCGCCGGCGATCAGGTCCGAGGCGATGCCTTGCCCTTCGGGCTCGCGCGGCACCTTGGTGTGGGTGAAGGTGAGGACGTCACCCACGCGACGATACTCGGCGACCATCGTTTTGCCGCCAACTCCCATCTCGTAGCGGTTGGCCGACTGGTTATGCTGCACCTGACCCATGTCGCTCGCCGCCTCCTGCCCTCTCAGCCGAACAGCTTGGTCGCGGTGCGCGCGACGACCCCGCCCTGGTAGCGCGCCCCGGCCAACTCGATCGCCGAGGGCTGGCGTGAGCCGTCGCCGCCGGCGATGGTGGTTGCGCCATAGGGCGCACCCCCTGCGACCTCGTCCAGCGTCATCATGTCCTTGAAGCTGTAGGGCAGGCCGACGATAACCATGCCGAAGTGCAGCAGGTTGGTGATGATGGAGAGCAGCGTCGTCTCCTGGCCGCCGTGCTGGGTGGCGGTGGAGGTGAAGGCGGCGCCCACCTTGCCTTCCAGCGCGCCCCGCTGCCACAGGCCCCCAGTCTGGTCGAGGAACGCCGCCATCTGCGACGACATCCGCCCGTAGCGCGTCCCGGTGCCCACGACGATCGCGTCATATTGCTCAAGTTCATCGACCGACGCGACCGGCGCATCCTGGTTGAGCTTTAAGTGCGATTTCCGGGCGACCTCTTCGGGCACCGTCTCGGGAACGCGTTTGACGTCAACCTGTGCCCCACCGGTAGTCACGCCCTCGGCGAGGGCCCTTGCAAGCGCTTCGACGTGGCCATAGAACGAATAATACAGAACCAAAACTTTTGCCATCTCCACTCTCCTTCACTCAGGATTCCAGAACCTTCATGCCCTTCGCCACGGCCGGCCGTGCCTCGAGCCGTGCCATCCAATCATTGATTGCCGGGGACTCGACGAAGGTGTCGCCGAGCACCGAACTCATCGCCGTTTTGGCCGTGTGCATCCACGGATAGGAGACGATGTCGGCAATCGAATACGCGTCGCCCGCCACGTAGGGCGTCGTCGCCAACCGCTTCTCCAGCACGCTGAGCAGGCGCCTGCCTTCCTTGGTGAACCGTTCGATGGCGAGAGGCGCCTTCTGGTCGGAGCGGACAGCGAAGAAGTTCAATTGACCCAGCATCGGGCCGAGACCGCCAATCGACCAGTGCAGCCATTGCAGCGTCGACCAATGCTCCGGCCCGGCACTCGGCAGCAGCCGCCCGCTTTTTACCGCGAGGTAGGTCAGGATGGCGCCGCTCTCGAACACGGCCTGGTCGCCCCCTTCCGCGTCGTCATCCACGATCGCCGGGATCTTGTTGTTGGGGGAAACCGCGAGGAACGCCGGGTCGAATTGCTCGTCGGCGCCGATGTCGACGGTTCGGACGGTATAGGGCAAGCCGACCTCTTCCAGCATGATCGCCGGCTTGCGGCCGTTGGGTGTCTTCCAGGTGTAGAGCGTGATCATCTTGCGACTTCTCCAGCCACGACGTGCTTCAAGGTGGATCGATGTGTTGATCAGGTGGGTTAGGCGCAGACGTGATCGCCGGCAGGGATTTCGCATCAAACAACGGGCATATGGTTGAGGATGTCGGCGAGAACGCGCACGTCGAGTACTGCGTCTCGCATGGTGTGGCGGATGGAGTTCTTGCCCGTGACGATGCGGACGGCGTTGAGTGCCACGCGCTTGAGCGTCGCGCGGTTACGCGGGCCGTGGTCGCGCCGCACGAGCGACGCATCCTCGCTCATGGTCACGTCGAGAACCCAGTGCAGGTTGTTCTCAACAGCCCAATGACCGCGCGAGAGGGCGAGCAGGCGCTCGGGCGTATAGGCGTGTCCAAGCAGGTAGAGCTGGCTTTCCGTAGTTGTCGCACCGGTCCGCTTGCAGATGCGGGTGCGGTCCACCCGGCCGACGGCCGCAAGGCCGGGCCAGCAGTGGTGGGTCAGCACGGCGACGTCGGTGGAGACGCGCGCCACACGCGTTTCCACCCGCCCGTGCCCGACGTTGGTTTCCTCGTGCTCCAGGACGGGCACGAGCGGGTCGCCGAGGACCGTCCGCACGTCGTCGAGCAGCGTCGGCTGGTTGCCTTTCAGGGCCATGACGTAGTGCGCTCCGGCCTCGTGCAGCAGCTTGGCGCTGGCGCGCTGGGTGTGCATCGCGTCCATCGTCACGTCGCGTCCGCGCAGGTCCAGCAGCTTGAGCAACTCCGGAAGGGCCGTGATCTCGTTGGACTTGCCGTCCACGGCGACCTGGCCGATGCACAGGCCGA
>JAABUP010008198.1_pt1 | contig 13464 bp, 9 predicted proteins | sample 5559201 | NCBI WGS metagenome assembly JAABUP01 (sample SAMN10711887, study PRJNA513373) | rock metagenome | isolation source: Antarctica rocks | place: Antarctica | reverse complement strand
TGGTCACCGTTCGAGCATAACATCGCCAACGCAGTATATGGCTGGACAACAGATGGCTATGCAGGGATCACCTCCCCACTCCCCCCCTCTTGGAGGTTCTTTGGGCGGCACTCCACCGAGCGTAGGTAGCCCAGGTTCTATATACCAGGGGCCGGACCACTCCCATTTCAATCCCACCGCTTATGGTGATCCCCGAGCTGCTTATCCTGCGCCTCTGAACGTCAAATCTGGCAAGCCATACACTAATATCGATCCGGACTACCAGAAACCGACCCATTTCATGGCGGAACTTCCTTCGGATCAACGGCCTTCGCCAACGGAGCTCGACAGCTCACGACGTCCGTTCTAAGATGCTTGTGGGACGAAGACCATACATCGTTGTGCACGTTAATAGGCAGGGTTGCTGAGAAAAGGAAAAGACGCGAACAATTTTTAAGGGGACATGAGGGTCAGCCGGCGGACTACATCAATGGGAATTCGTTGGCTCTTATGCACAAAAGAGCCACGGGATGCGCAATCAGCGCAGCAAGGGGGATGCTTTACGAGTGGCACCTTAAGCTAGCAGACTGTCAGGTGTTCGTGAAGGGCTCTCGAGTCTCGAAGAGCCGCTAAAGAGACCTCTATAAGTGAAGTGGGGATATAGGAGGTGGTACCAGAGGGCTTGACAGATAACACGGTGATGGGAGGACGATGGGATGTTTTGAATACCTTAGTAAGGCAATATTCGGAACAAATTTGATGTCTATCTACTCTCTGGTTGCCAGGCTTCATGAGAGATACATTTCTAGCATCAAATCTTTCTTCAATCTACAACGTCTTACCAGAGGATAGCAACTACTCTCTGAACCACAGTCACTCATGACTTCTCCTCCTAGACCTCGTGAATATGGGTTGAAGGATACACACCGGCAGTAGGCCTACTGAGCAAAGCCATAGCCAACGGCTACGAGTGGCACATATTAGGGTCTCTTCGCATCTTCTAAGCAAAGACGAAGTTGAGTAAGGACCGCGCCAGCGCTAACGTCGATGTCTTATTCACGTGAAGTTGTTGCGGCTACATCTCGTTTCTCCAGCTTACCAAGTCACGCAAGTGTGGCTCTCTCAAGTATCCCGTGCGCGCTTTTAGCGACCCGCGTGGTCGTGTTGTTCCTGAGCATGATGAATCGTTTCAATAAGAGTTTTGCTCTGCACTGAGTGATCTGAAATAGAGCGACCCTCGTGGCGTCGTTTCTGAGCATGATGAATGGATTCAAAAATAAAGTTGCTTTATACCGAGCGACGTAAGATAGGTACAGTCTGATATGTCTACATAAAGAGGTGTTATTCCTCCGAATGATCTTCGTTTGTCCGTTGCATTGGCACGTCTCATTTCCATCAGCCTCCAGACGAGTCGAATACTTACTAGTAATAGATGAATAAACCCGCTTCGCGTTGCTGGATATACTATTTATATTGTCCACAATAGCTACAACCCTCACATCACAACGCGATGTGTGGATCCTAGCCAATTTTCAATGTATGACTTCAAGATCTTCTCTTTTGTTCGCAACGTGAAAACTTCCAGCTAATCTTAGATATCTAGTTCGATGAGTCGTACGAAGATCGTTACAAACCAGATGGCACCGATGAGGGAATGTAATTAGGGTCTTCGCAGCTTGCTACCGCGGACGGTGGCCAAATAGAAAATCCGCAGTCGCCTGGTGATACTTGCAGGCGTGTTCGACGCAACCACGGGATTCTGGAACATCGATGCACAGCAACCAGCGCCTCGACAGAAGATACAGGTAGTACCGAATTGGTCTTTGCGCGAGCCAACAAGATTGTAAGCACCGTGACTGTCGTCAGGCAGGACGCAGCCAAAGCTGCAGGAGCGGCCGGTGTCGCTCTAGCACCCGCATTCATCATCCTCGATATGCTTTTGGCGCTGCGGTAAGTGTTGTCATAATCTATAAATTCCGATGTTGTGTAGCTGATCTGTCGTCAGGGCCTTGCACTTGGTACAGCTGCCGTTGCAGGTCCAGTAGGCTGGATTATTGGTGGCCTTGTATCGCTTCTATTTGCATTTCTTCCTGGCCTGTTTTCGCCTTCCACAAAGATGCCCGTAGCCAACAACATGACGCAAACGATTCAGTACCAAATTTTGGGCGATACTTTCTTCACGTGCGATTCTTTCTCTCCCAAGACGTTCCCAGATCATAGCCTACCGAGTAGCTTTACATAGGCAGTGAGAAGGATCAACAAGGGAGTCCGTCCTGTCAAGCGGTCTACGGGCTCGGGACGCTTTCATCAGTATTCGGCTGGGATTGTTTCGACGCTATAGCCTTCCTGATCAATCTCAACAACGGATACCCCGTGAGTATTCCAGACATGGCGACCGCATTTCAGTTCCTTAGCACTACTGGCACTACGTCTGTAGCTACTGTCGATTACCACAACGGTAAACAGCAGAAGACGGCCCAGGGTACGATTAGTGACGGTCCCATCCTATACAACCATCCCCAGTTTGAAGTTAGCAGCGACTTCAGTCTCCCAGTAATCAATCAGGCAGCAGCAAGTATCTATGACCGCATCATCCCCGCTCCTGGCGGCGATTTTGATTTAATTAATGCAGTAAGTAAGGTGCGCATTCCCAATTTACAATTTTACCATTACTTGGTACGCCCGTATCCATCGCTTGCAACTCGTTAGCGGCCGCTGCTGGTAATCCCAGTATACCATTAATTGCAGCCAATGAATATACAAACGTATCCAACAACTATGTCTCCCCAGCAAACGATTCAGCCGCGAACCAAGCTAGTGCACACATCGCACCACCCCCAGCTGTTCCCTTCGCAGTCGCCTTCAACTCCACCAGCAGCGTCTGCATCTCCTCCCCAGCCAGCGCCACATTCTGTCTCCCAAACGGAAATTACGACCAGCCTACTGGACTCATAGGCTACACCATTACCAGCGCCAACGCCATCACCATCGGCCCAGGCTGCTCACTGACTCTGCAGCAAGCAGAAAAGTCCCGAGAAGCCAAATCGAGTGCCGAGGTATTTACTACATCTCAAGACTCGTCTTCCAGCTCTTTTGCCGCCGCCATCAAAAGTCTCGCTAGGGTTGTCAATCCCTCCAACCCAGCTTAATATACTGTTCCATTCCCAGAACTATCGTCGAGCGTGTTTCAAACCGCAGTATCTGGGCGACGTGTCCTGTATAGGTCCTGGAGGGGGGCCTTTCGAGGGTCCTAACATCAATGCGACGTAAAGCGTAGGTGTGTATGGTGGTGCGAATGTTTTGATCAATACACAGAGTTCCAAAGATACTGGAAGGCAGATATTAGCTGCGAGTGTTCCGGATCTGAGCACGGAGCCATATGGGACTGGAGGGAGTTTTGGAGGGAGAGTGATTGCGGCTTGGATCTACTCTGGGTAGGATAAAGGGGTGAGGCCGGGGCACATTTCTACCATCTTCTAGTTCGCAGAGAGTAGGAAGTGACTGAGAACAAATTTGATATCTATTTACTCCTGAATTGGCATAGTCCATTAATTATACAACTCTGACATCCATACTTTTATTCTTCCGACACATCTATTCACGCTAGTTACCCGGCGATGGAGCTTCTTAGCCTTTTAAGGCCAGTGAGGCCATGTAGATTACCAGATTTTTTTTACATACTCTCATTCCACGATGGGTGGCTCAGAAAACCTACTGAAGGTTCGGATTCGAGTCCACCTGCGTAGCAACCGGTAACGGTCTATGTGAACATGCTGTCAGCCTTCACACCTCGGCTCATAGTCGAGCTCAAGCCGAGAGATAAATCGAAGATCGAGTCAGTCCTTGCATATGGTCCGTACGACATCGAAGATTCGAGAGACGCTACTGAATATACGTAACAGGCGATCGTCTACTCCTTGGTCTCAGCACCGGAAGCCTGCGCATCTACCGCGTCAACGAGCTCATCGACGAACCCCCCTCTCACGATGGCCCAGAGGACCGCGCCACCTCTGCCTCTGGCCCGAAGCCCGTCGATCTCATGCGAGAGCTGGACAAATTCTCCAAGTATAAGGTCGAGCAACTAGCTATCGTGAAGGAAGCCAATATCCTGCTCTCGCTCTCTGCCAGTCAAGTTAACATCCACGACCTACATTCCTACCAACTACAAGAGACACTTGCGAAAGCCAAGGGAGCGAGTTACTTTGCTGTGACAAGCAATGTCGTCAAAGACGAGAGCACGGAAGTGCCGAGTATCGTGAGCCGGTTGGCGGTTGCGGTCAAGAGGAGGCTCATACTGTGGTCATGGCACGATAGCGAGCTCTCGCCTGATACTACTGAGATCACCCTTGTGACAGGAATCAAGTCATTGACATGGGCTGCTGGGACTAGGCTGATTGCTGGCCTTACTTCGAGCTATGTCATGGTGGATGTTGAGACGGAGGCTGTTACGGACATCGTAGGGCCTGGCAGTATTGGTGGAGCACCAGGACAAGACAGTGGTCGATTTGGAAGCGCTGGAGTTGCTAGTATGAGCTACTTGGGTATGAGTGCGCCGCAACCGCTTGCTACACAGCTTGGGAAAGGGGAGATGCTCCTTGCAAGAGACATCAATACGTTGTTCATCGATGCGGAAGCGACTTCTCTGGGACGGCGCCAGATACCGTGGTCTGTCGCTCCAGAGGCCGTTGGTTACTCGTATCCCTATCTGCTGGCGCTTCAAGCTGCCAAGGGTACCCTTGAGGTTAGAAATCCTGAGACTTTGAGTCTTCTACAGATGATTCCGCTACCCTCTGCGAACCAGCTTCACGTGCCGCAACCCAACGTCAGCTTAGCACATGCTGGTAAGGGCTTTCTTGTACTCAGTGACCGCTGCATCTGGAGAATGAAGGCATTGGACTACGATTCTCAGATCGATGCTTTGGTCGAGCAAGGCAGGCTAGACGAAGCAATCAGTCTACTGGGCATGCTTGAAGATGCTCTGTTGAAGGATAAAGACGGTCGAGTGCGAGAGACCAAGATCTTAAAAGCACAGCGCCTCTTTGGTCAAAAAAGATTTAGAGATTCGATCGACCTCTTTACAGAAGTGTCAGCACCTCCAAGCAGAGTCATTGCCATGTACCCACCCTTCATTGCTGGTGTTGCATCAGCATCCTCCCCCGAGCATCGAAAAGGACCGTCAGAGCAAGGTGCGGACGGCTCATTTGATGACAATCCTGCCCCCGAAGAGAACTTGTCCAAGAAAGTGTCCAAAGAAAGCAGTACTGCTGATGCAGGCGAAAAGTCAGCTCCGGAAACGCAACTCGAGGGTAAAGAGCTCAAAGCTGCCACCGAGGAGCTGCGAGGTTACCTTGTGTCGGCGAGAACCAAGTTCAAGAAAGTCCTTGATGCTGACGGACAGATCAAGACTGATGTGCTGAACAACCTGCCTCAAGCCGAGATCGCAGAGGTGGCGTCTTTACTCGGCAAAAAAACCATCGATGCTATTGAGGACCAAGAGCAGCTGCTCGAAACTGCCAAAATGGTAGATACGACACTGTTTCGAGCGTACATGTTCGTCAGCCCATCATTCGCGGGTCCGTTGTTTCGCATAGACAACTTCTGTGATCCTGATGTTGTCAATGAGAAGCTCGTTGAAGCTGGTCGGTACAACGATTTAGTCGACTTCTTCTACGGCAAGAAGCTTCACCGTCAAGCTCTGGACATTTTGAAGAGATTTGGACTGTGCAATATCTACAGAACCTGCCCCCGGAGATGATTGAGCTTATACTGCAATTCGCCGAGTGGCCCCTAAAGCGCAATCCTGAACTTGCCATGGAGGTATTCATGGCGGACAGTGAAAATGCAGAAACTTTACCTCGAGGACAGGTGCTTCGTTTCTTACAAGACGTCGACCAGAAGCTCGCTGTAAGATATCTTGAACATATCATCCAAGAGCTGAATGATACGACGCCGGACTTCCATCAGAGACTGGTCAACATTTACATCGACCAATTAAAATCAGATACATTTGAGAGTGATGATGAACGGTCAAGATGGAAAGAACACACCCTTGAATTCTTGAAGACGAGTAGATACTACCAGGCAGACGAGGCTTTTGGTCAGCTCGATAAGGCCAACCCGAATCTATACGAAGCACGGGCAATCGTACTCAGCAATATGGGGCAGCACAAACAGGCATTGGATATCTATGTCTTCCAGCTAAAAGACCCAGATAAAGCTGAGGAGTACTGTAATCAGATCTATCTTACCGATAGCCCTCCATCTACAACTCCAGTGCAATCAAGCAGATCACCCACTGCTGACCCAGAAGATGCGCCTCCATCAATCTATCACACTCTCCTCTCCCTTTATCTTTCCCCTCCACCACCACACAAGCCCCAATGGGGTCCAGCCCTCAACGTTCTCGCCAAACATGGTGCTCGGATGCCCGCGTCCTCCACGCTGAATTTGATCCCTGAGGTTCTTCCCATCAGAGACCTCGAGTCTTATTTCCGTGGCCGAATCCGCTCGGCAAACACAGTGGTCAATGAAGGCAAGATCGTAGCTGGTATGCGGAGCACGCTTGCATTCAGTGAGGATGCGAAGGTTAGACTGGGCGATGGTATGCCTGGTGGCAACAGAGGGAGGAACCGGAGAGTAGTCATTACCGAGGAGAGGGTCTGTGGGGTCTGCTACAAGAGGTTTGGTGGGAGTGCCATCAAGGTCATGCTTGAGTATGCTCGCCCTTCTCTTATTTTACGGGTAATGGCGTAGCTGATTGATATCTTTGCAGCAATACTGTGATCCATTACGGCTGCTCGACAAGATGATCGATGGTGTGCAAGATGCAGGAAAAGACACCAAGCAGGATGCAGTCTGCCGTTCGCTTTTGATTTTCGATGCACGAGCGCAGATATCCAGCGCGGTTTTTGGAATTCATACAGCATTTCAAATCTTGGGACCGGGCCCCGGTATCCATGGACTGGCTGTCTTAGCCTTCATCCTCCGCACCCTCTTCCCCGTAGTTCTCTTCCTCTTTCTTGTCATTAGGCTTCATACCTGCGCTGGCAGCCAATGCCTTGTCCTCTTCCATCTTCGTAGTCAAGAAGCCATTCACATCCTCTTGCAGCTGAACAACCGACTTCCGTAGAGCTGAGAGATAGGCCGTCTTATCTTTCGTAGAATTGGTCGAAGCGGAAGGTAAAGCGTGGGCGAAGGTTTTGGAGCTGTTTGGACTGGAATACACGGCTTTCAAGTCTGAGCTTGAAGCCTGCTCGATCGGCGCTGGAGCCATGACGAGAGGCTGCGTTTGGTAATTCGGCCTTACAGTGTAAGAAGTAGACGCCGAAGGGTTGAAATCGTATGACCGAGGCTGCTAGCGAGGCAATTGGCGATGATGAGGATGGCCCCCAATTGCCGCTGAGCCTCCACCTGTTGCTCTGCTTTTCACCTCCACGTCGCTCTGAGCACAGGTACAAGGGCGAACACAACCTGGAGATGTTTTCAGCAAGGTCCAAGTCTTTATCGGTATGGCTCGAAGCTGGCTGAAGAGCTTGTGTAACTTCCTTCAACACCAGTCTCGGCATCGGCACACTCTCTTCTCAACATGAATTCCTCAAACTACCGCCGCCCAGGCGCATTCTCTCCTCGACGTCCTTCTTCACCAGGCCTCTTCCAGGCGCACACTCATGCCTCATCTCGCCCTCAAAGCACTGATCCATCAGATCTGAGTGACTCATCAAGCTCTAGCCAAGTGACAGCCCAATCTCGCGACAACCGCTCACCCCAACTACAGCAATCCTCACAATTCGCCAGACCCTTTCTGGGCACCGATGCCAGTTCGAACTCAGTCAACAACTTCTCGCGACCGTCGCCGACGCGTCAATCCTCCGGCGAACTTCCGATGAGAGCTGCACCCCAAGCTCAAGGGCACCGGCGGCAGCATTCGCAGGGTTTCTTTGAACCTTCTCTACCTACAGCTACACTATCAGAGCAGTCAGAGATGGCGAATCGTACGGCCTCACAAATCGCTGCTGTTGCGGCTATGCAGCATCAGAGTTCACAGCAGCATCAGAGACAGCGGTCGATCACGCTACCAAGCCCACAGAACGATAGTCCGCCAGGCACGCTCACTGGCCGCCGGAAACCACCGCCTATCCAGACCTTCTCCTCAGATACCAGTATACGGAAGGCTACTGGGCCCCAGCCACCAGGGGGGAAGCAATACTACAATGATGCTATTGGGGGGCATTCAGCAGCAGCAACTACGGCCGCAAATGCTGCGTTCCCACAAAGTGCTCGCTTGTCGCCTGGGCTTAGGAGTATTGACTTACCAGAGAAGGAGCATAAGTTGAAGACGGAGAAGTCTAAAATGAAGCTGTTCTCCAAGCCCAAAGCGTCAAGCAAAGAAGTGGAGAAGCCGCTGCCTTCGCCGAACAAGGTCGGGCCTTCCAAACCAAGCGGCCTGAAGAACATGGTCAACCCGTCTGTGACGAGCTTTGCGGACTCAATAACCTCCAGTGCTTCGTCCATATACTCAACAAACAACGCATCGACGTCTACCCTGGTACCGTTGGATCGCCAGGCGACTACTGACAAGGAGAAGGCGCACAAGCACCACTTTCTGTCACGGCAGAAAAATAAACTCAAGGATAAAATTGCTGACGATCACATATTGCCCCTCTCCTCAGCATCCAGCAACTCTAGACCCCTTGATCCTAGCGCGCCCTCTTCACTCTACAACTTTGGGCCTGCACCCGGGAGCCCAGCGTCATCATCTTTTACTGGTCTAGATCTACGGCATGGAGGTCGCGGATTGCGGGAGAAGAAGAAAGAAGAGAAAGCTCTACCAGGATACGCTCCGCCATTCGCTCCCAAGAAAGCTGACATTGATAGGGTGGATTGGGCGACGGGCGGCGCGTTGAGTGGAGCGATACCTACAAGTGCTCATGGAGACGTTGCGCCGAACCCGGCGGCTCTGCAAGGCTTCGGATTGAACAACATGAAACCAGAAGATGTGTGGGACTACTTGAAAGCCAAGCTGCTTATGATCTTCGAAGGGGAAGAGCTGCGCATACCAGTCGAGGATCTCAACCGCCTGGTTACCATCCACATCCAGCGCTGCATCGTGAAGCGCATTCCTACGATCATAACCGATGACCTTCGCGACCTCCTCCAAACAGGCTTTACATCTCTCGACCAAACCCTCCGCGGCGTACCAGATCACCGCCTAGTGCCTCATCTAGTAGAGATGTGGCACTTCGTCTTCGGCACAGTCCTCCCATACATGCAAGCCGTCTTTCTCCCTCTTGATCTCGAATTCAAAGGTCATGGCACCATTATGACTCCCCAAGAAGCCCGTGAGTTTTGCTGTGCGAACCCCGACTCCACTGACCTCGCTTTTGGTAACGAGTTCGACGTGCGGCGGATTGTTCTCCTCTCCTACCGCGACAACGTCATTCTTACGCACTACGAAGCGCTCAAAGCCATCTTTTCCCGCCTTAGCCTCGATAGCATTAATGTGGGTGTGTCGCCCGTCGTCGACACATTTGACGGCGTCGCAGGCGCCCCACGCCCTAGTACAGCAGGCTCTCTCGACCCAGGCTTCTCAAGCTTCAACTCGCAAGGCTCCACTCTTCTCGGCGACGGTGGCCGCAGTCGTGGAAATTCGAATCTCTCTGCCCCCGAGCTCCCGTCCTTCGGCTCCCCGGCATCTACTCCACGAAATCTTCGCATTCAAGGCCCACCTGATAGCAGCCAAGTGACCGAGACGGTGGGCAGAGTGTTACAATGCGTGAGCGTCTTGGCTTCAGTGCAGAGCGGGGACGATGCGCAACGGAAGATGGAAGATTTGAGCAAGAGCTTGAAGTTGAATTGGCTGGGTAGGGGGCGGACGGGGAGAAACCGGCGAGGATTCATTGGGGGAAGGGTAAAGGTGCCCCCACGGCAGCCGAGCGATGATGCTGGGAGGGCAGAGAGCAGGCTGTAAGACAAAGCGAGCTCTGTGGGATAGCATGGCATGGTGCATGTGGATAGGATCTACCGTGTTGATGGGGCACGGTGTTACGTACGATACCCATTTCATATACGCAAATCATTCCATACGTTAACGAAACCTGTATCTTTGGGTTCGCGCTTTTGCGGCCGTAAGTGGATTCTGCCATCTGAAACTTAATATTTCCAATATTCCATGGGAGTCTGGGATTTTGACATTTTGAAAGGGATAGATGGATGGGAATGTATAAACCCGTCCGCCACAGGAACGTTTGTCAATGCAAACAAACCCACGTCTGTATTTCGACACAGCATCTAATGCCCATCTTCTGTGTACCTGACCTAGAATAAGTAAGGTGCATGGACGAAGATAGATACGAGCAAGGCACACTTCCGTCTGTGTATGGCTTGGTATCAGAATTTGTTGCAGTGTTCTCATGTGCACAAGACACCCTCGCACTTCGAGGCAAAATCAGTAACATGACGCTCATCTAATAGTCAAAGAGTACGGAAATACAGCATATCTATCTATCTCTTACTAAGAAGGGAGAATTCTTACCGCTGAGGAAGTTGTGGCGGTGTGAATTTAAATCGCTCTAACCCTCGATCGAGGCTTTTATATATTTCTCTATAGAAAGGTATTCATATATATCTCATAAGTAAGTGTTCTATCTACAAAAACCAATTATCACCGCCATTACCACACCTCTCATCACGCGTCTCAGCCCTCACCCGCTCCCCCTGTACCTCCTGCCCCTCAACGCCTCCATCTCTAACCTCAAATCCCGCCCATCAATCTCCCGTGCCTGTGGCCCATCCAGCTCTGCGAACGTACGTTCGTCATTAGGTAATTCCGATTTCAAATACCCATACGCGCCCTCATCGACCGGTTTCGAAGGTGCTTCATACGCTCTTCTCTGATTGTTTCGCCATCGCAGGAGATAGAATATGAGAGCAGTAATGAGGGCGAGTGCGATGAGTCCGCCGACTACCCCACCAAGCAATAGCACCCTTGTTGGATTTACCGCCATTCGCGCCGGATTGAGAAGCTGAGGTGGTCGTCGAAGAAGTAGTCGTAGCATTGGTCTCGTTAGAGAAAGGTGCGAAATGCGTCACATCCACCAAACTCAGCACATTCTGATCCAAGTTCTGCACGTACGCCTTGTTCGAATCCTGATAAAATCTCTTGACCGGCGCACTCCACTCATAGTTTGGTTTATTCGCCATGTATTGACTCGCCCACGTAAGACTGTTCATGTCAAAGACGCCCAAGCCCTGCGCAAACGGGTCGGCGGTGGTGTTGAAGTTGGATTCGATGAGGGCTGTGAAGTTGGCATTAGTGGTGATCTTCGGATTGGCGTGGATTCCGCCGACGGTGAGGATTTGGGAGCCGCCGACGGAATGGCATGTGTGTGCGAAGCGGCCGCTTTTGGGGGTGTATTGAACTTGGATCCAGTGGAAAGCGGGCAGGGTTAGGATGTGGATGGTGTCGTCTTGGATGCCGTGGTGGTTTCCGTCCCAGCCTGCGTACATGAAGATTTCAAAGGTGCCGTTTGTGGAATTGACGCCTGCGGTGCAGAATTCGACGCGGCTGCTGGGGGCGGTTCCCGTCGTCTTTTGCTTGTACCATTCCTGCGCTGCTGCGTCGTAGACGTGCACTGTGCCGAGGAAGTTGCTGGAAGAGCGAGTCCAGCCATCCATGGCTATGTAAATGCCCTGGGGATCGAACCATGGTACGTATTGCAAAGAAACTTTGTTGATACCGCTGAGGTCCGAAGAAGTGGTGGAAGACGTGCTATGGTTAGTGAAATTTCGCAGTGCCATGTCAGATTCCACCATTCCTAGAACCCAGACTCCGCTCTGGTCTGCCACACCCCCAAGCACATATGCGCTGTTATCGTCGTAGCATTGCATACCGCCACTTGTGCAGACTAGATTGCCCCATGCGGAGGCGCTATTGGCGTCGATGACTCCGGTCCAGGTGCCGCTGCCGGTGTTGTCGGGTTTGAGAGCCCAGAGGGACAGGTCGGGCAGTTGGATCCGTTTCGGTTGATAGCTGCTTCGCCGGTGTAACCGGCGTAGAGGACATCTTCTGAGGCGTGGTACCAGAGGGATGGGACGTTTAGGCTGGGGACGCCGCTGGGTTTGGGAATCGAGTTGGAGGCTACTGTGGAGTTTGTCCAGTCTTTGGACAGGTCGAGTGAGAGGGTCGTTGATGTTGGGCTATTAAATTAGTATACGTCTGGATTAAAGGGTTCTAGTCGAGTATACCGTAGTCATAGTTTGTTTCGCCATCTTGTGTGAATGAAAAAGTTCCTGCATCTATGTATAAAAATTTGCCCGCAACAGCAGCTATACACTCAAGCAGCTCATATCTCTCCACAGCGAAGATGAGTAAAACTCCACGCACAAGCATGATATGCTCGCCGAAGAAGTTGTGAAGTCGGTACGTTTGCGGCGAGCGGGTGTGTGTCGATGTTTCTCCCAAAAAGCCCAATATCAAAGGCATAGTCCCGTAAAGCTCTACTGTGCGCCGTTGTTGAAAAGCAAAGAATAGCGAGCGGAAGGTCTACATAGTGGTAGAAACGCATGTTGAGACGCTTTCACAGCATACGATTTACACAACATAAAGATAAGAGAAGAACAGAAGCTCATCTCGACTGTTTCAGAATTGATTCAAGATTCGATATTGGTGACTGTTGAGAGGAATCGAGATAAAATCTCTCTGGAGGAAGGAATCAACGCTCAAGACGAAGTCGGAGTGGCGCAATCTTGGGTCTTTGAATTGATTTCAATGACCTGTTTCCAGCTCAATTCGACGATATCTTGTGCCATTTGTCCATCGCACTGACATCCAAGCCTGCTGATTATTCTGACACCAGGCCTGAGGCGTGGATCCTCAACTATAATGGCTCAAAGTGAGATTGTCAGAGTTCGAGATCCTTATATAGGTTGATGCTTCAACAAGTTGCGCTGCCGAACGGATCGATCATTATGCCGCGCACATCAGCGTCAGGCGTTCCCATATCGAGGGCTGTAGAAATAAGCATAATGATGTTCTGTTGCAAGTCTAGCTGCTCACCCATAAAACGTAGGGACGGCATTAAATCTATTGTATGAGACTCGCGGCGCAGGGATAGGTGTTTGAGCAGGTACTGCAGCACTGGCACTCGAATTTGTCGTACTCGATTCCAGAAAGTTTTCGCCTTCTCCTTCGACGTCTTCCTCTTCCGGTGCTGGTTGAGCACGCCAAATCAACGTCACGACATAATAGTCGAGACTATCTTCCGGTGCCAGCTCCTCGGCTTCGAACTTCTCCTTGGGCGTCAACCTTAAAGACCTGAAGCTGGCAGAGCTCCCTTGTCGTAGCTGCAATCCCGCTTGGACGGCTGGAGCGTGTAAGCCTTTGAAGTGCTTAGAGCCAGTCCACGTACTCTTCTCCGTGGCAACTTCGTCCATGGCAAGGATATTGCCATCGCTGAGTGGAAACCTCCAAAAAGGCGCTCTCTGAAC
>JAABUP010008197.1_pt1 | contig 13464 bp, 16 predicted proteins | sample 5559201 | NCBI WGS metagenome assembly JAABUP01 (sample SAMN10711887, study PRJNA513373) | rock metagenome | isolation source: Antarctica rocks | place: Antarctica | reverse complement strand
GGGCCCATGTTGATGACGATGCGCTCGTCGCCGGAGGTGTCGGTGACCAGCTCGTCCCAGTCGCCACCGGTGACCGTGTAGACGGTGCCCTCGGTGGTCTCCCGCGAGCTCGCCGCATACGGATCGGTGCCCGGGCGCTCGGTGGTGCTCATGTATAGGCCCTTCGCTGGTCGGGCGGCGGGATCTCGGCGTCGTGGTACTCGACGGGAATGCCGCCCAGCGGATAGCTCTTGAGCTGCGGGTGACCGTTCCAGTCGTCCGGCATGAGAATGCGGGTCAGGCTCGGGTGGCCCGAGAAGTCGATCCCGAACATGTCCCAGGTCTCGCGCTCGTGCCAGTCGGCGGTCGGGTAGACCGACACCAGCGACGGGCAGACGGCGTCGGCGAGGTCGAGGGCGACCTCCAGCCGCACGCGCCGGCGGTAGGTCATGGAGAGCAGCTGCACGACCACGTGCAGCTGCTGCGGCACACCGTCGCCGTAGTCCACCCCGGAGACGCCGGAGCAGAACTCGAAGCGCAGCGCCGGGTCGTCGCGCAGCGTCCGAGCCATCGCCACCAGGTGCTCGCGCGCGACGTAGTACGTGAGCTCGCCCCGGTCCACGGTGACCTGGTGGACGGCCTCGGCGACGTCGACACCCGCGTCGGAGAGGGCGGCCGCGAGCTCGTCGGACACCTCGTCGAACCAGCCCCCGAAGGGCCGCTCGGCGGGCGGCGGGGCGTAGGCGGGCAGGCGCAGGCGGCCGAAGCCGCTGGTGTCGCCGGACCCGGAGGTGCCGAACATCCCCTGTCGGGCGCGACCGGCGGCCGCTCCGGGAGTCGTGGGGCGCAGCAGTTCCTGCGGCCCCTGGGCGGCGGCGCCCGGCGAGGAGCTGCTCGTGGCCCCCGTGGGACCGCTCGCACCGCCGGCACCGACGCCGAGGACGCCCGGCTGCTTCGAACGGTCCGACGGCGAGTCCTCAGCCCCGGCGTCAACCATGGACCTGCTCCCCCCGCCCGTACTTCACCGACGAGGGCATCAGTTCGAGCGTCTCGCCCTGGGCCCTGCGCTCGGCGGCGAGCTGCGCCCGGACCGGTCCGAGCGGCTCGTTCTGAATCTTCTGGTGCAACTTGAGGATGGCGTCGATGAGCATCTCCGGGCGCGGCGGGCAGCCCGGGAGATACATGTCGACGGGGACGACGTGGTCGACGCCCTGCACCACGGCGTAGTTGTTGAACATCCCGCCCGAGGAGGCGCAGACGCCCATGGCGAGCACCCATCGCGGCTCGGCCATCTGGTCGTAGATCTGGCGCAGGACCGGCGCCATCTTGTTCGTGACCCGGCCCGCGACGATCATGAGGTCGGCCTGGCGCGGCGACGGCCGGAAGACCTCCATGCCGAAGCGCCCGAGGTCGTAGCGCGGGGCGCCGGAGGTCATCATCTCGATGGCGCAGCAGGCAAGGCCGAACGTCGCGGGCCACAGCGAGGCCTTGCGCGTCCAGTTGACCAGGCTCTCCACGCTCGCCAGGACGATGCCGTTGGGGAGCTTCTCTTCGAGTCCCACAGTGACCTCCTTTCCGGTCTAGCTCCAGTCCAGGCCGCCACGTCGCCACACGTAGGCGTAGGCGAAGGCGACGGTCCCGATGAACAGCACGATCTCGGCGAGTCCGAAGAGGCCGAGGGCGTCGATGGTGATGACGAACGGGTAGAGGAACACCAACTCGATGTCGAAGAGGATGAACATCATCGCCGTCAGGTAGTACGCGACCGGCACCCGGCCGCCGCCGACCACGGGCTGCGGGGAGGGTTCGATGCCGCACTCGTAGGAGTCCAGCTTCGCCCGGTTGTAGCGGCGCGGGCCGATGTAGGGCGCCGCCGTCACCGAGAACACCGCGAAGCCGCCGGCGAGCACGAACATCGCGATGAGCGGCACGTACGCCTGGGGCACAGCCTCGATCCTCCCTCTTCTCGTCGTGACGAGCGTGATGTCCGCGACACCGCGAACGTGTCCGGGGGCACGTGCCCCGAGCGCACGCCGACCCTACGGGAGGTCGGCGGGCCCAGGGGCTGGTCCGGCCGCTCTTACCCGGACATGGCGCTCACGCGGCCTTCGCCGGGACGGGCGGGGGTGTCGGCGAGGTGCGCGCGGACTCCTTCAGCTGCGGCGTCAGCCGCAGGAGCAGGTCCATCGTGCGGTCCATCGCGTCGCCGTCGCGCTGGTCGTGGAGGCCGGCGAGGAGCTTGAGCAGGAACCGCATGAGTGTCTTGCGCGGGAGGCCGTAGCGCGTCGCGTACTGCATGAGCGTCGGGTGGCCGATGGCGTGCGCGAACCGGTTGCCGAGCCGGAAGTAGCTGCCCAGCTCGTTCCGGACGCCCGCCGGGTAGCCCTCGAGCGCCCGCTCGCGGCTCGGCCCCTCCGGGCGGGCCAACGCCTGGACGACCGCCTCGGCCGCGAGGGCCGCGGACTGCATCGCGTAGGCGATCCCCTCGCCGTTGAACGGGTTGACCATGCCCCCGGCGTCGCCGACCAGCAGCAGGCCGTCGCGGTACACCGGGGTGCGGTTGAAGCCCATCGGCAGCGCGGCGCCGCCGATGCTCCCGGTGGCCTTCTCCTCGCGGTAGCCCCACTGTTCGGGCGTCGAGTCGAGCCACGACCGCAGCATCGCGCGGTAGTCGGTGGAGCCGAACGCGTTGGAGGTCGAGAGGATCCCCAAGCCGACGTTCGACGTCCCGTCGCCCATGCCGAAGATCCAGCCGTACCCGGGGAGCAGGCGCGGGGCGTCGCCGGAGCGGTCCCAGAGCTCGAGGTGCGACTCGAGGTAATCGTCGTTCGTCCGCGGGCTCGTGTAGTAGCGGCGGACGGCCACGCCCAGCGGGCGGTCGTCGCGCTTGGAGATGCCGCGGCTCACCGCGGTCCGCGCGCCGACGCCGTCGCAGGCCACGACGAGCGGGGCGGTATAGGTGACCGGCTCGCGCTCGGGACCGCGGCGCGCGCTGACCCCGACGACGCGGCCGGTGCGCTCGTCGACCACCGCCTCCGAGACCGAGGTGCGCTCCTGGACGCGGGCCCCGGCGGCGCGCGCGTGGTCGGCGAGCATGGCGTCGAAGTCCTTGCGGGGCCGCACCAGGCCGTAGGGCGGGTAGCTCGTGAGGTCGGGCCAGTCGAGCTCGACGGTGACGCCGCCGCCGAGCACACGCAGGCCCCTGTTGTGCAGCCACCCCGCCTCGGGACGGGTGTCGACGCCGAGGTCGATGAGTTGCTTGACCCCGCGCGGGGTGACGCCGTCGCCGCAGACCTTCTCACGCGGGAACTCCGACTTCTCCAGCACGAGGACGTCGAGCCCGGCCCGCGCCAGGTAGGTGGCGGCCGTCGACCCGGCGGGACCGGCGCCCACGACGATGACGTCGGCGTCGGCGTCGGCGTCGGACCGGCGGGCCCCGCGTGCGGAGGTAGGGGCGGCCACTGGGAAACTCCTTGTGAATCCGTTCACTAGCGCGGGCGGCCCCGAGTCTAGAAGGCGGGCCGCGTGATCGCCGCATGAATCCCGCTGCGGGATCGGGGCGAGGGGAGGGCCCGCGTGACGCCGTGCAGCGGCGACCCGACCGGCCGGCCGGGCAGCAGTCAGGGTCGCGTGGCGGCGTGCAGGGCGACGATCCCGCCCGTGAGGTCGCGCCAGCTGACCCGTCGCCACCCCGCGGCGACGATCCGTTCGGCCAGGGCGGCCTGATCGGGCCAGGCCCGTATGGACTCCGCGAGGTAGACGTAGGCGTCGGGGTGGGAGCTGACGGCCCGCGCCACCCGCGGCAGGGCGCGCATGAGGTAGTCGGTGTAGATCCGGCGGAAGGGCGCCCAGGTGGGGCGGGAGAACTCGCAGACCACCAGCGAGCCGCCGGGGCGGGTGACACGGGCGAACTCGGCGAGCGCGGCGTCGGGGTCGACGGTGTTGCGCAGTCCGAAGGAGATGACCACCGCGTCGACCGACGCGTCGGCCACCGGCAGCGCGAGGGCGTCGGCGGCGACGAACGGGACCGGGCTGCGTCCGTGCCGGGTCACCAGGCGTCCGTGCCCCGCGGCCAGCATGCCCCGGGAGAAGTCCGCGGCGATGCAGCGGGCGCCGGTGCGCGCGAGCTCCAGCGTGGACACCCCGGTGCCCGCCGCGACGTCGACGACGGTGTCGCCGGGGCCGACCGCGAGCAGCTCGCGGGTCGCCCGCCGCCACCTGCGGTCCTGGCCGAAGGACAGCACGGTGTTGGTGACGTCGTAGCGGGACGCGACCCCGTCGAACATCCGGGCGACGGCCCGCGGGTCGCGGTCGAGATCGGCCCGCGTGCGGTCGGGGGCGGGGCGGCTCACGCACCGGCTCCGATGGGCTCCCGGGCCGGCGCCGGCGTCGTGGACGCCGACGACCCCGGGGAGCCCCGACGGCGTCGGAGCCGGGCCAGCCCGTACGCGCCGGGGCCGAGCACGGCCCACACGGCGACGATCCCGAACAGCACGGGCACGAGCCCTTCGCTCCACGTCCGCCCCGCGACGCGCACGAGGTCGGGCTCGTTGCGGTCGTACTCGACGAGCACGAGGTTGCCGGGTTCGAGACCCCGCGGGTAGAACACGCCCTCCTCGGGCGTCAGCACCGCACCGTCGGCGGCGGTGAACCGCACGAACGTGCGCGGCAGCGTCGACCCGTCGAGCACCTCGGCGACCGCACTCCCGCGGGCGGCGTCGATCGACGCGTCGTTGCGCGCGGCACCGACGAGCACGAGCGCGCCGAGAACGCTGAGCACGAGCCCGATGCTGACCACGATCTCGGGGGCACGGCGCCCGAGAGGGGCGAGGGCGGAACCGACCGCCCGCGCCGCGAGCGCGGCGCCCCGGGCCAGCGCGTCCACCCGCGCGCGGACGACGGTTCCGACGGCGCTCACCCGGCCGAGGGTAGTCCGGCGGAGCGGGACCTCGGGGGCCATCGCGCTGCACTGCGCCCGTCGGGCGAGGACGGAGGGCGAACGGCCGCCGGCACCCGCACTCGGTCACCCGTCGGTCACCACATCCGAGTCCGGCCGGTCGGGCCGGGCGAGCGGGGACTCGGGCTACGGCGAAGGGCCCGCAGGGCGACCCATACTGCGGCGCAGAGCACCGCGGTCCCCGCCACCGCGAGGACGGTCGCGGCCGTGGGAGCGATGGCGACGGCGAGGGGCGGGATGCCGGCGAGGGCTTCGGCGACGACGACACCTGCGAGGAGCACATATCCCACGACAGCGGCGCGGACGACGGCGAGCCGACCGTTCTCGGGCCGATCGGTGAACGACAGGAGCCAGGCCAGGGCGGGCAGGACGAGGATGCCGTGCATGGTCGCGCCGTGGCCGGGCTTGACGGTGGCGGTGAACGCGAACGCGCCGGCCACGTCGCCGTTCCCCCGGGAGATCAGCATGCCGCGCGCGAGCATGTAGACCCCCAGCGCGACCGCGACCATCAGCGAGCAGAATCCCGCGCGCAGGGCGAGCCGCATGCTCGGTGCCGTGGCGGACGCCGGTCGCCACGCCGCGACGGTCGCCACCGAGACGGTCCCCACGATGACCAGGGCGCCGCCGGCGGCACCCGCCCCGACCAGCCCGGCGCCCGGGCCGGTGACCCCGAAGTGCGAGGGCAGGCCCCGCCAGGCCTGGACGCTGATGACGACGACCTCGACGAGGCACCCCAGCGCGAGCAGCGCGAGCAGGACACACCGCGTCCGCGCACGCAGCGTCACGAATCCGAGCACCCAGGTCAGGGTGGCCAGCGTCAGCCCGAACGACATGCCGAAGGTGGCCGGTTTGCGCCAGGACACCGGTCCGTCCCAGGACCCTCCGGACACGACCAGCACGCCGAGGTGGACCAGACCGCTGAGCATCAGGACCGCAGCCAGCACATAACAGGCGTGCTCCGTGCGGCTCCCCTCGGCGTTCATGGTCCTCCGTCCGACGCCGGGCGCAGTCACGGCCCGCCGCGCGTCGGGAGCAGCGCGGCGACGCCTGCGACCAGCGCGACGACCAGCCCGAGGACCTGCACCAGCGCGCCCAGGAACTGACCGATCACCTCCGGCGCGGCAAGCACCTCGGCCGTGGTGCCCGCGGCGACGGCGCCCACGGACAGGAACGCCGCAGCCACCAGGCCGAGCACCACGATCGCGCGCGCGGCCACCAGCGCCACGATCGCCGCTACCACGAGCAGGATGATCGGCCCCGGCGGCACCGCGGGGAACCCGGGCACGCCCGTCAGGTACTCGATCATCACGCCTGCGGCGGCCACGACCAGGCCCACGACGAGCGTGACCCGGCTCGGTGCCGCCCGTCCCGTTCGATCCCTCACCGCTTCTGTTCTTGGCATGACTCATTCATAACATGAACGATTTTCGATGGATAGTGTCTTACTGTGGACCGCGAGGCGCAGAGCAACCTTGTCCCGACCGGGCCGGGCGGGAACGAGGCTCGGTCCGCGCCTCCGAAGGCCCGGCGGGCGGGCCGGCGACCCACCGGCGCGGGGTTCCGCCTCGCGCAGGTCGGCGCTCTCGGCGCTCGCCTGTTCGCCGCCCGGATCGCGCCCCTCGGCCTGACCCCTGCCCAGAGTGGCCTGCTCCGCGCGATCGCCCGGGAGCCGGGCCGCAGCCAGAACGCGCTCGCCGAGCACCTCGCGGTCCGTCCGAGCCGACTGGTCGTCCTGATCGACGAGCTCGAGAGCACCGGACTGGTCGAACGTCGACGCCACCACGGTGACCGGCGACAGCGAGCCGTGCACCTCACCGACGGCGGCGAGGAGGCCATGACCCGGCTCGTCCGCGCCTCGGCCGCCCACGAGGAGGAGCTGTGCCGCGCCCTGTCGCCCGAGGAGCGCGACCAACTTGCCGAGCTGCTCGGCCGGATCGCCGCAGATCACGATCTCCCGTCCGGCGTGCACCCCGGCCACGCGGACCCGGACCGATGCTGAGCGCGCAGCATCCCCGGTCCGGGTGGGGCCGCCCAGCGGCGAACCCCGGGCGAGCGGGGCGGCCGCCGGCCTGGGCGCGTCAGCCGAGGGGGTGTGGGTTAACGTGCCGTTTCGGGCCCACGCTCTGGATGATCTCTCTGAGAACCCGAGTCGGTGCGGACCGCTCGTCCCTACCGGGTCGTGTTCACCGACCCGCCCTCGGGCGAGGGAGCCCGCCCGCGGCGCGGCATCGTCGTGGCCGACGACCTCGAGGTGGCCCGCCAGGTAACAGTGGCCATCGCCGCCAGTGGGCGCAGCGCCGAAGTGCTCTTCGTCGACCCACCGGCGATCGGAAGGTCGTCGACGTTTACCCCCCAACCCGACCGAGGCCACCGGGCGGACGCGGGCTGGCCTGATACGCGCGAGCGGGTCAGCCCTCGCGCTTCCATGGGGTCCGGCGTGGCAGTCTCGTGAGGTGCGGGCTCTGGTCATCGGTCATGACCACATCGGTGGCGTCGAGCACCTGGGTGAGCAGCTCGCCACCCGCGGCTATCAGCTCACTCGGTTCACCGTGGTCGCCGAGGAGCGGTTCACCCGCCCCGGGGGACGCGCCGAGTTCCCCGACCCGTCGGGGTGGGATCTTGTCGTCACCCTGGGTGCGCCGTGGCCACGCCCGCAGATTGCGTCGTGGGCTGGCGACGAGGTCGCGTTCCTCCAGCGGGCCCGCCGCGGCGTGCGGCGGTGCTCGGCATCTGCTGTGGTGCTCAGCTGCTCGCGGAGTCCCTCGGCGGCGGCACGACCCAGCTCGAGGTCGGGCGGGTGGGCTGGCGCTCGGTCGATCCACGTGTCCCGGGCGTCGGTGCCGGGCCCTGGTTCCAGTGGCACGCCGAGCAGCTGGTCGCTCCGGCGGGCGCCGAGGTGCTCGCCGAGAGCTCGGACGGGGTCGAAGCCTTCCGGATCGGCCGCTGCGCCGGGGTGCAGTTTCACCCGGAGATGACCTCGGCGTTGCTCGAGCGGTGGCTGGCCTTGCCCGGCGGCCCGCCCTCCTCGGTCGACACCCGGGCGCTGCGAGCCAGCACAGCACGCCTCGCGCCGCAGGCCGCGGCGCGCGTCCCCGTGCTGCTCGACGTGCTCGTCAACTGTCGATAACGGGCGCTTACGTCCGGTCCAGCGCGGCTGCCGCGGCCGCGCCGAGCCGGGCGCCGAGGGCCCGGCGATCGGAGCGGTCGACGGTGACTTCGACGACCCGCACGCCCGCTCCGGGACGCGGTGCGAGCGCCGCGGTGAGGGCCTGGGCGTCGGGCGGCCGCTCGTGTCCGACGCCGTGGGCCCGGCAGAGGGCACCGAGGTCGGTGCCGTGGGGAACGGCGAACATGCGCTCGAAGGCGGCGGCGTGGGCCGGCGCCCCGGGTTCGAGGCCCGCGAAGATGCTGCCCCCGTCGTCGTCGGCGACGACCACGGTGAGATCGGGCCGCGGCTCCCGCGGGCCCGTGAGGAGGCCGCCCGCGTCGTGCAGGAAAGTGAGGTCGCCGAGCAGCGCGTAGGCGGGTCCGTAGTGGGCGAGCGCGGCCCCGGTGGCGAAGGACACCGCGCCGTCGATCCCCGAGACCCCGCGCGGCGCGAGGACCCGCACGTCGCCCCGCGGACGGGCGGCGAGGGCGAGGTCCCGGACCGGGTTCGACGATCCCGCGACGAGCAGCGACCCCGCCGGCAGCGCCGCGGCGAGGTGCGCGGCGAGGGCGGGCCCGGTCGCCCACGGCTCGGCGGCGAGCGCACGGACCACGGCGTCGGCGGCCGCGACGTCGGCGTCGCTCCACACCCGGACCCAGGCCGGGTCGGGGGCCCACGCGGCGGCGGCGGGGAGCTCGCCGACGGAGGCGACGACCCCCGCGACGTCGGTCCAGCCCGGCCGCGCCCGTCCTCGGGCGGCCGCGGACACCGCGTGCACCGTCACCCGTGGATCGGCGAGCACGCGGGAGATCGCGCGGTGCAAGGTGGGACGGCCGAGGACGACCACCTGCCGGGGCCACAGGTCCGCCGGTGCGGTTCCGGCGATCAGCGCCTGCAGCACCCAGGGCCCCGCACACAGCCCACGGCCCCACCACCCGGAGGTGGGCTCGGCGACGACCGGGATCCCCTTCGGCAGGTCGTCCACCTCGGCGCCGTGCCCCGCGATCACGAGGGTCGGCGCCGCCGGGTCGAGCGCGAGCGGCGCGGAGCGGGGGGTCCGCGGCGCGACCCGCGTCCACGGCGCCCCATCGGGACGCCCGGCCGCGGCGTCGGGGAGGCCCCCGGGTCCGAGCGGGTCCCCGCTCGGTTCGGGAGGTACCAGCGGTTCGCGCAGCGGGACGTCGAGCTGCACCGGTCCGGGGTCCGCGGTGGTGCCGCCCGCCGCACGGTCGAGGGCGCGCGACACCGCCGCCCGCCAGCGTCCGGGGTCGCCGTGCCGGTCCTCGGCGAGTGGGAGCACGACGACCGCCCGCGTCGCGGCGCCGAACAGCCCCACCTGGTCGACGGTCTGGTTCGCCCCCGTGCCGACGAGGTCCAGCGGTCGGTCGGCGCTGACCACGAGGAGCCCGACGCCCGAGTGCGACGCCTCGAGCACCGCCGGGTGCAGGTTCGCCACCGCCGTCCCGGACGTCACCACCACCGGCACGACGCGCCCCGAACGGGCCGCGAGCCCGACGGCGAGGAAGCCCGCCGACCGCTCGTCGATGCGCACGTGCAGCCGCAGCCGCCCCGCGGCGTCGGCGGCGTGTACGGCGAGCAGGAACGGCGCGTTGCGCGAGCCCGGGCAGGTGACGACGTCGCTCACCCCGGCCCGGACCCACTCGTCGACGACGACGCGGGCCTGGGTCGTCGTCGGGTCCGGGGTCGGGGGCACGGCGGGCGAGCGTAGTGACCGGTGCGCGCTCGGGCCGTCCGGAGCAGTGCGGGCGCCACCGGGCGGGGATTAATCTCCACGGGTGGCGACCCTGCTGGAGTGGGTGGAGGGCGCGCGGCCCCGGACGCTGCCCAACGCGATCGCCCCCGTGGCGGCGGGGACCGGCGCGGCGGCGGCCTCACCCGGGGGGTTCGCGCCGTGGGCGGCCGTGCTCGCGCTCGTCGTCGCGCTGGCGATGATCGTCGGGGTCAACTTCGCCAACGACTACTCCGACGGGGTCCGCGGGACCGACGACGACCGCGTCGGCCCGATGCGTCTCGTGGGCTCACGCGCCGCGTCCCCGTCGGCGGTCCGCCTCGCGGCGTTCACCTGCCTCGGGCTGGCGGCGGTCGCGGGGGTCGCGCTGCTCGCGGTCAGCGGCCAGTGGTGGCTTCTCCTGGTCGGCCTGCTCTGCCTGGCCGGGGCGTGGTTCTACACCGGGGGCCCGAGGCCCTACGGCTATCGCGGGCTGGGCGAGATCGCGGTCTTCGTGTTCTTCGGGCCGGTCGCGGTGCTCGGCACGGAACTGACGCAGTCGGGGCGGGCCAGCGGGCTCGGCATCGGCGCGGCGGTGGGGGTCGGACTGCTGTCGGCGGCCGTCCTCGTGGCCAACAACCTGCGCGACGTGCCGTCCGACACCGTCGCGGGCAAGCGCACGCTCGCCGTCCTTCTCGGCGACCGCGACACCCGCGTCCTGTACGCCGCGCTCGTCGTCGTCCCGCTCGGGCTGAGTGTGGTGCTGAGCCTGCGCGCGCCGTGGGCGGCGCTCGGGCTGGCGGCGGTGGCCGTGCTGGTGACGCCGTTGCGCGCGGTCCTCGGCGGCGCCCGCGGGCCGCGCCTGGTGCCGGTCCTGCGGGACACGGGGCTGGCCCTGCTCGTCTGGGCCGTGGGCACGGCGGTCGGTCTCGCCCTGGGCGGCTGAGCAGGGGTCGGTCAACCCGCCGGCGGGGCGTCCCCCCGCAGCTGCGCCCGGAGCTGCGCACGCCGCTCCCGGCGGTCCGCGGTGGCGGCGTCGGTCTCGCGGGCGAGGCGGGCTCGCAGCCCCCGGAAGAGCACGAGCGACAAGGGCAGCGACACCACGATCGCGATCAGCATTGCCACGAGGACGGGCAGGCCCACGAGCACGAGCACGCCCGCGAGGGCCGCGACCAGGACCAGCCGCGCCCCGACGTAGAGGACCAGGGCGACCGCGAGCCCACCGCGCGTCCCGACGGGCGCCGGCTCGGGCGTGGGATCGGGTCGGAGGGACGCGTCGGAGGGGGCGTCGTCGTTCTCGTCTGGACTGCGGCCGGCCACGTCTGCAGGGTAGGCGCCGCTCCGGTGTGGGACCGGCGTGAAGTCCGTCCGTTTCCTCCTTTGTATTCCTTTTACCTGGACACAAGCGTTCGAGTACACGGGGGTGCCGGTGTCACGATTCCGACGCAACGTCTGCTCCGCCCCGATGTCCCCCACCCCGTGGGGGCGCGGGAGCGACAGAGCCCCTGGATCGGGCCGTCCGGCCCGTGGAGGTGCACGATGACCATCGCTCCCGAGGCGTCCGAACGACTCATGACCCCCGGCGAGGTCGCCGCGATGTTCCGCGTCGACCCCAAGACGGTGACGCGGTGGGCCGCCGCGGGCCGGATCGGGTCCATCCGCACGCCCGGCGGGCACCGCCGTTTTCGCGAGTCCGAGGTGCGCACCCTGCTCGAGGGGCTCACCAGCGAGGTCCAGCACTAGCACCACTCGCATCACGAGCCCGTCCGGACGCCCCGGTTCACGCCCCCTCCGTCTCCCGTGCCTCCCGCACCGCGCGGGAGCGGTAGCGTGGGTTGCGTGAACCGGGGCGTTCTACGGTCGGTGTCCCCATCGTCCACGTCGGCGCCCCCTCCCCGGGGGAGGTGCGTGGCGTGGTCTTCCTCGTCGCGATGATCGTGCTCGTGGCCGTGGGAGTGCTGCTCTGGAAGGCCATGGCGGCGCAGGCCCTCGCGACGTCGTCCACTGCGTCGGACGACGCCCCGACCGGGCCCACCCGCGCCGCGCAGGGTCCCGGGCGCAGCCGACGCCCGCGACCCGTTGCGCCCGACGACGACCCGGAGTTCCTGCGTCGCCTCGACGACCAGCTGCGCCGCTCCGACCGGGACGATCCCCCGGCCTCCTGAACGGTCCGGCGTCAGGGCGCCGGCCCCGTCCTCCAGGGGCCGGCGATCCGCGGGAAGTCATCGGCCACCGCCGCCGCCAGCTCCAGCATCAGCTCCAGCATCGCGGTCCGCGTCCGTGCCGACAGCCTCTCCAGCTCGATCTCCGCTCCTTGCTCCAGGTGAGCGTCGAAGGGCAGCCGGCAGACCGCACGGCAGCGTCCGGAGAAGTGCCCCGCGATCCGGTCGAGATCGACGTGGCCCGCGGACGGGCGCACGTAGTTGATGACCGTGACCGACCGGGCGACGAGCTCGCGGTAGCCGTGCGCGTCGAGCCAGTCCAGCGTCGCCGACGCACTGCGCGCCCCGTCGATCGACGCCGAGGACACGACGAGCAGGGCGTCCGCGACGTCGAGGACCCCCTTCATGGCGGAGTGCATCAGTCCGGTCCCGCAGTCGGTGAGCACGACGTTGTAGAAGTGTTCGAGCAGCGCCACCGCGCGCCGGTAGTCGGCCTCGGAGAACGCCTCGGACACGGCCGGGTCCTGCTCGCTGGCGAGCACCTCGAGCCGTGACGGGCCCTGCGAGGTGTAGGCGCGGACGTCGGAGTAGCGGCGGATCCGGCCGGCGTCGCGCAGCAGGTGTCGCACCGTCGCCGTCGTCTCCAGCGGGATCTTCTCGCTGAGCCCACGGTCGGGGTTGGCGTCCACCGCGACGACCCGGTCGCCGCGCAGCGACGAGAAGGTCGAGCCCAACGCGGTCGTGGTGGTCGTCTTCCCCACGCCGCCCTTGAGGGTCAGCATCGCGATCTTGTAGCAACCGTGCAGCGGCTGGTTGACCCGCGCGATCAGCTCCCGCCGGGCGGCGTCGGCGACGCTCTCCCCCGGATTGACCATGCCTCCGCTGCCCACGTAGACCGCGCGTCGCCAGCCCGACACCGGGCTCCGCCTGGTCGGGCGCAGCAACCGGGCGGAGGACAGCTCGTGCGGGGCGCCGGGGTGGCCGGGCCCGGGGGGAGTGGGCGGCCGGGGCCGCCCGGCCGCGGGTCCTGGCACCTCTGGCTGCGGTCGGCCCCCGGGCCGGGCGACGTCGCCCCGCGCGGCGGCGACGGTGTCCACGCGCAGGGTGTCCTCCGCGTCACCGGGAGGTGCGGTGGGCGGCCCGGCTGGACCCACCGCACCCGACGATTCGTCCCCCTGCGGATCCACCACGCGCTCCCCGTCCCCCGTGCACCGCTCGCACGATGACCGGCCCCGGACGGTAACCCGTCGGGGGTCCGGACGAGGGACGGGCTCATGTAAGGAGCTCCGGGACTTGATCGGCCTGGGGTTCCAGGGTTGCATGCGCATCCCGGCTGGTCCGGTGGGTGGCGACGAGTATGGCTCTGAGCTTGGCGTTTAACCCGGAGGGGTCTGCGGTGCCGCTGCCGCGGTGTCTGATGTGACGTTTTTGCCGACCTGGTGGTGGGGGGCGCGGTGCTGGTTGCGTGAGCCGCGAGGTCGGCCGGGGC
>JAABUP010008194.1_pt1 | contig 13467 bp, 19 predicted proteins | sample 5559201 | NCBI WGS metagenome assembly JAABUP01 (sample SAMN10711887, study PRJNA513373) | rock metagenome | isolation source: Antarctica rocks | place: Antarctica | reverse complement strand
CTTCGCCGGCACCTCGACCCCGCTGCTGGCCGCGAAACTGGCCCGGCTGGCGGTCGGCCACCCCCGCCTGCCGGCGATCGCGGCCGGATGGGCGGTGCGCACGCTGCGCCGGGTCGGGATCAGTGCGCTGCTGCGCGCGGTCCTGACCGGGTCCGGACCGCGGCCGGTCACGTTCGTGATGCACCAGTTCATGGACGCCGCCGAGGTCGCCCCGGCCTGGGAGCTGACCCGGCAGGGTGTGCTGTCGGATGATCCCGGGATTCGGGGGGTGCAGGAGCGGCTCGCGGCCTGCCACTACGCGATGGGCCACCCTGAGACCGGGACGCTGGTGCCGGCGTGTGTGCAGCACAGCGTGCTCGGCCCGGCCGAGAACGCGGCCCTGCGCACCCTGCTCCCGATCGTCGAGGTCCGCACCACCCCCCGCACCCCGGGCAGCTCCGGCGCCAGGACCGGCCGATGAGCATCGCCACCACGACCGCCGACGCGGGCCAGACCGCGGCAGAGGCGACCGAGCGGGTGTGGGACCTGCTGGTGATCGGCGTCGGTAGCGCGGGACTGGTCGGGGCCAGGACCGCGGCGTCGTACGGCGCGTCGGTGCTGCTGGTGGAGCGCGACCGCCCCGGTGGGGACTGTCTGTGGACCGGATGCGTGCCCAGCAAGGCGCCGCCGGCGCCGCCACCGACGCCCGCACCGCCACCCGGTTCGGCATCCGAGAGCCGCAAACTCGTGGCGCGGGCCAAGGGCGCGCTGATGGAATCGCAGTCACTGACCGAGCCCCAGGCCTTCCGGTGATCCAGCGCGCCGCGATGGGCCGGCGCACCACCATGAGGGTTGTGGCGCGGGCGGTCCTCGACAGCCTGGACGCTGCCCGAGGCTTGACCCGGCCCCTGGGGCAATGTTCTACCGTCGAGGGATGAGGTCGGACGGGTTGCTCACGGTGGTGGAGGTGAGCCGGCGAACGGGTCTGAGCCGCAAGGCGCTGCGCGTCTATGAGGAGTCGGGGATCGTCGTGCCGGCCGGGCGTACCCAGGCTGGCTACCGCCTCTATGACATCCAGGCGTTGCGGCGTCTGGAGCTGCTGCGCCGGGCGAAAGTCCTCGGACTCCACCTGCGGGAGATGACGGAGTTCCTGGAGGTGGCCGAGGGCTGTTGCGACAAGAGCCACCCTGAGCTGGTCACCCTCGTGCAGGAAAAGCTGGCCGAGACCGAACAGCGGCTGGCCGACCTGCGCCGGCTGCACGCGACGCTGAGCGACACCCTGTCTCGGCTACACCAGAAAGAACACCGTGGCCAGCACGACTGCGACGAGCTGCTGTGCACCTGCCAGTTGAGTGAGAACGGAGACATCCCTATGACCCAGCCCATCGAGATCGAGCCCATCGAGCCCATCGAGGGCGCGGCAGCGTCCTGTGGCTGCGGCTGCACCTGCTGCGGCCCCGCGTCCAGCAACGCCGAACGTGAGGCGCCGCATCGACAGCACGAGGCCCAAGAGGCCGGCTGTAGCTGCGGCTGCGCGTCCTGACGCCATTCCGGTGGGGCGGGTGAGGACCGCGTCGAGCGGTACGTCCGACGCCGAGACAAGGAGAGCCAAGTTACGGTTTCCGACCCGGAACGTCAGCAGCACGGCGTCTGCAGCTGCGGCTGTACCGACGCGGGCTGCTCCTGCGGCTGCGGCTGACCGCAGGTCGTCCCAGGATCCTGCTAAGACCTCGGCGGCGGCTTCCGACCACATGCCCATGTCCCAGCAGCATCGGTGCCGACGACCTCTTTGTGACCGCAGCCGAGCTTCGCTCCAGCGAATCTGGCACGACACGATTGGCGACGTCGGTCGCCTCCGCCGAGCAGTCGAGCGCCAGCAGCTGGAGTCTTGGTAGTCGATTGGCGAGCGAGGTAGTGACGATCCGGCGCTAGTCGGCGCCGGGCACCAGCTGGCCCACACCGAAGAGCCCGAGTTCGTTCGCCAGGGCCGCTACCGCCGTCACGACGGGTTGGGCCGCTGGCCAGTCCGCCACGGGTACGCGCGCCCGGTCGGCGGCCACCACCTCGTCGCTCCAGGGGACGATCCCCGCCAGGGTGAAGGCGTGCCGCGCGCAGAACTCCCTGATGGCCTCCTCGTCCTGTGCGGAGCGCACCTTGTTGGCGACCACCGCGACGCGGGGCACCGGCAGCTCGGCGACGAGGGCCGCCATGCGGCGCACGGTCTCCAGCGAGCGGTAGTACGGCTCGGCGACCAGGCAGATCGCGTCGACGTGCCGCACCGTGCCCCGGCTCAGGTGCTCAGGCGAGGCCTCCATGTCCACCACGACGAACCGCTCGGCCGAGCCGAGATCCTCCAGCAACGCGGACACGACGGCGTGCTCGGCGCACAGGCACCCCTCGTCGGCGTGCGCCGGCGCTCCCATGCCGAGCAGGCGCATCCCGCCGAACGCGGTCAGGGCGTAACGGTCCAGCACGACGTCGACGGGTTCGGTCAGGCCGGTTCCGCCGATCCGGCGAGACACGAGCTGCGCGGGGACCGTGCCCAGCTCAGCGGCCACCGCAGGGGGCACCCCGAGCGCGATGGACAGGTTCGGGTTGGCGTCGGCGTCGATCGCGACGACCGATCGCCCGGAGCGCACGGCAAGCCGGGCGAGGGTGGCGCTGATCGTCGTCTTGCCCGCCCCGCCCTTGCCGGCGACGGCCAGCCTCAACGGACCGGGTGGCGCTGATCGACGACGCGCTGGTAACGGCGGCGGTACCGGGCGAGTGAGCGCGCGACCTCTGACAGCGAGCCGGCGACGACGTGCAGCCACTCCCGACCCTCGTCGGTCAGCTCGTACGTCCGGCGGGCGGGCCCCGACGTGGACGGCTCCCAGCTCGAGCGGACCAACCCCTCCTCGTCCATCGCGCGCAGGCAGCGGTACAACCCGCCGGGGTCCACCCGGTCGAGGCCGAGTGCGATGACCTGGTCGAGCAGCTCGTAGCCGTGTGACGTTCCCTCCGCCAGCAGCAGCAGCAGGCAGGGGCGCAGGTAGTTGCGGGGCAGGCCCACCGGGACGTCCTCGGCCGCACCGCCGCTCATCCGGTGGGCCTCGGGACCCGCTCGGCGGCGCAGGCGATGGCCTCCTCGACGGAACTCTGGCACCAGCAGTCGGCGCTGCACTCACCGTGGGTCGGACGGGTGAGGTCGGCGAAACTCAGCGCGAACTCCGTCTTGCCCTCGGCGAGACCGGACTCCGACATCACATATCCGCCGGGAACGGGTTGGAGGTAGCCGTCGATGACCAGCCGGTCGAGGTAGCCCACCCCGACCTCCGCCTCCACCCCGAGGAAGCGCTCGAGCAACGGCGCGTCGACGACCTCCCCGAGCCCCTCGCCGCGCAACCAGTACATGACCTGCAGGATCTCGCTGCGCCAGTACAGCGCGCGCAAGGCCGCGGACTTCGGCGGGTGCAGTTCGTCCACGGTCAGCCCCGCTGTCCGGCCGGCGCCGGTCCCGCCGCGGCGTCGGCCAGGTTGGTGAGGTCCCCGAGGGCGCCGGCGATGCCGCCGAGTTGCTCGTTGACCGTCACCACGGAGGGGCCGATGACCGCGCACTGGGTCTCGATCGCCCGCACCCCGAACGCGACCTTGCCGAGCAGCACCGACGTCCGGCGCAGCGAGCCGGCGATGCGCGCCAGGTAGTAGACGAGGACCGCCAGCACCAGGACGATCTCCACCAGGGTGAGGGTGACCAGCAGGGCGGTCATGACGCTGAGTGCCGGGAGATCGGCGTGGGTGGTGGGGTCAGCAACGCGACGTGGCGCATCGCCTCATCGGTCAGGCTGCTGAGCCGATCGGAGGTCTCGGGCAGCAGCCACGTCGTCGCCGTGTTGCGGGCGACCTGTTTGCCTGCGGTCCAGACGAGCCCGGCGCCCCGCTCGATCCGGTGGACGTCGCGCAGGAAGGTCTCCAGCAGCACCACGGCGACCACGGCCACGACCAGCCCCAGCCCGAGGGCGATGAACCAGTAGGCGGTGCTGCTCACGAGCGACCTCCCGGGGTCAGGCTGATCCGGGCGTCGGCCGCGGCCGCGACGATGCGCTCCGCGGTCGAGACGGTGGCGCCCAGGCCCCACAGGCCGGCCGTGCCGTCCCGGGCGTCGTTCAGGGCGGCCAGCACTGCCTCCGCCCGCCCCGCCGTCCGCCGAGCTCCGGCGATCATCAGCAACAGAGCGACGACCACGACGACCACCACGACGGCGCCGACGAGGTAACCAAGGATCCAGCCGTTCACAGGACCTCCAGACGAGCGCACCAGGCAAGTGCCGCGACCGTACACCCACGGCGGAACTATGTGTATGGTGCATCTACAACGAGCTGTGAGCCAGTGCACATACGTTCGCAAGCGTGGGAGCAGCACATGTCAGATCGGCACACCAGGACCCCTGAGCGTTCCACCCGCACCCCAGCGCAGGAGCTGCTCGACCTGCTCGGACCCGTCGAGCGCTTCCACGACAGCAGCCACCTCGGCGCCTTCGGGATGCCGTCGGGCGCGTTGACCGAGCACATGCTCGCGCCGGAGGCGGTGGCGAGCGTCGCCACGCGCTTCGGGCCGCTGGAGAAGGTGCACGCCTTCTGGTTCGCCGGCATGAGCTGCGACGGCTGCAGCGTCGCCGTCACCGGCGCCACCAACCCCTCGGTCGAGAGCATGATGCTCGGCGCCCACCCTGGCATCCCCCGCGTGGTCCTGCACCACACGGTGATCAACATGGAGTCGGGCCCTTACTACCTGCAGCAGGCGGAGGAGGCCATCGCGGGCACCCTCGGGGCGCCCTACGTCGTTATCTTGGAGGGCTCGATCGCCGACGAGGTGGTCGCGCACAAGGCGGGTGGTTACTGGTCGGCGGTCGGCGAGGAACCGTGGGGACCCGACGGCGAGCTGCGTTCGGTCACCTCCACCGAGTGGATCGCGCGGCTGGCGCCGAACGCCGCCGCGATGCTCGCGATCGGCACCTGCGCCACGTGGGGCGGCGTCCCCTCCGCCGAGGGCAACCCGACCGGCGCCATGAGCCTCATGGACTTCCTCGGCAAGGACTACCGTTCGGTGCTCGGCGTGCCGGTCGTCAACGTCCCCGGCTGCCCACCCGTCGGCGACAACTTCACCGAGACCGTCGCGGCCGTCCTGTACTTCCTGCAGGGTTTCGGGCCGCTGCCGGAGTTCGACGAACTCGGCCGGCCGGCCTGGCTGTTCGGGGAGACGGTTCACCGGCGGTGCGTGCGGGGGGCCTACTACGAAGAAGGCACCTTCGCCCACGAGTTCGGCGACCCCGAGTGCCTGGTGGAGATCGGCTGCTGGGGGCCGGTGGTCAACTGCAACATCACCTCCCGCGGAGCGGTCAAGGGGATCGGCGGCTGCATGAACGCCGGCGGTGCGTGCATCGGCTGCACCATGCCGGGGTTCCCCGACAAGTTCACCCCCTTCTACAAGCGCCCGCCTGGCTCGCTCGCGTCGACCACCGTCTCCCGCATGGTGGGCAGCGTCATCCGGCCGCTGCGCAAGTTCAGCAACAACAACCTCAACCGCGAGGTGCGCTGGGACCGCCAGGGGGCGGCGCCCAGCGCGTTCTCCCGGGAACGGAACGAACCCTCCCCGCTGGCCGACGTGGGCCACCACTTCTACGACAAGATGCGCCGCGCCAGCGACACCTCCCGCAACGACGCCGATGTCTGGGGCAAGCGAGCAGACGAGGCTCCCAGCGGCGGCAGCCCGCGCGTCCGCGTCTGACCCACCGCACCTGGCCCCACCAGCCCGACCCGAGGAGTCCGCCCATGTGCTTCAAGACCCTGCCCGTCGAGTTCGACGACCGCGGCAACGCCACGCTGCGCGGCGGCATCCCGAACCCGTACGACGTGATGGTGGCGAAGCCCGAGGTCGGCATGACCGAGGACGAGCGCACCGACCGCATCCAGCGGTTGATGGCCCGCAACGGCCACATCAAGGACCTCAACATGGACCCGGTCACGCGGGTCGCCGGCGCTCTCGCCGTGCACGTGACCGCGGACCTCGAAAAGGGCGCCTACCTCGACTCGCACACCCAGGCGACGCTGTTCCGCGGTTACGAGGTGATCCTCATGGGGCGCGACCCGCGTGACGCGATCTTCGTGGCCTCGCGGGCCTGCGGGGTGTGCGGCGGGGTGCACGCGCACTGCGCGGCGTACGCCATCGAGCAGGCGATGGGCATCGCGCCGCCGCCGCTGGGCACGGTCGTGCGCAACATGACCGAAGCGGCGGAGATGGGGTACGACAACCCGTTGCACCTCTACCTGCTCGCCGGGCCCGACTACTCCGAGTCGGTCATCCGCTCCTCCAACCCCGAGCTGTGGCCCAAGGCGGAGAGCTGGAAGTGCCCCAACGAGCACATTCACGGGTTCAAGACGATGGCCGACCTGATGACGGCGCTCAACCCGCTCACCGGTACGCTCTACCGGGAAGGGCTGGAGTTCACCCGGCTGTCCCGTGAGATGGTCGTCATCCTCACCGGCAAGTACCCGCACCCGCAGAACGTGGTACCCGGCGGGGTCTCCACGACGCTGACGCTGCAGACCCTGAACGAGTACCACTCCAAGCTCGGCAAGATCTTCGACTACGCACAGCGGATGATGGCGGTCTGGGACGACATCCCGGCATTCTTCTACGAGGCCGACGAGCGCTACCAGATGGTCGGCTACCGGCCAACCAACCACATCGACTCGGGCTTCTGGGACGATCCCTACGCCTACGACGCGACGTACGAGAACTGCAACTCCTGGGGCGAGAAGCGCTGGTCGACGCCGGGTGTCGTCCTCGACGGGAAGCTGATGACCACCCGGCTGACCGACGTCAACATCGGCCTGGAGGAGTTCGTCGAGCACTCCTACTACGAGGAGTCCCAGACGGGTCGCTTCCCGACCGACCCGCTGGGCAACCCGATCTCGCCCTACCACCCCTGGAACAAGCGGACGCTGCCCAAGCCCGGCGCAAGGGACTGGAAGGACAAGTACACCTGGGGGACCGCCCCGCGGTGGGATCGTCAGGTCGTCGAGGCCGGCTGCTACTCACGGCTGTTGATCACCGCCCTCGCCCAGAAGATGCCGGCCAGCGACTTCATTTCGGCCACCGGCCACAGCATGCGGTTCCTGGTCCCCAAGGGCGAGGTCGGCGAACGCGAGGTGGAGTGGCACGTCCCGGAGCGGTGGAATGCCTTCGAGCGCAATCGTGGTCGGGCCTACCACTACCTGTTCAGCCAGCTGGTCGGGCTGGAGAGCCTGTTCGAGGCCTACAAGCTCTTCCAGCAGGGTGAGCGCAAGGTGGCGGCGCTCAACCCCGACGAGCTGGAGAAGGCGATTCCCCAGGACGAGCGGGTGTCCGTCGGCTGGTGGGGTGCCGGTCGCGGCTACCTCACGCACCACCTCGTCATGGACAAGGGCAAGATCACCAACTACCAGATCGTGACCCCTTCCACGATCAACGCCTCCCCGCGCGACCCCTGGGGGCAGCCCGGTCCGTACGAGGAGGCGGTGATGAACACCCCCATCATCGAGGACCTCTCCGACCCGGCGAGCTTCACGAGCATCGACATGCTGCGGGGCATCCGCAGCTTCGACCCGTGCATGCCGTGCACCACTCATGCCTACACCGGGGAGGGCGAGGTCGTCCGCGAGGTCAACACCTGCTCGTGCGGCGGTGACTGAGCCGGTCCGGCTGCCGACCAGCGCGGACGTGCTGGTCGGCGGGGTCAGCGAGCTGTTCCAGCGCGACCTGGACATCGGGCGGCTGGTGGTGGAGCGGCTGGGGGAAGAGGACCTCGGCCCCGGTGTGGTCGTGGAGGAGTTGCACTACGGCGCGATCGCCGTCGCGCAGCGCCTGGAGGACCTGCGCCCGTCGGTGCTCGTGCTGGTCAGCGCGGTGGTCCGCGGTCGCGCGGCCGGCACCGTGGAGCGTCGGCGCCTCGACCCACCCGTGCTGACCCCAGCGGACGTCCAGGTCGCGGTGGGCGACGCCGTGACCGGCTACGTGCACCCGGACCTCGTGGTGGAGATCGCGTCCGCGCTCGGTGCCCTGCCGGCGCGCACCGTCACGGTCGAGGTCGAGCCGGAGATCGTCGGCCCGGGGGAGGGCCTCAGCGTCTCGGCGACGGCCGCGCTCGAGGTGGCGTTGGAGCTGGTGCGCGTCGAGGTGCGCCGCGCGCCCCTGCTGGCGCTCGCCGCCGAGCTGCGGCTGTTGCTGGAAGGCGACCGGCTCGAGGCGTCGACCGCCCTGGCTGCGCTGCACGAGCTCCTCGCTGAGCTGGTGCACCTGGACCGGGACGGGCGCTGGGGGCACGCGTTCGCCCTGCGGGACCGACTGCGGCTGGGCATCGCCGGGAGCGCGAGCAGCGAGGGGATGGACCCGCGCGACTGGGCCCTGTGGTGGGCCCTGATCGAGGAGCTGGACCGCCTCGGGGCCGCCGAGGCAGTGCCGACACAGGCAACGCCGGGCTAGGAACCCCGCTGCCCGAACAGCCGCTCCGGCGCCTGCACCGGGCCGGCGGGGTCCTCGAGCAGCCCGAGGTTGTGCGGGGGCACGGCAACGCGGTTGCCGCGTGCGGTGAGCAGGACCAGCGCCCCGTCGGCCAGCACGTCGACGGCCTCTCCGGTGACCTCCGGCCCACCGGGCCCCATCGGGATGAGCCGGGCCCGGCGTTGCTGGCCAAGTGTGGTGCAGCGCGGCAGGTAGTCGGCGAGCACCTGTTCGGCCGACGCCGCAAGCCGGTGCTCCAGCGCGTCGACGAGCCGGGCCAGCAGGGGCACCCGCGGCGGCGACGCGTCCTCGACGAGCGCGGTCACGCTCAGCCACTCGGTGCGCGCCGGTCCGAGCTCGACGTAGACGCCGAGCCGGGCCAGCGTAGTTCCGTCCGCGGCGCAGACGCCGTCGGGCCACGCCAGAGCACTGTCGGGTGTGGCGAGGACGTCGTGCAGGGCCAGCAGGGCCGCGACGTAGGGCCAGCCCTCGCGTTCGGGTGGCAGTTCGGGCCGGGCAAGCAGCGTGAAACCGAGGCCGTGGCCCTGGCGGACGGTCCACACCAGCCCGCCGCGCCCGCGCGGAGAGGCCTGGTAGTCGGCCACGACGACCGCCCCGGACGCTGCCCCCTGCCGAGCCCAGGCCATGGCCACGGCCTCGGTCGAGAGCAGGGCCGGGTAGGTGCGCACCGGTCGGTCACCGAACGCTGCCGCGATCTCGGGGGCGCCGAGGTCCCCGGTCACGTCCAACCCTCCGGCTGGCCAGCCGTCCGCGCCGCGGCGTTGAGGCTGGCGGCGAGCCGCTGCCACTGCGGCAGGGCGAAGCGGGCCATGGCCGAGCCGATGACGGCGCGCAGCCGTGCGGTGTCGGGCTCGGAGCGGTCTGCGCAGGCGTCGACGACGGTGCTGACGAACAGCTCGAACGTCCGCGGCGGCAGCTCGAGGACGACGTGCAGCAGGGCCTCCGCCAGGTCGTAGGACGCGCCCGGCCGGGCCAGCACGCCGTCCAGGAAGCCGCTGACGACGGTGCGCCGCTGCCCGGCGGTGAGCTCTCCCGCGCGCAGCACCTCCTCGCGGATCACCCCCACCCACTGCTCCCGGTCCTCGGCGTCGAGGACAGCCAGCAGGTCCAGCGGCGACGCTCCGGGCAACCGGACCAGCAGCTGCTGGGCCTGCCTGCGCACCGGGGCGGCTGCGCTGGCCACCGCCAACGCCTGACCTGCCGCGAGCCGGGCGCGTGCAGCTTCACCGGCCTGCTCGTGGGCGAGCGCGAGGTTGGCCTTGACCATCGCGTACTCGGCCGGCCGTACCGTGCGCGGGAACGCGGCCAAGGCCCGCCGCAGCGCCGTGACGGCGGCAGCCGGCTCCTGCGCCGCGAGGTGCGCGAGCCCGAGGGCGTTCGCGGCCGCGCCCGTGCCCGCATCGTCACCCGCGCGCTCGGCAAGCACCACCGCCTGGTCCAACAGGGTGGTAGCGGCCGCAACCTCCCCGGCCGTGAGCAGCGACGCGCCGTGGTCCCGGGCGGCCGCCGCAGCCTGGGCCGGGTAGCCCGCGGCCAGGAACAGCTCGCGGGCGGCGTCCCATGCGGCGCGGGCGGCGTCGACCTCACCGCCGTCCTGCAGCGCCAGCCCCAGGTTGTAGCAGGCCGCGGCCCGCTCGGCCGGCTGGTCGAGCGCGGCGAGTTCGGTGGCGGCGACCGAGAAGGCCTGCGCCGCCTCCGCGGACCGCCCGGTGGTGCGCAGGGCGACGCCCAGCATCACGGTGGTCTTCGCCTGTTCCAGCCGCATGCCCGAGCTCCCGAACAGGGTGGCCGCGCCGAGCAGCGCCTGCAGCGCGGGTTCGGTGTCACCGGCGTGCAGCAACAGCGAGCCGAGGTGGAACTGCGTCGTGGCGTGCTGCACTGGGTAGCGGTCGGCCGGGTGGCGCGCGAGCCGCTCGACGAGGACGTCCTGCTCCGAGGGCGCCACGTCGCCTACCCTTCCACCGTGAACGCCGTGGTGGCCTGCTTCGGCAACGTGCTGCGGGCCGACGACGGCGTCGGACCCGCGGTGGCGCAGGCGCTGTCGCGCGGACCGCTGCCGGACGGTGTCCGCGTGCTCGACGTCGGCATCGGCGGGATCCACCTGGTCCAGGAGCTGCTGCGGGCCCCGGCGGACGTGCTGCTGGTCGTGGACGCGGTCGACCTGGGTCGCGCGCCGGGCTGCGTCGTGGTGCAGCGCCCGGACGTGCTCGACGTCAGCACGCTGAGCGTGGACCGACGTCGCGACGAACTGGCCGACATGCACCTGGCGACGCCGGCGCGGGCCCTGATGGTGGCCTTCGGCCTGGGTGTGCTGCCGGAGGTCACGCTGGTCGTCGGGCTGCAGACCACCGACACCGAGGAACCGAGGTACGGGCTGTCGGCGGTGACCACCGGCGCGGTTCCGGCGGTCGTCGAGGAGGTTCGGCAGCTGCTGATCCGGTACGGGTCAGCGACGCCCTGACCGCGAGGGGAGGTCAAGTCGGCCGGGGCGTGATCTGCAGCAGCACCTGCGCGGGCGGCGGGTGGGCAGCCGCGCCGTCGTCCGGCGCCACGTCCATCGCCACGAAACCCGGCAGGTTCTCCCGCAGCGCCTCCTCCACCCCGTGGCGCAGGGTCTGTGCCGCCGACGTGCAGCCGGAGCAGGAACCGAGCAGGCGGATCCGCACCACCCCGTGCTGCACGCCGAGTACCTCGACCTCGCCGCCGTGCTCGTGCAGGTAGGGCCGCACCTGCTCGAGCGCCGCCGAGGCAGCGTCGACGTCCTCGACCCCCACGCCGTAGGCCTCGAACAGCCAGTCGACCGCCGGGTCGCTGTGCCGCAGCGACCGCAGCTCGGCTCCCAGGGCGCCGGCCAACCGCGTGACGGCCAGCCGGTGCACCGCGTCCACCCCGTCGAGCAGCTCGAAGACGCGGTCGCGTACCGGTTCGTCCAGTTCCTCGATGTCGGCCAGGAGCTCCTCGAGCCGGTCGAGCAGGGGGGCGAGCGCGGCGAGCGAGGCGTCCGGTGGTTCGGCGTGCGGCGCCGACTCACCCACCCGCGGGCCGGACCTTGGAGACGGCGTAGTCGACGAGCGTCTGATTGAGCTCGACGCCGTGCTTGGCCTTGGCGTGCTTGGCGACCGCGGCAACGAGCTTGTCGGCGGTGTCGGCCTTGGCGACGTTCCTGCAGGCGACGCCGACGTCCTGGCAGCGGAACTCGACGGCCATCAGGTGCTCCTCTGCAGTGGTGTGGTCACGACGCGCGGGACGCGCGTCGGGGGTCGAGGTCGGCGGCGAGCGCCTCCAGGGCGCCGGCGACGCCGATGAGGTCCCCGTTGATCTCCTCGACGAGGCCCTCGACGGGCTGCACCCGGTGGGCGATGGCGCCGACCCCGAACGCCACCTTGCCCAGAGTGTCGGTCAGCCGCCGCAGGATCACCACCACCCAGAGCAGGTAGAAGGCCAGAGCGGCGACGAGTACGCCCGTCACGACGAGGGCGGCGATGGCAGCAGCAGACACGTCGAACTCCTCAGGGTTTGGCGGCGAGGCGGCGGAGTGCGCCCACGTAGGCCACGGCGTTCGCGGTGACCTCACCGGTCAGTTCACGGGTGGCCACCAATGCGGGCACCGGCTCGACGGCGGCGGTGATGCCGACTCCGTGTTCCAGGATGTCGTCGGCGTAGCGCGCGCATTCCAGGGCGGGGCGGATGACGTAGCTGGCCAGTGCCACCACCAGCGGTGCCACCACGAGCAGCCCGAGCGCGCTCATGACCCAGAGGACGACCATGCGTAGCTCCTGTGTGTCGACGACGAAGCCTGGTCCTGGCAGTGTGCCTGCGGTAAGTGATTTGCGCTAGTACCGTTGCCCCCAAAGGACGACAAGGAGCAGACGTGACCGCAGTGGCAGGACAGCTCAAGCTCAAGCTCGGTGTCGTCGGCAAGGGCGGCGTCGGCAAGACCACTGTCGCGGGCCTGCTGGCCAGGGCCTACGCCGAGCGCGGGCGGCACGTCGTCGCCATCGACACCGACTCCAACCCGAATCTCGGGCTGTCGCTCGGTCTCTCGCTCGCCGAGACCGAGGCGGTCCCCGTGCTGCCGCGGTCGACCGTGGTGGGGTCCGGGGGTCAGGCGGCGGCGGCGGACCTCATCGCGGACTACGGCCGCCAGACCCCGGCCGGGCCGATCCTGTTGTCCGCCATCAAGGTTGCCCAGGCGGGTGCCGGCTGCACCTGCAGCGGCCACGCGACCGTGCGCAGCCTGCTGGCCGATGCCCTCGACGACGTCGACCTCACGCTGGTGGACATGGAGGCGGGGTTGGAACACCTCAGCCGGTCCGGGGGCACGCTGGCGCACGCCGACCTGCTCGTGGTGGTGTGCGAGCCGACGCGCAAATCGGTGCTCACCGCGGCCCGCACCGCCGCGCTCGCCGCCGAGCTCGGCATCCCCGAGGTCGTCGCGGTGGGCAACAAGGCGCGGTCGACCGCGGACGCGGACTTCTTCCGCGACGCGCTGTCGGCGGAAGGGATCACGCTGGCCGGCGTGCTGCCCTACGACGCGGAGGTCGCCGCCGCCGACCGCGCCGGGGCGGTCGGATTGACCCCCGTCGGACCGGCCGTGCAGCGTGCCCTCGCTGACGTGCTGGACGCACTCGACACCGCGCGGTCCCGCGTCAGCGGCTGATTCGCCCTCGGTAGGTGCATTGCGCACTTACCGAGCTGCTCGGAGGCGTGGCACCGTACGGCATCCGGCGGACATGACAGTTGTTCGTGGACCCCCCGTTGGCCGCCACCTTCGAGACAGGCAGGTCCATGACCCGAGCTCGCCGATCACTGCTGCTCGTCTCGTTGTTGCTCCTCGCGGCGTTGGCCCTGCCCATGACCGCTGGTGCCCAGCAGAACAGTCCGCCGCCGCTGCGGGTGGCCATCAACGGGTTCGAGAACAACCTCACGCCGTTCTCCGTCACCTTT